>ENA-UOOK01000109-UOOK01000109.1-fermentation-metagenome-genome-assembly--contig:-NODE-109-length-90676-cov-28.272133_pt1 | contig 90676 bp, 71 predicted proteins | sample MGYA00245777_ERZ724023 | MGnify/ENA primary metagenome ERZ724023 (study PRJEB28704, sample SAMN03018312) | fermentation metagenome | biome: anthropogenic terrestrial biome; feature: soil; material...
ATGATTATTATTGTTTTTAAATATTTTCATTTAAATAGAAGATGCCGTGTTATCGAGGCCATTGAATCGGATCTAAACCCAATTCCCTGGCTTTTTCATCAAGCCGTTTACGCTCACGTTTAGAATAGATTTCGTGTACGGAACGTCTGTCCTTTGTAAACTTTACCTTTTCCAAAAACTCCTTTACCTGTTCTGGGGTCCAGCCTGTCACATCTTTGGAGAATGAATACCTTGGGCCCCAATTTTCATCAAAATGCCAACCCAGGGACTGGAAATAGGCAATAGCCTCCATTTCGTTATTAAAAAATCTACGTATGCCAACACCATTATCAAGGTAGTTCGATCCCAGACTGGTTTGAACGTAGTAATTGCGGGTGTGGTAAAACAAGTACTCCTTTGTTTGCTCCTGTTCCTGTGCGCCCAATAGCAAGGGAAAGAAAACCAATAAAAATAATAGCCTTTTCATACCTGACCTTTATGTAACCATAAATGTAAATATTTATTAATAGACCAGAAAATCAATATATTGAAAATTGAGTCAATATATTTGACAAAGTGTCAAGTATAACACACAGTAATTACTATTGACACAAATCTGTATTTATAGAATTTCCGGCCGGGCTCAAAATAAAAATTTAGAACGTCAAAATATGACGTAGTGAACAAAATTTTCTTCCAAAAATGATCTTATTTAAAGCCGAGATGTTAACCGAGGTATGAGCCGAGGCATCAGTCATTCTCTTTACGCTCCAGAATCTACCGGCAACGCTTCGAATAGTTATTAAGAACCTTCAAACAAAAACAGAATGCAGAGTGGCTGGGATTAATGTCAAATACAGGCTAATTGGTCTTGTTTATTGACAAGGTCTCTGAATTATAATACTTACCTATACCCTAATAAAAAAATTATTGTATATTTGGATGACAACAAAATTTGTCGTTTAGATAGAATGTAAAAGCACCTGCTGAAAATGTGGGTGCTTTTTATCAAAAAAGCCCCTAAAAAGGAAAATGTTTCTGCATAGTTTCAGCAGATAAAAATAAAAGCCCTGTAATTCTTTATGAATCAGGGCTTTCCTTGCTTGTGCTTGTACCCGGAGCCGGGATCGAACCGGCACAGCCTTGCGGCCACTGGTGTTTGAGACCAGCGCGTCTACCGATTCCGCCATCCGGGCATTTTTGGTAAACGGGGGGAGCAAATGTAGTTAATTTTTCTTAGTAATGAAACCGTATTGTCTTTTTCACTTCCGGATGAATAGAATTAGCTACAGGACAGGTTTTAGTAGCAGTTTCTATGAGTCTCTTTTCGCGTTCGCCGTAGGTTTTGCCGTCGGGGAAAAACAGGTCTATGACGATTTCACCCACCCGGCGGGGAGAAGATGCCATGATTTTTTCTACCTCGGCATAGGCCCCTTCCAGGGCAAAGCCATAACTGCGGGCCGAGATGCCCATGATTGTCATCATGCAGGCGGCCAGGGAGGCGGCAAAGAGGTCGGTGGGTGAGAAGAGCTCGCCTTTTCCCTGATTGTCAACCGGGGCGTCTGTTTGAATACGGGATCCTGAATGCAGGTGGACGGCCTCTATATGGAGGTCTCCCAGGTATGTGGCTTTGATTTTTGTCATGATTTATTGGTTTTCGTTAACTATTTCACCTTTAAGCGTTGCAGCGGTACATGATTTTACCAGCACCCGGACATAATCCCCTATGGCCCTGTTTTCTCTAGGGAATACACAAACCTTGTTTGTAGTGGTGCGGCCGAAAAATGCACGGGAAGAGCGCTTGGAGATACCCTCGGCAAGCACTTCAAAGACTTTTCCTACATCGGCCTGGTTACTTTGCAGGGAAAGCCGGTTCTGCAAGGCAATAATCTCGGCAAGCCTGCGTGTCTTGACCTCTTCCGGGACATCGTCCGGGTAATGACGCGCTGCCAGGGTGCCCGGACGTTGAGAATACTGGAACATAAAGGCCTGGTCATAACGGACTGCTTCCATCAGGCTGAGTGTCAGGGCATGATCTTCTTCGGTTTCCGAACAGAATCCGGCAATCATATCTGAAGAGATGGCACATCCGGGAAGGATTTCCCGTATACGGGCAATCCTTTCCAGATAACTCTCACGGGTGTATTTGCGGTTCATTTTCTGCAAGACCTTGTCACTGCCGCTTTGTACCGGAAGATGAATGTGTTTGCATATATTGGGATAACGGGCCATGGTCAGCAGCACATCGTCCTGCATGTCTTTTGGATGCGATGTGGTAAAACGAACCCTCATCAGGGGGGACACCAAAGCCACCTGTTCCAGCAGTCTGGCGAACGAAACAGTCTCAGAGCCATTCTGTGGCTGCCACAAATAGGAATCAACATTCTGTCCCAGGAGTGTCACTTCACGGTAACCGGTCTTTACCAGGCTCCTGACCTCTTCCAGAATGGAATACGGGTCCCGGCTTCTTTCCCTGCCCCGTACATAAGGCACCACGCAGTAAGCACACATGTTATTGCATCCGCGCATGATGGTAACAAAGGAAGTAACTCCTGGGTTTGTCTCTCGTAAAGGCCTTATTTCGGCATATGTTTCCGATACGGAAAGCTCCACGTTCACCGGTAAAGCCGGAGGCTTGAGGGACATTCCGGGCAGGAGTGTGTAACTTTTGGGATCTGGTGCTTCCAGCATCCCGGGCAGTAGCCTGTAGCTGTCTGGGCCTGCAACACAATCAACCGCCGGGTGGTTTAGCAGCGAATTCATGAGCCTGGTGGCCATACAACCCAGTACACCAACTTTCAGTTGCGGATCTTTGCGCTTGGCCCGGGCAAAAAAATCGAGCCGTGACATCACGCGTTTTTCGGCATTTTCTCTTATGGAACAGGTGTTGATCAGCACGATACGGGCATCTTCCCAGCAGTTACACGGTTCGTATCCGTTGTCAGACAAAATTCTGGCAACTACCTGGGAATCACTCACATTCATCTGACACCCATAAGTCTCGATATAAAAGGGAATCATGGCACAAATATAGCATATTCACCCTAAATGTATACCTTTGCATCATGAACAGGAAAAGCCTTATCCTTTGTATTCTGGCCATTCTGATGGCCGCCGGATGTTCCCGCAACCGGGATATCACAATTGAAAACATTGCCGTCAGCCAGTTTAACATGACCAGTTTGTCATCGGCCCGCATTAAAATCCGCGCCACGCTGAACAACCCTACCGGAGGCAGGATACGGCTTACACAGATGAGCGGTGCCTTAAGGCTTAAAGGCAAGCAGATAGCCCTGTTTTCAATGGATTCTGCCATGGTATTTGATGCCCGCAGCACTTCCACAAACGAAGGGGTTGTGTCAATGAAAATCAATGATATGTCTGTTCTCTTCTCGGGTGCCGTAGACCTGGATGAAACACTGCTTCAACAGATACGGCTGGATATAGATGCCACGGTTAAAAGTGGGGGCATAAAGCGCAAATTGCATTTAAGCGACATTCCCGCCAAACAATTACTGGACTTATGAAAAGAATACTCCTTTCATCCACAATGATCCTGCTGGCAGCCGGTTTCTTTTCAGAAAATCTTCGGGCACAGGAACCCGATACCCTGAGCCTATTGACCGATGTGTTTGAGTACTTTCGGAAACCCGGACCCAATGGGAACCGTCTCAGGATCGTTCAGTCAGATTCAATCTTGTATAAAGTCAACTGGCAGGCAGAAAACAACAGGCTATCTTCTCAAAAGATGCAGGGTTTCCGGATTCGGATCTTTTTTGACAACAAGCAAACGGCCCGGGCCGAATCAGAAGCCATAGCCATGTCCTTTATGGCCCTGTACCCGCAAACCGCGGTCTACAGAATCTATGAAAATCCTTACTTTAAGGTGACTGTGGGTGATTTCCGCACACGAAGCGAAGCCATGCGTTTTATGCTCGAGGTCCGCAGAACGTATCCCCAGGCTTTCATTACCCGGGAAGCCATTTCTTATCCCCCGCTTTAATCACAGGGGGCGTTTTTTGACGCGTCTTTGTTCCACCACCTGAGCCTGACCCTCTCGGCAAAATTCCTGAGTGAATGCATGTGGCGCCCTACCCTGTCGGGATACATGTCCTTGATGGTGATCAGGATACCGGTTTCTTCCACCCCCCCGAAATGCTCGTTAAGCGTAGTGCCAAAAACACGCATGTTGGGAGAAACTCTCATGTAAGAGTTGATCAGCGGAGGTATCCTTTCCCCGTATGCCCGGATTTCACGGACCAGGGTCTTATAATCTTCATCATAATTACCGGACCGGAAAAGATCCATATAATAAGGATTACACGCGTTATAATCCAGAGGTTTAATGGCACTTGCCAGCGCTTGGGAATCGGGAAAATGCTTATTTAAAAAATACAGCAGGCAATTCCTGGCCTGTTGGTTATAAGTACGGTACATGGTCACTTTTCCAAAAAAATAGCGCATGCACGGATAACGTACAATCAGGGCTCCCAAACCGTCCCATAAATTGTCCAGGGCATACAAACCGGAGCGGTTTTCGTTGGAATTCTGGTAATTGGGTTGTACAAACGACCTGCCCAGTTCAATGGTATAAGGGAGGTAATCGCTGATAAAGGAATCGGAAAAACTGAAAATGGGATACGTGGCCAGGTTCTGAGGTCTTATTCCCGCCCCGATGATATAACGGTATCCGCCCAGGATTTCTTTTTTTTGGGGATCCCACACCACCAGCTGCCTGTAGGGCGCCTCGGGGCTGACATCGTAGGGATCAATGTCCGAGGCAAGGCCCGTACCGCCTCCGGCTGCCCTGAATGCAATCTCGCGAAGACGTCCAACTTCCCTCATAGTGTTGGGAGCTTCATGGGCGTTAAAGTCATACAATTTGTTCTCTCCGCGGGAAGAATATCTGACAAAACGTTCCCTGTTCAGTTCTTCTTCCAACAAATGCCTGGAGACAGGCGGAATGATTGGCTCCATAAGTCGGGGACAAGTTTTATGCACACAAAGTTATCAAAAAGAATGCAATTGTGTATCTTTGCAGCAAGCAACTGAATGTAAATGTTATCTCAGTCACTACAACAAAGGCTGCAGCTCAAACAAAAGTTATCACCGCTGCAGATACAGACCATAAAGCTGTTGGAATTGCCAACGCTGGAACTGGATCAGAGGGTCAGGAAAGAACTCGAAGAGAATCCTGTATTGGAAACAAAAGAGGCCGAGGAAGAAACAGATAACAACAAAGAGTTATCCTTAAGTGATTACAGCTCACAGGACGATTCCATTCCTTCCTATAAATTATATGTCAACAACCAATCCCGGGATATTAAAAAGGAATTCCCCACTTTTTCGGTTAGGGAAAGCTTTCACCAGCATCTGGAGGCCCAGCTGGGATTCCGCACACTTACAGACAAGGAACGGGACATTGCCATTTTCGTTATCGGGAGTCTGGACGATGACGGCTATCTGAGAAGGGATTTCGAAACCCTGAGTGACGACATGGCTTTTCGCCAGGGACTGAAAGCCGGCCCCGGAGAAATTGAACAGGCCTTGTCTGTAATCCAGGAATTTGATCCTCCCGGCGTAGGAGCCCGAAACCTGCAGGAATGCCTGCTCATCCAGTTGCGCAACAAAGAGAAAAAACCTTCTGTGGATACAGCGCGTGCCATCCTGGAAAAACATTTTGGTGAATTCACAAAAAAGCATTACGACAAGATCATCGCCCGGCTGGGTATTTCAGAAGAAGAGCTTAAGGACGCCATTGAGGAAATCCTGCGGCTGAATCCCAAGCCAGGCGGTAACGTTGACGACTCGTATACAGACCGCGCGCAGCAGGTCGTCCCGGATTTTATTCTCGAAATGAAGGACGGGGAACCCCTTTTAACGCTGCCCCGGTTTTCAGTCCCCGACCTTCGTATAAACAAACGGTATGCCGACATGCTCCTCAAGGCCGCCGGTCAGAGTTCAAGGGAAAGCAAGGAAGCCGCAACCTTTGTAAAACAGAAGCTGGATTCTGCCAAATGGTTTATTGAAGCCCTTAAGCAACGTCAACACACGCTGCTCAACACCATGAATGCCATCCTGGAATTCCAGAAAGAATACTTTGCAGAAGGGAATGAGACCAAGCTTAAGCCCATGGTACTCAAAAATATTGCCGAGAAAACCGGACTGGACATATCCACCATATCCAGGGTCGTTAATTCCAAGTACATTCAGACACACTTTGGCATTTATTCCCTTAAATACTTTTTCTCCGAAGGTCTGATGACAGAATCCGGAGAAGAAGTTTCTACACGTGAAATCAAGAATATCCTGGCGCAAAGTATAGACCTGGAGGATAAACGCAAACCGCTGACCGATGAAGAACTGGTTAGCTGCCTGAATGAAAAAGGATATAAGGTAGCCCGCAGAACAGTTGCCAAATACCGCGAACAGCTCAATATCCCCATCGCCCGTCTGAGGAAACAGATCTGACATGAAAACCCATCTTTTTACACTCATCTTAACAGGAATGACATTCATTGTTCCCGCCTCCTGCTCCTCACGCAGACCGGTAGACCTGGTTGTTTACAATGCCAGGGCTTATACTGTAGACAGCTCCTTTGCCATATGCCAGGCTTTTGCAGTGGATGAAGGCGTTTTTGTGGCCACCGGTACCACAGAACATATCCGGGACCAGTTCAAAGGCCGCAGGGAAATCGACCTGGACGGGGCTCCGGTATACCCGGCTTTTAATGATGCCCACAGCCATTTATTCCAGGTAGCGCAGGGACTGCGTTACGTTGACCTGCGGGGTGCCGCTTCTGTTGATGAAGTAATTGCCCGCCTGCAAAAACACTGTGATCTGTACCATCCCGGTTTCCTGGTAGGAGATGGCTGGGACCAGACATTGTGGGAAGACAAAAACCTCCCGGATAATGAGAAACTGAGCAAGGCTTTCCCCAATATTCCGGTTTACCTGCGCAGGGTTGACTATCATGCCCTATGGGTAAATAATCTGGCCATAGAACGGGCAGGCTTGCACCCCAAAGATCCTTCCATCCCCAGGGGAGAAGCCCTGATGACCGCCTCGGGCCTCTTTACCGGTATATTCCTGGAGAATACCTGTGAACGGATCAACGCAACCATACCCCCCATGAATGACCTGGAATTGGCAGCATGCATCCTAGAGGCACAGGACCTTTGCTTTTCCTCTGGTCTGGGCTCTGTAACAGATGCAGGATTGTCCCTGAGTCGTATTCAATTACTGGATTCGCTACAGAAAACGGGCAGTCTCAGACTCCGGACCGATATCTGGATGGACCCTTCCGAAGAAAATTTCTCACACTTTGCACGTCCCTACCGCTCCGAAAGGGTAGATGTGAGTGCCGTAAAATTATATATAGACGGAGCCCTGGGATCAAGCGGGGCCCTGCTATATGAACCCTATTCGGACAATCCCGGCAACACGGGAATCCAGGTAATCACAGACGCTGCTTTTATGGCAAACTGCCAAAAGGCTCATGATAGGGGGTTTCAGGTAGCTACCCATGCCATTGGAGACAAAGGCGTGGGAAAAGTACTGGATTTTTACGCCCAGTTTCTTGAACCGGGCAATGACCTGCGCTGGCGCATAGAACATGCGCAGGTTGTGGCACCCGACGATTTCAAACGCTTTGGTGCGCTTAACATTGTTCCTTCTGTGCAGCCCACACACGCCACTTCCGACATGAGATGGGCTGCCGCGCGTCTTGGTCCTCATAGGGTAAAAGGCGCCTACGCCTTCCGGGACCTGATCTGTGCTTCCGGCTGGGCACCCTTTGGCACCGATGCCCCTGTGGAAAGCATAAACCCGCTTTATACCTTTTTTGCTGCCATTTCAAGAATGGACCGTAATTTCAGCCCAAAGGGCGGCTGGCAGATTGAAAATGCCGTCTCCCGGGAAAACACCCTCAGGGGAATGACCATCTGGGCTGCCCGGGGATCGTTCCGGGAAAAAGAAAAAGGATCCCTGGAGCCCGGTAAATGGGCAGATTTTGTAGTATGGAGTGACGATCTGATGACCCTGCCGGCAGAAGAGATTCCCGGGACAGTATGCAGCATGACATTTATCGCAGGGGAACAGGTTTATCCCTGATTTATTTTTCGCCGTAAGCCAGGTCTCCGGCATCTCCCAGGCCCGGAACTATATAAGATTTGGTAGTCAGTTCCTCGTCAATGGCCCCCAGCCAGATTGTTATGCCCTTTTGCGGCAGTTTCCGGCATAGGTACTCGTGTCCTTCCCGGGAAGCAATGGGAGATACTATGTGGCAGTGTTTGGGCGTTCCTTTCTGCTGAACCAGTTCCTGATACGTCAACAGGATGGTAGAACCTGTGGCCAGCATGGGATCCGAAAGAATCAGCACCTTCCCGTCAAGGGAAGGACTGGTCAGGTATTCAAGCTGTATGTTGAATTTATAATTTCTGCCGTATTTGCGGTACGCAGCTATAAACGCATTCTGGGCATTATCAAACATTTTCAGCATTCCCTCATGAATTGGCAATCCCGCGCGCAGTACGGTTGCCAGGACAACCTGGTCGTTCAGGACCCTGCTTTTAGCGATCCCCAAAGGGGTTTGCACCTCTTCTTCCCTGTAGGAAAGTGTTTTGCTAATCTCATAGGCAAACATGTAACCCAGGCGTTCCAGGTTGTAACGGAATCTCATGGAATCTTTTTGAATGTTTACATCACGCAATTGTGCCAGAACGACATTGAAAAAGGAGTCCTTTTCCGTAAGAATATGCGTTATCATAAGGGGATTATTTTTGTCAAAGGTACAAAAGTCCCCGGAATTACAAGAGTCCTTCCTCGGCAAAACTGAAGTACCCGTTCCCCCCTATTACAATGTGATCTATCAGATGAAGGTCCACCATCCTGGCCGCTTCTTTCAGGGTTTGGGTCAGGATTTTGTCCTGACGGCCGGGCTTGTTGCTGCCCGAAGGGTGGTTGTGAACCAGGATCAGCTCACAGGAAAGTTTGTCCAGGGCCTTTTTAAGGATCATCCTTACATCCACTATGGTCGCGTTCAGGCCCCCGCTGCTGATCTGTTCTTTTCCAATGAGTTTCCTCCCTCCGTCAAAGAACAGCACCCAGCACGTTTCGTGCGTAAGGTCCCTGAGCATGGGAATCATGATCTGGGCCACTTCACCGGCCGAGGTAATGGAGCTGGGCCTTTCAACCGGCAACTGCGCCCTTCTTCCCAGCTCAAAAGCAGCGCAAAGTGTCACTGCTTTGGTAGTGCCGATACCCTTGATCCTGGTCATTTTTTCCACCGGAGAACGCACCAGCTCATACAATTGGTTTCCATGCCCGGCTAAAAGGTTCCTGGCCAGATCCAAAACATTTGCCTTGCCGGTACCCGTTCTCAGGAGGATCGCCAGCAACTCGGCGTTTGTAAGTGACGCCGGACCATTGTCCATAAGTCTTTCCCTTGGCCTTTCCTCTTTTGCCCAATCTGTGATCTTCAAATTCCCTTCCATGCTAAAAACAAAAATGCTTTCCAAAAATTGGAAAGCATTCCGTAAAAATCAGGACAAAAAGGGTAAATCAGGCCAGTTTGTTTACATAAGCATTCAGGCCACTCTTCAGGTTGCTGGCCTTATTATCATGGATAACATTGATCTTGGCCAATTTGTCTATCATAGAGAACACCTCGGGCAACATGGCAACGGCCGTTGCTTTATCTGTGGTGTTACGAACGGCTTTGATAGCGTTACGTGTTGTCCGGGCATAATACCTGTTGTGAAGACGTCTTTTAATATTCTGACGGTCGCGTTTTTCTGCTGATGCGTGATGTGCCATTGTTCTTGTTTATAGTTTTGTAGCCAGTAGGGGAATCGAACCCCTATTGCAAGAATGAAAATCTTGAGTCCTAACCGTTAGACGAACTGGCCAATTTGGGAGCGCAAAGGTATAACGAATTTTCTTTCCCACAAATTATTTTATTCATTTTGCCATTGGAAGGAGTAGATGATAGACTCTACTTGTCGTAAATAATTGCGCTTGGGATACTTTGGTGCATAAACGAAAGCTTCCAGAACAATAATATTCTGATTTGCTTTATCGTAGAAGCAATGAGAGACAAAAGGCCCTCCCATAAAATCGTTTTTCACATCCCATAATCCGCGGATTTCCACAAATTGGCGGTTGTTGTAATTGACCCACCGGTAAGATGGTTCTATAAGGCTGTTGGTTGTCATATAGGTATTGTCCAGAGGTCCGGGCACTTCTTTTTCAAGTTTCAGATTTCGTTCTGCAAGGATCCGGGACAAGGTAAGGTCTTCTTCGTTCCTGTAGGGATATGTATATATAAAAATCCCTTGCGTTGTATAGGTCGTCTCGTAAGCTATCCATGTAAAATTGTCGGTACGTTTCTTAATTCTGTAACCGGTAGGGAAAAAAGGAGATCCTCCAAGCATTTTTGTCACATAATCCCGGATGTTTTTTTCTTCAAATTTTTTGGAATTTTGTATCACCCTGTTTCTTTCTGCCTGTTCCATGGCATTGAGGAGCAGATCGCTGTTGCTGTCAATGCACTCCCGGATGCTTTCCGCATTGGGACCTGACAGCGTGACCACAATCTGCGGAGCTGCCCAGATGTCTTTTTGAATGACCATTGTGGACTCAGTAAGTTCGGGATTGGTGTTGCATATAATTATGTTGCGATGTACCTGAAAGATGGTGGAAAAGGCGTTTTCATTAATGGTGAACAGGGAGAAAAGGGGTTCTTGCTGGGGCAGGAAAGGAAAATCAACAGCCAGTATGGAGCGCAAAGACTGTCCGGGGCCGGACTCCCATATGTTTTTATTCATAACCACCAGAATTTCTCCTGCTTTTCCGCTGACATTCTGTTTCATCTGCGGACCGTCTGTACAGGCTGTTGCCATTATAGCAATGCATCCGGTAATAAGTAATGATTTAATCTTCATATCTGTTTTCCTTGATTGTGTCAGGTAAATAATCTAAAAATGTCATTGCCGAAAGCCAGGAACACAAGCCCAAGCAGCAGTATCATGCCCACGATCTGGGAATATTCCAGGAATTTGTCGGAGGGCTTTCTCCTGGTAATCATCTCGTACAGCACGATAACCAAGTGACCACCGTCCAGTGCGGGTATGGGCAGCAAATTCAGGATGGCAAGCATGATGGAGAGCCAGGCGGTAATGTTCCAGAAGATTTCCCAGTTCCATGATCCGGGGAAGATACTCCCTATAGCAATGAAACTTCCCACAGATTTATACGCCTTGGTTTTGGGTGTGAATATCAATCCCAGCTCTTGTATGTAATTGGCACCCGTTTGATATGCTTTCTTAATCCCAGCGGGAAAGGCACTGAAAAAAGAATACTCTTTTACAGTGGCCGGTATGAATTCCAGGGGGTTGGTCACCCCCACCACGAGCATGCCCTGTTTGTTCACCTTCAGGGGGATTTGCATGACCGTGAGGTTTCTTTGCACACCGGCATATACAATCCCTTCGCTGTGTTGTGCCAGGATTTGCCGGGCATCCTGGATGGCAGGGGTTGGAATGTCGTTCAAGCTCACTATCCTGTCACCGGCCATCAATCCCGAGGCCACATTGAGCGAAGTGTCCGGTACAGAAGAAACCACAAAAGGATAGCGCAACGCAAACATATCCCTTGCACTCAGCATTTGGGCAATCAAGTTCTGATCAAAGTTAAAACGGACAGTATCGGCGCCTCTGAGTACCGTGATCACGGCGGGCCTTGTCCTTATAAGGTCAACCTGTAACGTATGAAAGGGTACATCGTCCACTACACGGTCATCAAAAGCAAGGATCCTGTCTCCGTCTTGAAATCCTATCTCGCGGGCCAGGGAGCTGCATTGTATACCATAGGCCGCATCTTCGGTGCGGATATATTCCTCCCCCCAGGTAAAGAGAATGAGCCCGTAGAGGATAATGGCCAGTATCATGTTAAAGAGTACACCTCCAAACATAACAAAGAAACGTTGCCAGGCCGGTTTGCTGCGGAATTCCCATGGTTTGGGGTCCTCTTTCATCTGGTTTTTGTCCATGGACTCATCAATCATTCCGGATATTTTGCAATACCCTCCAAGAGGCAGCCATCCAATCCCGTATTCGGTATGGGAATTCTTTGGTTTGAATTTCACCAGGCTAAACCACGGATCAAAAAAAAGGTAAAACTTATCCACCCGTATCTTGAAAAGCCGGGCAAAAAGAAAATGCCCCGATTCGTGTACAAGAACCAAAAAAGACAAAGCCAGGATCACCTGGACGATTTTTATCAATACTTCCATATAATCAACAACTTGCCAACAAAATTTGTGCCACCCTCTGAGCTTCCTGGTGCGTGTCCTTCAATTCAGATAATGTGGGATCAGCCATAAAAGAGACTTTTTCCAGGGTTCGCGAGATCAGTTTTGGTATAGAATTGAATTTCAGGCTTTCATTTAAAAAAGCATCTACGGCTACTTCGTTTGCCGCATTAAGGGCACAGGGAATGTTGCCGCCTTTTTTCATGGCCTGATAGGCCATTCCAAGGCAAGGGAACCTCTCTTCCGGCGGTTTGTGAAATTCCATGGAGCGGAAATGAGAAAGGTCCATTCTGCGTGCCTCGGGGTAATCCAGACGACGCGGATAAGACAACGCGTAGAGAATCGGCAGGTGCATATCGGGGCAGCTCATCTGGGCTTTGATTGTACCGTCCGAAAACTGAACCATGGAATGAATCAGGGACTGGGGATGGATCATTACCTCTATCCTGGACAGGGGTTGTCCAAAAAGCCAGAAAGCCTCTATCACCTCCAGGCCTTTGTTCATCAGGGTGGCCGAGTCTACAGTGACCTTTTCCCCCATATTCCAGGTGGGATGGTCCAGTGCCTCTGCTTTAGTTATGGATTCCAACTCCTGAGAACTGTGCCTGAAGAAAGGACCTCCCGAGGCTGTTAGAATAATTTTTTCTATGGGGCCCTGTTCTCCCCGTAAACATTGGAAAATTGCGGAATGTTCACTATCCACCGGTAAAATGGATCCCTTACCCGCTGCCGCTTCCCGCATAACCAGGTGACCTCCTGCCACCAGGCTTTCCTTATTTGCCAGGGCTAATGTCTTGTTGTTTTTTAGAGCGGCAAGGGAAGGCTCGAGCCCCACGAACCCGACCAGCGCATTTAAAACAAGGTCTATAGAATCCCAGGCCAGCACCTCGGCTATGGAGTCGTTTCCATACAAAACCTGTACAGGAGTTTCCTTCAAGGCATCCCTGGCCGTCTGCCAGGCATCCCTGCAGGTAACCACCACGGCCTCCGGCAGGAACTCCAGGGCCTGCCGGATCAACAAATCAGAAGACCTGCGGGCGGTTAGTACCTGTGCCTTAAAAAGTCCGGGATACCTGCGAATCACGTCCAGGGCCTGAATTCCGATCGAACCCGTTGAACCCAGAACAGCTATGCGTTTTTGGTAAGCCATATCAGAAATTGATGTAATCTGCCGGATTCAGCGGGACCCCTTTATGCCAGAGTTCAAAATGCAGGTGGAACCCGGTGGAGTACGTCCCATGACTGCCAATTATGGCAACCACCGAACCTGCCGTTACAGGATCCCCTACTTTGCTGAACAATTGCGAACAGTGTTTATATATTGACAACAGGTTGTTTTCGTGTTGTATCTGCAATACATACCCAAACTCATCCGTCCAGGAGGCGAAGTTGACGGTGCCGTCGAGCACGGCATAGATTACCGAGTTCTCGGGGGCCACTAAATCAACAGCAAAATGGTTGTTGACCGGACTAAAGCCTGAAGAAATCAGGCCTTTGACCGGCGGGAAAAAATGCAATCCCTCTATTTGCAGATTCCCCCCACTGATACTGCTCCTGTTTTGCTGCTCTTTCAATTCGGCCCCGGCCCTGAGCAGGGAATCTTCCTGGGATCTTCCTCCCACTGCAAATTCAGGGATATCGGCCGCCTGCCCCTTGGGAAGAATCTGGCCGGGAGCCATAGGATCTTCGTTTGCAAGGATACGCTGCAGGTTGGTCAGGTGTATTTCCCATAAATGAATCACTTTTTCAAGGGAATCGGCCCTGAGGGCATTGTGCATCATGACTTCACGGGTTTGGGCGTTGGGGTAACCGGGAACGACCTCCCTCAGCGGGGTATAGATAATCAGCAGTACTACGCTCGTCACCAGGATAGCAATGATCCCGAACAGGCCCAGAAGCAACTGCAGGATCGAAAATTTTAGATTAAGAACCTGTTTGTGGGATTCAATATCAAAAACTCCGAAAACATACCTGTCCCTGAGGACTTTCTTCTTGGGATGACCAGATGTCATAGATTCGCTTTGTCGGGCAAATGTAAGAATCATTTTCCAATTTGTGTTACCTTTGCATCATGGGAAGGATTATGGGTATTGACTATGGTCAGAAACGGGTAGGTCTGGCAGTAAGTGATCCGCTCAGAATCTTTGCCATCCCCCTGGAAACAGTTACCGTAGACAAAGTGACCGATTTCCTTAAAAAATACTATGAGGACCAGCCTATTGATTTGTTTGTGGTTGGTTATCCCAGACACCTGGACAATACACCGGCTCAAAACGCCTCCCGCGTAACGGCCTTTGTAACCCATTTAAAAAGGACCTTTCCACAAATTCCCGTAAAGTTGGCCGATGAGCGTTTCACATCAAAAATGGCATTTCAGGCTATGATTGACGGGGGGTTGAAAAAGAAAGACCGCAGGGATAAGGCCACTATTGATAAAGTAAGCGCAGTCATCATATTGCAGGAATACCTTCAAAACAATAAACCATGATATTGCCCATATATATATACGGGTCCTCCGTTCTAAGACAAAAAGCACAGGACATTACCCCCGATTATCCAAATCTGGACAAACTGATAGAGGATATGTGGGAAACTTTGTATTATGCAGACGGTGTGGGCCTGGCCGCTCCCCAGACAGGTCTTTCCATACGGTTATTCATGGTAGATGGAAGTGAATTATCGGAAGAACGGCCCGAATTAAAGGATTTAAAACGACTGATCATCAATCCCCGCATTCTGGAAGTAAGCGAACAGACGGTTGTCCACCAGGAAGGTTGCCTTAGCTTGCCCAAACTATGGGCAGACATTGAACGTCCTCAAAGTGTAAAACTGGCTTATGTGGGGCTGGATTTTAAACCGGTGGAAGAGTGGTTTCACGGGATGGCTTCCCGGATGGTTCAACACGAATACTCGCATCTGGAAGGAGAACTCTTTACAGATCTGGCCCCTGCCATCCGCAAAAAAATGCTCCAAAGCAAATTGCAGGCTATAGCAAGGGGCGAAGTCAAAACATTTTACAAAACCAAAATAGTAAAATAATATGGGGGTATTCCACGCTTATGACATCCGGGGTGTTTACGGCAAAGACCTGCTCCCTGAAGATATCTACAAAATGGGCTTCTTCCTGCCCACTGTCCTGAACACAAAAAGAATTGCGGTAGGGCAAGACTGCAGGGAGTCTTCTCCTGAAGCTTTTCAGTTCCTGGTCCGCGGGTTGTGCGATGCAGGAGCCCACGTTTCTGACCTGGGTCTGGCCACTACCCCCATGGTGTATTATGCCACGGCCAGACATCATTTTGACGGGTCCGTTCAGATTACGGCATCCCACAACGGGGCAGAATACAACGGACTTAAGGTATCGGGACGCGGGGCCATGCCGGTGGGATATGATAACGGGCTGAACGTGCTGGAAGAGTTTGTCCTTCATAAAAAACCCGTGAAGGCTGAAAAAAAGGGACTCGTTACGCCGCTGGATCTTAAAGAGGAGTATTTCACATTTCTCTCCTCTTATGTGCCGCAACTGAAGGGATTACGCGCGGGTATTGATGTTTCCAACGGGATGGCCGGCCTGTTTGTAAAAAGGCTCCTGGGAACAGACAACGTATTTTATATCAACCAGGAACTGGACGGGCGGTTTCCCAACCATGCCCCCAACCCGCTAGTTCCGGAAAACATAAAGCAGTTGCAGGAACTGGTCAGGAACAAACAATGCGACGTGGGTGTCATCTTTGACGGAGATGCAGACAGGGTAATGTTCACCGATGAGAACGGAGCATTCATTTCTCCCGATCTGATCATAGCCCTGCTGGGCCATCATTTCCTGGACGGCAAACCGGCCAGGGTACTGCAGGACATTCGTTCCTCCAAGGCTGTTGGAGAATACCTTTCCCCTATGGGTGCCCAGATGCACACCTGGCGTGTGGGAAGGGCTTTTGCTGCGCCAAGGCTCAAAGAGATTGACGGGTTGTACGGCGGGGAATTGGCCGGTCATTACTATTTCAGGGACTTCTTTTACTCTGACAGCGGACTGCTGGCTGCGCTACTGGTATTGGACGTTCTGGTGAAACTGGGAAAACCAATTTCGGAGATCATCCGTAGCATCAGAAAATACGAGAATTCCGGTGAGCTCAACTTCCGCATAGCACACAAACAGGAAGCCATGGATGCACTCAAAACACATTTTACGGCGCAGGAAATCCCCACAGCTTTTTTTGATTTTGACGGGTATCGCATTGAATTTCCCCAATGGTGGTTTAATGTCAGGCCTTCCAACACCGAACCTTACCTGCGTTTTATCGCAGAAGCGACAAACGGGGAGCTGTTGCAAAAAAAACTCGGCGAAATGCAATCGATCCTGAAACCTTATTTGTAAATTGCAATGAAAAGGTTTGTTACTCTGGATATTTTGCGCGGATTGTCCATTTTCGGAATGGTATTTTCGGCCATCATTCCCTATGGCGTCCTTCCGGCCTGGATGTATCACATTCAGACACCACCCCCGGATCATTTCCTGGATACGGCCAGTTACGGCCTGGGATGGGTAGATCTTGTTTTTCCCATTTTTATCTTTTGTATGGGAGCTGCAATACCGTTTGCTTTCAGGGCAAAATGGAAACGTTCGGGCCTGGATGTGCACCGTGACATGAAAGACATCGCGGAACGGTTTCTTATGCTGCTGGCTTTTTCATATTTATGTAACCTGTTGCAACCCTCTTTGCCGGGATACTGGTCAAAAGTCCTGATCCTTGCAGGTTTTGCGGCATTGTGGTTCATTTACGTGAAAGGCTCATCATTCAAATTACGTCTTGCCGGATGGGCAGTAGCCCTTGGTCTGCTGGCGCTCTATGCTTTTGTGTTTGATGTGCAGATGACGCTTTTCAGCCGGAATATCATTATTTTGCTGCTGGCCTTCTTATACTTGTTCGGGGCCCTTATTTGGTATGTCACCCGTGATTCTGAAAAGTGGCGGTTTGTTGCTTTCCTGGGTGTTGTAGCCGTAAGTCTTGTATCGCGTTTGCTGGGATTTGACCATGTTCTTTATGACAACAAAAACCTTTCATGGCTGCTGAACATGGAGGAGATCAATTTTTTGATGATACTGCTGCCGGCCACCTGGGTCGGGGACCGGTTGCTTCACATGCAGGAAGAACAAACAACGGAAATCCCCCGGGGAGGCCTTCTTACCCACCTTCTATTCTGGGGTATGTTCCTTTTGGTTGTGTGGATATGCATAAACAGCTATAACCGGTGGCTTTCAGATGGCAAATGGTTTTCTTTTTTTACCCTGCTATTACTCGTCTGGCTGATGAAAAAAAAGGCACCCCGATACCTTCCCCTGCTCTATCTGTCGGGTTTGCTTATTTTTTTCGGTCTGTGGATAGAACGTTTTGAACCGGGGCTTACAAAAGTTCCCTGCTCTTTTTCCTATTGTTTTGTGAGCGGCGGCGTTGCTATCCTTATGCTTATGTGGCTACATTACCTGTCGGAATTCCTCCCCCGCGGATTCCTTTCCGGAATATTTTCGGGAGCAGGAGCCAATCCGCTCATGAGCTATGTAGCACACGGCATGTTTGTTACACCTCTTATGAGGATTACGTATATAGAAGTATTGTATCGTTGGGCAAGACCTGCAGATTACCCATGGATTGGCACCCTGAGTGCGTTTCTGCTGGTGCTCTTTACTATGTGGCTGGTTTCCCTGGTCTCTAAAAAAAGGATTTACTGGCGTGCCTGAGCAGATAAAAACACTTTCCCTGGATAAGGAACGCATCCCTAAGCTCCTTTTCCGTTATGCCGCCCCGGCCATCATTTCAATGACCGCTGCCAGCCTTTTCAACCTGGCAGACGTCATCTTCATAGGACGGGGAGTCAATGCCATGGCTATTGCAGGTCTTTCTCTGACACTCCCCCTGATGAATATTTCAGCGGCCTTTGGTTCGTTAATTGGTGTGGGCGCCTCGACCCTGATCTCTGTCAAACTTGGTCAGAAAGACGTTCAAACAGCAGAGATAGCTTTGGGTAATGCTGTAACACTTAATTCTATTATTGGAATCATTTACACTATCGTCGCGCTCATTTTCCTGGACCCCGTGTTGTATTTTTTCGGAGCCAGCGAACAGACTGTACCTTTTGCCAGGGAATACATGCAGATTATCCTGGCGGGCAATGTGATCACTCATATATATTATGGTCTGAACGATAACCTGAGGGCCAGCGGATATCCCAAAAAAGCCATGGTTGCGACCCTTACCGCTGTGGCCATCAATATCATCCTGGACCCGCTCTTTATATTCGGATTCGGCTGGGGAATCCGTGGAGCTGCCGTGGCTACTGTACTGGCGCAGATCGTTGCTCTTGGCATTCTGCTGAACCATTATACCAGGAAACAATCCCTGCTTCATTTTAAAAAAGGCATTTTCATCATACGAAAAGGTATGCCGCGCAATATCATTTCCGTTGGGCTTGCCCCTTTTTTGATGAACGTTGTCAGCAGCCTGGTAATCATTATCATAAACCGTTCATTTTTTCGTTTCGGGGGTGATTATGCGGTTGGGGCCTATGGAATTGCCAACCGCATGATATCCTTCTTTATCATGATCATGTTTGGTTTTAACCAGGGAATGCAACCTCTGGTGGGGTTCAACTACGGGGCACGCCAATACAAACGGGTGAGCGAAATTTTTAAACTCACACTGCTCTGTTCTTTTTGTGTGAGTGTTCTGGCATTTATCATAGCGCAATTCTTCCCGGTTGTGGCCGTGAGCCTGTTTACGAATGATCCGACACTGGCCCGTCTTACGGTGGAAGGACTGCGCATTGATCTGGCTGTTTTTCCTTTGGTATCACTTCCCATGGTCACATCCACTTTTTTCCAGTCCATCCGTAAGCCCGGTAAGGCCATTTTCCTTTCACTCACACGTCAGGTTATATTCCTGATCCCCTCCCTGCTCATTCTTCCACGATTTTTTGGTGTAACCGGTGTATGGGCCAGTATGCCCGTATCTGATACAGCCTCGTTTATAGTGGCTGCAATACTCATAGCAAAACAATTGAAAGAATTCAGGAAAGATTATGAACTCAACGGATAACATAGTTGTTTCTCTTGGCCGCCAGATTGGAAGTGGCGGTTATCTGGCAGGAAAGATGATCGCCTCGGCCCTGGGCCTTATCTTTTATGATAAGGAACTTCTTTACTATGCAGCTAAAGAGAGTGGCATTTGTGAAGAGATTTTTGAAAATGCCGATGAAAAAGTTACCCGGGGCCTTTCTCGTGTTCTGAATGCCCATGATTTTCTGGGGGGAGCTTTTTTTGACCCTCTGAACGCAACCCTCTCCAGAGACAGGATATTCAGTATTCAGTCCGCGGTGATCCGCAAAATCGTTAATCAACAGTCCTGCCTTATCGTAGGACGCTGTGCCGATTATATCCTCAGGGATCATCCCCGCATGCGAAGTGTCTTCATACACGCATCACTTCCCTTACGCATAGCCAATGTGGCTGAACGCAGGGGCATTTCTCCGGAACAGGCAGAAGCATTCATCATAAAAGAGGAAAAGAAAAGGGCTGCTTATTACAATTATTTTACCAACAAGGAATGGGGAAAGGCCGATTCGTACCATTTTTCCCTGGACGCAGGCCTTCTGGGAATTGACAATTGTGCCCTGCTGGCAGCTCACCTGATCAAAGAAAGTCTGGGATAAAAGTATTGTGGGAATATTATTTTCTCTATCTTCGGCTGGATTTATAACAACCTGTCTATGAAAAAAATTAGAGATTCATTGCTTATTGTGTTGGCCGGAATTACAGCTACCGGTTGCCAGGGGAACTTCAGGAACTACGAAGGTTCGGAGCAGTTCAGGGAAGATGTGGCTGTTTTTGCCGATTTTGCTGTACGCAAACAATCCCTCACCCTATACTACCTGAAGGCCACTTCCGACGGATTTACCCGGGATATTCTGAAGGGAACCGTCAGCCAGTCGGAATACGACGAATTCTTTGGGATGGTTGCCGAAATGGCACCTTACATCAAGGAATACGAAAAGGCGATCAGTAACCTGGAGAAATCCGGGATCCTGACCAGGGTCAACACCAAAGGCTTCATAGGCTCAAGCACCAAATTCTTATCATGGGTCACCGGCAGCGGGGAAAGGAGCCGGGAACGTGTTCTGAAAGTGGCTTCGAATATACCACCTTCCGACCGCACAGAACTTTATAACAAACTCCGTCCCGATTGGAAAGCAAAAACTTCCAGTGAAAGTGATTTTTGGAAAAAACTGGAAAAGGGGGATTTCGATCACCAGGCCCCCCAGATGTTCAACGATTTCCAGCAGGACAACGAGGAATTCGGGACCACTTCGGCGGAGAGCGGTCTTACCATCCAGAAGATCTTTGTGGCCGAAGGAGCCAAAGGTGTGGAAACCGGAGCCGAGTTTATGGTAGATGCCATGCAGACTTCAACTTCAGGCGGGCTGAGTGCCTTAGATGTGGGGGAAATGACCCTGGATATTTACAATTCCAACTCAGAGGCCGACCCTACACAGATCGCACAAGAGCTTACCGCAGCGGTCAACTCCATGGATCCCGCGGATCCTACAGTAAAGGAAATGGGCGCGGGATATGCCACTAAAATGGCCACCATCATCAAGGAAGTCGTGGATGTGGCCAAAACAGACACGGAAAACGTTTCTGGAACAAACCGGTCCTTTGTCTTTGTGGAAGATGACGATGCCGGGAAAAAAGCCGACATTGTGATCGCCCAGAATCCCGAAAGCGCTTCTACTTCCATAGCCTCGATCTATGTGAGTATTGGCAATATCGTTGATGAGGGCAGGCAATTCATCTATAGCATATTGAACAAAGGTAAATGGCTGATCACGGCCGTAGATCCGGACGGGAACAAATCCACCCGCCAGGTGGACGTCCCGGCAGGGGATGTCCTAGTGGTAACACTGACAACAACGCCCCCAGCTGAAGATTCTGAAGAAGAAACTAAAGATGACTTTACCGACTGGACCGCATTGGTAGCACAGTATCCCGTTTTGAATGCATATCCTGCATTTTCAGGATCATTGACGTTCCTGGATTACACCACTGACAACCTGTTTTATGAAGAAGTCAAGATCAGGGCCAGGACCAGTGATGTCGATAAATATATTAACACGATCAAGAAAAAAGGATACAAGAAGGAGGAAAATAAGGAGATCGTATCTTATATGAGCCCGAACAGAATAGGTGACTACTGGCGGTATGTCCAGTTATTTGAATCCGGCGTATCGGGACAGACAGACGTAAGGTTCTTTAATTTAAAATAAAGTATTACAATCCCTCCGGCAAAACAAACTCAATGGATGTATTGCTGTGATTGATTTTACGGATGAAATCTCCGTGAAAAGGTAACAAGGTACGCGTTCCGTCTTCGAATTCCAGCTCCAGGCAGGGATTCCCCGGATAATCAAAGAATCCGGAAACGGTTCCCCTGCGTTTTTCCTCTCCTGTGGTTATTGCCTGGAATGCATACCCGACCAGCACGGATCCTCCGCTCAGGGGCTCTTCCTCACGTGTCTTGTACAGGATGGTCTTCCCCACCCATTCAGCTGCCAGGTTTTCGGACAGAAAATTCTCAAAACAGACCATTGCCTGATCGTTTCCGCGATAAGCAATGGATGTAAAATAAAAAGGAACCGGTATCCCATCCAGATGGATGAATACCGGTTCTTCTTTGTTCAATTGGTCAATAATGTTTTGGGGAACATCAGGTCGGAATTTTATTATAAGTTCTCCTCCCCTGCCGAAGGTTTTCCTCACTGTTGCCAGTGGCAGAAACCTTTCTTTTTTTCCCATGTCATTATTCGGTTGCAGCCTGGTCTTTATCTTCCTCTGCTTCAGGAACTGCTGTTCCTTCAATTTCAGCAATAGTTACTTCTGCTTTGGCAGCGGCTGCAGCTGCTGCGGCAGCCAGCCTGGCGGCTGCTTCTTCACGCTTTGCCAATAATGCAGCGGCACGTTCCTTATTAACGCCGGCTTCTGCTTCCAGGCGTTTTTTCATTTCCGTGCGTGTCTCTTGTTCAAGTTTGCCTTTCTTTGCGGCAACCTTGGCTTCTTTTTCCTGCATCCAGGCATCCCATTTTGTATCTGCCTGCTCCTGTGTCAAAGCTCCTTTGGTCACACCTTCCTTCAAATGTTTTTTCAACAATACTCCTTTATAGGAAAGAAGCCTGCGGGCTGTAAGTGTGGGTTGTGCCCCATTATTGAGCCAGGTAAGGGCCTTTTCGGCATCCAGCTGGATCTTTGCCGGGTTAGTGTTGGGATCATAGGTTCCCAGGGTTTCTATCAACCGGCCGTTACGGGGAGCCCTTGAATCGGCAACTACAATGTGATAATAAGCGTAGTTCTTTTTGCCATGGCGTGCAAGACGAATTTTTACTGCCATAAATTTGTTTTTAAGTTAATGAATTGTGTTAACTTCCTTATCTTCCCGAGAAAAGGTCCGCAAAGATATAAGTTTTTACGGTTATGGCAAAATTTTTATCTACAACGGTAAATTCTGTCGTTGTTGCGGGAATGGTTTACAGGATATCGGCCTTCGTTGCCTCTGTAAGGCAATGTTTCATATACCCTTTTCTGTTCAGGTGTTAACAACTGTTTCACCTGATCCCGGTATGCTTCCATTCTCCCTGGATCAGAAAGAGAGTTTGAGTCTAATAAAAATATTACGCCCCGGTTCCACGCTAACGTCTCCCCGGTTGGTAGAAAGGTGGTTGGTGTAACGGTTATTGGTGATATTGTCAATACCGGCAAAGCCTTGTATTTTCATAAAACCCAGATCAAAGAATTTTGTGTTTAAAGCAAAATCCAGCCGGTAGTATCCTGCCGTTTCTTTTTCTCCTTCTGCGATCTTATTCTGTGTTGCTGCGCCAAATACGGAAAATTCAACAGAACCCAACCCGGAATAAGTATAGCGGAGTCCGGCCCTTCCGTTTAAAGGGGGTATGAGAGGAAGGTTGCCTTCTGTTTCGAGTGCCATCCCGCGTACGTAAGCCCCGGATCCGAAAAACACAAAATCATGGCTGAAATTGTAGGCAAATTTTAAGTCCACACCGTAAAGAAGGGCCTTTCTTACGTTGGCATTGACAAGCGCAGGAATGGTATCGGGCTTTGAATCGGCCGTAAGCCTGAAGACAAACTCACCCGGTGTCTCCACTATCATATTGTTAAGGTGGTTGATGAAAATTCCTGCCTGCAGGTTGAATTTTGATTTCCACACCCTGATCCCCAGGTCTGCCGAATAGGATTTTTCCGGTTTGAGGGTTGGATCTCCCAGGCGGACAAAATTACCCAGGTCTATATATTTGAACCTCTCTTCCAGAGAAGGCGCCCTGAAAGCCCGGGCAAGGTTGAGTGACAAATCTGTGTTCCCGGACAATTTATAGAGAAAACCAGCATTGGCGCTCCAGGATAAATTGTATTCCGTCCCTTTTTCAAATGTAATACGCTGGGTGGGGGGATTGTCATTCCTTTCTCCGTTCATGATGATGTAATCCACATCATATCCCTCCTGGTTTTTAATCCGGATCCCGTCAAAACGGCCGCCCAGGATCATAGTCAGCCGGTTGTCCATCAAGCGTGTCTCATTCTGGAAAAACAACCCGGCACTGCTGAAGCTTGATTCAGGTATGGGCGTTTCACCACGAACCACATTGTTGGTCTTAATTATATTGCCGGCCGGATTCAGGATGTCAATCCGGATGTGCTTTTCCCTTCCGGTACGCAGCTTGCGGCCCCATACATCCACACCGGCAATGAGCGTATTGCGCTCAGACAGATCCCAGATCCCCTGCAGCTGAACCCCGTTGGTCAGGTGATATCCCGTAGGGTAAAACACTTCCGGAGTGGTACGCTGGACATTCCCGTTGGGCAGGCTGGCCTGAGTTACCGTGTTTGGTTCCATCATTACCTCGCGGGCGATGTATTGGGTGAAATACTTCAACTCCAGGGCGGTCCATTTTTGGGTAATGTTGGATATCCTGTAACTGGCCGACAATAAATGACGGCCTATGTCGGTATAGGTGGCTTTTGCAGGCCCCGGAAAGGCATCCCCTCCGGGAACGCCCACATCCCAGGACCAGTTGCGCTGGTACTGGATTTTAAACATATGGTTAGCAAGAGGCTTGACACCCAGTTTTGCCGAGATGTTGCTTGTGTTATACTGGCTGTTTGGCAATATGCCGTCCGGGGTGCGCAGATTTCCTGCCTTTGCATAGGTGCCGCCCAGGTTCAGATACCATTTGCGTGAACCCGCGCTGACCGAAGCATGATTTGAAAACAAATGGTTGACAGAGGCATACCCCGAGATAACATCGGCCGTAACATAAGGTTCCCTTCCAAAATGCCCCTGTTTGGTTATGATATTCACTATGCCGCCCATGGCTCCCGTTCCGTAAAGGGACGATTGGCCCCCCTTGATGACCTCCACCCGCTCTATGTCATTAACGTCTACCATGCTTAGCGAGGCGGTCAGATCGGTGGCCGTCTCTACCCGGTTCCCGTCAATGAGGATAACCAGCCGTTCTTCATTAAAACCGCGGACATTGATGTTCGTCGCCCAGACCCCGTCTCCTCCCCGCGAAACACCCGGTTCTTCCTCCAGGACATTGGCTATTGTAAATGCCGAACGTTTTTGATATAACGAAGAATCCACCACAACCATGGATGTTGGCAGGTTCCTGATTTGTCTGTCAATCCGCAGGCTGGTCACCACAATCTCACCCAGTGGAACCGGCATGGTGTCTTTCTGTTCCTGCCCAAAGGCAGCCACCGGGAATAAGGCAGCCATTAAAAGGGCTGCAGCAAAAGGGAGTGCAATTTTTCTCATTTTATTAATTCTTCAATAATACCGACTTGACCTGAATGCCGCTCAACCGGCCCAGCTGGCCGGTCAGTGCACCTATCTGATCTGTGGTACCTTCAAGAATCAGGGAGATGAGATTTATGCCATTACTCCGCGGAAGGCCTTGCCTTCCCAGAATGATGCCTCCATGTTGCGAAAGGATGTCGTTTAGATGGGCGACCTCCTCGTGGCAGTTGATTTGAATGATTACTGTACCTACTCTCTTTTCCATCAGAATACCTCCGAATCAGATTGGTTATTATTTGAGTTTTGTGCCGTCCTTGAAAAGGAACATCCTGTTCTCAGTACGCGCACGATTTTCACTATTTGTGCCACAAAGATAAGACAATTTTTCCATCTGCCTTAAAATGTTGTATTTTTGTTAAAATTTTACATCATGCGATTGCCGGCAATTATATGCATATGTTTTTTACTTATAGGAGGTTGTGGAAATCCTTCCGGCGGGGAAAAAAAGGCTGCCCCTTTCACCATCGCCACGCTTAAGGGACCTTCTTCCATGGGCATGATACGGCTCATAGACAGCCTGGATCTTCTTGCAGACGCCGGAATCAAGGTCAGGATCGTAAACGAGCCCCTGCAGGTGAGGAAAATGATGCTTGACGGCACAGCAGACTTTGCCCTGCTGCCCACAACCATGGCGGCCATAGTCTATAATAAGGGGCTTGATTACAAACTGTCAGCCATCCCTGTCTGGGGAACGCTCTATCTCTTTGGCCGGGACACATCCATAACATCCTGGGAAGATCTCAGGCATAAGACAGTGTACGTGATGGCGCGCGGAATGACTCCCGATGTGCTGTTCCGCTACCTGCTGCAAAAAAACGGGATAGATCCCCTGAAGGACATTATACTGGATTACCGGTTTCCCTCCCATATTGATCTGGCCAACGCCGTAGCCTCGGACCAGGCCTCCCTGGGCGTGATCTCGGAACCCATGGTTAGCCAGGTGATGCACCGCAATAACAAGGTAAAGATGCTGTTCGACCTCAACCAGGAATGGCTTTCAGCACAAGGGTTCCCCATCCCACAGACAGCCCTGATGGTCAAAGCTTCTGTTATCCGGAACAATCCCGCTCTGGTGGAAGAGGTTCTGGATGCCTATGAAAGGTCTGTGGAATGGGTAAACGGTCACCCCGACAGCGCCGCTGTGCTAATAGCCAGACACCGGATACTGGACGATCCCCGGATTGCGTATCAGGCCATCCCCAGATCGGGACTTAAGCTGGTCAGGGCGGCCGCCATAAGTTCTCAGATAACGGATTATCTCTGGATTTTTTATCAAATGAACCCCCAGATCACAGGAGGAAAAATGCCGGATGAAGGCTTTTATTACTAAAAAAAAGATTCTGACCGTAGCTTCAATCGCCATGATGCTGGTTGCATGGAAAGTGCTGGCACTTGCTTTCAACGCTCCTTCCATAATTCCCCACCCGGAAACTACCTTTCTGGCCGTTATCAGGATTTTTGCCGAGCCGGGCTTTCTGGCCGTTGCAGGGAGCACCGTACTCCGGGGGCTAACCGGCTTTGTCATCTCGGGTATCCTGGGCATCCTGGCCGGAATTCTGGCAGGGATCAGCCCCGGATTCAACACCTTCATAACCCCTATGCTGGTCTCTGTACGTTCCATCCCCGTTATCTCACTTATCCTGCTTGCTTTGATCTGGTTCAGCGCTGGTGCGGTCCCGGTTTTCATCGCTTTCCTGACCATGTTCCCGTTCATCTGCACCAATGTTTCTGACGGTATCAGAAGCGTGGATCCCGGACTGGTGGAAATGGCCCGGTTCTATAGAGTGGACAAAGGAAGGATCCTTACCGGGGTGTATATTCCTGCGGTTATTCCTTTTATCATTTCCGGGGCGTCGAGTGCCATGGGGATCGGCTGGCGCGCCATTATCATTGGCGAAGTCCTGAGCCAGCCGCAGTACGGCATAGGAACCAGACTTCAGACCGCCCAGTCATTTCTGAACGTCGAGGCGGTTATTGCCTGGACATTGATTGCCGTGGTAATCAGTTTTATATTTGAAAAACTGATACGCTGGGGAGAACATCATATTACTGCTTGGCAAACCGGATCATGAGCCTGTATATAAATAATCTGAGCAAGAGTTATAAACAGCCTGTCTTCCGGGATTTTTCCATTTCATTTCCGGAAGACACCATCACCTGCCTGCTGGGACCGTCGGGTTGCGGAAAAACCACCCTGCTCAACATCATTGGGGGGATCATCCCACCCGATAGTGGCTCGCTTGAAGGCTTTGACAATAAAGCGTTTTCCTACGTGTTCCAGGAGCCCCGCCTACTGCCCTGGAAAACGGTGACCGAAAACATTGAGTTTGTGCTCAAGCGAGAATTGCATGCCCGAGAGCGGCAAAAACAGGCCGAAGACCTGATTCGGCAAGTGGAGTTGCACGGTTTTGCCGGTTATTATCCCTCCCAGCTGAGCGGAGGCATGCGTCAAAGGGTTTCCATTGCCCGGGCCTTTGCCATTCCCTCGGACATCATACTTATGGACGAACCCCTCAAGGGGCTGGATGTTTCCCTGAAAAAAAACCTGATCAAATGGTTTCTGGATATCTGGAAAGCAGACAGACGAACGGTCATATTTGTAACCCACGATGTAGAGGAAGCGCTGCTGCTCGGAGACCGGGTAGTAGTTCTGAGTCAGGCTCCGGCCCGGGTTTTAACCCATATGGCTATTGAAGAGCCGTCCGGAACAAGGGAGTTGGAATCTGCACTCCTTAAAACAAAAAAACAGAGCCTAATGGAAGCTCTGGACAAAAACAATTTGTCGGGGTGAAAGGACTCGAACCTTCGGCCTCCACGTCCCGAACGTGGCGCGCTAGCCAACTGCGCTACACCCCGAATCATCAAGGCTGCAAAGGTAAATAAAATATTTAATTTCCTATCTTTGATTTATGAAGCGTCTTTTTCCCGTTTTACTGGCATTTTTCCTGGTTGTTGGCTGCTGCCGGAACCAGAGACATTCTCGTAATCCCTACAACCTTCCTATTGCCAACACAATGGAAATGTACCTGGAACAGGTAGCTGAAAATCCGGACACCCAATTGGTAGACCTGGAAGAGATCATACCAGGGATTGCCTTGTATATAGCTTATGCAACTGAAAATAACTTTACCGGAGTACCTATCTATACCTCACCCAAGGCCTTTCTTTGTCGCCCGGTGGCCATGGCACTAGCTGCAGCACAGGATTCCCTGAAAAGTATCGGTATGGGTTTCAAGGTCCTGGATGCCTACCGTCCTTATGCGGGCACTCTTTATTTCTATAAGGTCTATCCCGACACCACTTTTGTTGCCAGTCCCCTCAGCGGTTCCATTCACAACCGCGGAGCTGCCGTAGATCTGACACTTATACGGCTGGATACCGGTCAGGAACTGGAAATGCCTACTTTGTTCGATTCGTTTTCGGATACGGCATCCCACACATTCACGGACCTTCCGGAAAATGTTCTGGAAAACAGGGCCCTGTTGCGGGGAATCATGGAAGCCTACGGGTTCCATATCTATGAACCGGAATGGTGGCATTACAATTTTACCAATGCACGTTCCTATCCGCTCAGGGATATTGCCTTTGAAGAACTGATGAAATAGGAAGAGGTGGAGCCTCGTGCGTGCTGCTAAAGCCACATGGAACTGAGAGCCTCGGTAAAAAGAAAAAGCGCTCCTTTCCATGTGGCGGAAGCGACTTTGAGCCAAAAAAACACTATGTGAGGGAGAACGTCAGGACTAAAGCAGTTTTTCAGGCATCAGAAACCAGAGTCCTATCCAGAAGAGGAACCTGAGCGCTTTACCAATAAACATGAGAATGGCCGTTCTCCAGAACGGGATTTTGTAAAAGCCCAATCCAACGGCAAAGACATCTCCAACTACAGGCAGCCAGCACAACAGGGCCACCAGGTTGCTCCATTTGAGGATCATCCGTTGCTGTTTTTCCAGTTTTTCTCTTTTTATACGAAGCCATTTTTCTATCCATTCCCATTTACCCAGATACCCCAGACCATAACAGGTAAAACTCCCCAGACTGTTGCTGGTGGTTGCCAGAGCAAAACAAATCCAGGGATTGCCTCCGGCCAGGAGCATTGCTATCAAAAGAAATTCAGAACTGAACGGGATGATGGTCGAGGCCAGAAATGACCCGATAAACAACCCCAGGTAGCCCCATTCCAGCAAAAAATCCATTTACTTGTTTTCTTTCTCTGGTAATCTTTTATTTTTCCTCAATGCCTCGCTGATAATATATTCCAGTTGGCCGTTAATGCTACGGAAATCATCTGCCGCCCATTTTTCAAGTGCGGCCCATGTCTCTGCATCAATGCGTAACACAAACGATTTTTTCATTTACTGGTAAAGGCTTCCTGTATTGATGACCGGACTGGCCGCCCGGTCAGAAGTCAACACAACCATCAGGTTGCTGACCATGGCTGCTTTTTTGTCCTCGTCCAGTTCTATGATATCTTTTTCTGACAACTGCTGCAGGGCCATTTCCACCATACTTACGGCTCCTTCCACGATCTTGTGGCGGGCAGCAACAATGGCCGTTGCCTGCTGACGTTGCAGCATGGCGCTGGCGATTTCGGGTGCATAGGCCAGGTAACTAATTCTTGCCTCTATTATTTCAATGCCGGCGATATTCAATCTGTCGGAAAGTGACACCTCAAGAAGATCATTTACCTCTTCCCCTCCGGAACGAAGGGTTATATCTGCACTCTCATCCTCCAGGTCATCATAAGGGTATGAACCGGCCAGACTCCTGATGGCTGCTTCCGATTGTATGTCCACAAACTTTTCATAATTGTCTACAGCAAAACAGGCCTTGAAGGTGTCTTTGACCCGCCATACTAAAACAACCCCAATCATGATGGGATTGCCCATTTTGTCGTTGACCTTTATGGGGTCGCTGTTCAGGTTGCGGGCTTTGAGGGATATGTTTTTTCTTACTATGAAAGGATTGATCATAAAAAAGCCGTTATCCACCACAGTCCCTATGTATTTCCCGAAAAACGTGAGTACCTTGCTTTCATTGGGATTGATAACCATAAGACCAAACATGGAAATAAAAGAAGCCAGTGTTATGGTCAACAGAAGATACCAGGCCGGGGTCCACCCCAGTGACTCTGTAAATATAATGGGCAGGGCGATCCCTGCTGCAAAACCGAGAATTGACAGTACAAGCATCAGCCATCCATTCCCCGGCTGAATGTATTTTTCCTGAATGTTTTTCATTTTCCAAAATTTTTTATTGATATTATTTTGATATCACAAAGATATTAAAACTTTGAAATAAACAAAAATATTGTTTACTTTTTATAATTAAGTTTGGCACACTGTTTGCAATCTTATAGGACAGATAGTTTTTTTCATCTATTAGGTTTTAGGTTAAATGGGTCAGGACAGATAACGCTTCTAGTTGTCTGTCCTTTCTTTATCCAGGCGCAGTGCCCCTGTGTAATCTTCCTGGCTGTTGCAATTCTCAAATAAACATAGCTCCAGAAACCGGGTCATGGCAAGGCGGCTCAGTTCCTGGTGTGGTCTGGCTTCCCGTATTGCGGCATACGTATCCCTGGGGGCTTCAGAAAAGGCAACAATCTGGTCCCAGTTTTCGGGTGTGCCAATAGAGACGAAACAGGATCCTTCCATTTTTTTATAGGGCCAGAAGGTATATCCGATATTGTTGTCTTCCATTACTTTGCATAACTCTTCCATCCACTCCAGAGTGTTGTGGCCAATTTCGCCCATGTACATGGGCAGGCCTGTTTTGTCTCTGAAATCAATAAAATGCGTTATAGCTTCTGCTGTAGCATCACCGCCATAACGGTGGCAGGAGTACATGATCTTTTTATCGAATGTCCAGTCGGTAAACGGATCAAAGTTGCTGTTCCATTGCGGGGCCCCCAGGATCACAATGTGGTTGGTATCTGCTTTGCGGATTTCGGCCACTGCCCTTTTGTACAAAGGTTCCAACATGGTGTTTAAAGAATCCTTGTTGTCGAAGTACGGGGCTATGGGCTCGTTCAGCAGGTCATAACCCAGGATGACCGGTTCGTTTTTGTATTTTTCGGCTATCCTGACCCAGATTTCACAAAAAAGTTGCTGACTGGTTTCACTTCCAAAAAGCCAGGGATACCCGTGGCTGTCGTCAATATTGTCTCCGGTTTGTCCTCCAGGGGCATCATGCATATCCAGGATCACATGCAATCCTTCCCTGCGGCACCAGGCCACAACGCTGTCAATGCGGTCAAACCCGTCCTGTGCAGAGGTAAGCCCCATATAATCTTCATCTGTAAACAATTTGTAATGAAAGGGCAGTCGAATTGTGTTGGCCCCGGTGGAAGCTATGTGTGCAATGTCTGCATGTGTTATGTACCGGTCCTTGAAGGTCTTCCAGAATTCAGCAGTAAAATCCGGGCCTGCCAGCTCACAGAACATCCTGTCTATCCATCCTGCCGAGTTGGTTTTCCTGAAACCGAACATATATCCCTCCGGATTGAGCCAGTTTCCCAGGTTGGTGCCCTTTATAAAAAAACGCTCCCCGTGCAGCAGCAGGTCGGGACCGTCAATTTTTATAAAATCCTCATAAGAAACATACTTTTTTGGGGCGTTGCAGCTGAACATCAACAGCGCCAATCCATACAGGAAAAACCTTTTAATCATATTTGTGCTAGCTTTTTATCTATTGGTAAAGGTAAAATTTTATATCTTGCAAGCCAAAGTATATGAAGAATTTTCAAACACCCCTCCAGTGCCTGTTTTTAGCCGCTACCCTACTGGTATCTGCCTGCACCAGGATCCCTGATCCTCCCGAAGAAGAAAAAGATCCTGAACTCCTGGGCATATCTGTTGACAAACAGCAGGTTATCTTACCGGCACAAGGTACTGCCATCCTCCTTTTGCAGGTAGATGAACCCGGTTTTGTTTTCAATTATGATATCACCTCTACGCAATGTCAGGTAGAATTGCGTGTCCAGGGCACAACCAGTCAGCCCGAGTGCTACGCCATTCAAAGCATTGTGCCGGGGCAAAATATAGGCTCTTACCAAATCCATCTGAAGGATAAGGGGATTCGCCTGACCTACAAAGAACAGGTGGTCCTGTGCCTGATTACCTCCCGGGCCGGTTATGGAAAGACCATGATTACAACAAGGGCCTTTGAAGTGATCAGTTCCCTTAGCCAGGCTGGGATCTCGGCCTTTTCCTTTACAAAATCACAGAATCCCGCTCTGGATGCAGATGTGGAGCTGAAGATCATTTCTACTGAAAAAGTGTATGTTAACAAAATCGAAGGCAATATTCCCTGCTGGCTGGATAATCTGAATCTGACTGCAACCTTTACCAGCGGAAATCCTGTCAAGGTAAACGGGGTTGTTCAGGAAAGCGGGAAGACGGTCAATGATTTTTCCAAACCGGTGGAATATTCGTTGCTGACCAATGAAGGTATCCTGCTTACCTATACGGTGGAAGTGGACCTTTTTACCGGGCTGCCTGTAGTGATTATAAACACAGAGGGTGGACAGCCTGTGACTTCCAAAGAGGACTGGATGAATGCAACCATACGTATCCAGGGGATACAGCTGTTTGAAGACCTTCCCGAAATGGTGACCGAAATCAGGGGTCGCGGAAACACCACCTGGTACTGGCCAAAAAAACCCTACGCCCTGAAACTTGAGAGTAAAACATCGCTACTGGGCATGCCTAAACACAAACGGTGGGTCTTGCTGGCCAATTTCATGGACCGTACCATGCTGCGCAACCGCATTGCTTACAGGATAGCCCAGTCTACTTCTCTGGCCTGGACTCCCCGCAACGAAATAGTGGAACTTATATTCAACGGCCGCCACCAGGGCAATTACATGCTGATTGAACAAATCAAGGAAGACAAGAACCGGGTGGACATTGGAGATGACGGATACATCCTGGAGCTGGATTTTCATTTTGACAATCTGGTTCAGTGGATATCCCCGCACGGGGAGAGCATACAGCAGGGCGGAATCCCCTTTGCGGTCAAATTCCCCGATGAAGAGGAAATAACGCCGGCACAGGTGGACTGGATAAAAAACTACATAGACCAGACCGGACAGGCCATTTACGGGCCCGGCTTTACAGATCCCCAGAACGGTTACCGCAAATTCCTGGACACGCAGTCTTTTGTGGATTACTGGCTGGTCTTTGAATTGTGTATCAACCATGAACTGGCCAACCCTGGCAGTGTCTATATGTACAAAGACGGGGATACCAAGCTATTTGCAGGTCCCACCTGGGATTTTGACTGGGGAACCTTCTCTTTCCAGGCTTCTCCCCAGGCCAAAGGCAAACTCTTCATGACAGAAGCTATCTGGTACAAACAGCTTTTCAAAGACCCTGAATTCCGTGCCCTGGCTAAAGAACGCTGGAATGCACTCAAAGGAAAATTTGACCAGATCCCGGCATTCCTGGATAGTGAATACGAGCGCCTTGCCCTTTCGGCAGAATTGAACTTCAAAATGTGGGACCCTGCCGAGTCCCGGAATATGAACGGGGGGCAACTTATAAACGGTGACGAATATTTATCCTATTCCTCGGCCGTGGAACGCATGCGCAATATACTGATTGAACGCATCCAGACACTCGATGAAAAAATCAATACTTTCTAAATAACCTGTAAATTATGAAATCCCCCAAGACCCTCCTTATGCTGGCCATTCTGGCCTTTTCCCTGCAACCGGTAACGGCACAGCGCCGTCCCCAGGAACAGAACAACAACCAGACCGAGAACAAATCCGACTCAAAGACAGAGTCCAAAGACCCCGCCAGGCTGGAAGAATTCATTAAGGCAGAAACTGCTGTAATGGAAGGAATGACCCCGGTTTATATTCAGGATAATAAATATTTCATCGGGATTCCCGACTCTCTTATAGGCAGGGATATCCTTATGGTAACCCGCATGGCAGAAACACCTGCCGGATTCCGTGCTAATTTCTTCGGATATGCCGGTGACCAGATCAACAGCGGCATGTTGCGTTTTGAAATGGGCCCCAATAACAATATTTTTCTTACCAAAGTACTTGCCCGCGAACAATCCATGGACTCCACCCAGGCCATGTATTATAACGTGGTACGCTCTAACAGGCCGGCCATCATTGCTTCCTTTGACATCAAAGCCCTGAATGCAGACAGCACCCTTTCCCTTATTGATGTTACAGATCTGGTGAAAGGCGACAACGAAAGCCTATATTTCAGCAAAAGGCAGAAGAAATCTTCCAAAATGACCAACCTTCAGAACGATAAATCCTATGTAAAAAGTGTCAAAACTTTTCCCATCAATACCGAATTGCGCAGTATTAAATCATTTACCCATCAGGACAACGACGATCCGCTCACTTTCGAGCTCAACTGTTCCCTGGTACTGTTGCCCAAAGAACCTATGCAGCCCCGGTATTTTGATGAACGTGTAGGCTATTTTACTTCCAATTATACCGATTTTGATAAAAATCCGCAGGGAATAAAACCAGTGCGCATGATAGCCCGCTGGCGCCTGGAACCAAAACCGGAAGACCTGGAAAAATATAAAAAGGGGGAATTGGTGGAACCCGCAAAACCTATCGTGTTCTACATAGATCCCACCACGCCAAAAGAATGGGTACCTTATCTGATCCAGGGCGTGAACGACTGGCAGCCCGTCTTTGAAAAAGCAGGCTTCAAGAATGCCATCTATGCACTGGAAGCACCCTCCCCGGAAGAAGATCCTTCCTGGAGCCTGGAAGATGCCCGCAACTCGGCCATTGTCTACAAACCATCCACCATAGCCAATGCCAGCGGGCCCCACGTGAGCGATCCCCGCTCGGGAGAGATCATCGAAAGCCACATCAACTGGTACCACAACGTAATGAGCCTGGTGCACAACTGGTATTTTGTGCAGTGTTCCGCTGTGGATCCGCAGGCACGTTCCATGACCTTCCCCTCCGAATTGATGGGACAACTCATTCGGTTTGTATCTTCACACGAGGTGGGACACACGCTGGGATTGCGTCACAATTTTGGGGCAACATCCTATTATTCCACAGAACAACTCAGAAACCCCGAATTCCTGCGCGCCAACGGGCATACCACCTCCATCATGGATTATTCCCGGTTCAATTTTGTTGTTCAGCCCGGGGACAATATTCCGACCGATCTGTTGTATCCCCGCTTAAGCCATTACGACTACTGGGCCATTGAATGGGGTTACAGGCGTTTTTACCAGTTTGCCCAGGCACAGCAGGAAATCCCCTATCTGAACCAGTGGGTTATTGAAAAAACCGGGGATCCCTACCTTAGGTTCAACGGCGGTGCCGAATCGGGCCTTAACGATCCACGCGCCCAGGCGGAAGATCTGGGAGAGAACCAGATGGAAACATGCGAACTGGGGATCAGGAACCTGAAGGTCATTGTGCAGAACCTGCCTGAATGGACCAAAGTCCCCAATGAGAATTACCGGGGACTCTCCACATTATACCCCCAGATAACTTCACAGTTCAGCCGCTATTTAGGCCATGTTTCCAGTTGGGTGGCCGGTGTCTATACAGACGCCAAAACGGTGGAACAGGAAGGCCCCGTTTATGTACCTGTTCCCAAAAACAGGCAGAAAGAGGCCATGGCGTTTCTGAACCGCCATATTTTCACAACCCCGCTATGGCTGCTTCCGGACTACCTCTCGGAACTTCTTCCCTCAAGCCGTCTGACCGTTATGGAGAACATACAGAAAGGTGCCATTAACGGCCTGCTCAACGTCAATGTGCTGGTACGCATGCTCCGGGCTGAAGAACAGCTGGGCACCTCCACCTACAGTGCAACAGAGTTCTTTGAGGACATGAACGGGTATGTTTTTGGCGATTACGGGCAGACAGACATCTACCGAAGGAGCCTTCAGAACATCTATGTCAATACACTGTGCAAGATCATCAAACCGGATGAAGAAACGGGCAGTGACTTGCTCCCGGCCATGCGTAGAATGACTGTTTCCATAGAAAACAACGATGTGAAAGCCCTGGTCTCGGCCGAGCTGGAAACCATTGCAAAAAAACTCAAACGCGGCCGGGGAGACGACCGCTCCCGCGCTCATTACAATTACCTGCTTAAAACCATAGAAAACCTGTAGTGAACTATACTCATATTGTATTTGATGTAGACGGCACCCTGCTGGATACAGAAAAGACAGGGATGATATCCCTGCAGCAAACTGTGCGGCAGTTACTGGGCCGGGAAATGTCGCTGGAGGAATTATATCCCTATTTTGGCATCCCCAGCTGGGAAGCCGTGATTAAGCTTGGATTTGAGGATCCCCACAACGCGGCAATAGTCTGGGAGGATCATTTCCAGGAGCTGGTACATCTGACGGTTCCTTTCCCCGGTATTGAGCAGACACTGGAAAGGCTGCACAAAAAGGGCATCGTCCTGGGGGTGGTCACTTCGCGAAATCGCGCAGAATTTGAATCTGACCGTTATCTGGCCCGTTGGAAACACTTCTTCACAGTGACCGTCTGTGCAGAAGATACCCCCGCACACAAGCCTGCTCCCGATCCCATGCTGGCATTCATTTCCCGGACGGGAGCCGACCCCTGCGGTGTATTATTCGTGGGCGATACGTATTACGATCAGCAATGCGCTCACACAGCCGGCACTTCTTTTGCACTGGCTACCTGGGGGAGTCGCAACGGAAAAGACATTCCTGCTGAACATTACTTGAATCACCCCGCAGATCTTATTACCTGACTGGTATGATAAAACGGTTTTTCTGGCTTATTCTGTTCATCCCGTTCCAAGCTACGGGACAGGATACAGACCATCCTGCCACATCGCTGGCCCGCATGCAAGAGGCTTTCCGCGTGGAAGCCTCAAAGACGGATTATAAGCAGATGATCTCCCTGATGGACAGCATGATCACTATGGAAACAGCCATAGACCGCAAAGCCCGTCCCCGCCTGCTCAAGACATATACAGATTATGCCCCGCTCTTTGGAAAGAGCCCGGAAGGGCAGGTTGTACATCACTTGTACATGCACACCCGGTTTCCCGAAAGCCGGGATACTTACGGTATGATCCTCCCTTGCTCAGGCCGGGTTATGACGGGAGTGCCGGCAGCACCTTACCAGGAATTGTTGCTGGACCGGGGTATCGTATATCCCTGCAATGATCTTTATGAGCTGGCGCTATTTGTCCTGGAGGATTACGATGCATTGGTCAGCCTGCTGGAAGGTGGCCGGGGCAACCTGCCGCATAATTTGATAGCCGCCCGTTTTTTGCGCACATTGTCAAAGCCTTTACAACCGGAAGAAAAAATGGCGGGGCTGGACAGCCTGATCCTGGAATTTCCCCTGACAGAACCCATCCCGTACGTTTACCTGGAGAAGGTCCGGCTTCTGACAGAAAAGCAACAGTACGGGGAAGCCCTGCTGCTAAGCCGCCAAACTATCCGGCAGTTTCCAAAAAGCCCGGCAAGGCAATCCCTGAAAGAACATGTTGATTATCTTACAGAACCCTCCCTTCTGATCGTGGTAAATAAACAAGTTTACCCATATGCCCCAATGCAGGTCATGATTACCCGCAGGAACATTTCCGGTTACAGACTGGAAATCAGGGAAGAGCGAGGGAAACGCATCCCGGGTGTAAGAAAGAGCGGGATGGCTGCTCCTGTTTATGAACCGGTTACCGACACACTGACCCTATGGCAGGCACCTGCTCCGGGGTCATATCGTCTGCGTGTTAAAAAGGGCAGGACAAAAATTGAAACCTTCTTTTACAGTGGTACGGTGGCCTCTATGTTCCGCGCGTTACGCAATACGGGATACGTGTATGCGACCGATCTGAAAACCGGGAAACCTCTGGACAAGACAGAGGTCAGGTTTGTCAAGGACCTCAGACCATCCTTTTCCTTAGACATGGATGGATTCACTCCCGTGGATGTCCGTACCGGCGAATCTTTCCGCTTATCCCCTCCTACCGCCCTGAAAGCGGTACCGGATACTTTTTCGGTCCCGCTCACCATACATCCCTGGGATTTGAGTTACGGGAGCCCTTCCGATATCACTACATCGGCGGCCATTTTTACTGACCGGAAGCTATACAGGAAAGAAGACACCCTCTTTTTCAAGGGCATTGTAACCCGTTACAGCAACAAAAAGTGTGAACCGGAGAAAGGAAAAAGTTATACGGTCGTCTTGCGCAACAATGTCAGTTACCGCGACACCCTCTATTCCGCAGATGTAGTGACAAACCAGTACGGATCTTTCAGCGGGTTTATTCCTCCCGGCATAGTCAGGGTCAACGGAGAACACAGCATCACCATTGCGGGAGCTTCGGCCCAGATCCGGATTGAAGAATATACCAGGCCCTCCTTCTCTATTGACCTGCAGCCGGTCAAACAGGCTTATGCTTTTGGCGATACCATCATCCAGGAAGGCATTGTGAGTAATTACGCCGATTTTCCCCTGGCCGGGGTGGCCCTGATATGCCAGATATACAGGGAATCCGTATACCGCCCCTATTACAGGGACCGGCGATTATTCCCGGCAGAGGGACAACCCTTTTGGACCGACACTTTGCACACCGGCAGCAATGGCTGGTTTCGCGCGGCTATCCCTGCAAACAAAAGTAGTGACGACACTCCCCTGGGATCGGTCTTCAAGGTATGCTTTTCTGCAGTGGACCCTACGGGAGAAACCCGCCAGCAGCAAACCTTTCTTCCTGTGAGCGATTACCGCTATACCATCCATTCCCGCCTTGGTTACAAAGTGTCAACGGTATCGGACCGGATCCTGGTAAAGGAAAACGGGCCGTCTCTTGCATTTGAAGTGAAGAACGGTACGGGTTTTGACCAGGAAGTGTCCGGCACCTACTATCTGTCCAGGAACGGGATAAACAAATTCTCCGGTTCCTTTACCGGAAAAGAAACTTTGCAACCGCCCTGGTCTGCGCTGGAATCGGGCCAGTGGGAACTCTCCTGGGACCTGCCCGGAGCCGCACCCCATAAAGAATCGTTCTGGCTGGTAAGTGTGCGGGACACACTCAGTCCGGCAGATACCACCGCCTTTTTCTGCCCCCTTGATTCAACCGATCCTTCCTTCCTGCTGGGCACTATTGACCAGCCGCTTTACGCCCTGGCCGAATGGTATATTGCCGATTCGCTTCTCAAAAAGGACCATCTTGTCCTGCAGCCCGGAATGCGCACCTTCTCTTATGGAGATGCTTCCCGTAATGTTTATCCCCTGGAATTAAGGCTTATCGCTATCCGGGACGGGATTTTTTATGAATTCAGACACCGCTGGGAAGAACCGCCAGGGCTGGAACTTGTCATGCAATTTGTATCCCTGCGCAAGGTGGTCGGACCGTATTCCCGCGAAACTTTTGGACTGAAATTGCCTGTAAAGGAAAAAGCCGAGGTGCTGGTAGGTATTTTCAACAAGAGTACCGACCGATTCTTGCCCAACAGCTTCTTTTATCAGCCGGCTCGTGCCCCTTATACTCCCATTCCCTACGTCCGGCAACATTTTATGCAGACAACCACCGGATACGCCGGGCGTACAAAAGGACCTGTTATGTACATGGCGGAAAGCCGGAACATGGCTGCAGGCAGTGATATGGCCGCAGGCAAAGAAACAGCAGTTGTCCAAACGGAGGAGAATCAGGAAAGCACCCTGGCCGAAACCATTTCTCCGTTGCATCAGGAAGAAGCACCTTTGGTCCGAAGTGATTTTGAAGAAACCCTGGCTTTCCTGCCACACCTTGTACCGGACAGTACCGGGTATGTCCCGGTCAGCTTCCGTACAAACGGGCTGCTAAGCACTTTCCGCATGCTGGCCCTGGCCCATACAACAGATGGGAAGAGCGCCACTGCAGAAGAGACCATTACGGTCAGAAAAGAGGTGATGGCATTGCCTTATTTCCCGGCCTTTTTACGGTCAGGAGACAGTACTTCCCTGACCTGCAGTGTGGTCAACCTCACACCGGGCACAATTCATGGCAAGGCCTTCCTGACTATAGGAAACAACCGGCCGGTATACCAGCCGGCCACGCTGCTCCCCTCGGTCAGGGTGCTGTTCCGCTGGAACTACCCGGTCCCCGTCTCAGATACTGCGCAAGTACCCCTGCTTACCCTGACAGCCGGTTTTGAAAGCCCTTCCCACAGCGATGCCGAAACTCACACCATCCCTGTTCTTTCTCTCAGGGAACAGGTTACCCGTGCTCAGACAAAAACATTACAAGGCAACGGCGTGGTGACGCTATTGAAAAAAGACAAGTCATCACAGGCGCATCTGGAAGTAAGCACCCCGCTATCCTCGGCTTTAAAAGCACTCCCCGTTCTTTGCGAACCGGAAAGTAATAACCTGACAAGCTGGGTAGCCGCTTATTTTGCTAACAACACGGGAGCCCGGATCCTGGAACAGTTTCCATATATTGCAGACACCCTCCGTGCAGACAGTTTGGGACAAGCAGCTAACTTTGAAAAAAATGACCGTACCGGAGCGCTGCTCCTGGAAGAAACACCCTGGTTTGGTTATCCGGAACAAGAAGCTCAAAGGATACAGCGATTGCTGCGTCTGGCAGATCCCGCCTATGTCCGCTCATTCAATGAAAAAGCGCTGGAACAGTTCAGGAAATTGCAGAAACAGGACGGTGGCTTTTCGTGGTTCCCGGGAATGGAGAGTTCCTACCAGCTGACACTTTATTTCCTGGAAAAAATCGGGGACATGATAGAAAAAAACGTTCTGTCATACGACAATGAACGTTTATATCCCCTGCTCAGCAAAGCAATCCGGTATGCAGATAGTCTGTTTTTGAAAAACACAGCAAAGGAAGAGCTCGGCGACCTGGGATCGGAGGTGAAAATGTACTTCTATGTCCGGTCTGCTTTCACGCAGATTCCCTATGGACAGGAAATAGCTAACATTGCAGCCCTACTGGCCCTGAATTCCGGCAAGGCCTGGAAAGGAGCATCGGTTATGGAAAAAGCATATCTGGCTGTGACTTTGGAAAGATGGGGAGAAAAGCAGGCACTTAAACCACTGCTCGCTTCCTTAAGGGAGTTTGCCGTCTGTGACAAAGAGGCGGGCTGTTTTTTTCCTAATGCAATACCATACGATGGACCCATGAGCTCCCAGATGAAGGCTCATGCCCTGTTGCTCAGGGTCTTTAGCCAGGATCCCTTACTTCGCGAAGGAATCACCCGCTGGATCCTCGACAGGAAACAAAACAACATCTGGACTTCCCGGCCGGGCACCACAGACGTGATCCATGCCCTGCTTCATTACGGAGGCCAGGTTGCCCAAAGCCACGCCCAATACGAAATCCGGCAGCACGGAACTACCTACACCGTAAGGAACCGAACAGAGGCTCTGCTGTACGTAAGTCTTTATGAGCATACCACAGAAGACCTTTCGGCAGTAGCTCCTTATGCCAACGGCCTTGGAATTACCCGTACATGGCACCGTGCAACGGACAATTCCCCCATCTACGAGGGAGATACCCTCCGCCCGGGAGAACGAATCCTGGCGCGATACCACCTGGGCAACGATAAAGACCGCAGTTTCGTACACCTGAAGGCTTCCAGGGCTTCCTGCCTGATGCCGGAGTCGGAAACTTCGGGATATCATTGGAGCATTAACAGCTCCTGGTTCCGGGAAGTGAAACAGGCCTCTACTCAATACTTTTTCCAAAACCTGCCGGCCGGGTTGCATGTAATAGAAGAACTCTTTTACGTGACCCGGGAAGGAACTTTCAATCAGGGCAGCATGAAGGTGCAGAGTCTGTTTGCCCCGCAATACGGGGGCTTCTCTGCGGGGAATAAGCTGCTTGTCAAAGAATAATAGTTAAAATAAAGAAATTATTGGAAAATTTGCATATCTTTGCTGCCCCATTTGGGAATACTATTATTATTAACCACTAAAAATCAATTGCTAACGCATGGCCACTTATTTAGATGCCCTTAAAAAGCAAGAGATTTTCGGACAGTACGGAACGTCTAATAAGGATACAGGATCTGCCGAAAGCCAGATTGCCTTATTTTCTTACCGTATCGCCCATCTTACCGAACACATGAAGTCCAACAGGAAGGACTACGGCACACAGCGTGCCTTGCTCCGTTTGGTAGGTAAACGTCGCCGCCTGCTGGATTACCTTAAGGCTAACGACATTGAGCGGTACCGTAATATCCTTAAAACGCTCAATCTCCGGAAATAGCTTACAAGTCGATGGAAACACTTTGTATCCCTCGCAAACCCAACGAAGGCTGCACTCTCTGAATGGAGAACAGCCTTTTTTTTTAGAATTTCTTGATTATTCCGGTTCAAATTAAAGCAATCCGGGAACCGGGATAAGCGGAATGGATAAGTTTAACAACCCCTTACAGGAAGGGGCGGATTGCAGAAGAAAAAATTCATGAATATTATTAACAAGGTCATTTCTTTAAACGATGGCCGTACGATTGAGATCGAAACCGGGAAGCTGGCCAAGCAGGCCGATGGTTCCGTGGTAGTAAAAATGGGTGGCACCATGCTGCTGGCAGCTGTCACCTGTGCAAAAGAAGCCAAGCCCGAAGCGGACTTTATGCCCCTGTCGGTAGACTACAAAGAAAAATTTGCCGCTGCCGGAAGGTATCCCGGAGGTTTTCTAAAACGCGAAGGACGTCCTTCCGATTACGAGATCCTTGTTTCACGTCTCATTGACCGCGCTCTTCGTCCCCTGTTCCCCGACGATTTTCACGCAGAAGTATTTGTAAATGTATTTCTTATCTCGGCCGAGAAAGACATCATGCCCGATGCCCTGGCCGGACTGGCAGCTTCGGCAGCACTGGCCGTGAGCGACATTCCCTTCAACGGTCCCATATCGGAAGTACGCGTGGGCCGGGTAAATGGAGAATTTGTCATCAATCCTTCGTTCAGCCAGCTGGAAGAAGCCGACCTTGATATCATGGTCGGAGCAACTTACGACAATATCATGATGGTGGAAGGAGAAATGAAGGAAGTCAGCGAAACAGTCATGCTCGATGCCATCAAGTTCGCCCACAAGGAAATCAAAAAGCATTGCAAAGTGCAAATGGAACTGATGGAAGAATCCGGAAAAACCGTAAAACGCGAATACAGCCACGAAGAAAACGACGAAGAAATCCGCAAAGCCGTTGAATCCTTCTGCTACGAACGTTGCTACGCCATTGCCCGTTCCGGTGAAGACAAACACACCCGTTCAGACGCTTTTGAAGCGCTGAAAGAAGAATTCATGCAAACCATACCGGAAGCGGAGCGCGAGGAAAAAGCCATGATGGTATCCCGGTATTACCACGACGTGGAAAAACGCGCCATGCGCCGCATGATCCTGGACGAGGGGATTCGTCTGGATGGCCGTTCCACAAGCGATATCCGCCCCATCTGGTGCGAAATCGACTACCTGCCTATGGCCCATGGTTCTGCCATCTTTACACGGGGTGAGACCCAGTCTCTTACCACGGTAACAATGGGCACCAAACTCGATATGAAAGAAATGGACGAAGTGCTCATCCAGGGCACCGAACAATTTGTCCTGCATTATAACTTTCCCCCCTTCTCTACCGGGGAAGCCAGGCCCAGTCGCGGCATAGGACGCCGCGAGATCGGCCACGGCAACCTGGCACACCGCGCCCTAAAATCCATGGTCCCTGTAGGGCAGGAAAATCCTTATGCCATAAGGGTAGTGTCCGATATCCTGGAATCAAACGGTTCCTCATCCATGGCAACCGTTTGTGCAGGGACACTGGCCCTGATGGATGCCGGGATTAAAATTAAAAAGCCGGTATCCGGGATTGCCATGGGTCTGATCACCGACCAGGGCAATAAGAAATTTGCGGTCCTGTCCGATATCCTGGGAGATGAAGACCATCTGGGAGACATGGACTTCAAAGTAACCGGCACACGTGACGGCATCACCGCCACCCAGATGGACATCAAAGTGGATGGTCTGCCTTACAAGGTGCTGGAGCAGGCCCTGGAACAAGCCCGCCAGGGAAGGTTGCACATCATGAACGAGATGATGAAGACCATTTCCGAACCCCGTGCCGAATACAAGCCCCACGTCCCGCGCATTGTCCAGATAACCATTCCAAATACATTTATTGGAGCGGTCATCGGGACCGGCGGCAAGGTGATCCAGGAAATCCAGAAAACCACCGGAACCACCATTACCATAACAGAAGAAGGCGAATTTGGCATTGTGGATATCTTTGGAGAAAACAAGGAAGGCATGGATGCCGCCCTTGCCACTATTAAAGCCATTACTACCGTTCCCGAAGTTGGAGAGGTGTACACCGGCAAAGTAGTCTCAATCCTGGAATTCGGTGCTTTCATAGAGATCCTTCCGGGTAAGGAAGGTCTGTTGCACATTTCTGAACTGGATTGGAAAAAAGTAGAGAAGGTAGAAGATGTTGTGAAAGTGGGTGAAGAAGTTACCGTCAAACTTTTAGAGGTAGACGAAAGGTCCGGCAAAATGCGCCTTTCACGTAAAGCCCTGATTGAAAAACCCGAGGGCTATGTTGAACCGGAACGCAAACCCCGTCCTGCGGGAGGTGACCGGGACCGCAACAACAGGGGTTTCTCCCGTGGCAATGACCGCGGCAACTCGCGTGGCCGGGGCGGAGAGCACCGCAGATAATTTTCTATAGGAGCTATATTCTCAAGACTGGCTTTGCTGCTGATCCATAAGAGCACAAAGCCGGTCTTTTTTCAGACCGCTGCCATACCACTTTCAGGCCGGGACCTGGCAGGCGGTTATCTCACATCCCGAATTCTAGGAGGCCGCCGGCCATAATGTCTTTATAGTCTATATAAAATTTATCGTATGGCTGTCCGTTTAGACGTATGCTTTTGATCAGGTAATTATCCGGGCTGTTGTTATGTGCCACTACGGTAAAGGTTTTACCCCCTCCAACCAGGATTACCGCCTTATCCATCAGGGGAGAGCCAAAAACATAGCGGCCCCCGGCTGGTTCCACCTGATAAAAGCCCAGGGCCGAGAGAACATACCAGGCCGACATTTGTCCTGCATCCTCGTTGCCGCAAAGACCGTCCGGTGCATTGCGGTACATCGTTTTGAGGATTTGACGGACCCGGGCGGCCGTCTTATCTCCCTTTCCGGCAAAGGCATACATATAGGCAATGTGGTGCCCCGGCTCATTACCGTGGGCATATTGCCCTATCAGTCCCGAGATATCGGGAGAAGCGTCTTCTCCCAGGTCGCCTTCGGCCACGAACAGTGAGTCAAGTTTGTTGACAAACGCTTCCGGACCCGACATAAGGCTGATCAATCCCGGAATGTCGTGAGGCACCAGCCAGGTGTACTGCCAGGCGTTGCCCTCGGTATAATCATCTTCCCGGTGGGAAGAGCGGAAGGGCGAAAAGGGCTCCCGCAACACTCCGGCTGCCGAGCGGGCGCGCATAAAACCAGTGAGCGGATCAAACAGAAATCCGTAGGCTTTGCTGCGTTGGGTAAACTCTTTCTCTGACAGGGTGTCTCCAGCCATCTCCGCTACCTGCGCCACACACCAGTCTGCCAGGGCATATTCCAGGGTTTTTGCAACCGTTTCGTGATCTGGATCCATGTCATAGGGAATATACCCGAATTCCCTGTAAAGATCCATACCGCGTTCGTCCCTCATGGCAGATTGTTTCATGGCTTCAAGGGCCTGCAGGGGGTCGGTCCCGTATCCTTTCAATACCATGTCTGCCAGGACTGGGATCCCTGGATTTCCCACCATGCAATCTGTTTCGTTGCCTACCAGATGCCAGACCGGCAATTTCCCCTGCTTATGGTAGATATCCAGCATGGTCTGCACGTAATCCTCCATTTTTTCCGGATGAATGATTGTGGCCAGCGGATGGGTCGCCCGGTAGGTGTCCCAGAGCGAGAATGTCGTATACTTTGTATAGCCCTTGGGCAGTCCGACATCACAGAACAATGACGGGGCCATCATGGTATGGTACAGGGCTGTATAAAAAATCACTTTCTCCTCCGGATTGCCGGTTTGGTAATCTATTTTGGACAACTCCCGGTTCCAGGCTTGATCGGCTGTCTTTACAACAGCGTTAAAATGCCACCCCGGCAGTTCATGGTCCATGTTTTCAGACGCTTTTTCCATGGAAACCGGTGACAGGGCAACTTTTACCATTACCTGGTCTTTGGGTGGCACATCCAGCCATATCTTTGCATACGCTTTGCGTGCTGTAAGGCTGTTCCCGCCGGAAGGTTCCACCCCGTTAAAGAGCTCCACTTCCAGTATCGGCACAGAAAACTCTGTCTGGAAAAAGATTTCCTGGTGGCGCGCCCAGCCTGTTGATATTCTGTACCCCTTTACCACACGGTCCCCGTCCCACTCCAGATACCCTTCCACAGGGCTGTCCCAGCCTATGCCGTGTTCCAGGTCTATTACCACGCCTTTGCGCAGGGTGCTGTCAGGATAGGTATAGCGGTGAAAGGCGACTCTTGGGGTTGATGTCATCTCGGCCAGGATACCGCTTTCGTCCAGCACGACGGAATAATACCCCGGACGAACTGTTTCGCGTTCATGTATAAATTTGGAAACCAAACCGTTGCGAGTTGTTTCCACCTCTCCTGCCACGGGCATCAGGGAAATGTCCCCAAGATCCCCTATGCCAGTGCCGCTCAGATGCATCTGTGCAAATCCAATGATGGTGGAATCTGAATAGTGGTAACCGGAACACCAGTCCCATCCTGTGTTGAACTGCACAGGGCCGGCCTGGACCATGCCAAAAGGAACGCTGGCGCCCACAAACACGTGGCCATGTCCGCCGCTTCCAATCAGTGGATTGACATATTGCGTGAAGGATGTGGTGCAGGAGCAGGTAAAAACAATGGCGCCGGCCAGGACGGTGGCTGCCAGAAGAAGTGCCTTTCTCATAGTAATAATATTTCCTCTAAGGTAAGAATTTTGTCTTTCTTCATTTTTAAATAACTTTACATGACTATTTTTCATTAATTTTTCATAAATCATGAAGAAATGCATTTCCTCCCTCATGGGTTTTTTAGTTTTTGTTATGGCCGGATGTGATTCAAATACCATCTTTACAAAAAAGCCCGGCAATTATCCGGGAGATCCCGCACAGGACTTTGCTCCTATTCTGAGAGTTGATGCTGAAAACCACCGGAACATTGCCCTTAACCGTATTACAATCCATTCCTCCAGCTACGACTACAACCTTACCGGACAGCTTGTCACCGACGGCATACCATCGGATTCCGTACCTTCCCTGATCAACGTGAGCAGTCACATGGGTGATCTGGAAAAGCGGGAAAAGGAGTGGTTCTTTGACGGCAAGCCAGATTCCAAATACAGGATGACGGGAGAAGATGTGTACATTCAACTGGAACTATCGGGGCGTGTACCGGTTGTCACCTCTATAGAACTGTTAGGATCCCTGACATACGACCGGACAAAGGCTTCAAGTTACCAGGTAACCTGTTATGCTTCAATGGACGGGGAACAATGGGAGCTGATTAAAAAAGAACAGGGACGGGGTTTCCCCGGAACTGAAAAGCCCAATCCCTATGCCCAATGGGCCAATATGCCCAAACCGCCTGTGCCCCAGGGTCCACAGCCCTCATTCTCCTTTACTTTTGCTCCACCCAAACCGGAACGCATCATCATGCAGTCTTGTCAATTTAAGGAGCCGGTGCAATACCGGTTCTATAAGGTGGCATTCCATGTGCCGGGAGCAGAGCAATGGGCTTTATCGGACTGGAATTTTTATTTTAATGATAATCTGGTAACCATCACCCCTTCTGCTGACTTTAAAAGCGTCTGGATGAGTGCCGGAACCGGCAAGGAATGGCTAATGGTGGATTTTGGAGCCACTTCCACCATAGACAGCGTAGCCCTGCATTGGATCAATAAAGCTATTGCCGGGACTGTTGAGGTGTCCGATGATGCCGCAAACTGGAATGTGGTTGCCCAATTGCCGGGTACAGACGATCCCGTGGATATCATCACTCTGGATCCTTCTGCCCGGGGCCGGTATCTGAAAGTGAACATGGAGGCATCTGCAAAAGGGAAACGATACATAATGAGCGAATTGGAAGCTTTTGGAACGGGGGCTCTCAAAGCAGTGCCCAAACCCAGGGAACTCCCCACCGCAAACCGCATCACCCTCAATGGAGGTGACTGGAGGTTGCAGCGCCTGTCCCTTGTTCCGGAAAAAGGTTACGTCATTTCACGGCAAGATTACCAGGGAATGGAAACGTGGCCCATTGCCACCGTACCGGGGACAGTGCTTTCAAGCTACCTGAACATGGGGGCCCTGCCAGATCCAAACTTTGGTGACAACCAGCTTCAGATTTCCGAGTCTTTTTTCCGTTCCGGCTTCTGGTACAGGACCCAGTTTTTTATTCCTGAGAATTTCAACAGGGGAGAGCTTTTCCTGAATTTTGACGGGATTAACTGGGTAGCAGTAGTCTTTTTGAACGGGGTACGCATTGGAAGGATAAGCGGTGCCTTTACACGGGCAAAATTCAATGTCACAAAAGCGATCATTCCGGGAGTACACAACGTGCTGGCTGTGAGAATAATAGAAAACAGAAACTTTGGAGCGGTCAAGGAACAGAACGCCGTGAGCCCGGACCAGAACGGCGGCATCCTGGGAGCTGACAATCCCACATTCCATGCCTCTGTGGGCTGGGACTGGATTCCGACCATCCGCGGAAGAAACATGGGAATCTGGAACGATGTGTTCCTGACTACAACAGGAGCGGTAAGCCTTGAAGACCCCTTTGTCCAAACGTTCCTGCCCCTGCCCGACACAACCCGGGCTACCATCCGTATGGAAGCCACACTAACAAACCACCGGGACGAGTTTATCCTCGGCAATCTGGAAGGATCATATGGAGATGTGCCCTTCAAGCTGGAAGTAGGCCTGGAACCAGGAGAAATCCGCACAGTATCTACAGAAATTAACCTTGAAAACCCCCTGTTGTGGTGGCCCAAAGGGTACGGAGCCCCAAACCTGTACCCTGTTACTATGACTTTCAATATCCGGGATATGGTATCAGACAGCCTTTCATTCCTTTCCGGAGTCAGACAGGTAGACTTTGATGAAAACAACGGGATCCTCTCCCTGTACATCAACGGGCGCCGTTTTATAGGACGTGGGGGCAACTGGGGTTTTTCCGAATCAAACCTCAATTACAGGGGCAGGGAATACGATATTGCCGTGGCTTACCATGCCGATATGAATTTCACGATGATCCGCAACTGGGTGGGACAGATAGGAGACAATGAATTCTATGAAGCCTGTGACCGTCACGGCATCATGGTCTGGCAGGATTTCTGGCTGGCCAATCCCTGGGACGGACCCGACCCTGTCAACACAAGAATGTTCATGCAGAATGCCAACGATATGGTATGCCGCATCCGCAACCATCCCTGCATTGCCATATATGTGGGCCGGAACGAAGGATTTCCTCCCAAAGAACTGGATGATGCCCTTCGAGAAATGATCCCGCGCCTGCATCCAGGGATCCATTACATATCCCATTCTGCAGCAGGAGTGGTCAGCGGAGGAGGGCCCTACCGGGCGCTTCCGGTAAGGGATTATTACCTGTTATACGGAAAAGACCGCATGCACAGCGAGCGGGGAATGCCCAATGTGATGAACTACGAAAGCATCCTGCAGACCATCCCACAGGAACACCTGTGGCCTCACAACGATATGTGGGGACTTCACGATTTTTGCCTGGAAGGCGCCCAGGGAGCCGCATCTTTCCTGGAAATGGTGGAAAAAGCATTTGGCCCGGCAGAAAATGCAGAACAGTTCAGCCAATACGCCCAGTGGATCAATTACGACGGGTACCGGGGAATCTTTGAGGGAAGAAGTGAATTCAGACACGGGATGTTATTGTGGATGAGCCATCCGGCATGGCCTTCCATGGTATGGCAGACTTACGATTATTTCTTTGACCCCACGGCAGCCTATTTTGGCTGTAAGAAAGCGAACGAATCTCTTCACATACAGTGGAATCCCGTTTACCACGACATAGAAGTGGTTAACCTGCACTCGGGTTCTTGTGAAGGACTCCGGGCGCACGCACAAATCATCAACACCGATGGTTCCGTTCAATGGGAAAAAGACACTCTGGTGAACAGCAATGAGGACAGCACCGTAAAATGTTTCCGTCTGGAATTTCCAGAGACCCTGAGCGATGTACATTTCATAAAGCTTACCCTGTCTGAGAATGACCGCATCCTTTCAGAAAACTTTTACTGGAGGGGACTGGAAGAGGGGAACCTGCGAGCCCTGAAAAACCTTCCCAAAGTCAGTCTGACCACTAAAACAAAAAGTCAAAAAGACGGTGACCAGTGGAAACTGACCACCACCCTTGTCAACGAATCTGAGACCCCCTGCCTTATGGTTCGCCTGAAGGTGACGGGGAACAAGAGCGGGGAAAGGATCCTTCCCGTGTTCTTCAGCGACAATTATATATCACTGATGCCCGGCCAAACCAGAACCATTACCATGACATTAAAAAACCAGGACACAAGGGGTGAAAAACCTTGTGTAGCACTGTCGGGATTCAATTATGACGAATAAAGCGTCGCTGCTTTTATGGCTTGTGATTCTTACAGGCTGCAACGGTAAATCCCGTCTGCAGTTATGGTATGACAGTCCGGCCGGGATCTGGGAAGCCACCCTGCCTCTGGGCAACGGGCGCCTAGGCATGATGCCGGACGGCAACCCCTTACAGGAAAACATTGTGCTCAACGAAATCACTTTGTGGTCCGGTTCAGAGCAGGACGCCACCAATCCGGCAGCAGTTGAAAGCCTGCCGCGCATTCGCGCATTGCTCCTGGAAGGGAAAAACAACCTGGCACAGGAACTGATGTATGAAACATTTATATGCGGCGGGGCAGGATCCGGACGCTTAGGGGGAGCGGGTGTGCCTTTTGGCTGTTACCAGGTGCTGGGAAACCTCCGGCTGGAATATAATGATCAAAGCAAACCGGAGAAGAATTACCGCAGAAATCTGGACCTGGAAAAAGCCGTTGCCTACACCCGGTATAAAGAACACAAGCGGGAATATTTCACTTCTTTTACCCATGACGTGGGTGTGATTCGGCTCAAACCCGGGAAAAAATCACATACAGTCATCCGCCTGGACCGTCCCGAACGATTTGCCACCACCGTCGAAAACGACCGCCTGGTCATGCGGGGCACCCTCAGTAGCGGGGTGGAAGGCCAGGATGGCATGCGTTACCTGGTCAAAGTGGGCGTGAACCATTCGGGGGGGCGTGTGATCTATGCCGGGGATAGTATTGTTTTGGATGGCGTACGTAAAGCCACCCTGATTCTGTCTGCAGCCACCAGTTATTTTCATTCTGATCCGGAAATACACTGCGACACCCTGCTGAAAAAAGCCCTGAAAATCAAATACAAGCATTTACGTAAAGACCACATAAGTGCTTACCAGTCTCTTTTTAAACGCGTGAACCTGCATCTAGGGCCGCAGAAAAACGCCTCTGCCCTGCCCACAGATCTGAGATTAGCCGCCTATCAGAACAATCCCGATCCGAGCCTGGATGCCCTCTATTACCAATATGGCCGTTACCTGCTCATATCTTCTACCCGTGCGGGACAGCTTCCCCCAAACCTGCAAGGCCTCTGGGCCAATTCCATACAGACTCCCTGGAACGGGGACTACCACCTGAACATCAACCTTCAAATGAACCACTGGCTGGCCGAGCCGGGGAACCTTGCCGAACTCCACCTGCCGCTGATAGCCTTTACCAAAGCCCTGGTGCCTTCGGGTCAGACCACCGCACGGTCGTTTTATGGGGCCAATGGCTGGACGGCGCATGTGATCTGCAATCCCTGGCATTTCACCGCCCCGGGGGAACATCCTTCCTGGGGAGCAACAAATACCGGCGGGGCCTGGTTATGCCAGCACCTGTGGACACATTACTTATACAATCCCGATCCAGAATATCTTAAGCAGGTCTATCCGGTAATGAAGGGAGCCTGCGAATTTTTTCTCTCTTCCATGATCCGCGAACCTTCGCACGGATGGCTGGTCACTGCCCCCACCACCTCGCCCGAGAATGAATTTTTCATGCCCGACGGGATCACCAGGGCAAGCGTTTGCATGGGCTCCACTATGGACAACCAGCTGGTAAGGGAGCTGTACACCAACACCATCAAGGCTTCGGAAGTGCTGGATCTTGACAAGGAATTCCGGGAAAAGCTCCGGGAAGCCGTGGAAGACCTGCCCCCTCACAGGATCAGCCCGGAGGGATACCTGCAGGAATGGCTGGAAGATTACAGGGAAGCCGAGCCGCAACACCGTCACGTATCGCACCTATACGGACTGCATCCTGGAAACCAGATCACCCCTGAGAGCACTCCTGATCTGGCCGATGCCTGCAGGGCAACCCTGGAGCGGCGCGGGGACGGGGGAACGGGCTGGTCACGTGCCTGGAAAATCAATTTCTGGGCCCGCCTTGGTGACGGAGACCGGGCCCATCGACTTCTCAGGAACCTGCTGGCTCCTGAAAGTACCTATCCCAATCTTTTCTGTGCCCATCCACCCTTCCAGATCGATGGCAATTTTGGCGGAGCGTCGGGGATCACAGAAATGCTGCTGCAAAGCCAAGATGGAAGTATTACCCTTTTGCCGGCGCTGCCCGGAGCCTGGTCCGGAGGTTTTTTCCGGGGTATGAAAGTACAGGGAAATACACTGGTATCGTGCTGGTGGAAAAACGGAAAAGTGAAAAAAGTGATACTCGAATCATCCCCGGGTGGGACTTATCTGGTACAGGCCAATGACCGGCACTTTACGGTAACCCTGTCACCAGGTGAAAAAAAGCGTCTTCGCTTTCCCCGGGAAAAAAAGATATCTGTACAGGAATAATCCATCCCGGAATGCCGCTCCCGGTCAGACGGACGGCATCCTTGGCCGTGGTGATCAATTGCCAGTCAGGATTCTTTTCCAGCAACCCCCGCATACGGGCAAAGTCCTTGTCGGTAAAGCGGTGGTGATCCGGAAATTCCATATGGTATTCCACAAGATAGTGCTTCTGTAAATACTCTTTAAGGGGCCGGGCATTGGCTATGCCTGTTACCAGCAAGACAGGGGCTCCCGTGCCGGGCAGTGCGGCAGGATCATGCAGGGGAAGCAATGGGCCATAGGACATAAAGGTGTAAAAAACAGGAATATCTGTATATCGTTCCCCTGCTATTTTGCAATCGGTCATAGATTCGGGACAGCGTGTATAGACTATGCAGTCAGCCCTGCGTGCTGCAGAAGGCAGGTCCCGTAACCGGCCAAAAGGCAGCAGGGTATCTTTGGTAAAAGGCCTGTTATGATCTGCCATAAGGATGTTTTTTCCGGCCCGTACCTGCCTGTGCTGGAAGGCATCATCCAGGATAATCCAGGGGTCCTGTGGGTAATCTTCAATCAGGCGGCGTACCCCCCTTACCCGGTCTTCACATACGGCCACTACCGTTTCGGGAAAATGTCTTTTGATCTGGAGCGGCTCATCGCCCGAATCAGAGGCGGTATCGGTAAGGGCTACATACCTGAAACCCCTGGTTATACGGCCATAACCCCTGGATAGTACCATGGGGTTTTTACCCGATTCCAACAAACGGCCTGCGAGGTATTCCGTCATGGGTGTTTTTCCGGTCCCTCCAACGGTGATATTTCCCACACAGATCACCGGGACCTTAAAATCATACGATCTGAAGAATCCCCGGTCGTATAGCAGGCGCCTTAGGGTCAATGCCCATGTATATGGCGAAAGCCATTGAAGGAAAGACGTTTTCATCCCCATTTTTCTGCAATCAAATCAAGAATGCCATACAACACCTGCGGGTCATTTTCCGTTACCAGTTTTAACCGGACGGATTTAAAGTCTGCAAGTCCCTTGAAGTAACAACTCAGATGCCGCCGCATCTCCAGGATACCAACCCTTTCTCCCTTCACTTCCAGCGACCTGGCAAGATGCCTTTTGGCCAGTTCCACGCGTTCTGCCACACCCATGGGCAGAAGCAGTTCCCCGGTCTGCAGATAATGGCGTATCTCGCGGAACAGCCATGGATGACCAAAACTTGCCCTGCCAATCATAATGCCATCCACACCATACCTGTCAAAGGCTTCCCGCGCCTGCTGCGGTGTGCAGATATCCCCGTTCCCGATTATGGGTATATGAATGCGCGGATTGGCCTTAACGGCTGCAATGGGTGCCCAGTCGGCCACCCCCTTGTACATCTGTGTCCCGGTTCTGCCATGAATGGTCAGGGCGGCGATCCCCGTATCCTGCAATGCCAGGGCAAGGTCCCCGATAATCACAGATTCATAGTCCCACCCCAGGCGGGTCTTTACTGTGACGGGAACACGTACCGACTGCACCAGGCGCCTTGTGATCTCCACCATCCCCTGAGGATCGCGCAACCAGCCGCAACCCGCCCCCCGCCTGGCAATCTTGTGCTTGGGGCAGCCAAAATTGATATCTATCACATCCGGGGCCACTTCTTCCGCTATGCGCGCTGCCTGGAGCAATACCTCCGGAATATGCCCGTAAATCTGAATCCCTATTGGTCTTTCACTGTCAGAAATTAATAGCTTGTCCCGGCTTTTGTATGCGTCACGTATCAGGCCGTCTGCCGACACAAATTCTGTATACATCATGTCTGCTCCGTATTCCTTACAGATAAAACGGAACGAGGCATCTGTCACATCTTCCATGGGGGCAAGGAACAACGGTTCTTTTCCCAGGTCAATAGTCGCAATCTTCATACGACAAAGATAATTTTTTCTACTTTTGCAGTCGTATGAAAAAGATCAAAACAATCGGAGTTCTCACTTCAGGTGGAGATGCTCCCGGAATGAATGCCGCAATCCGGGCTGTTGTCAGGACATCCACATATCACGGGTGCAGTGTTGTTGGGATACAGCGGGGGTTCACCGGCCTTATACAAAACCTGTTCATACCCTTGCAGAATCATTCGGTTGCACAGAAGATATCACTGGGGGGCACGTTCCTCAAATCTTCGCGCTGTCCCGAGTTCAAGACCAGGGAGGCCCGTTCTGCCGCCTGGCAGAATATGCAGCAACAGGGAATCGATGCCCTGGTAGTCATAGGCGGTGACGGATCCTTCCGGGCTGCCGACCTGCTGGTAAAGGAATTCGAACTTCAGGTCATAGGTATCCCCGGCACCATAGACAACGACATATATGGCACCGATTACACCATAGGATTCGATACCGCAGTCAACACAGCCGTACAGGCAGTGGATAAATTGCGCGACACGGCCGATTCCCACAACATGGTGTTCTTTGTAGAGGTCATGGGCCGCGATGCAGGATTCATAGCGCTAAACACTTCCATTTCGACCGGGGCCGAGGCAACCCTTATCCCCGAGACCCAGACCGATATCGGCAAACTTTGTGAATACCTGGAACTGGAGCGGCGCAAAAACAAAACTTCGGGCATAATCATTGTGGCCGAGGGGCAGGAACAGGGAAACGCAACTACAGTGGCCGCCAAAGTCAAAGAACGGCTGCCCGGCTACGAGACCCGCGTCACCACACTGGGGCACATTCAGCGTGGCGGTGCTCCTACCGCCAACGACCGTATTCTGGCCAGTATACTGGGACACGATGCGGTAGTGGCACTACTGGAGGGCAAGACAGGGATGATGGCAGGGCAGGTGAACAACCAGACGGTATTCACACCATTCCATGAAGCCTGCTCCCGGCATAGTGAAATAAACAAACGCTGGGTGGATATCGCCTACATTCTTTCGCTTTGATTTCTGGAAAAAAGTAGTATCTTTGCAGCCCCTTTAAATTGGGGGATCGCAATTTAATTACATAATTATTCTAAAAATCAACCAGGTGAACACATTATCCTACAAGACCGTAAGCGCCAACAAAGCCACCGTTACCAAAGAGTGGGTGTTGCTGGATGCTACCGATCAGGTGTTGGGACGTCTTGCCGTAAAAGCTGCTACTATGCTCAGAGGCAAGCACAAACCCAATTATACCCCTCACGTGGACTGTGGTGATAACGTCATTATCATCAATGCAGACAAAGTCCGCCTGACCGGGAATAAACTGGACGAAAAAACGTATGTCCGGCACTCCGGATACCCTGGCGGTCAACGCAGCGAAACAGCCAAAGAGCTGCTCAAACGTAAACCGCTTGCCCTTGTGGAACACGCCATTAAAGGCATGCTCCCCAAAACTCGCCTCGGCTCTGAGCTTTTCCGTAACCTGTATGTATATCAGGGTCCGGAACATCCTCACCAGGCGCAGCAACCCAAACAAATCACTTTAAACGAAAACTAAACAGAGCATGGAAGTCATCAACGCCCTTGGAAGAAGAAAATCAGCTGTTGCTCGCGTTTACGTTCAAACCGGAAAAGGAAACATCACTATCAATGATCGTTCTTTGGAAGACTATTTTAAGGAAGGCACCCTCCAGTACATTGCCAGGCAGGCCCTGGAACTGACAGGGACCTCCTCCCAGTTTGACATCAAGGTCAACCTGGACGGAGGCGGTGTCAAGGGACAGGCAGAAGCTTTGCGTCTGGCCATTGCCCGCGCCTTATGCAAGATCGATTCCGAAGCTTATCGTGGTGTCCTCAAAACCAACGGGATGCTTACCCGCGATGCCCGCGAGGTAGAGCGCAAAAAACCCGGACAACCCGGCGCACGCAGACGCTTCCAGTTCAGCAAACGTTAACCGCTGATAACCAATGCACGGCAATTGTCAAAACAACTGTGATCAATTATTTGCTGCCAGATGTTTCGGTTGCCGCGGAAAATTAAAGCGGACTGTCAGAGACACTACCCTTTAATTGCTAAAAAGAGTAAAAACAAATATTAAAAACACAAAAAAATGCCAAGAACAAATTTCCAGGAACTTCTTGATGCAGGAGTACATTTTGGCCACCTCAAACGTAAGTGGAATCCTAAGATGGCTCCTTATATATTCATGGAGAAAAACGGGATCCATATCATTGACCTGCACAAAACCATTGTTAAGATAGAAGAAGCCAGCACTGTAGCAAAACAGCTGGCCAAAGCCGGCCGGAAAATCCTGTTTGTCGCCACCAAGAAACAAGCCAAAGACATTGTGGCAGAAGCCGCTAAAGAAGTGAACATGCCTTATGTCACGGAACGCTGGCCGGGCGGAATGCTCACCAACTTTCCCACCATTCGCAAAGCCGTCAAAAAAATGAACACCATTGATAAAATGATGACAGACGGCACCTTTGAAACCCTTGCAAAGCGCGAGCGCCTGCAGGTTACCCGCCAGCGTGCCAAGCTGGAGAAAAACCTGGGGTCTATCGCCGACCTGAACCGTTTGCCTGCTGCCCTTTTTGTGGTGGATATCCAGAAAGAGATCAACGCCGTAAAAGAGGCATCCCGTTTGAATATACCGATTATCGCCATGGTTGATACTTGCTGCGATCCCACACCCATTGATTTTGTGATCCCGGCAAACGACGATGCAGCCAAATCCATTTCCCTGATTGTCAATCTTTTCCGACAGGCTATAAGTGAAGGCCTTGACGAACGCAAATTGGAAAAGGACAAGGAAGTTAGCTTCGATCTGTCGGAAGAAGAAGACTCGGATGCCCCTGCAAAACGCATCCGCAGCCGCAGGCAGCGTATTGATGAAAGCAGGAAAGAAGAGACTCCTGTAAAAGTTAAGGAGATGGAACCCGTGAAGCACGAAGCTGCTCCCGTAAAGGAAGAAGCCGCTCCTATTAAGGAAGAAGCTGCTCCCGAAGAGAAAACTGAAGAAAACAAACCCGAATAAGAAACAATTCTATATGGAAATCAAAGCAGCCGATGTAGCAAAACTACGTAAAATGACCGGTGCCGGTATGATGGATTGCAAGAACGCTCTTGTTGAATCCAACGGAGATTTTGAACGGGCACAGGAAATCATAAGAGAAAAAGGGAAACTGGTTGCCGCAAAGCGGGCCGATCGTGAAGCGACCGAAGGATCGGTTATAGCCATCACCAATGAAAAGAAAGACCGCGGAATCCTGGTGTGCCTGGGTTGCGAAACCGATTTTGTGGCCAAGAACTCTGGTTTTCAGCAACTGGCCATGGGCATCGCTCATAAGGCCCTGGAACATTTTCCTGAGAACCTTGAAGCCCTGCTCAACCTTTCTTATGAAGAGGGCACTATTGCCGATGCCGTAACCCAACAAGCCGGCAAAAGTGGAGAAAAGCATGTGTTGACTTTTTATAGCAGACTGGAAGCTCCGTATATGGGTTCATACATTCATATGAACAACAAAGTGGCCACCATTGTAGGTTTCACCAAACCCATCCCGGCAGAAGCCGCCAAAGAAATCGCCATGCAGATCACTGCCATGGTTCCTGTTTCGGTTAACCGCGAAAACTGCCCCAAAGAGATTATAGAAAAGGAACTACACATTTACCGTGAGCAGATCCGTATGGAAGGCAAGCCGGAAGAGATGGTAGAGAAGATAGCCCTGGGTAAACTCAACAAATTCTTTAAGGAATATACCCTGGAAGACCAGATTTTTGTTAAAGACGGAAAGATCACTGTGAAGGAATACCTGAAAACAGTGGATTCCCAAGTCAGGGTAACCGCATTTTCGCGCTATTCCCTGAATGACTAGCACGCCGTTACACTAATAAGGCTGGCCAAAATTATTGGCCAGCCTTTTTTTTCCCTCGGTTAACGGCTACATATTACCAGCCCGGATTTTGGGTAATGGTGTATCCTTTATCCTTGTACATCTCAATAACGTCTGTACAGATTGGCATCAGGTAACTTCTCTGGGTAAAAGCATCGCGGTTCTGAATACCCTGAGGGACATAGAAGCCTACCATATCGGCTTTGTTGGCTCCGGTATAAGCCACAACAGTGCCATTAGGCTTCATGACTTTCAGTGCTTTGGCATCACCCTTATCTATCTGTTTTCCCGGGATCAGGTAATCGAAATTGATGTCATTTCCTGATTGGGTGGTGTTGAAATCACACCATATTCCTAATAACAGGTCGGGATTGCTGGCGCCATTCATTAATTCCAATTTTCCCCATCTGCGAAGATCCAGGATGCGGTTGTTCTCAAACACAAATTCCATGCGGCGTTCACGACGGATTTCCCAAAGAAGTGGGCTGTTGACAACACCTGCAAGGGTGTTGGCTTCTGCGGAAGATATACGGACCGGGTCATCCGGTATGGCAGCAAGCATCAGGGGCGCTGTCTTCTTTACTCCCTCGGCAATGGCATGTTCGTCCAAAGGCCGATTGCGTATGGCATTGATGGATTTGTCAAGATCGGCCTGTGTAACGGCAGCCCCTCCATAGGAAAGGGCCAATTCCTGTTTGGCCTCGATCCAGTTCAGCACTACTTCTGCAAGACGAACAACCGGATATCCGTTTGTATTGGTACTGGATCCGTATTTTGGGGGCCGGGAGGCCGTAGTGTTATCAAAAGAGTACGTTACCCCCACACGATCAATAAACTTGCATACATAGAGAAGCGTTGATGAAGATTGCAACGGGGCTCCCCAGAATGTGGCCTCAAAACGCGGATCTCGTGTAAGAGCCATTTTTTTAAGATCAAAGTTATCGGCATCCGCTACCGTTGAACTCTGCCAGGGTTTCCCGTCGTTACATATGAACGATTTGGCAAGGGCCAGGTTGGCAGCCGGAGCCTGTGATTCTGTAAGGTTGGAATACGAGGCTATACAGTGGGTCGAAGATAGTTCTGCGCTGTATTCCCTATACAATAGAATTTCTTTGCCTTGCTTTGTGTCTGAGCCGAAAAGCGAACGGAAATCCGTGTTAAACGCATATTGCCCCGAATTAATGACCAAATCACCTGCGGATACCACCAATTGAAGGAATTTTTTTGCCAGGTCGTTAGTACCCGAGCCGGGATGATACTTGTACCAGGTGCCTTCAAAGAGCATATAACGCGAAGCCAGTGCCGCTGCAACATATTTGTTGACATAGTTTACTCCGTCGTTTGCTCTGATATTGGATATGGCATAGACAAAATCTTCATAGACTTTATCCATGACCAAAGTCCTGGGGTCTCTGTCCTTGTATTGTTCGTCCATGTCGGTGTCACTTACGGGTTTATCGTAGTATGGGACATCCCCGAATGATTGTACCAGGCGGCTGTATTCCATGCCCCTGAAAAGCCTGGCAACACCGTTCCAGTGGTTGAATTGTTCATCTGACAGATAACCGTTCTCTTTCATAGTGGCCAGACGTTGGATGAGTGTATTCCATTTCCGGACCCATCCAAAGTTCCAGGCAGATGCTCCGCTTTGAGTTAGCCAGTAAATGGTCGTTGCCGATTCCGAGCGGTACCAGTTATCGGCAGGAACGGCAGCAAGAAATGATGATTGTTTGCCGGCCGAAGTCATATCGTCGTTGAAATTTGCGCCCCTGTATGGAACGTAGGCGGTTCCCCATGTTCTGTCATATCCGTTGAAATAATTGGGATAACCTCCATTTACAAACAGACGTACATTGGATTCGTTGGTCCAGTAGTTTGAATCGTCCATAGCTGTTTTCTGGGGACGATCCAGAAAATCGCCGCACCCCGTCAGGGTTAAAGCCACTAATAAGCCTAAGGCTAGTATTATTTTATTCATAGTGTCTGATTTTAGAAAGTTAACTGAAGGCCGACAGATGCGCTCTTAAAGGTTGGAACACCAACACCTGTGCGGGAGGAATTGTAATTATCCCTATTTAGTAAGGAATACCCGGCAATTTCCTCCGGATCTATGGGAAGTCCGCGAAGTTTGTCAAATGTTAGGAAATTTTCCAGGGAAACATAAATACGAACATTGTTTATCATAGCCTTTCGGGTTAATTGCCTGGGCATGGTATAGCCTATGGTCAGGTTCTTCATTCTGAGATAGGCCATATTCAGCAGATACCTGTCAGATACCTGCATGTTGTTCCCGGTACTGCTGGCCCCCAGGTTGTATGCACGGGGATAGAACGCATCGTAATTGCTGTCGATCACATCACCGCTGGCATCATACGTTTCGTACCAGAAGTCCTGGGCTATGACTTTGGACATTGCTCCGTCTGAAGAGTTGAAACCGGGAATGGCCAGAGGGCTGGCTCCCCACATATCACGTTTGCCAACACCCTGGAAGAATACCGAGAAGTCAACGCCCTTGTATTCCATGCCAATACGGAAACTGTATTCATAACGGGGAGTTGTGTTCCCAATCACCGATAAATCTCCGTAGTCGTCAATCAGCTGGCTCCCGTTGTTGATCACGCCGTCACCGTTAAGGTCCTTGAATTTGACGTCTCCAGGGCCAAATTTGAAGTTGGAGCTTGTCTGCAACTTACCCTGTGTGGGGGCGTTGGGATCTGACAATTGGTTGACTGTATATCCATCAGAGGTTTTCATGGTTACCAGTTTACCATTTTCATACACAAAATCATCGTTCTGATATAGCCTGTCAACCTGGTAACCCCAGATCTCTCCATACTCTTTCCCTTCGTACCAGGCATTTATGCTGGTGGTGCTTCCGTATTTTGTAATATGAGTAAGGGCGTCTGATAATGCGGCACTGGCAGTGATCCGGAATCCGCTGGCAAACTGATGCCCGAAATTCAGGGATACTTCCCAGCCGTTTGTCCGTAAAGAACCAAAGTTGCCCTGAGGAGCGGTTGTTCCGAATGTGTAAGAAAATCCCTCCCCGGGAACGATCATGTTTTTAGTATCTCTTTGATACCAGTCAAACGAAGCACTCAATGCGCCGTTAAATAAACTGACATCAATCCCCACGTTGAGTGTAACAATATCCTGCCATGTAATGATGGAGGATACAGCAGCAGGAGTGCCAAAATAAGTATCTCTTGCCCCTCCGTGTAGCCAGTACGAATTGGCTCCGCTCATGGTGGGCACATACAGGGTGTTGCTAACCGACTGGTCACCAATAGAACCCCACGATCCGCGTAACTTCAGGCTTGTCAGAGCAGGTTTGGCAAAAGCCATCCAGGGTTCTTCCATCACACGCCATCCAAACGAGAAAGAAGGATACCACCGCCATTGTAAGTCTTTGGGGAACTTGGATGTGCCATCGTAACGAAGATTGGCTTCGAAAAGATATCTTTCCTTAAAATTATAGTTTATACGCCCAAAGAAACCAAGCTGCGAATCCCAGAGCGAATTACCACCAGAGGTTTGTGTTCCGGAAGCCAGATCAAATTGCGGATTAGTGTAATCCAATAACTGTAGCTTCTGGGACCACGAAATAATTATAATCATACGCCACAGCGTTCATCCCCAACATGAAATTGAAGATGTGGGCATCGTTGATGTTCAGATCATAGGTGGTGGTCAGGTTCAGTGTGCTGCGGGTACGGTTGGCTGCAGACCTGTAAATGTGGTCCGGATTCGAACCTGGAGCCGTATACCTGGAATAATTGAGCATATAGGCCGGAATGGAAGCTCCCAATGAATTATGCTGGTTCCATTCGTTGTCCCTGTAAATTCGCGTTCCGTCCTGATTATTCAAAGGAACAGCAGAAACCCAGGTGTCACCGGCCATGAAACTTGTACCGGGATTAAGTTCAATGCTTTCCTGATTGGAATAGGTATAGTCCAGATTGATGTTCCAATCTTTCACCGGAGTTATCGTCAGGCCTGCATTAGCACTGGTGTAGTTGTTGGTAATAGAAGCTGTATTGGCCACAGCAGTCTCATAAGTGGCATTGCGAAGCGGATTGCCGCTTTCATCGGATGCTGCCATAGGGAAAGTTGGCCCCCATCTGTACATATAGTACCAGATATCCGCAGTGGTAGAGGAAGTGGCATAAGCCCAACGTTTCTGGGTTTTTGAATACATTAGGCCGGCGTGTACAGAAAGGAATTTATTGATCTGTGAGCTGACCCTTGCCGAAGCATTCCAGCGTTGGAAGTCATCTTGTTTGGCAGTTTTCATCATGCCGTTCTGATCAAGGTATCCCACCCCGATATTGAAATTGGTCTTTCCTGATTTGCCGGTGACCGATAAATTGTGGTTTTGTGTAGGAGCCCATTCCCGGATCAGGTAATTGTACGGGTCGTACGTCCTGACCCCAATCTTCCGGTTGCTGGCATCTACATACCAGTCACGGCCATAGACCATGGGTTCGTACGGATCCATTGAGTTACCGTACTTTTTGTCCCAGGCGACAGCAGCATTGTAACCAGCCCTGTCAATAAGCCAAAAGGCCCCAACCGGGGTGGTTGTACCAATACGCTCTGCAGCTTCAACCGTATAATGCAGGGCATCTACACCGGCCATCTCAAATTTCTTGGACATATTCTGAAAGGAGACATTCCCCGAATAGTTCACCGAGACGCTTTCCGTTTTGGCTCCCTTTTTGGTGGTGATCAAAATAACCCCGAAAGCAGCCTTGGAGCCGTAGATCGAGGCAGAAGCAGCGTCTTTCAATACAGAGATAGATTCAATATCATCGGGATTGACCAGCTGTATACTGGGGATTTCCACGTTGTCCAGCAAGATCAGAGGCGATACGGAGCCGGCAGCAGACCCAACATGACCACGGATCTTCATTATGGCCTCGGAGCCGACTTCACCGCTACCTACCTGGATGGTAAGTCCGGGAGTAGACCCCTGTAGTGCACGCCCCACGTCTGCAATGGGACGTGATGTCAGTGCTTCCTGAACGTTTACAGAAGATACAGCTCCTGTCAGATTCACTTTTTTCTGGGTGCCGAATCCGACAACTACTAAATCTTCCAAAATAAAAGCTTCTTCCTCCATAGAAACATCAAGTCTGGTCCTTCCGTTGACAGGTACTTCAACGGTTTTATAACCAAGAGAGGAAAAAGTAAGTGTCGCAGTAGAAGGTGCCGTGATGGAATAATTTCCATCCAGATCTGTAGTGGCAATTGACACCGTTCCCCGCACAACAACGGTTACTCCCACAACGGGGCCGGTGTTGTCCGAAACATTACCGGTAATGGTAATGTTCTGAGCGCTTGCATAAGCCGAAACCAGCAATACGCAAACCATGAGGCTAGTTTTTCGTAAAAGCATAGGTTAAGTTTTTAGGTTAGAAAATCATTAACAGGAAACAGGAACGACGGATAATACTCCGTCCGCGGCAGCAGGGTTCTAAAAGTCACAGGAGCAAAGAGCAAACACAAAAAGTGGAAAAATCTAAAGGGCAATGTGATGGAACGTGAGTTATCCCATTTGCGAATATAAGAAAATATCTTTCATAAATGAATACCGACAGTATATTTTAGTTACATTTGTCAACTATTGCCCGTCATAAATAACGAACAGAAACTTTTTAATCAAACCTAAAATAATTACTTATGGATGTTTACAAAAAAAGCGGTCGCCTGACCTTATTTTGTCTGGTGACCTTGGTCGCTGCAATGATTGCAGGACCTTTACGGGCTCAAAACGTAAATGTTACCGGAAAGGTTTCCGACAATAACGGGGCACCTTTGATGGGCGTTTATGTGTTGGTCCAGGGCACTTCACGGGGTGTCTCTACAGACATTGATGGTACATACGCCATCAATGCACCTGCAGACGGAACCCTGATGTTTTCATTTATGGGATTTGAGAATGTTGCCGAACAAATTAACAGGCGTTCCATCATTGATGTTTCCATGACCGTATCTTCTGTTGCACTGGAAGAGCTGGTGGTTACCGCCCTTGGAATCAAGAAGGACAGAAAAGCCCTCGGATTCTCTGTAACTGAAGTAGGAGCTGAGGAATTGTTGAAAAATAAACAGACCAACGTTATCAACTCGCTTGCAGGTAAAGTGGCCGGTGTCAATGTTACCCAATCCGGCGGTTCTGCCGGTTCAGGTTCTACCATTATCATTCGTGGAGGGAACTCGGCTAGTGAAGGTCGTGACAACCAGCCCCTATTTGTGGTAGATGGTATTATATATGATAACTCCACCGTCATAGGAGGTAATTCCGGGACGGACGGTATGACCAAAACTGCTTCCACCTTTGGTAACCGTGTTATGGACATCAACCCCGAGGACATCGAGTCTATGTCTGTGCTCAAAGGGGCAGCAGCTGCCGCCTTATACGGATCACGTGCAGCAGACGGGGTTATTGTAATCACGACAAAGAAAGGATCCACAGACGGAACCGTTAAAGTTAATGTGGGTTCAAAATACATCTACTCATGGGCCAACTCACTTCCTGAACTTCAAGGTGTTTATGGTAGGGGTTATTACAACCAGGCCGGTGTGTTCAGCGATTACACCTACAATTCCTGGGGCCAGAAAAACACAGGCACGGTTTACGACAACGTGGGCAATTTCTTCCGTGGAGGAAATATCTGGGATAACAGTGTAAGTGTTTCCGGTGGCAGCAAAAATGGCAGTTTCTACCTCTCTGCATCACGTTACGATCAGCAAGGTATTGTTCCCATGACCGGGTACGATAAGACCACGCTGCGTTTCAACGGTGAACAGAAATATGGAAAACTAACCGTGGGCGCCAATGTGGCCTATTCCATTTCCAATACGCGGAAGACCCTGACCACAGGCGGTCTATACGGAGGCGGTGGTAACGGTGCCATGACGGCCGTATACGGATGGTCACGTAGTGACGACATGACCTATTACCTGAACGAGGATGGCTCTAAATACCGTATGTTCCCCCAATATCAGGATCTTGCCTCGGACCGTGAAAATCCTTTCTGGATAATCAACAAGAACAAATTATCCGATCAAACCCGGCGCTGGACGGGATCAGTAAACGCCAGCCTGGATGTTACCGACTGGTTCAACATTGTCTACCGTGTTGGTCTTGATACGTATACTTATGATGAATACACCTACATAGCTCCCGGAGGGGCTGTTTCTGAAAGATACCAGAACGGCCGTTTGTCTAAAAGCGACAGGTCCTACCAATACCTTTCTTCGAATCTTATGCTGAATTTCCACAAGACATTCGGAGACTTTGACTTTAACCTGCTTTTGGGACAAACTTCTGAAGACACAAAAAATATCAGGCAAAACCACTGGGGATACGATTTCGTAACAGCCGGGACCATCAGCTTTGCCAATATCGCCAATGAAAACAAATTCTTCACCGAATCAACCATCCGGAGACGTCTGATCGGGGTGTATGGTGAGTTTCGCGCCGCCTATAAGAACATTGCTTACCTGACTGTTACCGGGCGTAATGACTGGTCTTCCACACTTCCTGTAGAAAACCGTTCTTATTTTTACCCGTCCGTGAGTGGTAGTCTGGTTTTCACCGAGCTGATACCCAAGAATGACATCCTTTCTTTTGGAAAGATCCGTGCCTCATGGGCACAAGTGGGGAAAGATGCTGAAGCTTATGCCACCAACACCTATATGTGGTCTCCGGGTGCAGTAAGTCCCGGATTTGTTGGTATCGGGAACAACTGGACACGGGGAAATCCCTTCCTTAAACCCGAAATCCAGACTTCCTGGGAAGTGGGTGGCGAATTCCGCTTCTTCGGAGGACGCCTCGGCATTGATTATACTTATTACAATAGCTTAACAACCAACCAGATCGCAGCTCCCCGCCTGGGACAGTCCACTGGTTATATTTTCATGTCCATAAACTCGGGTTCTGTATCCAATAAGGGTATGGAGCTGATGATCACCGCCACCCCCATTGAGACCAAAAACTTCAGCTGGGACCTGACTCTGAACCTTTCAGGAAACCGGGGTACCCTGGGTGAGTTTATGAAGGGAGTGGACCTGTTCTATGTGACCGATGTTCAGATTGGCGGCGTTAAAGCAGCAGCTGTTCCTAACGGAGGTTATTTCCTTGGTATTACAGGGGACTACTGGAAACGTGAAACCATGAAAGATGGAGATGGCAATGTTGTAAAAGACGATACCGGAAAAGAGGTTGAAAAACCCGATGGCCGTTATGTAATTGACGAAACCACCGGTTTGTACAAAACCACTGGTGTGGCCACCAACTTACTCGGCAATCGTGAACCCAAGCTAATCGGGGGATTTGGGAACACCTTTACCTACAAAAACCTGAGCTTCTCCATTCTTCTGGATATTCGTAAAGGCGGTCTGATTTACAATGGGACTGAATACCTGCTGCTCAACAACGGTTTGTCACCTAAGACGCTGGATCGCGAATCCGTTACCGTTGAAGGTGTATCGAGCGTCACAGGTGAACCTGTTGCCTATACATACAAAGCCGGACAAATGTACATGGTGAACAATGCCCAAAAGAGCGGTGACTATATGATCCAAAGCTACTGGAGCAATTATGCCACCAATTCCTATAACCTGCTAACAGATACAAACTGGCTGCGTTTACGTGCAATATCGCTCTCTTATGATTTCAAGGGCTTGTTCAAAAAACAAAGCTTTATTAAAGGCCTTACCGCATCGGTAACAGGTACAAACCTCTTCTTGTGGAGTAATTATAAGGGGATGGATCCTGAAGTCAGTGTTTCCGGTTCTGGAACGGGCGGATCCGGATCATCCGGTATAGACTATTGCGGTGTTCCTGCCACAGCAGGCTTGTCTTTTGGTCTAAATATATCTTTTTAATAACTAACGGATTTAAAAACTCAGATTATGAAAAAAATACTTTATATAGCTTTAAGTCTGTTGCTTATCCTTGGAATTTCCGGTTGTAATGACTGGCTGGATGTGAACGTAGACCCTGATAATCCCAACAACTCCAGCGCTACGGTGGAAAGCCGTCTTCCCTGGATTCAGCACTATTATATGTATGCATGGGGTAGTGCCTCTATGCGTGGCGTTACAATAGCAGGTCTGATGACTCAGACATCTCCTACTTCTGGCAATGGGAAACTCTCTGCCTGGGATCCTTTGCAATCTTCCACTACGACATCCTATCAGAACTGGTTTATTGGCGCAGCCTGTAATATTGACGATATGATAGCTGCCGCAGAAAAAGAAGGAGCCTATCATTACATAGCTGCTGCCCATGCCATTCATGCCATGGGTTTTATGCTCATGGCCGATTTGTATGGTGAAATGCCTTACTCTGAACCCCTGGGAAGTAATCCGACGCCAATTTATGATGATGGCAAGACTATATTTAATGGCTGTATGGAGCGCCTTGACCTGGCTATTGATTTATTCAACAAGGCCCAGGAAGATGGCGCTACACCGCTGGCCGCTGGTGACAGCTGGAACCAGGGTGATGTGCAGAAATGGCTGAAATTATGCTACGGACTTAAAGCCCGGTGGCTGAACAAGCTTTCTAAAAAATCTGCACTGTACGATCCTCAGGCCGTACTGGATGCGCTGGCCAAAGCCCCGCAGTCCAATAACGACAACACCATTATGAAGCACAGCAACGCAGGTGACCAGGATACCAACTTCACTGTGGGTGACCCCTACCAAACCAGTGTTATCTGGGACTGTGCAGCCTGGGGTGCCACACAGCGTTATAACAAATGGTATGTTGACCTTCACACAAACCTCAGAGGCTCGGGTATAATTGATCCCCGGCTGGATAAGGTGTTCCCTGCCCGAATGAGCAACATAAAAATCAATGATGCAGGAGCCATTGTCGATTACCAATGGTCCCGTGATCAGGGAGTGGATGTAATGTACGGAACGCGCAGAATATATGGAGCCCTGCTAAATGCCACCGTGGCTACTGCCAACGTGGCAAAAAGCTACACTATAACCAATTCCTCTCATAAAACTGCCATCCTGGGATTTTTTGACAAGGAAGGATTTCCGTACACGGTAGAAGGTGATGTTGTTAAAGTTACTTATCCTAAAGGTTGTTTGTATATCAACACCAACGACTATAACCAGATTATGGACCTTAATTACGTAAATTTGAGGGCTTTGGCCGTTTCACAGACGGGCGGACGGGCAGAAAATGATTCCTATTTCTACCCCGCTACCACCTCCAATGCTGTTGCGGGCACAGGATCTTTCTGGACTCGTCCCGATTCCGACTCGGATATTCTTACCTACTATGAAATGTGCTTTATTAAAGCAGAAGTTAACATGCGCATGGGAAATGCTGCCGCTGCATATACAGCTTACATGGATGGTATAAAAGCCAGTTTCAACCGTATGCAGATCAAGCTCCAGGACTGGGCTTCATCAGGCACCGCCAATCCGGACCAGAAACCCATGATCCAGGCAGAAATTAACGCCTATTTAGCCAGCGCTGCTGTTGTTCAGAATGCAGCCCAGCTTACCATGGCCGATATTATGCTCCAAAAAGTCATTGCCATGGGTGTCAATCTGGAAACATGGAATGATATGCGACGGTTCAATTATGGTGCAGGCAACATCGGCAATTTCGGACAGGTTTACCTGAATTATGTAAGACCTGCAGAATTCAAAGCCACCAATAAAATCCCCGGCACATCCCCCACACAGGAGAATTACTGGTTCCGCCGTTACAGCCAATGCTCTCATGAGACCAATTACAACAAAGACAACACGGCTGCATCCAATCCTCTGGCCCTGACTTTTGAAAACGGACCAATATGGAGCGATCCCGTATGGTGGGACAAAGCTGAATAAAGCTTAATATCCCAACAAAAAAAGACCGGCTAAATCAATTTAGCCGGTCTTTTTACATGCAGCGCACCGATGTTCAATCTGTTTGCTTCTGAAAACTGCTAATTCCCGGCTGTCATTGTTAAACAAGACCCTTCAGCTTCATAGGCGCTTATAATAGGCTGTGCAGCAGCTCCGTGTTATTGTCCGGATGTAAGGAATTTGAACAACAACAGTGATTTGTCAGGATCGGAGTAATCAACGGTGTTCTCGGCTACAAATTGTTCAATCAATGCTTTTTTTGCAGGAAAGAAACGTTTGAAATTTTTATGGTTCAAAGCATACGCTTTCTTGTTCCTGATCAGGTAAGCATTCTGATGTACCGTATAGGGCGTGGATTCAACAGCCAGCATTCGTCCTCCTGTCTCCACATTGAAACCCTCACTCCTGAGATTTCGTTTCTCGATAGGCACATTCGGGGATTTTTCTTCCCGGCCGAATGCTCCATAACGTTTTTCTGCTTCCAGCTCCAGATATTGTTCTACGCCAAACATCACGTGGCCGTCTGTATCTAGTATCTGAATGTAATGGCCCAGCAGCGGAATGAAATAATTCCTGCCAATAAGTACAGCAGATATCTGGCTTTTATCTGTGAACAGATCGGGCTGCCCTTCTTCATCCAGGAAACAAAGCGTAGAAGAAGCCAGCAGGATGTTTAACTGTCCTTTATAGGTTGTACCGTCTACAAACTGGATGGTACCGGACATATAGGCCGGAAACATATAAAGCTCGGTATATGGCCTGGTGTGATCTATGACCAGGAACACTCCCTGGGCCTGAACCGCAGTAAAGGTCCCCAACAGCAATCCCAATAAAGCAGAAAACGCTTTCATTTCATTCCATGATTGCCCCGGCAATAATATTGGCCACACGTGTACGCATGCTTACTGCGGCCCCGTCATCGTAGGGATGAACCCTGTTGGCCAGCAAAATGACAGCCGTATCGGACTCGGGATCAATTACCATACAGGTTCCTGTGTAACCGGTGTGTCCGTAAACCGTTTGGGGATTAAAAAGATTCCCGTTCCAGGAGCCTGCCCGTCCCCAGCCCAGCGTACGCCCATAAGCAGCCACTGCCTCAGGAACCCGTTCCATGGCTTTCACCGTCATGGGTCCCAGGATGCGTTTGCCGTTCACTTGTCCGCCGTTGAGCAGGGCCACGGCAATGACCGCCAGATCCTCTGCATTGGAGAATACCCCGGCGTTACCGGAATTCCCCCCGTTGAGTAACCGCGCCAGCGGATCATGCACCTTTCCCACCAAAGGCAGCCCGTCTTCCTGCAACTCTGTGGGAGCGCATAAAGCCAGCGTCTCTCCCTTGGGCATGTAGGTGGTATGCTCTAAGCCGAGTCGGTCAAAAACATTTTCCTGGGCATAACCGGCCAGCGTCTCTCCGGTGATCTTTTCCAGTACATTTTGTAATGTGATGAAATTCAAACAACTGTACTGATACCCTGTTTTTGGTTTGAAATCCCTGGGGCATTGGCAAATATATTCCATAAGCCCTTGAGGATTGGGAGATCCGTAACGCTCTATCAATTCCTGCGTAGGTCCATACGGTGGCAGTCCCGAGGTATGGGTCATCAGGTCTTCTATGGTTATGGCCACACGGGAGCCTGTTTCAGGATCTGTCCAGGGTTGAAAACCCGGCAGGTACTGATCTACCTGGTCCATGAGACGCAACCGGCCGGTTTCAACCAGTTGCATAATGCTTAAGGTCGTACCCACGCATTTGCTGACAGAAGCCAGGTCAAAGACCGTCTCCAGTGTCATGGGAAGCGTATCGGGGATCAGCTGCCGGTTGCCATAGGCTTTCAGGTAGGCGATCCTGTCATGCCGTACAACGGCAAGAACAGCCCCGGGAATGTCTTCTGCTTTTATGGCATCCCATATCACCCCGTCAACAAGCGCCAGACGTTCCGGGTCAAGCCCTACGGACCGGGGCGTTGCAGCCGGTATGTCCGTATGGGTTGCTGTTTGGGTGCAGGCTGCAACAGCCCACACCCCCAGCACCAAAAAAATGATTTTAAATTTCATGGCTTTATTTCAGTAAACCCCGGTTGCGCAGCAACGGGATCTCGGTCGGTTGTTTCCCTCGGAAAAGCAGGTACTGATCCATGGGCTCACCCCATCCGCCTTCGGTAAGGATGTGTTTGCGGAACTTACCAGCGGTTTCCTGATCAAAGATATCCCCCGCCTCCTTAAAGGTATCAAAGGCATCTGCATCCAGGATCTCGGCCCACAGATAAACATAATACCCCACAGCATATCCTCCGCTGAAAATATGGGAGAAATACGTGGAACGGTACCTGGGTATGATCTCGTCCATGAGTCCGTATTTCTGCATGGCATTCTTCTCAAATTCATTTACGTCGTATGACTGTTCCTCTGCTGCAGCATGCCATTGCATATCGAGCAGGGCAGCGGCTATGAATTCAACGGTCATGAAGCCCTGGTTGAAATGGCTGCTGTTCACCAGCTTTTGAATCATATCTTCCGGCATGGGTTCACCGCTTTGGTAATGGCGGGCATACACCTGGAGTACTTCGGGCTGTATGGCCCAATGCTCATTAATCTGGGAAGGCAATTCCACCATATCGCGCGGCAGGGCCCCGCATATCCGGTCATAATCGCCCCGGCCAAAGAATCCGTCCAGGGCATGTCCGAATTCATGGAACAGGGTCTCGGCTTCGTCCCAGCTCAGTAAGACCGGCTGATCGTCAACCGGTTCGGGGAAATTGGTTGTTACCGTTACCAGCGGGAATTGTTCGCTGCCATCGGGCAGTTTTTTGTAACCGCGCAAACCGGAACACCATGCCCCGGCATTTTTGCCTTCACGAGTGGGGTAATCCAGGTACAGAATGGCCAGGTGGCTGCTGTCCCTGTCCTTTACCTGATAAGTTTCCACTGCTGTGTTGTACACGGGAATGTCGGTCTGCTTTTCAAAGGTTAGTCCATACAACTTGTTGGCAACATAAAACAGTCCGTCCCTTACGTTTTCCAACTTCAAATACGGTTTGATCTGTTGTTCGTCGAGGTCGTATTTTTCCTTGCGCAATTTTTCGGCATAATACCACCAATCCCAGCTTTCCAGCTTGAATCCGGCACCTTCTGCATCGGCAATTTTCTGCATGGCAGCCAGTTCCTCTTTGGCCACTTTCAAGGCAGGTTCCCAGACCCTCTGCAGGAAGGAAACCACTGTTTCCGGTGTTTTGGCCATATTGTTTACCAGCACAAAATCGGCATAGGTGTCGAATCCAAGGATTTTGGCCCTGCGTACCCTCAGGTTGACAATCTGGCCGACGATCTCTTTGTTGTCGTTTGTGTTGTTGTTATCTCCCCGCATGATATACCCCTTGTACAGTTTTTCCCTCAGGTCCCGGTTTTGAACGTATTGCAGGAACGGAATCCAGGAGGGTTTGTTGGGTGTAAAAACGTACTTCCCGTCCATGCCAAGCGATGTTGCAAGGCTTGCGGCAGCGCGAATATTGCTTTCGGGAAGTCCGGCCAGGTCTTCTTCGTTATCCACTACCATCTTAAACGCATTGGTCTCGGCCAGCAGATTCTGACTGAACTGAAGGCTCAGGTTAGACAACTGCGTGTTGATGTCTTTGAGTATTTCCTTATCCTGTTCTGATAAAGCGGCCCCACTCCGGATAAAATCATCGTAATACTTTTCCAGTGTCCGCATCTGTTGCGGATTCAGGTTCAGTTCACTGCGTTTCTGGTACAGGGTACTGATCCTTTCAAAGAGAACGGGATTCAGCTGGATTTCATTGCGGTGGCTGGTCAGTTCAGGGGTTATTTCACGGGCCAGGGCCTGTAACTGCTCATCGGTGTCGGCGCTGTTTTTTGTGTAAAATGCGGCATTTACCCTGCTTAGGAGTTCCCCTGCTCGGTCATAGGCGGCAACGGTATTATCGAAAGTGGGCTCTTCCTGATTATTTACAATGGCATCAATTTCGGCCCGGTGTTGTGCCATAGCCTCCCTTATAGCAGGCATGTAATGCTCTGTCTTGATCTTGTCAAAGGGAGGTGTCTGGAAAGGAGTATCGTACTCCTGTAATAAAGGATTGTTTTTCATGGGATCAGATGTACAGGCTATAAGTAAGCCCATTAATAATAACAACAGTGTTTTTTGCATAATATATTGTGTTTTAGGTATGTGACAAATTTTTTAGATGGTCTGCAAAATCACCCAAATCGTTTGCAAACCGTTCCCAGGTAAGAGCCACTTTCTCTTTCCGTATATTGGCCACAAATATATCCCTGTCCATGGTATAGAATTTCCGGATGGCCCTGTTCAGGGAGTTGGCGTCGGTCCCCGAAGCAACCAGTCCGGTCCCGGGCCCTTCCACCGCTTCTGCGAGCCCTCCGGCAGGGGTGACTATTACCGGAACCTCAAAATGATAAGCCATGGCCGAGATGCCGCTTTGGGTGGCCGTACGGTAGGGCAGTATGCAGACATCGGCACAGGAAAAGAAAGCCGGGACCTCTGCATCGGCAATATACCGATTGAAAACCTTCACAGCGGAACGATCCGGCAAAGTTTGTATAATCTGTTCGTACTTGTCAAAACTACCATAACTTTCACCTGCAATCACCAGCTGGTAGGTGTCTCCCAGATCCCGGAAAGCATCCAGCAACAGGTCCAGTCCTTTATAATCCCTGATAAAACCGAAAAATAGCAATGTTTTACGGTTGGGGGCAAGCCCCAGCCTGGCTTTGGCACCGGCGGGATCTTCCGGTTGCCCGAAATGGTCATACAACGGGTGGCTCTTAAGGATAAAGGGCATTCCCGGATTCAGGGACAGAATATCATCCCTTACGGCGCTGCTCATGGCCACACAACCATGGTTCTGCGCAAGGAACCAGCGGGAAAGCGGCTTGTCCATAAACATTCTCTCATGGGGGATCAGATTGTCTATCACAGAAACAACCGTGCAGCCCTTTTTTTTCAGTTGGCGGGCTACCCACCCCAGGGAAGGTGCAAAAAAAGGCATCCAGTACCTCATCAGCAGCAGGTCAGGTTTTTCCCGGGCAATGATGCCGGCCGTCTTTTGGTAAGAAAAAGGATTTACAGAATCCAGAAGAGCTTTTGACGGGACAGAGGCCGCCCGATCTTCTGCCGGCACATATTGTGTTTTCCCGGGGAACAGCAACGATGGGTATTGCCTTGTGAAATTATACGCTTTTACACTGTGGTTTTTATCCAGTTCTCTGAACAGGTTGGCGTTGAATTGTGCTATCCCGCCCCGGTAAGGATAAAAGACAGATAAATAAGCGATTTTCATACATTGCAAAATTAGCAAATTTGGAGTATAAACAACAAAAAAGGCCCTCCGCAACCGGAGGGCCTGATTCTGGTTTTGTTCAGTTGTTTAGCGACGGGGTGCGCGATCCCTTCTGCCTCCGTCGCGGCGATCTCCTTCCCTGCGGTCTCCGCCCCTTCCATCACGGCGGTCTCCACCTCTTCCATCGCGGCGATCACCTCCACGGCGGTCTCTTACGCCCCTTCCGCCGCGGTTTTCACCGGGCATTTTGGCGGCTCCTGCGGCTGTTGCTGCCGTTCCCACGTTGGGGGAAAGGTCACGTTTGCCATAGACTTCACCGTTGCAAATCCACACCTTGATGCCAAGAACGCCTACCTTGGTATGGGCCTCGGCCAATGAGTAATCTATATCGGCGCGAAATGTATGTAAGGGCGTACGGCCTTCCTTGAACATCTCCCGGCGGGCCATTTCGGCACCACCCAAACGGCCTCCTATCAACACCTTTATACCTTCTGCTCCCATCCGGATGGTAGAAGCCATAGCCATTTTAATGGCACGGCGGTAGGACACACGGCCTTCTATCTGCCTGGCAATGTTGTTGGCAACAATGGTGGCATCCAGTTCCGGGCGTTTCACTTCAAAGATGTTGATCTGGACTTCTTTATTGGAAATTTTCTTCAGCTCCTCTTTCAGCTTGTCAACCTCTTGGCCGCCTTTACCAATGATAATACCGGGACGGGCGGTGTGGATGGTAACAGTAATAAGCTTAAGGGTTCGTTCTATCACTATGCGGGACAGACTGGCTTTTGCCAGACGGGCGGTCAGGTATTCCCTTATACGAGAATCTTCTGCAAGCCTTTCTGCATAATTACCGCACCAGCTTGAATCCCAACCACGGATGATACCTACACGGTTACTGATAGGATTAGTTTTTTGTCCCATATTATGCTTCTTTTACTGTTTGTTGTTTTTTATCCAATACTATAGTCACGTGGTTTGAGCGCTTGCGTATCCTTGCGGCACGTCCCTGGGGAGCTGTGCGGATCCTTTTCAAAATCCGACCACCGTCAACGGTGATGCTCTTTACAATTACGTTACCGCTTTCAAGCTCTTTCCTTTCTCCTTCGTTCTTCACCTCCCAGTTGGCAATAGCCGATTTGAGAAGTTTTTCAAGATGGATCGAGGGTTCGTTTTTTGTATATTTTAAAATATCCAAAGCACGGTTTACTTCCACTCCCCGGACCAGGTCAGCGACAAGACGCATCTTACGGGGGGATGAAGGAACATTATTCAGCTTGGCATAAGCTGTCTGTTTCCTTATTTCTTTCTGGCGTTCGGCCATTTTTCTTTTTCGAGCTCCCATTAGTGTTCTCTTTTTAGCTGTTAACGATTGCCCGAGTGACCCTTAAATGTACGGGTGGGCGCAAATTCACCAAATTTATGACCGACCATATTCTCGGTTACATATACCGGAATGAATTTGTTTCCGTTATGCACGGCAACCGTATGGCCTACAAAGTCGGGAGAAATCACACTGGCACGAGACCAGGTCTTCAGGACTTCTTTCTTTATTTTGCCTTCATTCATATCAATCACTCTTTTTTCGAGGCTTGATTCAATGAAAGGACCTTTTTTTAATGAACGACTCATAATGCAAATTTTATCCGGTTATTTTTTCCTTCTGTCTTCAATAATGAATTTCTTGGAATTCTTTTTTGGATTACGTGTCTTGTAACCTTTGGCAGGTACCCCTTTGCGTGAGCGCGGATGTCCGCCGGAAGCGCGGCCTTCCCCACCACCCATGGGGTGGTCAACGGGGTTCATAGATACCCCGCGGTTGCGGGGACGGCGGCCGAGCCATCTTTTTCTTCCGGCTTTGCCATGTTTTTCAAGACTGTGGTCGGGGTTGGAAACGGTTCCTATGGTAGCGCGGCAGGTAACCAGGACCATGCGTGTTTCACCCGAAGGCAAACGCAGAATGGCATGGTTGCCTTCCCTTGCGGTAAGTTGTGCATAGGAACCGGCACTGCGTGCCATGGCGGCACCCCGGCCAGGATGTAACTCCACATTGTGAACCAGTGTTCCGAGCGGAATCTCGGATAAAAGCAACGTATTCCCGATTTCGGGAGGAACACCGGGACCGGATTCAATTTTCTGTCCTACCTGCAGACCGCTTGGAGCAATGATGTAGCGTTTTTCACCGTCTGCATAAGCCACCAGGGCTATGCGGGCACTGCGGTTGGGGTCGTATTCAATAGTCTTTACCGTGGCGGAAAAGCTGTCTTTGTCCCGTAAGAAATCAATGATACGGTACTGGCGCTTATGACCGCCACCAAGGTAGCGCATAGTCATCCTTCCCTGGTTGTTCCTTCCGCCCGAACTCTTCTTGGGAGCCAGGAGGGATTTTTCCGGAACTAAACAGGTGATGTCGTCAAATGCGCTGATCAGTTTATGTCTTTGACCGGGCGTTACCGGTTTAAATTTACGTACTGCCATAACTTAAATATTGCTGTAGAAATCAATTTTGTCTTCACCCCCAAGCGTAATATAAGCTTTTTTGAAGTGATTGGCACGTCCGCTCAGGACCCCTGCCCTTGTATAACGGCTTTTACGTTTTCCATGGTAATTGATGGTATTGACATCCACCACGGTAACCCCGTACATGCTTTCAACCGCTTGCTTAATCTGCAATTTGTTGGCTCTGCGGTCAACAAGAAATCCGTAACGATTCAATTTTTCGCCCTGAATCGTCATCTTTTCGGTAATTAAAGGCTTTATCAGAATATTCATCGTCAGGCAGATTGAGTTGTCCCTAATTGTTGGTTGATCATAGCCTCTACTCCTTCAATGAGAATGAGGTTCTGGGCATTGACAATGTCATAGGTGTTCAGTTCGTTGACTGTAACCACTTTAGCCCTTTCTACGTTACGGGACGAGAGGTAAATAGTGTTGTTGTTATCGGGAAGCACCATCAGGATTTTTTTCCCATCCACTTTCAGGTTCCTGCAAATGGCAAGAAAATCTTTGGTTTTGGGTGCGTCCATGCTAAAGGGCTCTAGAACGATGATGGCTTGTTCCTGTGCTTTGTAAGTCAAAGCAGAACGTCGTGCCAGTTGTTTGAGCTTCTTATTGAGCTTGAAGCGGTAATCCCTTGGTTGCGGGCCAAAAATCCTGCCGCCCCCTACGAATATCCCGGCTTTCAGGCTGCCGTGACGTGCTCCTCCGGAGCCTTTCTGGCGCACAATCTTCTTGGTACTGTGTGCGATCTCCCAACGTTCCTTTGTTTTGTGGGTACCCTGCCGCTGATTTGCCAGATACTGCTTGATGTCCAGGTAAAGCGCGTGGTTGTTCGGTTCTATTCCAAAAACGGTATCGTCAAGGATTACTTTCTTTCCGGAATCCTGACCGTCAATTTTATAAACTGCAATTTCCATACGGCTATACCTCCATAATTACGTAAGAACCGTTGGCGCCGGGAACCGAACCTTTCACTATGACCAGGTTGTTCTCGGGAACGATCTTCATTACCCTGAGATTTATAATTTTAACTTTATCCCCGCCCATACGTCCGGCCATGCTTTTGCCTTTAAAAACGCGGGATGGCCACGAAGATGCTCCCAGAGAACCCAGGGCGCGGAGACGGTTGTGCTGACCGTGTGTCTGACCTCCTACTCCGGAAAAGCCATAGCGTCTGACGACCCCCTGAAATCCTTTTCCTTTTGTAATGCCGGTCACGTCTACCCAGTCAATTAGGCTGGGGTCAAAAATGTCGTTAACGGTCACGGTGTCGCCCAGGCGCAATTCTTTGTCGTAATCATTGGGGAATTCCGCCAATTTACGCTTGGGTGTGGTATTTGCCTTTTTGAAATGGCCCTTAAGGGCCGCGCTGGTGTGCTTTTCTTTTTTCTCGTCATAGGCAAGTTGTACGGCGGCATAACCATCTTTCTCTTCCGTACGCACCTGCGTAACTACACACGGACCAGCCTCAATAACAGTGCAGGGAATATTCTTCCCGTTACTGTCGAAAATCGAAGTCATTCCGATTTTCTTTCCAATTAATCCAGGCATTGGTTGTTAATTTGGTGTTTATCAATAAAATGAACGAATTCCGCAGAAAATTGCGGGCTGCAAAGTTAGGCGTAATTTTGGAAAAAGCAAAAAAATCAATACTCCTGCCAGCTCTTTATTTGAATATCTTCAACAGAAAGCGAGCAGAAAGCAGTGATAAAGGCATCGGCCAGCCGGGCGTTGGTCAGTAACGGGATATTCAGGTCAATGGCTGCGCGACGGATTTTGTAGCCGTTATCCAGTTCGCCCGAAGTCAGATCCCGGGGAATATTCACTACCAGATCAATCTTCCTGCTGTGCAGCATATCCAGTGCCTGCGGCTGCTTTTCCTTCTCGCTGGGCCAATATACGCGGTGGCTGGGAATTCCGTTTTCTTTCAGGAAACGGTATGTTCCCCCGGTGGCAAAGAGCTGGTATCCCTTCTGATGCATAAGCAGTGCTGCATTGAGCATATCCACCTTCTGGCGCGGTGTCCCTGTGGAGAGCAAGATGTTCCGTGCAGGAATCCTGTAACCTACGGCCAACATGCTTATCAGAACAGCTTCCAGGGTGTCTTCCGCAATGCATCCCACCTCGCCTGTGGAGGCCATATCCACACCCAGAACAGGGTCTGCCTTTTGCAGGCGGCTGAATGAGAACTGGGACGCTTTGATCCCTACATAATCCAGATCAAATTCGTTCTGGCCGGGAAGTTCCACCGGAAGCCCCAGCATGATACGGGTAGCCATTCCAATGAAGTTGATCTTGAGCACTTTGCTGACAAAGGGAAAGCTACGCGATGCCCTGAGGTTGCATTCAATGACCTTGATCTCGTTTCCCTTGGCCAGATACTGGATATTGAAAGGACCCGAAATATGCAATTCCCGCGCTATGTGCCTGCTGATTTTTTTGATACGGCGAACGGTCTCCACATAAAGCTTCTGTGGGGGAAACTGGATGGTAGCATCGCCGCTGTGCACCCCTGCAAATTCCACATGTTCGCTTATGGCGTAGGCCAAGATTTCACCATCACGGGCCACGGCATCTATTTCCACTTCCTTGGCGTTTTCAATAAACTGGCTTACCACAACCGGGTGCTGCTTGCTCACGTTGGCCGCCAGCTTTAAAAAGCGCTCCATTTCCTCAAAGTTGGAACACACATTCATGGCTGCCCCGCTGAGCACGTAACTTGGCCTTACCAGGACAGGGAAGCCCACCTCCCTTACAAAAGCTGTGATATCCTTCAGAGAAGAAAGTTCTTTCCAGCGGGGCTGGTCAACCCCAATGCAATCGAGCATGGCCGAGAACTTGTGCCGGTCCTCGGCCATATCAATATACCGTGCAGGCGTTCCCAGAATAGGCACCTGCTGTTTGTCCAGAATCACGGCCAGGTTGTTGGGGATCTGTCCCCCCGTGGAAAGAATGACCCCTTTGGGCGTTTCAAGTTCCACAATATCCATGACCCGCTCATTGGTGAGCTCGTCAAAATACAGCCGGTCGCATATGTCGTAATCGGTAGAAACAGTCTCTGGATTGTAGTTGATCATCACAGAACGCCAGCCTTCTTTGCGGATGGTCATCAGGGCCTGCACTCCGCACCAGTCAAATTCCACAGAACTGCCTATGCGATAGGCTCCCGAGCCCAGCACCACTATGGAGCGACCGTCCTGTTCATACTCAATATCATGCTCCCTGCCCCCGTAGGTCAGGTACAGGTAATTAGCCTTGGCTGGATAAACGCCTGCGAGGGTATCTATTTGCCTCACCACGGGAGTTAGGCCCAGGGCTTTCCGTAACCGGCGGATCTGCAACGGGCTATCCTGGGTCATTTTCTTTTTCCACAAGGCCCGTGCTATCTGGAAGTCGGAAAATCCCTGTCTTTTAGCCTGGTACAACAATTCCCGTTCGTCCCCACCCCAGTCGCTGCCGTTGGGATCTTCCGGCGGTCTTATCTTTTCCAGCTTCTTGCCGGTATGAACAATCTCCATGAGTTTGTACAAAAACCAACGGTCTATCCGGGTCAGATCGTATATCTGATCCACCGTGTAGCCGGCCTGCATGGCTATGCTTATCACAAAGATGCGCATGTCGGTAGGTTCGCGCAGCGCTTTGTCTATATCTTCGATTACCAGATCGCGGTTTTCTACAAACCCGTGCATTCCCTGTCCTATCATGCGCAAACCCTTCTGAATGGTTTCTTCAAAGGTGCGCCCTATGGCCATAACTTCTCCTACAGATTTCATGCTGCTGCCAATCTCCCGGGCTATGCCACGGAATTTGCCCAGGTCCCAGCGCGGGATCTTGCAGACCACATAATCCAGTGCCGGTTCAAAAAAAGCGGGAGTTGTCTTTGTTATCGAATTTTTGAGCTCGTGCAATCCGTAACCCAGCGCCAGCTTGGCAGCCACAAAGGCCAGCGGATATCCCGTAGCCTTGGATGCCAGAGCCGATGAGCGGCTTAAACGGGCATTGACCTCAATGACCCGGTACTCTTCACTGGCCACATCTAAGGCATACTGAATATTACATTCTCCAACAATCCCTATATGACGGATGATCATGATGGCCATTTCCCTCAGGTACTGGCATTCCCTGTTGTTGAGTGTCTGGGTGGGTGCCACCACAATGCTTTCCCCGGTATGAATTCCCAGCGGATCAAAGTTCTCCATATTGCATACGGTAATGCAATTGTCGTACTTGTCGCGCACCACCTCATATTCAATCTCCTTCCAACCTTTGAGGCTTTTTTCCACCAGCACCTGGGGGGCAAATGAAAAAGATTTCTCGGCCAGGACCACCAGCTCTTCCTCGTTGTCACAAAAACCCGAGCCGAGTCCGCCCAGGGCATAGGCAGCCCGCAGGATCACGGGATAACCCAGTTTCCTGGCAGCACCTAAGGCTTCTTCAATGGAACTGACCGCCTCGCTCTGAATGGTTTTGATGCTGATTTGGTCCAGCTTGCGCACAAACAGTTCCCTGTCTTCTGTTTCCATTATAGCCTGTATGGGAGTCCCCAGTACCTGCACTCCGTATTTTTCAAAGACACCCTGGCGGTAAAGCTCCACCCCGCAATTGAGCGCTGTCTGGCCTCCGAAAGCCAGCAATATGCCATCGGGTTTTTCCTTTTTAATGACCTGCTCTACAAAAAACGGGGTAACCGGCAGAAAATATACGGTGTCTGCCACGCCTTCCGATGTCTGTACGGTCGCTATATTGGGATTGATCAAAACGGTACGGATACCTTCTTCACTAATCGCTTTGAGGGCCTGGGATCCGGAATAATCAAATTCACCGGCTTCACCGATTTTGAGGGCTCCCGACCCCAGGACCAATATCTTTTCAATCTTCATGCTTAAAGGATTTCTGTGAATTGGTCAAAAACGGGCACTGTATCGGTAGGCCCGCTGGCAGCTTCCGGATGGAATTGCAGGGCAAAGAAGGGTTTGCTCCTGTGGTGTATGCCCTCGTTTGTCCCGTCGTTCAGGTTAATGTACAACGGGTTCCAGTCTTTGCCCAGACTTTCCGGATCCACCACATATCCGTGATTCTGGGAAGTAATGTAACACCTTCCTGTTATCAGATCCTGTACCGGCAGGTTGTGGCCCCGGTGGCCGTGTTTCATTTTGGATATTTTGCCTCCCGCGGCCAGTCCCAGCAATTGATTGCCCAGGCACACCCCACAGATGGGCTTGTCTCCTTCCAGAGCATACTTTAAGTGGGCGATGGTGGTCTTGCACATATTGGGATCGCCCGGTCCGTTGCTTATGAAGATACCGTCGTATTCAAGCCTCCTGAAATCATAATCCCAGGGAACCCTGATTACGGTGACACCCCGGTTCAGCAGGCATCTGATTATGTTGTGTTTGACGCCACAGTCAATCAAAACCACTTTTTTTATTCCCGGATTGCCCTGGTAGGTAATCACTTCCCTGCATGAAACATAACCTGCCATGTTAGCATGGGCAGGATCGGACAAGGGAACCGTCCCGGGATCATCTCCCTGGACAACGATCTTTCCATTGATGGAACCCTTGTCCCTGAGCAATTTGACCAGGGCTCGCGTATCTACATCGTAAATCCCGGGAACCTGCTCTTCAATCAGCCATTGTTCAAGGCTTTCCCTGGCATTCCAATGGCTGAAAAGCCGACTGTAATCAAACACGACAAGCCCCCGGATCTGAATCTTTTCGCTTTCCATGTATAGGGAAAGACCCTGACTGTCTGTTGTCCTTTCCGGAACCCCGTAATTTCCCACCAGGGGATAGGTCATTACCAGGATTTGTCCAACATAGGATGGATCGGTCAAAGATTCGGGATATCCCGTCATGGCTGTATTAAAAACCACTTCTCCTGAAACGGATTTTTTACAGCCAAATGACCGTCCTTCAAAAACAGATCCGTCTTCCAGGATAATTCGTGCTTTGCTCATCATGCCGTGTTCAAAATCGGGCAAAGTTAGAAAAATGCATCCATTAAAGGAGGATTGTTATGTTTTTTTTGAGTCTTATATCACGCGAAGAGGATCCTATGCGCATTTCCACTTCACCCGGCTCCAGTGCCCAATCCCCCGCGGCTTCATTCCAGTACATTAGCTGGCTTACCGGCAGCTTCAGGGTAATTTGGGCAGATTTCCCGGGTTTCAGTTCCACGTCCTTAAATGCTTTCAGTTCGTTTTCAGGGAATTCCACGTTAGATCCGGGACGGTGCACATATAGCTGTACTACCTCGCGGGCTGGGTATTTTCCGGCATTGACCAGATTGAAGGTTACCGTCACCACATCTGAGCTATGGTATGTTTCTTTTCCCGTTCTTGGTGAATCATATTCAAATGTCGTATAGGAGAGTCCATGTCCGAAAGGAAACAGGGGATCAATTTTCCGGGCATCAAACCAGCGGTAACCTACATAAATATCTTCTGTATAATGTGCCTTGTCAAAATTCGGATATGTCTGCAGGGCGTAGGCCGGAGAATCTTCCAGGCGCACCGGGAATGTAAACGGAAGTTTCCCAGATGGGACGACCGTACCCAGAAGCACATCGGCCAGGGCATTGCCGGCCTCGGATCCGTTGAACCATGACACAAGCACTGCCCCGGAACAGGAAGCCACAGTGGAAAGATCAACAGGTGCCCCCGTTACCACTACGGTCACTATGTTTGGATTGACACGGGCAACCTCCCGGACCAACTCGTCCTGCAGGGAAGGCAGAATGATGTTCATCCTGTCGGCTCCTTCGGTTTCCACCTCCCGGTTATTTCCTGCAAAAAACAATACAATATCTGCGCCGGTTGCCGCTTCCAGCGCCTGGGCGAGCATTTCCTGATCCAACCCGTTACCTGCAACTGCACTGCCTTCTAGCATGCCTCCGGTGCCGGTAAGCATTACACCACCCAGAATGCCCCCCCGCTCCCTGTCCTGTCGGGAATATCCTTTGTAGCCGCGTGCAAAAACCAACGTGGCGCGGTCACCAATCTTCTGCTCCAGCGCTTCCAGGGGAGTTACTTCGTGGCGGGCCTTTACCCCGGCCCCTATCCCGCCGGTCGCATTTTTCTGCGTGGCATTGTCCCCTATAACTGCAATAACCGGTTTCTTTTCCAGGTTCAGAGGCAGCAGGGATCCTTCGTTCTTGAGCAATACAATGGACTGCGATGCAATCCGGTAAACCATACGGCTGTGTTCGGGAGTGCTCACAGCCTGAAGATGCGATGTTTCCTCAACCGGGTCAATGGCCAGGCGTACCCGCAGAATATTACCCACTTTCTGATCTATGATTTCTTCAGGAACCGCACCGCAGCGTACAGAATCCAGCAGGGCTCTGCCAAAGAACCAGTCTCCCGGCATTTCCACGTCCAGTCCCGCCAGGGCTGACTGTACAGTACTGTGTGTCCCGTACCAGTCTGAAATAACCATACCGCGGAAACCCCATTCCTGCCGCAATATTTTGTCCAGGAGGATGTCATTTTCGGCACACCAGATACCGCCCACCTTGTTGTACGCGGCCATGACCCCAAGTGCCCCTGCTTCTTCAACGGCTGCGCGGAAAGGAGGCAGGTATATCTCGCGCATGGCCCGGTCGCTGACAATCACATCCACCATGCCCCGGTTGTTTTCCTGGTTGTTCAGTGCATAATGCTTTATACAGGCGGCTGCACCGTTATCCTGGACTCCACGCACGTAACCCACGGCCAGGCGGGAACTCAGAAGCGGGTCTTCGCTAAGATATTCATACGTCCTGCCACCAGTTGGAATGCGCTGTATATTGATGGCAGGCCCCAGGATCATGTCCTTGCCCCGGGTTCTGGCTTCTTCTGCCATCCCTTTTCCGTAAAGGTAAGCCATCTCTTCGCTCCAGGTCGCGGCCAGGGCCGATCCCGTGGGAAAGAAAGTGGCCGAGTCGGTGGTCAGGCCCAGCGGTGTCCAGGAACGGGGCTCCAGTTCTTCCCGTATACCAAACGGTCCGTCTGCATATTTTATGGAAGATATACCCAGGCGTTCCACGCCGGCAGAAGTAAACATAGTCTGGCCGTGCAGCATATCCACTTTTTCTTCAAGTGTCATTTGCGCCGTCAGATCCCGGATTTGTTTTTCAGTATCAGCACTGCAGGCTGCCAGCATGCAAATGCCCGTTATGACCAGTATTTTTTTCATAACACAAATATAATCATTCTAAAAAACAATTTTTTTATCTTTGTTATCTCACACCCAATCCATATAAAATGAAACGTGTCTGCACTTTAACATTCTTACTTTTTTCTACATTATCCCTGCTGGCGCAGCGACCTTATTTCTGCATAACAGAAGGGGCTACCCTGGAATATGAAAACTACGGGCAAACAGAAAATGTTGACGGATATTTCCGGATGCATATCCGGGAAGTTAACGGGACAGATGGTAATTACACAGTTACCTACATGATGTATCCCTTCAATCCGGACCATACTCCCTCCTTTGATCCTGTGGAAATGACCGTGGCCATAAAGGACGGGGCCATGTCTGCGATGTTTGGTTCTGTGTCGCTTATGGAAGTCAGCGGAGAAGTTCCGCTGATCCCCTCACGTCTTGCAGTGGGACAGGAACTGGACGGCGGATTAATGAAAATCAGTGCTATGGGTTTGAATTTCACATCCGAAGTCCTCTCACACAAAGTCATTGACCGGGAGGAACTCACAACCCCTGCCGGAACTTTTAAATGCTATATCGTGGAAATGGTCACACGGACCAATGTCTTGATGCAGCAATCCGTTACCAGTACCAGGCAATGGTATTCCAGGGGCATAGGCAGTGTTAAATCGGAAACCTATGACGATAAAGGCAATAGGACAAGTTCTCAATTACTAATTAATATCGACTGACCATGAAGCAAGTACTGATGATAGTAACGATCCTGGGCCTGGTACCTGCAACAAGCCAGGCGCAATCCATCCTCCACAGGCTTGAAAGAACAGCCAGGACAGCAGCTGAAAGAACAGTGGAACGCAAAGTAGAGGAAAAAGTGGAAGAAGGCGTTTCCAAAGCCGTAGAAAAGGCTATTGAAGAGAAAGAGAATGAAGAGGAAAACAAGGCAGTAACAACCGGAAAATCAGACAAGGACAAACCTGACCGCTCTTCATCGCGCAGGGCAGCCGATAACCAGAACCTGGAATTCGACGACTGGGACCTGGAAGATCAGGATAAAGAAATGGTAACTTCAGGCCAGGCTCCGGCTTCGGCAAGTCCCCAAAGCAGGCGGGCTGCGATGGAATGGGCAAAATCTGACTTTGTGGCGGGCGATGTTATCTTCTTCGAAGACAACCTGGCAGGCGAAAAACTGGGTGAATACCCTTCCCGGTGGGACGTTATTGAGGGAAATGCCGAGATCGTTCGCGTTGACGGGGAAAACGCCATCATGCTGCTGAACGATGCCCGCATTGCTCCTTTTATGAGCGACCAGCAAAGATACCTTCCCGAAGACTTTACACTGGAATTCGATTTCTACCTGGCACCCTGGGAAGAGGCGTTTGAGGAAACAGGGGAATATCCCTTTAGTGACTACATCCTCAATATGTTCAGCGATTATGGCGGAGAATGGGACACGGTTACCATGCAGGTTGTGGAAATGGCCATGGATCCCCGCGCACAAAACCTTTTATTCTTCTACCATTCCGGAAGTTACGACCACCGTGATGCCAGCCTGGATCATATAGACTACCATTATGGCGGGTGGGTCCATTTTGCGCTTTCTTTTAATAAACGGGCATTGAAAGTATACCTGGATGGTGTACGGGTCATCAACCTGCCCAACGTGGCGGCTCCGCTACGGTTCGAGATTGGCCAGGGCTGGGGAATAGAAAACACCTGGTATATCCGGAACATCCGACTCGCCAAAGGAGCCGTGCCCCTGTACGACCGCATGATGCAGGACGGAAAATTCATCAGTTACGGGATCACCTTTGATGTGGCAAAAAGCATCATCAAGCCCGAATCGGCCGGAGAACTGAACCGTATTGTGCAATTGATGCAGGAAAACCCGTCCCTGCGCTTCAGTGTGGAAGGCCACACCGATGCCACCGGTTCGGCCCCTGTTAACCAGAAGCTTTCCGAGGCCCGGGCCGAGGCCGTCGTAGCCCGCCTGGTGGAAATGGGCATTGACCGCAGCCGCCTGAGCGCCAGAGGCTTCGGCCAGAATACCCCCATAGCCGACAACTCCACCGACGAAGGTCGCGCCAAAAACCGCCGGGTGGAATTTGTGAAACTTTAGCCCGCAAGCTTAATTTGAGTTCTTCTTAGCTACCGGCCACCGTAACTACCAGGCTCAAAACCGACTGCCCAAATGACCACCCGATGGTTCCGAGGCCGGTACACAGGTTGTACTCTCTCATCCTGGTGGGAGTTTGAGCGCAGAAACAATAAGGGCCAACTTAGAACTGCACAGTCCGTACAGGGCTTGAAAAGCTGTTGAAGGTGGCTGTCGCATTTTTCAGGTATAGGACCAGGGTGTTGTTGTCTTCGGCCTGATACATGCTTTTCAATTGCGGATACTGGTCCAGGATATATTGCTTTGCCTCGAGGCGTTCATCCGGGACTACTGTGGCTTCTATGCGCAGCCATGCTCCCTTGCCGGGGTCATAGGCGCAGATCTCCACCTTGGGATTGGCTATCATCTGCCTGGCCACATTCTTTTTCCGGCCGGTCTGGATGTATAGTTTCTGCTCAAAGATGACGGCTGTTCCAAAAGGACGTACCCGGGGCTGGTCATTGTCAACCGTTGCCAGATAATATACCCCACATGTTTTTAAAAAATCATAGACTTCTTTCATGGATTGTTCTTCCTCAGGGTTCTGTTTTTTCTGTTGTGCATTCCTGTCTGTGGCAAAACTCATTACTGTCAGCAGGGAAAACAGCAGCAACAAGGTTATTCGTGTTTTCATTATTTCTTGATTATTAAGTGTTAATACTGGTGCCGATAATTTATTTGTAGTTCTGTTGGCCACTTGTGGTGTCAGCCACTCTTATTCCACATCCGTTATAAGGGGGAACAACTTAATTACTTTTTCCACCGGTAGGGCTTCAACCGTACGGCCGTCTTTGCCGGTCATGGTCTGAGCCGCAAAGAGTGAATTGAGGATGGCTTCTTCCACCGCTTCCATGGCCGCCATGAACAGCGCCGAGCATTCATTGTTGTGCAGGTATGTGGGTGTATAGGTGGGTGAATAAGGTCCCGTTGCAGATGCATATTCCCGTATCAGGTTCCCCGGAGCGACGGACAGCGCAAGCACATAATCCCCGCTGCCGTTAGAGGCAATGCCTCCGGTACGGGCAAGTCCCATCATCCCCCGCTTGGCTATGCGCTCCAGGGTCCGCTCGTTCACAGGAGCATCCGTGATAATGACTATCATGCAGGAACCGTCCGGTTCCGGGGCAGGTGTGTTGTCTGTGTCTTGAAGTGTTGCTTGATTTTCCCCTGCACTGTGGCCTTGCCTGCCTGGGGCTTTCTGTTCCGCTGCGTTTTTGCCTGATTTTTTTCCCCGGGTTTGTTCTTCAATCTGGTTTTTGTATGAATACCGGCCGAGACGCTCTCCCACATTCACTCCGGCAATCTGCAGCACACCTCCGAAATTGGTCTGTACCAATACCCCCACAGTATAACCGCCCAGACTTTGAGGCAAAACCCGGCTTGCTGTACCGATGCCCCCTTTAAACCCAAAGCAGACTGTCCCTGTTCCGGCACCCACATTCCCCTCGGCCACAGGTCCCAAAACAGCATTTTTCAAAGCATCCAGCACATGTGCCGATTTTATATGGCGCCCCCGGATATCATTCAGTTCCCCGTCATTGGTTTCTCCCACTACTGCATTGACCGACTGTACATCACCATTACCGGGTTGCTCCAGCGTATAGGTGACCAAACCTTCAATACCGGCAGACACCGACAGGGTATTGGTGAGGATCACCGGAGTTTCGATATTGCCCAGCTCCTTTATCTGAGTGGATCCTGCCAGTTTGCCGAATCCGTTCCCAGCCCAGAAAGCGGCAGGCACTTTTTCTCTGAACACATTGCCCGGATGCGGAATTATGGCTGTTACCCCGGTGCGGATACTGTCCCCCTCCACTAGGGTAACATGCCCCACAAACACCCCTTTTACATCGGTTATGGCATTGAGTGGCCCTGGTTGCATGACGCCAGTCCGGATCCCGTAATCCCGCATGCGGGGACGGCTGCCAGAAACGCTCATACCGGAACTTTTTCCGGCACCTATTGCCCCGGGACTTTGGGCCCGGGTGCTTGTTGGCACTGATAAAAAAGAAACAGAGGCGATAAACAATAAGAAGAAATGCTTCATGCTTGAATTATTGATGTACCTACAAAGGTAAAAATTCATTATATTTGAGACATATACAGATCCCTTTTTTTGTACTCAAATTATTGTACAAATGAAAAAGCTTGTAATACTTTCATTATTTGTCATGATCGTGCTCAATTCATGCGGCACGGCAGCTTTTACAGGCCGGCAACAATTGCTGGTCTATTCAGACCAATCGGTTTCGGCCCTTTCTGACGAGTCGTACGCCGAGTTCCTCCAAACAGCGGTGATCTCGGGCGATAAACAACACAAAGAAATGACTCGCTCGGTGGGAGAAAAAATGGTTTCGGCCCTTACATCGTACCTTGTCGGGGTTGGGCAAGAGGACTATCTTAGCGGGTTGGACTGGGAGTTCCAGCTGGTAAAGGATCCTTCGGTTAACGCTTTCTGCCTGCCCAACGGAAAGATTGTACTCTATGAAGGGCTCCTCCAATTTGCGAACAACCCGAATCACCTGGCCATAGTCATAGGTCACGAGATGGGGCATGCTGTGGCACGGCACGGGAACGAACGCATGAGCCAGCAGGCGTTGCTTCAGACTGCGGGACAAATCGCCACACAGGTATTCAGCCAGACCAAATACGGACAAAACGCCCAGACGGTGGATTTGTTTGCGAAGGCGTTTGCCTTTGGCAGTAACGTGGGAGTAGTTTTGCCCTTCTCCCGCAAGCATGAATACTGAGGTGGTCTAATCCTTTAGGACAGTTTTTTTAGTTTTCTTAATTTATTTTTCT
>ENA-UOOK01000110-UOOK01000110.1-fermentation-metagenome-genome-assembly--contig:-NODE-110-length-90537-cov-12.145388_pt1 | contig 90537 bp, 86 predicted proteins | sample MGYA00245777_ERZ724023 | MGnify/ENA primary metagenome ERZ724023 (study PRJEB28704, sample SAMN03018312) | fermentation metagenome | biome: anthropogenic terrestrial biome; feature: soil; material...
GCTGATTTGGATGCGAACAGCAGGTCGACATATTCCTTGAAACTCGCAAGTTGAAGTTCCTTTATCCTTTTTTGAAGCCTGCATTGCAACAAAACCTTCTTTGTTGGTGGTAACTTAATACCATATTTGGTAATGATAAAATTACTTAGCTTGTGAAATTCTTTATCATCAAGCATTATTGTTTCAGGCATTGTTATAGATGTCAAATACATGGTTATTATTCCTGTTCTGCCGCAATTTCAGCTGTTTTACTAATATCAGACAACTCATCAACATTCAAAACCCTGTCGATATTCAATACCATGACGAATTTGCCATTTTGCTCAATAAAACCTTCCAGAAATTCAGGGTTGTATTTAATCCCTAAATCGGGTACACTTTTTATACTTTTGTAATCAAATTCTATCACATCGGTAACCTGGTCTACCAGTAAGCCCATCAGTACATTTTTTTCTTTGCTTACCGCATCAACTATTACCACCATTTTGCTGTTGGAGTTTCCATTGTTTACGTAAAACCGCTTATGCATATCAATAACCGGTACAATGGATCCCCTGAAGTTTAATACACCCGGTACATAATCAGATGAATTGGGCACATGGGTGAGTTCAGCATATTGAATAATCTCCAGAACTTTATACACACTGATTGCAAATTGCTCCGAGCCTATTTGCAGGCTGATATAGCTGGTTTTTTTGTCGACATTGATTGTTTCCATATTGTTGTTTTATTGTCGTGTTGCAAAATTGAATAAGAAATTGGTATCCAGGATAAGCGCCAGTTTTCCATCGATCATGATGCTGCCACCGGAAAAGTATGGTTGATTGAGGAACAGTGTGCCCAGCGGCTTAATTACTGCCTGATGTTCTCCAACAGTTATTGCGTCTTTCTTGCAAGCATAGGTACATGGTCTTGCAACGCAGGTCTTGCACAAGTTGGTTACTATATAACTACTCTTAACGCATGATGAACAAGCCTCATCAACAACAGTCATCATAACGTCTGAGGTTTCTTTTCTTTCAATTGCTCTTTTGGCATATTCTGAAAGAGGGGTCAATTCATCTACTTCATCATATATATTATAACCCAATAGAGCCATTAGTTTATATCTAATTACAGCTCTTTCCTTATGAATACAACAACGAGTTTTCCCTCCGTCTCTTGGTCGCATTTCATAAGGTATTCTATCAATTTTTTCAATTACCTTGTTTTCGAGAATCAACTTTGAGAGTTGACATATAATATCTCTACGGATTTCTACCGCATTATTAATTGCCATAGCATACGATTTAATGTTAATTAACTATACGATTATCTTTCTATTCCGAGTTGGGAATAGATTTCATCTAATAATTTTTCTTCATTGCACTGTTTTATCAAAACATCTCCAACCTTAGCATAAGGAGGATTTGGGTTTTCTTCACTTTCATCACATCCCAAACATGCTGAGCCAATGAATGAAACCTTGTCTTTAATTTCTTCTGGGAGCCTATCTTTTAGTTTTATCAAATCGGAACTGCCGGTTATGTAGCAATAAGTTCCAACACATATTCTTACGTTTAACATAATTACTTATTTTTTTGATTGTTTATATAAATTTTAGATTAACACTCTTCATATATTGTTTTTCTAATAACTGTGCAAGCTTCTTTACCACATTTCTTCTTATCTCCAATTCTACAGGTAGGGTTGGGTCTTGATGTGCAATATTTATTTTAGTTCCCGCAACAATATCTATAACATCAGCATCAAGTATCATTCTATAAATATCCCAATCTGCCCCTTTTTGATCTATATTATATGGTAATTCTCTTTCTAAAATTTCTGAAAGAGAGCCTAAAGTAATTATCCCTTCTGTAACTAAGTCTATTCCTTTCATCCTTGAAACAGGAGGAATTGAAGAAACAACATCCTTCAAGTCCACTTCAATTTCAAGATTTAACTCCCTTGAAACAATCTTCGAGGTAGTACCTCCACAAACTATTTTCTTTCCCTTATAGTTTTTAACTATTTCAGCCAAATACTTATCATTATCTTCCTTGAAAGGAGGTCCTGTGCAGATTAAAAGTTTTCTTGGTTCTCTAACATATAACACAACACAACTCGTATCATCCTTTGGTTTGAAAATATCATTAAATTCTGATTGCTTTACAATTTTTCTTGATAACTCTCTTGCAGAAATGTATGGGTCTTCTTTTAGGGTTTCAACAATAAAATCATTCACTCCACTTCCCCAACCAAAGGGCATTTCCATATTTCCAATTCCCGATTGAGTTACGCCATCAGAAAAACAAATTAATCTATCTTCCTTTTGTAAATCAATATCAGAAAGCATTATCATTCTATCATTAGAATCTTTTTGGGTTTCATCCCTACTTATTCGGAATTCCTCTTTTTTAAGTTCATGTATACTTCCATCCCTAATCATTAATAGTTGGGGATTATCGTATTCAACAAATTTCGCATTCCCATCTGATTCAATATCAATTATGGTAAATGTTGCATAACTAATGTTACGGACACTGTCTATTGGCAAAGTGTCCATAATTATCTTTGCTGTTCTGACAATTGGCTCTCTTCTAATTCTAAAGTTAAGAGCCATAGAGGCAGTCATGGTTGAAAGAACATTTGCTTTTACCCCTGAACCAAGACCATCAGAAACTACAGCAATAGTCCTATTCTCTTCAATAGATTTATGCATCAAGACGCTATCTCCACAAACAGAATTTCCAAATTTGTTTTGTTGAAAACTCCCCACTTCAATAAAAAGTTTCTTTGTGTTTGCAAGCATTTCTATTTGGTATTATTTAGTTCATCCTTTGAATCGGAGTGAGACTCTAAAATTGAATTTAACATTGACTCCGTATATGAAGCGTTTTCTCCCAATAGGAAAGCTATTTGCTGAACAACCTTCATGTTTTCCATAATCACATCCTTAGTTCTGTTCAGAACCAAATCTTTTCTAACTTCTGGGGCATGAAGATTTTTAATAATTCCACAAACCAAAGTGTGATTTTGAACTGTAAAGACGGAAAGAGTATAGTATCGTTCACCATCTCTTATGTCTTGCTCAATAATATCAACTCCTGTCTCTAAAACCTGTGAAAATAGATTATGATAAGGAATGAGTTTCGTAATATCTGCACCATTTAATCCTGGGTTTGCCTCAAAAATCATCTTAACCTCATCACCTAATATATCTGCAAAATTCCTATTTGCATCTACAACCTTCAATTTATCATTTACAATAACAATTCCTGATGGCATTTTCTTTAGAAGAATATTGGTCTTATCCTGTGCAATCTTTCGCATATAAGATATACACATATCATTCTCTGCCTTCCCTGCAATAAGTGCTTTTGCAAACTCCCTACAATTATCGTAACCACAACCTCCACAATTCAATTCATCAGCCTCGCTCTTTTTATTAACCATCCTAAGAGCTTCGTAAATCTGATTTAGAGAATATTCTTCTTTCTCTATTTTTGGGATATAATCATATTTGGTGGATGTTTCTAATGAAGTTAATTTATTAACCAATTCTTCATCTCTTGGCTCAACGCTAACCTTTTCTAAAACATTCAATCTTTTGGAGGCTGAAGATTTATTGCTTATGGCACAAGGACCTTTAATACAACCACCATCACATGTCATTACCTCAATGAAAGTTTTGCCAGTGGAATTCATACTATCAAAGTCTCTCATAATCTCCATAAGGTTTCTAACCCCAGAGAAAGTCATATATCTAACAGGTTCCTTTTTGACAGAATTATGATTTATCCTATCAACATCAGAATTAATTGAATCTATCATGCAGGTTAGCATTCCACCATCAATAGGGTATAGGTTTCCTTTATTTGCTCTGATTGGGATAAACACATCTTCCTCGGTTGGTTTCATAAACTCAAAGAAAATTCCCATATCCTCAAAAAGATTCTTTATATCTTGGAAAGACAGGACATAGTCAATTATATCTCCAAACTGTTTGACTTCTTCTTTCTTGGCAATACAAGGACCAACAAATAATACCTTTGAACCTGGATAGATTTCTTTTAGATATTTCGCATGAGTAACCATTGGGGAAAGTATTGGAGCAATGGAGGCATTATGTTCAGGGTAGTATTTATTGATTAGGAGAACTGCTGAAGGACAGCAAGAGGAAATATAAACTCCATTTTCTTGTTTATCGAGCCAAGCCTTTGTGTCTAAGGCAACCTTTTCAGCCCCGAGTGCTGTTTCGCTTACTCCATAGAAACCTGCTTCCCTAAAAGCTGCAATAACCTTATTTGTATCTTCATTATTGTATTCACTAATATAGCTTGGAGCAAGGGAAACTATGATTTTTTCTTTCTTTAGGGCTTGTCTTACTAAAGGCAAATCATCTCTTACCTTTTTTGCATTTGCAGGACAAACCTGCGTGCATTTTCCACAATAAATACATAGCTCAGGAATAACTGAGGCGGAATTATCCTCTAACTTAATGGCTTTTACAGGACAATTCTTCACACATTTGTAGCAATCTTGACAGTTATTTTTCTCTGTATAGATTGCCGATAATTTATTCATGTCGATTTAGTTCCTTTTCTAAAATTTCAATTAGTTTGTTTTTAGTTACTTCATAATAGGATTGACTATTAATAATTAGCATAGGTCCTCTGTAACAATTTTCAGTACAAAGTTGTCCCTTAAAATTTACCTCTGCCTCCAATCCTTTTGTTTTTATATATTCTTGAATTAACTCAAGATTCTTACCATTTCCTCTTGAAAAGCAAGAGCTTCCTAAACATATTGTTATTTCTGTTTTCATATAATTAGATAATAGTTTCTATTATGAGTTGCTTAATATGCTTTTTCCTTTATATATAAACGAAGAAAAACATTTATTATTACTATTTAAGCAAACCTTCTTTGTATCTCTTCTTTTAGTATGTCTTGAGCCACTTCCAATGGGTTTTTCTTTCCTGCAAATTGTTCAAAAAGTTTTCCTGCAAAGCCGGTTGGAGTTATATTTTGTTCTTCCTTAGCAAACACAGCATTAATAGTTGAAATCATCTCCTCCTTAGCGTTCTTAATTAATGCCCATGCCTCATTTGAAATGTAGAGTTGTTGTGAGAGATTATGCTCAAACTCATTGCGTATGTTTTGAACCATAACGTCTTTAAGGAGCTTTGAATCCATAGTTGGTTCATAACAACGAAGTACAAGATTGTCAGGACTCATTCTCTCCAAAAACAAAACCAAACGCTCATAAGCCTGCAATTGAATTGGCGTTACAACCTTACGAGTTTCTGACTCCTGAATCTTCTTTATCTCAAGCAAAGTTTTCTTTTGCTCATTCTCAACAAATTGTTTAATGGATTTATTATTAAAGTAACCAATTGCAAATACAGCCCCCAAAAAGGTTATTGCTAATATTATCAGTGTCCAAATCATTCTATTTTGTTTTAAATTGTTTCTAATCTAATTTCAATACTGCAAGGAAAGCTGACTGAGGAACCTCGACATTTCCTACTTGACGCATTCTTTTCTTTCCTTCTTTTTGTTTTTCTAATAGTTTACGCTTACGAGAGATATCCCCTCCATAACATTTTGCTGTTACGTCTTTTCTAAGAGCCTTTACTGTTTCACGAGCAATTATCTTTGAACCAATTGCTGCTTGAATAGCAATATCAAACTGCTGACGTGGGATGAGTTCTTTTAGTTTCTCACACATCTTTCTTCCAAGTGGATAGGCATTATCAAAATGAGTTAGGGTAGAAAGTGCATCAACAGGGTCGCCATTAAGTAAGATTTCAAGGCGTACTAATTTGGAGGGCTTAAAGTCGTGTGGGTGATAATCAAAAGAGGCATATCCTTTTGAGATTGATTTAAGCTTGTCGTAGAAATCAAAGACTATCTCGCCCAGAGGCAACTCAAAAATAATTTCTGCCCTATCACTGCTTAGATAGGTTTGGTTCTTTAGTATTCCTCTCTTTTCAATACAAAGCGTAAGGATTGGTCCAATATATTCTGCCTTAGTTATAATGGAGGCAATAATGTATGGCTCTTCAATATGTTCAATATAGTTTGGTTCGGGAAGTCCTGAAGGATTGTAAACATCAATACATTCTCCTTTTGTAGTATATACTTTGTAGTTTACGTTTGGAACGGTTGTTATAACGTCAATATCAAATTCTCTTGTTAAGCGTTCCTGAATGATTTCCATATGTAAAAGTCCTAAAAACCCACATCGAAAACCAAAACCTAAGGCAAGAGAACTCTCTGGCTCAAAAGTAAGAGAAGCATCGTTAAGCTGAAGCTTTTCAATTGAAGCTCTAAGCTCTTCATAATCGTCTGCGTCAATTGGATATATTCCTGCGAAGACCATAGGTTTTACATGCTCAAAACCCTCTATTGCATTCTTACAAGGATTTACAACAGTGGTTATGGTGTCTCCTACATTTACTTCCTTAGAAGTTTTAATTCCAGAAATTATATAGCCAACATTTCCTGCACTTAGCTCTTTTTTAGGCTCCATTTTAAGCTTTAAAACTCCTATTTCGTCGGCTTGATATTCCTTTCCTGTATGAAAAAACTTCACATTTTCACCCTTGTGGATTGTTCCATTAATTATGCGGAAATAAGAGATAATTCCTCTAAAACTATTAAAGACAGAGTCAAATATAAGTGCTTGAAGAGGTGCATTAACATCACCCTTAGGGGCAGGAATCCTTTCAATAATTCTTTCTAATATTGCTTCAATCCCTAAGCCTGTCTTTCCACTTGCACGAATTATATCATCGGGACTACATCCTATTAGTTCAATAATTTGATCACTCACTTCCTCAGGCATTGCATTTTGAAGATCCATTTTGTTAAGAATAGGGATAATTTCCAAGTCGTGATCGAGTGCTTGATAAAGATTAGATATTGTTTGGGCTTGAATTCCCTGTGTTGCATCAATAATTAACAACGCCCCCTCACAAGCAGCTATTGAACGTGATACTTCATAACTAAAATCCACATGCCCAGGAGTATCAATCAAGTTTAAGGTATATTGTTCGCCCTTATAGTTATACTCCATTTGAATGGCGTGTGATTTTATGGTTATACCTCTTTCCTTTTCCAAATCCATATTGTCCAAGACCTGCGATTGCATATCTCGAGCCGAAATAGTCCCAGTGAATTCCAATAACCTATCTGCCAAAGTACTTTTCCCGTGATCAATATGAGCAATAATACAAAAGTTTCTTATATTCTTCATTTATAAGTTTTATCGTTATAAAATGTCTTCCATTTAGTTTGCAAAGATACGAGAAAAACCTTAATTCTTAAAATTCAAACCAATTTTCCTTAACTTATAAATAATCAAAGCATTTATCCAAATCAAAAAACGATTCACTCAAATCAAAAGATAATTTACTGGAATCAAAAGATAATTTTTTAGAATCAAAAGACAATTTACTGGAATCAAGATTCATTTTTTTGCATTAATATTCCAAAACTTGAAAGCTTTATACTAAAATTTTAATACCTTTGCACCTTATGTTAGAAGGTAAGGTTATAAGAACAACAGGAAGTTCCTACATTATTAGAGTGAATAATGGGGAATTGTTTGAATGTAGGATAAAAGGGAATTTTAGGATAAAGAATATCAAATCAACTAATCCTATTGCCGTTGGTGATATGGTTGATTTTATTGCCCCTACCCAGACTTCACAAGGCCTTATAACCAACATTCATCAAAGGAAGAATACACTTGTTCGCCGTTCGGTTAATCTTTCAAAACGCTCTCATGTAATTGCATCTAATATTGATGTCGCTTTTTTGGTACTAACAATAGCTTTTCCTCAAACTCCCACAGGTTTTATTGATAGATTTTTGGTTACAACAGAGGCTCATCAAATTCCTACCATTATTGTATTTAATAAAATAGACCTTTATGATGAGGTTCTAAGGCTTTATGCCAATGAAATTATGGGCATATACGAGAGAATTGGCTATAAGTGTATTGAAGTTTCAGCTATAAGAAAAGATAATATTGATTTGCTGCGAGAAATTATGATAAACAAAACCTCTCTTTTCTCTGGACATAGTGGAGTTGGGAAGTCGGCTTTGATTAATGCAATTGATAATACTTTAAATCTTAAAACGGGCGAAATTTCTTCAACTCATCTTAAAGGAACTCATACAACAACTTTTGCCGAAATGTTTTCTTTGAGTTTTGGAGGAGATATTATTGATACGCCAGGGATTAAGAGTTTTGGGATGTTTGATTTTCAGAAGGAGGAAGTTGCTTTATACTTCCCTGAGATGAAAGAAAGGCTTAAGGATTGCCAATTTTATAATTGTACTCACGAGCATGAGCCTAATTGTGCTATTAAGGAAGCTGTTGAGAAAGGAGAAATAAGTACTGAAAGATATATTAATTACCTCAATATTATACATGGAGAGGAGTTAAAGATAGAAAAATGGGAGGATAAGTAAGTTATGAGAGTTGTTATTCAAAGAGTATTGCAGGCAAGCGTTAGTATTGATTCTAAGATTAAGAGTTCTATTGAAAAAGGGTTATTAATCCTTTTGGGAATTGAGGATTCGGATACACAAGATGATATTAATTGGCTTTGTGAAAAGGTTTGTAAGTTGCGGATTTTTAATGATGAAAATGGAGTTATGAATATCCCTATTACGGAAACTGATGGAGAAATTCTCTTAGTTAGCCAATTTACTTTGCATGCAAGCGTTAAGAAAGGGAATCGTCCTACTTATATTAGGGCTTCAAAACCTGATTTTGCAATTCCTATGTATGAGAAATTTATTGAAAAATTAGGCTTTGAGTTTCAAAAAGAAATAAAGACCGGTGTTTTTGGTGCTGATATGCAAGTTGCATTAATTAACGACGGTCCTGTAACAATAATTATTGATAGCAAAAATAAAGAATAAGAATTATGGAAACCTTATTATTAATATTTATCATTACGGCAGTTTTACTCCTATTATGTTTTTGTTTTATTGGGATAAAAATGTTCTTAAAGAAGAATGGCGAATTTAAAAAGCAATGCTCTTCTGTTGATCCTTTAACCGGAGAAAGAATTGGTTGTTCCTGTGGAAAGAAATCTGTTTATGATGAATGTAAATCTCCGAAGAAATATCAGCCATTAGATATTACAAAAGAATTATTAGAAGAGACAAAATAAAGACAATAAAAAATGCCTGAGTTATCATAAATGTACTCAGGCATTTTAGCTTAAAGCTTATCTCTTTTTAAGTAAGAGATTTATTCTTTGCTTTTAGAATTTGAATGAAACTCCTACTGAACCATAGGTAATTCCATAACCTGCTTCTAAATACATACCAAAATTATTGGTAAAGTAGTAACGAAGTCCTATATAAGCACCAGGCCAAAGCCCATTGCTGTGTTTGTCATTATAATTATCATTATAATTCCAAATTCTGAAAGCTGCCATTAGTCCTCCATAAACTTCGAGGTTTTCAACAAAAGTATAATTCAATTGAGCTCTAAATCCTGGCATAATCAAATTATAATCTTTATGGAAAGATGTTCCTAAGTAACCTCCAATGCTAAATGTTAAGCCTGGAGCTTTAAAGGTGTTATCAACTAATCCATACATAAAACTTGCTTCAATTGGGAATCCCCAACCGCCAAAGCCAGTTCCTAAACTTAGAACCTTATCCCCTTTCTTAAAAACAGGAGTCTCTGCTGCAAAGGATGAGAAACCTAACCCTAAGCACAAAACGGCTACTATTAAAATCTTTTTCATGTTCGTAAAGTTTTTATATTTCCCCTACTCTATTAAGGTTTTTCGGGTTACACCTATATATAATTAGAATTTATATCCTAATGTTAAGCTTAAAGCATTATTCTTCATTACAGCATTATCAGAAGAAGCATAATCCAATAAGCCTAAATCGTAGTTAAGCTCAACGATAAATTTTTGGTTAAACTCAAGGCCTGCACCAAATCTTGCACCAAAATCAAATTTGTCTGTGTTGTCATTAAAGAAATCTTTAGAGGTTTCACCATCAGCAACTCCAAGTGGAGAGCCTTTTACATTTGTTGTAGTTTTACCACCAATTGCGTAAGCTGCATAAACACCTGCATTAACGAAAGGCTTTATTCCACCTAAGTCAAAGCCAAAACCAACAACTACAGGGAGAGAAATATACATCGGATTAGAGGAGGTAGTTGTTTTCATAGAACCTAATTCAACTACATCTTTACCTCCCTTAGTGAAAAATAATAGATGAGCTTTTGCAAATAAGTTCTCAGTAATTGAATAATCAACAAATGCTCCAACTTGATAACCTAATTTAAAGTCAGATGTTTCTTTCGCAGTGTTTCCTAAAATAGTTGTTTCTCCATAAATGTTTGAAAGGTTTCCTCCTAATTCAACACCAAATCCAAGTTTTTGTGCGTTTGCTGTAAAAGTAACGCTAATTGCAATTACTGCTAATAAAAATAGTTTTTTCATTTTCTGTTTAATTTTAATTTTTCTCTACTCTTATGGATTTTCGAGTTCCTCCTTTTAATATTAACGTTACAAAAGTAATTATATTTTCGATTGGAATATATTATTCAATCATATTTTTTAAACTATATCTTATAAATCATTGAAAAAGAATAAATCAATTTATGTCAAATTAACTTAAATAGCTTTAAAATTTTGATAAAATCTTGTCTTATTTGCGTATTAAAACAATAAAGCATCAATATTTTTAAATAAAAATTTATTGATGCTTTATTATAAGTGGACTTGCAGGGAGTCGAACCCTGGTCCAAACAAGAAACAAATAAGCTTTCTACATGCTTATTCTTTCATTGGTTTTAGTGCAAGAAAAGGAGAAAGACACCCTGATACCTGCCTTATCTTTTAAATCTTCATCACTGTGCCAAAGCTTCACAATGACTATCTCTAACTCACGTGCGTCCCTTTATCCTTAACCGTAGAGCAAAAGGTCTTGGAGGAACGTTTTGCTCCATACCGCTGGTATGGATTAAGCTAATCTACTAAACTTCGATTAAGCAGCAAAAGCGTAATTTTCTTCGCCAATTAATTTTGTTGTAACCCTGTTTTAAGGCATTTATTACGTGTGCCTGCATGCTTACTTACTCATTTACCTTGCTGTCAAAACCAAGCCAAGCCCAAAAGATAAATTCTATGTAATTAGGACGCAAAATTACTTCTTTTCTTTCACACAAAAAGAATAATTATTAAAAATTCTTTGATTCTACTTAATTTGCAATGGATTATGATTTTTAAATTCTCTAAATATATTGTTAGAAAGTTTAAACTTTGTTTGGCTGAAATTAATCTTGATTCTAATTTACTGAATCTTGATTCTAATTTATTAAAACTTGATTTGGGTTTAGAGATATTTTATTGGAGATAATCATTCTCAAAAAGAGTCCTTTTTAATTTTATAACTTTGCAATTGAATTTCTTCTTATTTATAATGGAATAAAAAGCTAATCATCGTTTATAGATAAATCCATAAAACAATTCTTACAATCAAACTGCAATTTATAGGTTCTTTGATTATCTCTAAGGAAAAGCTCTTGGTTAAAGTCAGAGGTTTGCTCATCTCTTAGTAAGCATTGTTTTAAATTGTAGCGAATGCAATTCTTAGAACGCATTAAGACAATATCTTCTTTTGGATTAGCTTTTAAGGCTTCAATGCCATAATCTATTTTCTCTACCTTATGACGTAGGAAAAACTGCTTTGCTCTTTCGTTTACTACATTTGCTCTATAATCTAACTCTTTTTGAGGATATGGATAATCGGTTTTCTCAAACTTAATCTCTTGTCTATTGTAGGCTTCTTTCCTTGCTTGAAGTAATTTGTCGCAAAGGTTTCTTCTATGTTTATTGATAAGAGATGCAAAAAAGAAATAGTTTTGAGAACAATTATATTGAAATTTTGTTAAATAGAATATAGTTTGACCAAGCTTGTTTATTTGGCTCAATATATTATTATAATAGTCTTGTGTTTTGAGTGCTAATTCTTTTTTTGCATTAATAATTTCTTCTACCTCAATTCCTGTTTCGTCTTTGGCTGTTAGAAGAAAGCCTTTTGGAGTTTCCGATAATATTATCTCTATTCCTATTCTTCTTTTATGTAAATCTTGAACAACTTGTTTGAAAAATTGAGTATCAAAATTACGATATATCTTAGTCAAAAGCCTAATCTCTATTTTCTTATTCGGATATATTTTAGTCAGTCCTTGTGTGTGGTTTCTTTCCACCTTATTGACTAAAAAACCTTCTAATTGTCCTTTTTGATTGAAAAAACACAATCCATCACCATTGGAGATTGGTTCTTTGGAATCTATTTCTATGTATTGGGCTACTCTTTCCGATGAGTTAAAATCCGCAACCTTGCCAATATATTTTCCTATTGCTTTGGCGGAATCTAAATTACCTATTTTATCTTTCTTACCTTGGAGGTTAAAACTTGTAAATCCTCTATTAAAACTTCGTTCCACATCTGGCAAATAACTTGTTTCTACTTTGCCAATAGATTGTCTGCAATAGTTTCTATTGTTTGATTGAGCAATAAATTTATTTATCTCATCAGAATAGTATGCTGTTATATTTTTCACATAATCTAAATCTTTGAGCCTGCCTTCTATTTTAAAACTTCTTACTCCTGCATCTATCATTTGGGGAATATAAGAAGAGGCATTGAAGTCTTTTGTTGAGAGAAGATGTTTATCTTTTAGTAAAACCTTACCTTGTGCATTTATTAAATCGTATCGGCTTCGGCATGGTTGGGAACATTCCCCCCTATTGCCAGAGCGTTTTGTTATTTCATAACTCAAATAACATTGTCCACTTAATCCATTGCAAAGAGCTCCATGAACAAAGGCTTCTATTTCTATTTCAGGGACGAACTTATGTATTTCTGCTATTTCATCTATTGATAGTTCTCTTGCCAAAACAACTCTTTGGAAGCCTACTTGGCTTAAAAACTTTACCTTCTCTTTGGTGTAATTGTGCATTTGTGTACTTGAATGCAAAGCTATTGGAAGAAGGGATGCAAGTTCTAATATCCCAAAGTCTTGAATAATTATTGCATCAACCCCTACTTTATAAAGCTCACCTATTAATTCTTCTGCTTCTTTTAATTCATTATCATATACTATTGTATTGACTGTAACATAAACCTTTGCATTAAATAAGTGAGCATACAAAACCAATTCTGCAATATCTTCTATACTATTTGCTGCATTAGTTCTGGCTCCAAACAAATTGGCTCCAATATAAACAGCATCGGCTCCCGAATCTATGGCAGCCTTTCCTATTTCTAAATTTTTAGCAGGGGAAAGAAGTTCTAATTTTTCCATTTACAAAGAAAAGAATCATTGTAAGCAACGCTTATACATCTGAATTGTATTCTCCAATCCATAGTAAAGAGCATCGCAAATAAGAGCATGACCAATTGAGACTTCTAATAGGTTAGGGATATTCTTTTGAAAAAACTCTAAGTTTAAAAGGTCAAGATCGTGTCCTGCATTAAGACCCAAGTTTTGATGAAAGGCCTCATTGGCTGCTTTAATATATGGAGCAATGGCTTTATCTTTGTCTATTATATAATTTCTTGCGTAGCTTTCGGTGTAAAGTTCCACCCTATCTGCTCCACAAATCTTTGCTCCTGCAACCATTTCTTCTTCTGGGTCAACAAAGACGGAAACCCTGCAAGTTTGTTTTAATCTTGCTATTACTTCGGTTAGAAAGTCTTTATATTTGATTGTATTCCAACCTGCATTTGAAGTTAAAACATTATGAGCATCAGGTACAAGAGTAACTTGTTCAGGCTTTATCTCTTCAACTAAACGTATGAAATCATCTGTTGGATTGCCTTCTATATTAAACTCTGTTTGAAGTATGGGTTTAAGGTTTCTTACATCTGAATAGCGAATATGTCTTTCATCAGGACGAGGATGGACAGTTATTCCTTGAGCTCCAAATCGCTCAATATCTTTTGCAACCTGTATTAAATCGGGATTATTTCCTCCTCTTGCATTACGAATGGTTGCAACCTTGTTTATATTAACACTGAGTCTTGTCATTGTTGAGAAATATTTTTGCAAAGATAGTACTGAATTTGATTAGTTCTCAATTTTATTAAAATATTTCATCCAAAAATACTACCAGATGCATTCAAGTAATATATTGATTAAATCAAGTTCTAATGTCTATAAAATGGAATCAAGTTCTAAAAAATTAAAACTTGATTCTAATTTACTGAAACTTGATTCTAATAAAATAGAACTTGATTTTAGTTTTTAATGTTAAAAGTTTATGCATTACATATAATTTATCAAAGAATTGAACTAAGTTTGTAATTGTTATGATTAAGCAATACTTATTTAATTTTAGTATTTGATTTAATTTTTATACCTTTGTAAGTTATTTGTGTGTATAAAAGATTTGTGTTTTTATGGAAAAACGTTGGGTATTAAAGCAAAAGGGCGAAGAAAGGTTGGTAAAACAGCTTGCACAAGACTTAATGGTGGATGGTTCTTGCACAAAGCAAGAGGATGTTCAGGCTTATAATATAATTGCTAACCTACTTGTGCAAAGAGGAATTAATAATTACGATGAGGCTAAGAAGTTTTTTAGACCAAACTTAAAAGACTTGCACGACCCTTTCCTTTTAAAGGATATGGAAGAGGCTGTTGAGAGGATTTTTATTGCAATTAAGGCTGGGGAAAGAATACTTGTGTATGGCGATTATGATGTTGATGGAACTTCTGCGGTTGCTTTGGTTTATTCTTATTTAGAATCATTTTATTCGGGAGTAGATTTTTATATTCCAGATAGATATACCGAAGGTTATGGTGTATCTTACAAGAGCATTGATTGGGCTTTTGAGAATGGTTTTAAACTTATTATTTCGTTAGATTGCGGAATTAAAGCTACAGAACAAATTCAATATGCCTCAGAGAAGGGAATTGATTTCATAATTGGAGATCATCACCTTCCCGCAGAGATAATGCCTGAGGCTTCTGCAATTCTTAATCCGAAAAGAGAGGATTCTAACTATCCGTATAAAGAGTTGTCGGGTTGCGGAGTTGGATTTAAGTTAATTCACGCATTAAATATCAGACGCGATCAGCCTTTTGAGAGGTTGATACCTTATTTGGATTTGGTTGCAATTTCAATTGCTGCTGATGTTGTTCCAATTACTGGCGAGAATCGGATATTGGCTTTCTATGGACTAAGGGTTATTAACAAGCAACCAAGACCAGGGTTAGAGGCAATTTTAAAATATAGCAAGGTTGTTCATATTAAGGATAATGAAGATAGTAAAATATATTTTAATCGTGAACTTACTATCTCTGATTTAGTCTTTCTGATTGGTCCAAGAATTAATGCAGCTGGCAGAATTGAATCGGGAAGTAACTCTGTTGAGTTACTAATCTGTAAGACGCTGGAAGAAGCAGAAAGGATTGCGGAAAAGATAGATATTAATAATGATGAAAGACGCAAATTGGACATTGAAGCTACTGAACAAGCTATTTTAATGCTTCAAAACTCTTCTGACATTTATAGTAGTAAAGCTACAGTTGTGTTTAAAGAGGATTGGCATAAGGGTGTTATTGGAATTGTTGCCTCACGTTTGATTGAGAAATGTTATAAGCCTACTATTGTTTTTGCAAAATCAAATGGTTTAATAACAGGTTCTGCTCGTTCTATAAAGGATTTTGATATCTACACAGCAATTGAGTCTTGCTCTCATCTCTTAGAGCATTTTGGTGGGCATAAATATGCTGCTGGTTTGTCGTTAAGGGAAGAGAATTTGGAAGAGTTTGTTCGCCTTTTTAAAGAAACAGTTGAGAAGAATATGACAGAAGAACAATCTTCTCCCGAAATTGAGATAGATCAAGTGATACCATTAAGCGATATAACGCCTAAACTATATAGGATTTTAAAACAATTTGCTCCTTTTGGGCAAGAAAATAGTACACCAATATTTCAATCTAATAGGGTTGTGGATACAGGCAATACTCGTCCGGTTGGGCAAAAACATTTAAAGCTTTCTGTTATTCACTTAGATGTTCGCCACTTGCCTTTCTCTTGCATTGGATTTGGGTTAAGCGATTATTATAATAAAATCCGTCATGGTGAAGCCTTTGATATTGTTTATCAGATTGACGAAAATCAATGGAATGGACGCACGTCCTTACAATTAAATCTAAAAGATATTAAACTAAATAATTAAAATACAGATATGGCATTAGATGATAAGAAAATAATATTCTCAATGGTAGGTGTTGGGAAGGTTTTCCCACCTAATAAACAGGTTTTAAAAGATATTTATCTCTCATTTTTCTATGGGGCAAAGATTGGAATAATTGGACTAAATGGTTCTGGGAAATCTACTCTTTTGAAGATAATTGCAGGCTTAGACTCCTCACATCAGGGAGAGGTTCATTTTTCTCCTGGTTATAGCGTTGGATACTTAGAGCAAGAACCTCAACTTGACGATAACAAGACAGTGAAGGAAATTGTTATGGAAGGGGTTGAAGAAGTTGCCAAGATAATAAAAGAATATGAAGAGATAAATATGCAATTCTCCGAACCAATGAATGATAACCAAATGACTAAGTTATTAGAACATCAAGGAGAGGTTATGGAACTAATGGATCAGCATGATGCTTGGAATTTAGATAATAAACTTGAAAGGGCAATGGATGCTTTAAGGTGTCCTGATGAAGATTTAATTGTGAGAAATCTTTCAGGAGGAGAACGTCGTAGGGTTGCTCTTTGCAGATTGCTTCTTCAAGAACCGGATATTCTTCTTTTGGATGAGCCAACCAATCACTTAGATGCAGAAAGTATTGATTGGTTAGAACAACATCTTCATCAATATAAGGGAACTGTTATTGCCGTAACGCACGATAGATATTTCTTAGATAATGTTGCTGGTTGGATTTTGGAGCTTGATAGAGGAGAAGGAATCCCTTGGGAAGGTAACTACTCATCTTGGCTTGAACAAAAGACCAAACGAATGGAGATGGAGCAAAAGACTGAAAGCAAACGAAAGAAGACTCTTGAAAGAGAATTGGAATGGGTTAGGATGAGCCCTAAGGCACGTCAAGCTAAAGGGAAAGCTCGTTTAAGTGCATACGAAAATATGCTTTCACAAGATACAAAAGAAAAGGAAGAACGTCTTGAAATCTTTATTCCTAATGGGCCTCGTTTAGGAACAAAGGTGATTGAAGCCAAAGAAGTAAGCAAAGCCTTTGGAGATAAACTACTTTTTGAAAACCTTACCTTTTCACTTCCACCAGCAGGAATAGTTGGAGTAATTGGACCAAATGGTGCTGGGAAAACAACACTATTTAGAATGATTATGGGTTTACAACAACCCGATAAAGGCATTTTTGATGTTGGAGAAACGGTTAAAGTAGGGTATGTTGACCAACAGCATAGCGTAATTGACCCGGAGAAAACAGTATGGGAGGTCGTTTCAGAAGGCAATGAACAAATCCAAATGGGAGGAAGACTAATTAATTCAAGAGCCTATGTTTCTCGGTTTAATTTCTCTGGCACAGACCAAAGCAAGAAGACAGGAATACTTTCGGGTGGGGAAAGGAATCGTTTGCATTTAGCTTTAACTCTTAAATCTGAGGCAAACGTTTTACTATTAGATGAACCAACCAATGATATTGATATTAATACCCTTAGAGCCTTAGAGGAAGGTTTGGAGAACTTTGCCGGTTGTGCCGTAGTAATATCACATGATAGATGGTTCTTAGACAGAATAGCAACTCACATACTTGCCTTTGAAGGTAATTCGGAAGTGTATTTCTTTGAAGGTTCTTATTCTGAATATGAAGAAAATAAAAAGAAACGCTTAGGAGATGTAACACCTAAACGCACAAGGTATAAGAAACTGATTGCAGACTAAACCTTTATAGCATTCTGTATCTATTTATTAATATGCAATTAATCAAACAAAGAGATAAAAAATTAGAATAAAGATCTAATTTTTTATCTCTTTGTTTCCGTAATTTACCTTCAAATGATATTTTAATAAATATTGCTTTTGGTCCAATAAAATTTGGTTTAAGCTTATTTAGGTGAATATCTTTTTTTGTATTTCTTATATATGAACTTATATGAAAAGACAATACTTAGCCCGATAAGGATTCCTAAGAGGGCTCCTGCAACAACATCTAAGGGATAATGCACTCCGCAATATACTCTTGAATATCCGACTAATATTGCCCAAAGATATATTAGAATGGGTAAGGCTTTGTAATGTTTGCCTAAAAGAGCAAAGATAGTGGCAAGTGAAAAAGCATTAGCAGCATGAGATGACACAAAGCCATATTGCCCTCCCTTATAGTCGTAAATAAGTTGCCACGATGAGAGTTTTACTAAATTAACTCCTTCTAAGGCATGGCTTGGACGCAAACGCTCAAAAACATCTTTAAAGCAAAGAACTGATATTCTATCTGCAAGTAAGAATGAAAGAGCAACTAAAACTATCAGTATCCAAAAACGTTTCTTGTATCTCTTGATTGAAAGGAATAAAACGGCTGCAAGTATTGCGATTACAAAACTCAGATTGTGGCTTAGGAATGCAAAAAAATAATCAAACAAAGGGCTTCTTTGCTGGTTAATTAAAAAAAAGAGTTGAGTGTCCTTATCTAATATTATTTCCATTTAGGGTTTGCCAAATTAAGTCTTTTAGTTCCATTATTCCTAAACCTGCTATTGAAGAAATAAATACGGTTTTGATTTGCTTTGGAAGTTGTTTTTTCATTTGTGCAATCATTTCCTTGTCCATCATATCACATTTGGTGATTGCTAAAAGCCTATCCTTATCCATTAGTTCTGGATTGTAGTTTTGGAGTTCTTGAAGAAGGATTTTGTATTCTTTTTTGATGTCATTTGTATCGCAAGGTACCATAAACAAGAGCAAAGAATTTCTTTCAATATGTTTTAGAAATCGTAAGCCTAAGCCTTTTCCTTCCGATGCCCCTTCAATTATTCCTGGTATATCTGCCATAATAAACGATTGGTCATCTCTGTATTTTACAATCCCTAAGTTAGGCACCAAGGTAGTAAAAGGATAGTCGGCAATTTCGGGCTTTGCCGCAGATATAACACTTAAAAGAGTGCTTTTCCCAGCATTAGGAAAGCCCACTAAACCGACATCAGCAAGTATTTTGAGCTCTATTATCTTCCAAGCCTCAATGCCATCTTCTCCTGGTTGAGCATAGCGTGGGGTTTGATTAGTTGATGATTTGAAATGGTCGTTTCCCAATCCTCCTTTACCTCCACGGACAATTATAACCTCTTGCCCATCATCTACAATTTCGCAATCTACTTCTTCTGTCTCGGCATTACGACATATTGTCCCAAGAGGAACATCAACAATAATATCTTTGCCGTCTGCACCTGTAAGTCGGTTTCTTCCTCCACCTTCTCCTGGCTGGGCAATAAGATGTTTGGTATATTTTAAGTGAAGAAGTGTCCATAATTGTTTATTGCCTCTCAAAATAATATGCCCTCCTCTTCCTCCATCACCACCATCGGGGCCTCCTTTTGCATTAGCACGTGAGCGTAATAAATGTGCAGAGCCTGCACCACCTTTTCCACTACGACAATTTATCTTTACATAATCTACAAAGTTTGAACGCATATTATTTCTATATTATTTATGCTTTTTTAAGAGCTTCATCAACTATATTACACAAGTTTTCAAATACCACTTCTTCGGCAGCGTCAGAATTAACACTATAATATTTATTTTTCTTTTGATAGTAATTTCTTACATTTAAGGCAGATTTTTCATAATTCTCAATTCTATGAATTATTATTTCTGGATCCATGTCATAAACTCTGCGTCTTTCAGTTTTACTTCTTTGAGTAAGACGCTTTATACACTGAAGCGGAGTAGATTTCATTTCAATCATACATGTAACACTTGTATGCATTTTTTCCAATATACCATCCATAATGTATGCTTGAACATAGGTCGTAGGGAATCCCTTAAATAGAAAACCCTTTGCATTAGGATTTGCTTCAATTTTTTGTTCTATTAGTTGTATTGCTATTAAATCTGGAACATTATTTCCTTTCTCAATGAAATCTTTACTTTGCATTCCAATTTCTGAACCTTTGGCTATCTCATCTCTTATCATTGCTCCGGTTGAAACATAAACCAAGTCATATTCTTTTGCTACAAGCTTTGCCTGAGTTCCTCTTCCTGAACCAGGAGAGCCAAAGAGAATAATATTACGATAAGCGTTTTCAAGGGTTTTATCTATCACCTCTTCCAAACGAGCAAATACCTCATCGACACTTCCAACCCCATCAATTGAACAATAAATCCCCTTCTCCTTATAAAACTCTGCAACAGGGATTGTTTTATTATCGTATTCTTTAAAACGATTAAGAATAACTTCTTTTTTATCATCCTCCCTGCCTTCTAATTCGGCACGTTTGAGCATTCTTTCTATTAACATCTCTCTTGGAACCTCCAAAGACAAAAGACATAAAAGCCTACGATTCATCCTATGTAATAAACCTTCTAATATATATGCCTGAACAACAGTACGAGGAAAACCATCAAAGAGAATACCTCCTGTTGTGGAGTTTTCAATTGTTTTCTCAATAATTTGAACAATTAACTCATCATCAACCAATCCTCCCTTATTGATTATATCTTTTGCCATAAGGCCTATTTCAGTGCCTTCTACAATTTCTTTTCTTAGAATATCTCCTGTTGAAATATAAGTGAGATTATATTTATCAACAAGCATTTTTGATTGTGTTCCTTTTCCTGCACCTGGTGCTCCAAATAATACAATACTTAACATATTTTAATTTGTTTTGTGTTTTACTATTCTTAATCCTATTCTTTTAACTGATAAATTTCTTTTATGTTTCTTCCATAACCATCCAAATCAAACCCATATCCAACAATAAATTCGTTGCTTATTTCTCTTCCAATATACTTTATATTAAACCTCTTTTTAAATGCCTTTGGCTTAAAAACAAGTGTACATATTTCAAGCGTAGCAGGGTTGTAAGCTTTTACTTTTTCAATCAAACAATCCATGGTATTACCTGAATCAATTATATCTTCAATAATAATAATGTTATTATCCCGCAAATCCTCATTTAATCCTATTAACTCTTTAATCTCATTGTTTGAAGAGACTCCACAATAGGAAGAAAGTTTAATAAAACTTAGTTTATGGTTTCCTTCAATCAGTTTCAAAAGGTCAGAAGCAAACATAAAAGCTCCATTAAGAACGATAAGGAAAACAATCTCTTTTTGAGTGTAGTCTTTATTTATTCTCTGGCTTAATGATTTTACTATCTCTTCTATTTCCTTACTGCTAATTAGTTTTTGAAATAGCTTACCTTTTATGTTTATTTCCTCCAATGAGTTTAAGTTTTATGGTTGCAAAATTAAGTTTAAATAGTCTATTAGCTTTGATTAAGTGAATAAATTGCTAAATAAGCCGAAAATCCCATTGCATTTTTTATACTCTCTTCATCAATGTCAAAAGTGGAAGTATGAATATTGGTAATGGGTTCTGATTTCTTTTTGGTGCCTATTCTAAAATAACAACTCGGAGCTTGTTGTGAGAAATAGGAAAAATCTTCTGCTGTCATCCTTGGAATTAAGGATAAAACCTTACTTTTCCCAAAATAACTTTCGGCAAGATCCATCACCATATGAGTTAGAACTATGTCGTTATATACAAAAGGATAACCACTATCAATAAAAACCTTTGCCTTAGCTCCAAAAGTCTCTGCTGTTTTAGTTGCAATCTTTTTTATAAGCTTATGACACTCTTTCCTCCAATTTTCATCAAATGTTCTTATTATTCCTTCCAAATGAACTGAGTCGGGAATAATATTTGTTCTACCATTTGCAATAAATTTTCCTATTGAAAAGGTTGTTGGAGTTGTTGGAGTTGCATTTCTTGAAACAATGCTTTGAAGCGCAACTACTACATGTGATGCTGCTAAAATAGGGTCTATGTTTAACTCTGGTGTAGCTCCATGTCCTCCCTTACCAATAATATCAATATAAATTTCATCTGTTGATGCCATTGCTTTACCCTTTGCCATTCCAATATAACCTGATTCCATTTCAGGAGTTGAGTGAAAAGCAAAAATATTACTTGGTATCATTTCATCAAAGATTCCATCTTTTAACATACTTATTGCTCCTCCTGGGTATTCTTCTTCGGAAGGTTGAAATATAAACATAACCCTTCCTTCAAAATTATTCTTCATCTTAATTAAGATTTTGATTGCTCCTAACAAAGATGCCATATGAAAATCATGCCCACAAGCGTGCATAACTCCTGAATTTACTGATTTAAAAGAAAGTGAAGTCTCTTCCATTATTGGAAGTGCATCCATATCTGCCCGAAGTGCAATTGTTCTTTTTTGAGGATTTTTACCATTAACAAACCCAAAAATTCCATATCCTCCAACATTTTTCTTATATTCTAACCCCCATTCATCTAATTTTGAACAAATGAAAGCCGCTGTTTGTTTTTCTTTCTTAGAAAGTTCAGGATATTTGTGCAAATGCCTCCGATACTCAACTATTTCATTAAAATAATCTTCTGACAGCTGCTTTATTTTATCTTTAATTAAACTACCCTTTTTCATAATTAAAACTTAATTTTAAGAATTGCAAAGGTATATAGTTTTTATTTTATTATCAATTTTTAGAACAATATATTTAAGTAAAGAAAAGATTTATTTCAAATAAATGCTTATCTTCGCACAAGAAAAATAATTAATTAAAAGGGTTAGAAACATAATAAATAATAAAGTGTAATATGAAATCAAAATTCAAGTTTGCGTTGGTAATTCTGCTTATTTCATTATCAATTTTTTCTTGCCAAAAGAAAGATAATACAATTGTTGGCAAATGGCAACATCTTCTGATTATTGGACAAAGCAATTTGGGAACGGACACCTTGGATATGACACAATATCCTCCAACCTATAATACATTTAGGGAAGATAGTACACTTTTGGTTACAAATGGCGAACAAGAAGTGAATGTTAGGTATTTTGTAAGAGAGAATAGGCTCTATTCTTTTGCACTTGGAGCAATTGACACTTCAATAATGGAGATAGCCAAACTCACATCAAAAGAGCTAATTCTTAAAGTAATGATTGACCATCAAGACCAAAGAGAAGAAAGCCTTTACTACAAACGTATAGAGTAATTTTACTTATAAATTTCTATTTGTTATTTAGTTTAATTATTTATAGAATCTATTTAGGCCAAGTTTCTTTTTATAAATAAGATTAATTTATTTAATGCAATTTATTATTTATCCATAAAATTTTGCGGGAATAAAACTCAAATTTTTCTAACTCTTTAATCTAATAAAATAGATCTTAATTTCATTTTACTGAATCTTAGTTTCAATTTACTGAATCTTTATTTCAATAATGCCTACATATCAATAAATTGGAAATATGATAGATTTCATTGTATTATCCTACGAATTACAAATAATAATATAGTGCAGAATTTGAATCCTAAACAACCAATGCATATTTGTTTCAAGTAACAAGAAAAATAATAAGAATAAAATTGAACCCATACAAAAGTAACGTAAAATAAGAAAAAAGATGGGATTATTAGTCTAAATGCCTTCCGCTCAAAATTTAACACTAAGAGTATGGCTTTTGTACCTAATGGCCGCAGGGTTGAAATTTATAACGAGTATTCTATTTATGATATTCTTTTTTTATAATTCAGCTTTTATATATCCATAAAGGATATTTTTAGGAAATCTTCTACGAGAATTTGTTAAAATATTTGGGCTAAGAAATGTAAAAATAAAGAAAGTTAAAATTCAAAATATATTTTTATTATCTTTGCAGATTATATTATACAGAAAGTTATGTATCCAAATTCAGAAAAATTCGTTGGACAAGGCTTGACTTACGATGATGTTTTGTTAGTCCCTGCTTATTCAGAAGTAATACCAAGGGAAGTAAAAGTTAATTCTTTCTTCTCCCGTAATATCCCTATTAATATCCCTATTGTTTCTGCTGCAATGGACACCGTTACTGAGGCCAAGCTTGCTATTGCTATGGCTCAAGAGGGTGGGATTGGAGTTTTGCATAAGAATATGACCATTGAGAAACAAGCCTCCGAGGTCTTGAAAGTGAAACGTGCAGAAAATGGTATGATTATCAATCCTATTACTATGCAGATAAATTCCATTGTTAAGGACGCTTTAGATTTAATGCATGAGTATTCAATTGGAGGTATTCCCGTTGTGGACAAATCTCAAAACAATAAGTTAGTTGGGATTGTTACTAATAGAGACTTGCGTTTTGAGAGAGATATTTATCGTCCTATTGTTGAAGTCATGACAAGTAATGTTATTACTGCCCCTGAAAATACCGATTTTGAACAAGCTGCTGATATTCTTCAACAACATAGAATTGAGAAGTTACCTGTTGTTAATAACAATGGAGAGTTAGTTGGTCTAATCACTTATAGAGATATTATTAAACTTAAAGAGCGTCCAAATGCTTGTAAAGATAAGATGGGACGTTTGAGGGTGGCAGCTGGCATAGGTATTACTCCTAATATGTATGAACGGATTGATGCTGTGATTGCGGCTGGTGTTGATGCCATTGTGATTGATACTGCTCATGGTCATAGTAAAAATGTGATTGATGTTGTAAGAAATGTAAGACAGAAGTATAATAATGTAGATATTGTTGTAGGGAATATTGCAACAGCTGAGGCTGCCTTAGAGCTTGCTAATGCTGGTGCTGATGCAGTAAAGGTAGGTATTGGGCCTGGTAGCATTTGTACAACAAGGATTATTGCAGGTATCGGTGTTCCTCAACTTAGTGCTGTTTACGATGTTGCAAAGGCATTAGAAGGTAGAAATATACCTATTATTGCTGATGGTGGCATTCGTTATTCGGGAGATATTGTTAAGGCTTTGGCCGGTGGTGCAAGTTCTATTATGGCTGGTTCTTTGTTGGCTGGTGTTGAAGAAAGCCCTGGTGAAACAATTATTTTTGAAGGTAGAAAATACAAGTCATATAGGGGAATGGGGTCTTTGGAAGCTATGCAACAAGGTTCAAAGGATAGGTATTTCCAAGATATGGAAGATGATATTAGTAAATTAGTTCCAGAAGGTATAGTTGGAAGAGTGCCATATAAGGGAACTGTTTCAGAGGTTATTCATCAATTGACAGGTGGCTTGAAGGCAGGTATGGGCTATACAGGTAGTAAAAATATTTCAGAATTACAAAAGGCTAAGTTTATTAGAATTACAGCTGCTGGCTACGCTGAAAGTCATCCTCACGATATAACTATTACGAGGGAAGCTCCAAACTATTCACGTTAATAATTAAATAAGCACTAATATTAGGAATTAATAATGAAAAGATTGATTAGAATGAAAAAATTAGTTAGTTTAGTATCATTAATATTATTTAGCAATATTGCTATGTTTAGCTTTGCACAATCGGATAATGATATTGTTCTGGAAGTTGCAAATGAAAAAATAACTAAAAAGGAGTTTATTGATATGTATCAAAGAAACAATACAAATCCTCAGAAGAAGATTATTAAGAAAGACCTTCAAGATTATTTGGAGCTTTTTATTAATTATAAATTAAAGATTGCTGAGGCTAAACATTTGGGACTTGATACCATGCCAGCATATATTGAGGAAGTGAGTTCATATAGAAAACAACTTGTTGAGCCATATCTAAACGATAAGACCGTTACCGAAGATTTAATAAATGAGGCTTACCAGCGTTCAAAAGAAATTATTAGGGCTTCACATATTTTAATAAGTATTCCAACTAATGCTACTCCAAATGATACCTTAGAGGCATATAATAAGGCTTTAAGTATTAGGAATAGGATTTTAAAAGGAGAGGATTTTAGTAAATTAGCTATTTTATATTCTGACGATCCTTCTGCAAAAGACCAAGAGAGGAAAGATGGGCAAAATGCAATTAAGGGGAATGGGGGAGACTTGGGATACTTTACTTCATTCAGCATGATATATCCTTTTGAAACTGCTTGTTATAATATGAAGGTTGGAGAGCTTTCAATGCCTGTTCGTTCCCAAAGAGGTTATCATATAATTAAGGTTTCTGACCGTAAACCTGCTCCATTTGCAACTTGTAGTTTGGCACATATTTGGGTTAATTTCAATGAACATAATTCTGCTGAGGAATGCAAAAGATTGATTGACCAAGCTTATGAAATGTTAAAAAATAATGTTCGTTTTGATTCTGTTGCCTTAAAATATTCTGACGACAAATACTCTGCTCAAAATCAAGGAATACTAACCTCTCAAAAGGTTGTAACAATGCCTTTGGAATACACTGATATGATAATGGAAACGCCTATTAATCAATTATCTGAACCTTTTTCTTCACGTTATGGTTGGCATATTATAAAACCTTTGTCATTGGTTCCAGTTGGTAGTTTGGAACAGCAAAGACAATCAATTGAACAACGAATTGCAAGAGATGTTAGGAGTTATAGAACTATTGAAGAGTTTGTAAGAAAAAGTAAGATTGAATATGGTTTTAAAGAAGACTTATCAAAGATTAATGTTGTTATCGATTTAGTTACGGACTCTGTTTTTGTTGGTTCTTGGGAAGTGCCAAATAACTTTATTGGTAATGATATAATATTCTCAATAGGCGATTATTCTTTCACTCAAAAAGACTTAGCAAAAGAAATAGAGAAAGCTCAACGCACTCAAACTCCTGAATATATTCCAACCTATGTAGATAATATTTATAAAAGGACTGCTGATAGAAAAATTAAAGACTATGCCGATTCAAAACTTGAAAGCAAGCACCCTGATTTAAAGATTACTGTTGATGAGTTTAGAGATGGAATTTTAATATTTTCTATTACTGATAGATTTGTTTGGAATAAATCTATCACAGACTCTATTGGAGCTGAAGAGTTTTATCAAAAGAACAAAAATAGATACCAATGGAAAGAAAGAGCTGATGCAACCACATTTGGTTTCTATAAAGACTTAGATCTCAATAAGGCTAAAAAGGTTATTGAAAAAGGAATAAAAAAGAATAAGTCTAACGATGAAATTATAATTAATTTAACTAAAAAGCTTAAAATCAAAGATGAGCCTTCAAAATATTTTGACTATAAATGGGGTAAATACGAAAAGGGAGATAATAAGGTGGTTGATAATTCTGAGTGGAAACATGGAATAAGTAATGTTATTGAAGATGGAAATAGAAAATGTATTGTAGTTATTCATTCAATAATTCCCCCAACTACTAAATTATTAAATGAGGCAAAAGGTATCGTTACTTCCGAGTATCAAGAGTATTTAGAAGCTCAATGGATAAAAAAATTAAGAGATACCTATACTTACAAAGTGCATACTGACGTTTTTAATTCCATAACATCGTATTAAAAATAATTAAATGAAGAAAATAATTCTAATAAGTATAGTTTGTTTGCTCAATACTAATCTTTTTGCTCAAACAAATGTAATAGATAAGGTTATTGCTGTTGTTGGAAAGAATATGATTAAGCTCTCTGAACTTGAAGCAACATACTTAGAACAAAGACGAGCAACAGGCATAATTGATGACTCTTATGCTCAAAAATGCGATATATTTGAAGGCTTGTTAATTAACAAACTTCTTTTGCATCAAGCAAATGTTGATTCTACTATCGCATCAGATGAAGAGATAAATAGAATTTTAGATCAACGCATTGCTCAAATGATTACAGCTTATGGTTCACAAGACAATCTTGAAAAGCAGATGAATAAATCTATTGCAATCTTAAAGGAAGAGAATAAAGAATATATAAAAGAGTATATACTTATACAAAAGGCACAAAGTAAAATTGTTGAGAATGTTAAGATAACTCCACAAGAGGTAACGGAGTTTTACAATAGTATAGATAAAGATAGTCTTCCAACAGTTGAGCAAGAGTATGAGTTTATTCAGATAGTTAAGATACCTAAGATATCTTCAGAAGAGAAAGAAATTGTTAAGGATAGATTAAATGGTTATAGAGAAAGAATTCTGAATGGAGATAAGTTTTCTACCCTTGCAACTCTTTATTCAGAAGACCCTGCTTCTGCCAAAAAAGGAGGAGAATTAGGTTTCTTTTCAAGAGGGACAATGGTTTCAGAGTTTGAAAACATTGCATTTACACTAAGAGAAGGTGAGATATCACCTGTTTTTGAAACAACATATGGTTTTCATATCATTCAACTAATAGCACGAAGAGGCGAACAAATTAATTGTAGGCATATACTTCTTCAAGCCAAAGTATCTCCTTCAGAATTATTAAAAAGTAAAGCTCTATTAGATAGTATTCATAATTTAATCAAAGAAAACAAAATCAGTTTTGAAGATGCTGTTAAGCAATTCTCTGACGATGCTTCAAAACTTACAGGAGGAACAATAATTATGACTACACCTTCTGGCGAAACAACAGCTCGTTTCCCACAAGAATATACTAATCAATTGATGCGAAATGTTGAATCGGTTGATTTTAATAAGTATGAACAAGGGGATATAATCCCTCCTATACTTTTCCAAGCAGAACAAACAAATGCTTATCGCTTAATGAAGATGAAAACAAAAATACCTGCTCACAAGGTTAATTTGACTGATGATTACGATAAGATATATAACACTGCACTTGGTAACGCCAAGACCGATGCTATATTTGATTGGGCAGACAAAAGAGTTCAAAGAACATATATTAAGATTGACGATGAATTTAATGATTGTGATTATAAAATTGATTGGATAAAAAAATAAGATTAATTTATGGAAGGCTCTACTATTAATAATAATTCTTCAGATGTTGAGAAGCTAAACCAACTTGTTGAAAAAACTCAGTTACTTAAAAAAGAAATAGCAAAAGTAATTATTGGACAAGAAGAGATTGTTGAACAAGTTCTTATTTCAATCTTTTCAAGAGGGCATTCTCTTCTGGTGGGAGTTCCTGGACTTGCAAAGACCCTACTTGTAAACACCATTTCTGCAGCCTTAGGTCTTAATTATAATAGAATACAATTTACTCCTGACCTTATGCCTTCTGATATTGTAGGCAGTGAAGTGTTGGATGAGAATAGGAAGTTTAAATTTATCCAAGGTCCTATATTTGCAAATATTATTTTAGCTGACGAGATTAATCGTACTCCACCAAAAACACAAGCAGCTCTTTTAGAAGCAATGCAAGAACATTCAGTAACAATTTCGGGTAACACTTATAAATTAGATAAGCCATTCTTTGTTCTTGCAACACAAAACCCTATTGAACAAGAAGGAACTTATCCATTGCCAGAGGCACAACTTGATAGATTTATGTTTATGCTTTGGTTAAATTATCCAAGTTTTGACGAGGAAATAAACATACTAAAAAGCACAACAACAGGAAAAACAATTCAAGTAAATAAAGTGTTTTCTGCACAAGATATTCTTGAAATGCAGGATTTGATTAGAAGAATTCCTGTTGCTGATAATGTGTATGAATATGCCGTTAGCTTAGTTGAAAAGACAAGGGTTGGAACAAAAACCGCTCACAAAATGGCACAAGAGTATTTATCGTGGGGAGCAGGACCAAGAGCTTCTCAGTACTTAATTATTGGAGCAAAATGCTATGCAGCACTTAAAGGAAAGTATTCTCCTGATATTGAAGACATAAAAGCCGTTGCGGTTTCTGTTCTTCGTCATCGTATTGTTCAGAACTACTCTGCACAAGCACAAGGCTATACAACAGAAAAAATTATTCTTGATCTAATAAATACATAAGCCAAATGAAAAAAGTATTATTATTCTATTTATTCTTAATGTTATTTGCAGGTATTGCTTTTTCACAACCAACACCTGCAAGTTCTAACGTAAAACCCACAACAAACAAGTCGCAACAATCAAATTGTAATCAAATAATTTTTCAAAAGGTTCAAAGAACATCAGTCAAAAGAGGCGAAAAGGTGTTTCCTGAGAAATTTGAAGCATTTGTTTGTTTCAGTAAAGGACAATCTACTTACACAGAAGAATCCTTAGACATATTAGATAGCGTGTATAAGATTGCCTTTGACAAGGAAAATAATAAATTCTATAAGATTACAATAATAGGATACGACGATGCCGAAGACTTGAAAGAATCAAATACAAATTTAGCAAGGGAGAGGGCAGTTACTATATTTAATTATTTTGCTGGCAGAGAGGGAACAGAATATATAATTCGCCGTACTCCAAGCAAATCTTTTCATTCTTGTGATGGAGAAACAGAATACATTATTAAATATAAGATGCCTTTTGACTTTAAATGGGAAAACCTCAACCAGAAACCTCAATCTGAAAGGAGTATATATGGAGTTGATTTGACAAGCAAAGCTTATATACTTATTGAAAATAATCCAGAAGAATGCTTAGGTAAATTTAACGACTATTACTATCCTTCACAAGATACAACCTTAGTATCAAAAAGTCTTTCGATGCTAAAAATGCCAAAGGGAGCATTGGAAAGCCTTACTCATACAAAAGAAGAACTGAACGATGTTATGACCCTACAATTTGAAGAGAAGTTATCGTTTGAAGAAGTTACAAAAAACTATAATCTTGTGCCTCATAGAAGACAATATATAATTAGCTCAGGCTATTTTGTTGTAAAGTCTAATCACCAACCTTCTTATGAAACCTGCAAGCTCAAAGACAAATTCTCTCAAAACATAACCATAAGACTTCCTCTTGAAGAACAACAAATACAAGCAAGACTTAGATTTTATGCTCGCACATATAATCCTAACGGCACTTGGGACTATAAAGCAGTTACCACAACCAAAGAAAGAGATAGAGAAACAAAGATGGAAGCAATCACCGGTAGCTTTTCAGCATTCCAATTAGATACAATATATGTTGGGAAAAAGATTGACGAGAAAGAGATGAGAGATTATTTCTACCCTGCAAAAGAAGGAGAACCAGGGGCATTTCAAGCAATGGGTGGTTGGTTAAAACCATATAAACTTGACAAAAGAGGCTCAATTGTTATGAAGAAACAAATGCAATTAATCCTTCGCCGACCAGTTGGAGATGCTATAACGGAATAGAAACTACTCGAATAAAAATAATAAAAGAGGCTGTCTCGGGAATTGAGACAGCCTCTTTTTTATTGAAAAATTAGTATTAACTATTGTTTATAACATTGCTTCAATGTCGGTTTCTAATTCCGATGGAGTAACAGAAGATTCAAATCTCTTAATTGTTTTACCATCTTTTGAAACTAAAAACTTAGTAAAATTCCATTTTATTTCATTTCCATCCAAAAATGAAGGCGAATGTTCTTGTAATATTCCTGTGAGTTTGTCTCCTATTTCCTTATTTGGAAAACCTTTAAAAGGAGCTTCTTGCTTTAAATACTTGTATAACTCAGGAGCATTCTCTCCATTTACATCAATTTTTGAAAACATCTTAAAGCTAACTCCATAGTTAAGATTGCAAAACTCTGATATTTCCCCATCAAGAGCAGGTTCTTGTGCAAGGAATTGATTGCAAGGAAAGCCTAAAACAACTAAACCTTTGCTTGCATATTTCTTATTCAAAGCCTCCAAGCCTTCGTATTGACCAGTGAAACCACATTTGCTTGCAGTATTAACTATTAAAAGTACTTTATCGTTATAGTCAGCAAAGTCTATCATCTGACCATTAATTGCTTTGAGCTTAAATTCGTGTATCTTACTCATAATATTTTTTGTTTTTATTAGTGTTTGAATTTTATTTTTGATTTACTATACATAATAAACATTTTATTTCATTTTTTATTGTCTTATGGAAATAAAATAGTATGAATAAAATTATAAAATCAATTTTTTGGAATTGGTATTTTATAATGGATAAAAAAGGATATTTCTTTAAGGCAAAAAATATAAGGATTTTAGGTTATGGTTTTAGGAGTAAAATATAATTATATAGAAAAATAAGATTTGATTATAATTTACTGAAACTTGATTCTAATTAATTATCTCTTGATTCTAATTTATTGAAACTTGATTCTAATTTATTGAAACTTGATTTGAAAAAATTTTTACTTAGCCCCCTACTTTCTTCACTTTATAACCTTCTGCGATAAGTAAATTCATAACCTTTTCTCTGTGGTCGCCTTGAATTAAAATCTCACCATCTTTCACATTTCCTCCAACGCCACATTTTGTTTTAAGTTTCTTGCCTAATGCTTGAAGGTCTTCCTCTGTCCCTACAAAACCTGTTATTAAGGTTACTTGCTTGCCTGCTCTTTGCTTACGGTCAAGCTGCACTTTAAGGTTTTGTTGTTCAGAAGGAAGTGTTTGCTCTTCTAATGGCTCATTGGTTTCGTAATGGAATGAGGGGTTGGTTGAATAAACTATACCAATTCGGTTCTTTTCTTTCTTGGACATTGCTGTTGGGTATTATAATATTTAACGATTGTGGATTAACTGAGAATATTAATTCCTTATCCATTATCACCGATTCTCCATCAAGGTTCACTAATCTTGAATCGTTATTGATTACTTTAACTTGTTTTGCTTTTGTAGAGGTTACGTACATTGACTTATCAAACTGGCGGAAGAATAATAGTTGTGCTGTCCAAGGAAGCATTATCATTGGAACTTTCTTTACTATTATAACTTGTATGAATCCATCATCAACCTTTGCCGAAGGTGCAATTATGGTATTGAATCCAAACTGATTGGAATTGGCAAAGCAGACAAACAAAGCATTTACTTCTGTTTTTACTCCGTCAATCTCTAATTGATAGTTCTGAGTTTCGTAGAAAGGATAATGTTGTAGAATTAATGAGAAATAGCTATTAAATCCTCTTACTTTTGTTTCACGGAACTCTCTTGCTATTAAGGCATCAAAACCTATTCCTGCAATGGAGGCATATATCTTATTATTAACTTTAATAGTATCTATGGATGCCCTTTTATTTTGGTTTAGAACTTCAATTGCATCTTCAATATTGAGCGGAATTTTAAGTGTTCTGGCTAATCCATTTCCACTACCTGCTGGAATAATTCCAAGAGTAACATTTGTGCCTATTAATCCTCTTACGCAGTCATTTATTGAGCCATCTCCTCCAACAGAAACAACTATATCTATATTATTCAGTGCTGCTCGAAGGCTAAGTAAGGTCCCATGATGTGCATATTCGGTGTAGGCTATTTCGTAGTCAAATAAGTTTTTATCTAATACTTTTTCAATGGCTTGTTCAACTAATTTCTGTTTGCCAACTCCTGATATAGGATTTATTATAAATAATATTTTATCTTTTTTCATCCTCAAACAGCATTTTATTTTCTATTAGCCTTGTGTTGTATTCTTGTACTATTGCTTGTGTTTTTAAGATATAATTATCTAATAGCATTTTATTTTTATTTCCTATATCTTCTTTGGTGCTTTGGTCTTTTGGTAAGAAAAACAATTTGGCTCCTATGCCTTGATTATACTTACAAACATAATCGCCTTGCATTAGAAGGTATTCTCCATTTAAGAGTAATATATAGAATTTCTCCTTTGAATTAAATTGGTTTTGTCCGAAGGCAACAATTGGTTTGGGATAGTGTAAAAGGTTCATTGCTGTTGGCAATATGTCTGATTGCTGCATTACTTGGTCTATATGTAAACCTTGTTTGAGGCTTGGATGGTAGAATATCATTGGAATTCGGAATTGTCCTAATTGGGTCCTATATTTTGGTTCTTGGGTTGCTGCTGAGTGGTCTGCTGTTATTATGAATAAGGTATTTTTAAACCAAGGTTTAGTTTGAGCCTGTTCAAAGAAACGTTTGAGAGCATAGTCTGTATATCCCACAGTTTCGTGCACTATCATAGTTCCCTTAGGAAAGCGACCCTTGTGTTTAGAAGGGATAGTGTAGGGATGATGTGAACTAAGAGTAAAGACAACAGAAGTAAAAGGTTGAGTATGTTTATCTAACTCTTTGACCATATATTGAAGGAATGGCTCATCAAATATTCCCCAATTACCATCATAGTCTTTATCATTATTATATTCTTTTCTGCCATAGTAGTTGTCATATCCAACATTTTTTGAGTAGCCATCAAATCCCATTGAACCATTATAGCCTCCATGGAAAAAAGAAGTTTGATAGTTATATGGCTTTAACAAAGAGGCAAAAGAAGATAAGTTATTTGAACTATATTGTGAGGTTATAAACGATTCGTCTGTTAAGATAGGGAGTGCTGAAAGAATTGCAGGGATTCCGTCAATGCTTCGTTTCCCATTTGCATATCCATTAAAAACTATTGACTTTTTGGCTAATGAAGATAAGAAAGGTGCATAACCATTTAGGTATTCTTCCGAGAAACTCTCTAAGATAATAACAACAACATTTGTTTTGCCAATTTCTAATGGTTCTGTAAATAAGGTATCTGTATTATTATTTTCAGGATAAATAATTGGACCAAAATATGAGTTCATTTTGGTTTTGTCCTTAAAATATATTACTGGTTCTATACCTTCTTTTCCCCATGTTCTGTAAAGAGTGAATGGAGTATTTAGAACTAATGTGGAGTTTTGGCTGCTTGTGTATAAGTTAGAATGAATAATACTTAGCGGCCGAAGTTGTATCCCTCCTCTTTGTCCTAAGAAGAATAATCCTCCAAGAACTAAGAACATTAAGCTACTTGTTAAATACCATTTCTTATTTGCAACTATGAGTTGTGCAGTATATTTCTTATCAATTTGATGTTTTAATATCCCAAATATTATGTTTAAAACAATAAATAAAACTACTATATGCCAATAGTCTCTTGCAAATTGTGGGATAAGTTCTTTAAAATCGCCACCTACTCCAAGATAATTGAAGAAGTCATAGGTTATCCTTTTGTATGTAAATTTGTAATAACCTATATCAATACAATTAAGAATTAGTATTAGATTAGTGCCTAATGCATAAAAGAACTCTTTAATTATTCTATAATATTTATATTCTCTTTGTTTTATTGGTAAAATACTTAGGAAAAGAAAAGGGGAAAGGAAAACAACAGTTGATGAAATACCAAAACGAGTAGCTCCTAAGGCAATAGAAAACATATCTTTTACTCCATCAATTGAAAAGATTGAAGGATTAAAGACATACATTGCTATTTGAGTTAATAGCAATAGAAAAAGAGTTAGTAGGAATTTTAATATTATAGATATATATTGCTTCATCGGTATTTATTAACTCCTTTTTGGTTTATAGGCTGATTTATTCATTATTTCTTTTGAGTCTTTTGTTAGGATGAGCTCTTTAATTGTTTTTCTGTTTTCTTTCATATACTTCTCAACAATTCTATAACCTATATAGTCTCCAAGTCGTGAAGGAGAGTTATTAATTCCTTTTGTTGTGGGAGCTTCATTTATTAGGTGCATATATTTTGGTCTGTCCTTTGAATATAATAATCCATTTTGCACAATTAAGCCCCATATATTATATTCATTATCTTCTACCCACTTCATTTGTGCTTCATTATAACGAAAGAAAGAATTAAGAGAATAGTCTGGCAATATCTTGGTTAGGACATAAATATACTTACCTCTCTCAATAATTATATCGCATAAGGTTGCCTCTAAACTTTGTTGCATAATAGGAATGTCTGTTGGAGTAATAACGTTTTGCAAATAGAGGTTGAGCATATCAGGAGCAATATATGTTGAATCTAACATTTGAATAATGTATTTTGGGAAATGGTTATAGTATTTGTTGTCTTGTAGTGAATTGATGGAGTATAGGTCTATTGCAAAGGTCATAAAGTCTTTTTGAGCAATAACTCTTTGTGAGTAAGAATAAGAGAACTCTGCTGGACCAAGCATTAAGGAATATATCTTTGGAATTTTAGTTTCAGGAAACTCCTTCAAAAGAATAGAGAAGGCTTTTGTTATATCATTAGATAGCCAATCTAAATTAGGATAGCGTTTTTTGACTTGTTTATATGCCTCAATCATATTAGGGTCTGTTGCAAACTGCTCTATCATTGCAAAGTATTCAACATTATCTAATGTTGTGTTGAAAAGAGGTTTATAGTTTTCATAATTAGCTTGAAGATGCGTTTTTAGATTTTGTTGATTTGAACCAAACAATATGTCTTCAAATCTATTTATCTCCATTCTTATTTCCTTACCTGTTGCGGGTTCAATAATAGTTTTCTTGCCTCTTTCTTTTTTGCAAGAGGTAAAAAGTATTGAGAAAAGAAATATAGAAATGATAAATGCGAAGGAAATAGTTATTAATATTAGTAGTTTTTTCATAGCTCTAATCTTAAATAATAATTAAAAAGTTACTTACTTGGTAGGTGTAAAATGCCTTTTCTTAAAGTCGTCTGTAAAGTAATTCATTACTTGACTTATCTGCAACTTAATTTCAGGAGCTCCATAAGCATAGGCTCTAACATCATATTGTGCATAAGCAAAAACAATATCTAAACTATCAAAGTAAACCATTTGAGACACCTTAAAGTCTTTTGGAGTTACTACATCAAATAAATTCAAATCGGATATTGTTTGTGCTTTCTCTTGTTTTTTCAACTGGTTTATTAGCATTTCTTTTAGAGTGAGGTCAGTTTGAGTTGATGGAATAAATATGTCTTCAAAATTCAGCTTTTTCTTTTCAAGAAGATCATAATTCATGTAAAACACCTCTTGATAAGGATGAGCTCCTGCGGTATAATTATCTTCATGAATTTTATAACTACAAAGATTATCTTTGGCATAAATAAACTTACAATTAAGTTTTGACCATAATTCGTATTGATTATCTTCGCTCATAAACCTTTGAACTCCGGGCTCACCAAAAGCATCTGTCTTTTCTGCTATATACTGATTGATAGCTTGGTTTATGGTTGTGGTATCTATGTTTACATTAAAAATATTTTCAATAATTGTCTTGCGTAAATCTTTAAATAATGTATCGGGAGTGATTTTAGGCAACTGAATATTTATATCAAAACTATAACTTGCATATTTAGGATTATTCAGGTAATGTTTTACTTGTGTTACCTTTATATCTTCGTATTCTATCTTGCTTGAAAGACTCTTGTCCGACTTTTTGCACCCAAAAAAAAGAAATAGTGCACAAACCAATAATAACGTTTTAATCTTCATACTGTATATTATGTTTTATTTTAATTACTCTTCATCAGAAACAAATTGTGTTCCTCTTGGATTTCTAATCTTCAAACTATCCATCTGCTCATTGCTCTGAAACCCATCTCCATAAGCAATACCTGATGCACTTTGACGCCTTACTGGCTTATCAGAACTTATTGTTTTTTGAGTCCTGTCCCAAACTAATTCTTGACAATAAAGTGTATCTTGGTTGTTATAATTAATTATTTCAATGCTATCTCTTAAATAAACATAGTTACTTTTATTGTAATTAATAGCATAATTAGCTGTTAAAAACGATTTTACTGTTAAATCATTATTATAAAACCACACCTTTACTCCATTAGGAAATATCATTTTCGCACTATCTCCATCGTAATTATAAACTAATGGAGTTTCTATCCTTACTTCAACTTGCCCATTCTGACTCCTATAAATATCTGCATATTTTAATATTTGCGTAGGCTTACCAATTATTCCCTTCTTTCCAGATGGACTTTTACCTGTGCAGCCGACTAAGAACAAAATCATCAATAAGCTTATTATTATGCATTTAGTAAATATTCTTCTGATATTATTCATTTCTATAAGTTCAAATTATAATGCAATCTTAACAAGGCTTTATTTCTTTTTTTATCTCTTAATACTTGTCTAATAGAACTTGATTCTAAATTTTCAGAATTTGATTCTAAATTCCTATAATCAAGTTTTAAACTAATAATGGCATTACCCTATTGGTTTAATGCCATTATTAAAAAATTAAAAATAAGTCAAATTATCTTAATCTTACTGTTGTTGTTTCTCCTATCCAACATCCAACAGTGTATGATTGTCCATTAGTTATTTCATAGAAGAAAGCATTATCGGTTGTTGGCCATTGACCTACTGCCGAACGCATCAAAGCATCACATTTATCAGCAATTGAAGGGTCTAATGCTTTTGCTCTTGCTGCCTTATCGTAAGCTGCCCAAGCTGCTCCTCTAATTTTTCCTTCATGAGTTGCACAAGCTGCTGCTGAACTAAGATACATTGAAGCAACAAAATACAAACATTCTCCTTCTTTGGATTTATCATAGTTAGAAACTTGATAGAATGCTGAACGAGCTGCTGCATATTGGTCGGAGGCCATAAGTGTTTGAGCCCAAAAATAACAAGCCTTAGCTTTTGAGTCATTGTCTTCTGCCTTGTCTAAGGATTCTTTAAAGTAGTTCGCTGCTGCTCTATTTTCTCCCTTAACTGCGAGCATTTGTCCCATCATAAAAGCAGAGCGTGAGTTTGGTTCAAGTTTATGTAAACTTTCAGTTGCTTTAAAGAAAAGGTCAGATTTGGTACAACCTTTTCTTTCAAGATTTGTAGTAATCTTTCTAAGAAGGTCTATATTACTGGATTCTTTATCATATTTTGGTTGATAAATTGAAACTATTTTATCGCAAGATGCAAATGGTTCAATTATTTGCTCTGTTGCTGCGATATACTCTTTTATCTTTGCTTCTGCTTTTTCATCTTGGCTTTCCTTAGCTTGTTTAAGCGAAGCATCTAATGCATCAGCTGCAAAATCATAAGCGTCAAATAGTGGAGTCATTTGCTCTTCATTAGCTTTAATTGAATGAAGATAATCAAAACATGCTTTCAAATAAAGAGGCTTGTATTGGTCATCAAGGTCTATTCCATTTACTCCACTTTTTTCTGCTGCTTCTTTATAAAAATTATATGCTCTTTCTTTTTCATTTGGTCTCAAATCTGATATATCTTTTGCCTTACGTGCAATATTGTTTGCTTCTTGACCAAAAGCCTCAGTTCTTTTATCGTAAAGAGCCATCAATTCATCTAAATACTTATCTTGCTCTTGTACTGTTTTGGCTTGAACAAAAAGGTTCTTTAAGATAACTGCTCCACGAATATAAAGGTTTACATGGTTTTTTGGACAAGCTGCTACTGCATGCTTCCAAGGTTCATAAGCATCCTTATAATTCTTCTGATTATAGAATTCTTGATACAAAGAATTATTCATAATACAATCCACACTGTCTTTTGGAGTATTACCATACTTTTGTGCATAACCTGTTGTTACAATAGTAAACAACATTAGTAGTGATACAATCTTTTTCATTTTTATTATTTTTCTATTTTAAAGTTATTATATTATTTCTTATTGATATTTACGTTTAAAGAACCATACATCTTTTGCTGAGAACGACAATCCTAATCTAAAATAGTCTTCATTAATTAGATTATTATTTGTTGTTCCTCTTTTTAAGTATTCAAAGCTTAAATTTATAATAGTATTTGATTTCTTTATTGGAAGACCTATTCCTAAGCTAACTCCTAATTGTTGTATTCTGGTATTGTTTAATTCCAACATTCCATTATCAAAAGAAAATCCAAAACGATAGATTGACTTTTGGAAATAATTACCATACTCATCAGGCTTCCATTCTCCTCCAAATGAAATCTTTAAATTATCAACCAAATTAGTATTTATATAATCAGATTGGAATTTAAAGTTAGACCAGTTTGTATATTTACCATCTATTCCAACAAAAAACTTATTGGGTCTTTCATAAGAAACACCTCCTCCAATTGTTGAAGGGTATTTAATTTCTCCTTCTGAATTCTCTTTAAATATAGAGTCTTGTAAATATTCTAATCCTGCTCTTGTGGTAAATGTGTAGCGAGATAAAATATTGTCTGTTGGAAAGGATGAAGGAAGGTCGTAAACAACCCCTATCCCAATCCTATCTCCATTGTTAAGAGGTTGGAAATATTGAACTCCTAAATTGAAATTAAATGCTCTAATATGGTAATTGTTTTCTACTCTTGAAGAGTACATGTATGCTGAATCAGGGAACGAAACTGTTGATGATTTATAATAGTTTCCAAAGATGTATTCAAAATTTGCACCTATTGATAAGTTTTTGATTGGAACATAAGCAAGCCCAAGAGCAATTTTATTTATTCCTCCATCTGCTAAATAACTTTCTCTATATTTTCCTATTGTTGAAATAGAATCTTTACTGGTATTGAAATTAATTGACGACATAGGCATAAGTCCAAATGCGACCTTAAATTTATGTCCAATAGGGAAAGCTAATAATATGTGTGAAAGGTTTGTATTATTGCCTCTTGAACTATACGTTTTATTTGAGAGATTAACCCATTCTGAATAAAATCCTATATCAAATACCAATGAAGCTGTATCTACTCCTGCATAAGAGGCAGGATTCATATAATTTACAGAGTTATTCCTTTGATATGTATAACCTAATCCTCCCATTGCGTTTTGTATGGCATTATTAAATAGGTTATCAGTATTCCCTATTCCATACCTTGAATAAGGAGAGCTAATTGAAGTTTGAGCTTCAGAAAAATTAGGTAATGTTGTAATGATTACAACTAAAATCACCAAAGACTTAATTCTTTTTATCATTAGTTTCAAGTATAATATTTAACCCATAAAGAACCAAATGTTCTTTAATTTGTGTGTTTTCTTTAAAATAGTTTTGAAGGATTTTTGCATCTCCTCCTGTAAATATAATTTTTAAATCAGAGTATCTATTAGTATAATAATCTATAAAGCCTTTCAATTCCATAACCGTTCCATTTAAAACCCCTGAACAAATTGAACTTTTAGTATCATATCCAATAATATCATTATTATTACATTTATCATCTATTAACGGCAAAGATTGCGTAAAAGTATGTAAGGCATTATATTTCATATTTATTCCCAAACTAATTGAACCTCCTAAATAGTTCTTATCTTTATCAATAAAATCAATTGTTATACAAGTTCCTGCGTCAATAACTAAGCAGTTATTATTAGGGAACAAATTGTATGCCGCAACAACTGCTGCTAACCTATCTTTACCCAAAGTTTTTGGAGATTTATACTGATTATTTATTGGAAGGATTAGCTCGTTACTCATTTCAATAAAGAAATAGCTGCTCTTCAAAAAATCTTTTATCTCATCTTTCTTCTTAACAATAAATCCAACTGAAGAATAAATAACCTTTGAGATTAGAGGATAATTAGAAATTATCTTTTTAATATCCGAAATACAAATATCATTGTAAGAATCCATAAATAGCATATTATGTTTTTCAAAGACAGCAACCTTTGTTCTTGTATTTCCAATATCAATAGTCAATCTCATCTATTCTTACTCTTGTTCTTGTTCTATCTCCTCTATCTTTGTCTCTTTTTTTACTTTATTTTCTTCTGATATATTACTTTGTTTAATATCTTCTATAGAAAAATTGTATCTGGAATTTAGTTCTGAGAATGATTTCTCTTTAACGTAATCTTCTCTATCCATCCAACAATTATCTATATTTAAAGGATTATGTTCTCCATCAAATATCTCATAAGTTTTTTTAATTACTTCTCCTGATTCATCAAAAAAATACTCAGAGAGTTCAAAAGCCACTGCAGCACATGCTGAATTAAAAGTACTATAATGACGTATAAACATCCTTGTTAAGCCATTTTCGTCAAAAATCCTTTCATAAATATAGTCCCATGCTTGATTTTCATTCAAAATCATCTCTCTTACATACATAATTTTATCTGTATTTGGATGAAAAATTAAATCAAACTTTCTATCTAATTCTATTAAAGAACCTGTTTCTATTAATGGAACTACTTTATTATCGCCCTTTAATACACATAAATTATAGACCAAACTATCCTTATCTCTTAATATATTAACATAGCTCAACATATCTTCTGTAATATTTATATAAGGTTTCAAAGACTCATTTTGAAGTTCTATAATTAAAGATTCCTCATCTATATAATTCTCTGTATTTATTTCTTCATTTAAAGAGCCTACCGTATCAATTTCTTGAGAGAGCACATTAAACGAAATAAATAATAATATAAGTAAAGTGGTGTTTTTAATAAAATTCATTAGAATAACTCAGATTTTATAAAGTAATATTCTTAGAGAATAGTTTAATATTACACATATTAATTCTCCATTCTTTTTGATATAGAATTATCATATTTATCCTTATAATCTTTAATGTTACCGAAGTTTTCATCGTCAATTAAGACTTTACCCTTAGTAACCGAACCTATTGTGCAACAAGGAATACCTGTAAGGGTTATCATATCTAAAAACTCCTCTTCTTTTTCTGGGTCAATAGTTACAACAACTCTACCCTGAGACTCTCCAAAAAGATAAGCATCAAGACGAATTTCACTATCAGTTAAAATATCAAACCCTAAGTTATTAGGCATTGCTGACTCAATGAGAGTTGTGAATAGTCCTCCATCACTTACATCATGAGCCGATGCTATCAACCCTTCAAGAATTAATCCGCTCAAAGTATGATGCAGATTATATTCTTCTTCCAAATTAAAATAAGGAGCAGGAGAAAGTTTTATTCCCTTATATGAATACAGATATTCAGAACAATTAATATCATTAACAACCTTTCCTAACAAATAGATGGTTTGTCCTGCTTTCTTAAAATCTAATGTTGTCTGCAAATTTTTCTCAACAAGACCTATCATTCCTATAACAGGCGTTGGGAAAACAGCTTCTACTTTTCCATTAATTGAGGCTTGATTGTAGAAACTTACATTTCCTCCGGTTACAGGAGTATTAAACTTCTTACAAGCTTCACTCATCCCTTTAATTACATTTACGAATTGCCAGTAAGTTTCAGGCACATAAGGATTACCAAAATTTAAGCAATTAGTTATAGCTAATGGCTCTGCTCCAGAGCAAACAAGGTTTCTTGCCGCTTCTGCAACTGCAATCTGAGCTCCAACTTCTGGATTAGAATAAACATAACGACCGTTGCAATCTGTTGTCATTGCAATAGCATTAGGGGTTTCTTTTATATTAACAATTGCAGCATCAGAAGGACTATTGGTGGACATATTGCGAGTACCAACCATAGAATCGTATTGATTATAAACCCAACTCTTTGATGCAATATTAGGATGCTGAATAATATAGTCTGCAATTTGTTTACATTCTTTTAGAGTTGGCTCTTGAATATCATCAATATTAAACTTAAATGTTTCTTTGAAATAAGCTGGTTCTTTAAATTCTCGTTCATATTGAGGAGCACCTCCTCCTAAAACTAATGTTGAAGCTGGAACATCTGCTACTAAATCACCATTCCAATAAAAATGTAGTCTATCTCCCTCTGTAACATGACCTATATTCGCACAATTTAAATCCCATTTTTTGAATATGTCTTCAACCACTTTTTCTTTCCCCTTTTGAACAACCACAAGCATTCTTTCTTGACTTTCGGAAAGGAGTATTTCCCATGGTTCAATATTTTTTTGTCTTAATGGAACTTTGTCAAGGTAAATATCCATACCCGAACCTCCTTTTTCTGACATCTCGGAAGTAGAACAAATAATTCCTGCTGCTCCCATATCTTGCATACCAATTACTGCTCCACTTTTGCCTAACTCTAAGGTTGCTTCTAAAAGTAGTTTTTCTTGGAATGGGTCTCCTACCTGAATGGAAGGAATATCATCTGCAGAATTTTCGGTAACATCTGCCGAAGCAAAGGTTGTTCCATGTATACCATCCTTACCTGTTGAAGAACCAACAATATAAACAGGATTACCTTTTCCCTTAGCAGTTGCAGAAATCAAATCCTCTTTCTTCATTATTCCAACACTCATAGCATTTACCAAAGGATTGTTTTCGTAGCAAGGGTCAAAGAAAACCTCTCCCCCAACAACAGGAACTCCAAAAGCATTTCCATAACTCCCTATTCCTTTTGTAACATTCTTTAATAGCCATTGAGTATGTTTGTCGTCAATATCACCGAAACGCAACGAATTTAACTGAGCAATTGGACGGGCTCCCATAGTAAAGATATCTCTATTTATTCCTCCAACACCAGTAGCTGCACCCTGGAAAGGCTCAACAGCAGAAGGATGATTATGCGACTCTATCTTAAAAACACAAGCAATACCATTACCAACATCAACCATTCCTGCGTTTTCCTCTCCTGCTTTGACCATTAATTGATCGCCTTCTCGTGGAAGTTTCTTTATTTGTTTTATAGAATTTTTGTATGAGGCGTGCTCACTCCACATAACAGAGTAAATACTTAACTCGGTAAAGTTTGGTTCTCGCCCTAAAATATCGCAGATTTGCTTAAATTCCTCAGGCAGTAAGCCTAATTCTTTTGCTGTTTCAACATTGACAACACTATTCTTCATTATAAGAAAATTATTATTTTTAAAGTGCAAAGTTAGTAAATTCAGCTCAAAAGCCTAACAAAAAGTTATCTATTTTTCATTATTTAAGAAAACAATAATACTTTTGCATAATATAAACAAAGAGGCAAAAATGCCTAAATCATAATCAAAGCATAATACAAATATGATATTTAGAACAGAAATCACTCCTGAAAAGTTCTCACACTCCATACAACATAACGACCAAATAGTTCTAATTGGGTCGTGCTTTACAGAAAACATTGGAGTAAAACTAATAGAAAATGGTTTTCAAACCGATATAAACCCATTTGGAATTATATATAATCCAATTACTATTTCAGAATGTTTGAGACATATTTGCGATAACAAACCTCTTACCAAAGATGATATCTTAGAATCAAATGGTTGGTTTTCTTATTATCATCATGGTATTTATAAAGGGAAGACTCCCGAAGAACTATTAAAGAAAATAAATAATAGGATAAACGAAAGCAATCTCTTTATAAAAAAAAGCAAGTATTTAATCCTTACCCTTGGCACTTCTTGGATATACACACATAATCAAAGCAATAAGATAATGGGCAATTGTCATAAACTACCCTCAAAGCATTTAACAAAAAGCCTATTAAGTATAGAGAAAATAGTTGAAGACCTTTCCATAGGTATAGATAAATACCTTCAAAGCTCAGAAGTATTAGATGCAAAAGTATTAATAACCATATCACCCATACGCCATTTCAGAGACGGATATAGAGAAAACCAAGTAAGCAAATCTTTACTACATATTGCAACAGAGCAGCTTTTAAAGAAAAATCCAAGAATAGAATACTTCCCTTCGTATGAAATAATGATGGATGATTTAAGGGATTACAGATATTATAATGCTGATATGCAACATCCCAATTCAGTTGCCATAGATTATATATGGGAGAAATTTCAACACACTTACTTTAATCAAGATACAATATCAAGATGTAAAGACTATGAAAAGCTAAAAAAGATGAAAGAACATCGTCCTTTTGAACCTGAAAGCCAAGAATACCAAACCCATTTGCAAAAGATAAAAGAATTAGAAAAAGAATTAAACAACCCTATAAAATAATGAAATCCCATTTTGAAATAGAGGTCTGTGTGGACTCAATAGAGGCAGCCATAGAAGCAGAAAGAGGCAAAGCCGATAGAATAGAACTATGTTCAGTCCTAATAGAAGGAGGAATTACTCCCTCTATGGCATTAATTAGTATGGCTAAACAAAAATTAAATATTCCAATAATGGTGATGATACGCCCAAGAGCAGGAGATTTTTGCTATTCAGATTTAGAGTTTGAACTAATGAAAAAAGACATATCCTACTGCAAAGACATTGGAATTGATGGAGTAGTATTTGGTATTTTGACCCCAGAGGGAGAAATAGACAAAGAAAGAACCAAAGAATTAGTTCTAATTGCTTATCCTATGAAAGTATGCTTCCACAGAGCAATAGATATGACACGGGACTATTTTCAAGCCTTTGTAGACATTATGCAGTGCAAAGTAGATAGAGTTCTAACCTCAGGAGGAGAAAATAAAGCAATAGATGGAGCCTTCCGCATAGCTAAAATTATAGAGATAGCAAAATTAGAAAAAGAGAGAGAATCTTCTAACAAAGACAAAACCAATCCAATAGAAATTATGGTAGGCTCAGGCGTAAACCCAGATAATGCAGAAGAGATTTACAATAAAACCAAAGCCACTCACTACCATTTTAGTGCTAAAACAGAAAAAGAAAGCCTTATGCGCTACCGCAATAATGCCGTTTCAATGGGAGGATTGCAACCAGAATTAGAATATAAAATAGCTTCCGTTTGTTCAGAAAAGGTTTTAAAACTAAGAGAAACACTAAATAAATTATTTCTCTAAAATATAGCTTTTACCAAAAAAGCTTTGATAAATTATTAGGTTAATTTTAGTTCAGTATCTCTAATTCATAGTGATATACTCTCCATTTTTATCTTTGAAATGCCCTACAATAATAATAATTAAGTCAATAATATACCAAATACCAAAGCCTCCGAAGGTAATTAACTGCAATATGGCAGTACCATATTTTTCATTATAGAAGCGGTGAGCCCCAAAATAACCTAAGAATGCACATAAAAGCAAAGTAATTAACCATTTAGAACTAACATCTAACCTTACTGTTTCTGGGTGATTATTAGATAATCTTGCTTGTCTAACTCCGCATTTAGGACATATTTCTGCTGCTTTATCAATTACTGCTCCGCAGTTATGACAATACTTTTCATATTCTTTTTGCATAAATTTATTAGTTTTGTTAATTCTGCAAAGTTAAAATATTTATTTATTCTTATTGAATATTTCCACAAACATTTTTAACCCTCCTTTCTTTTAATTAATATAAATGTAGTGCTTATATGCTACTATAAAGTTCCTTCACTAAAACCTTAACATAGATTTCTTTGAAAATTAATCTCAAATAGCTCATAATTAGAATTAAGTTAGGCTTGCATTACCAAAAATTCATCTTTCTTTATCTATGAAAATTAGAACTAAAACTGAGAAAAAATGAAATCAAGTTTCAGTAAATTAGAATCAAGAGTTAATAAATTAGAATCAAGTTTCAGTGAATTAGAATCAAGTTTTAATTGGATAAGATGTAAAAAGAAATTTTTTATCCGAAGATTGTCTTAAAGATGATTTTGATATCTGAACAAAAGGTTCTTGTTTTGAGGTATTCAATACTTAAAGAAAGTTTCTGAGGCATTATTTCATTTATATAATACTCTTCTGGGTTTGGATTTTTTGCAAGTAGGTCATTTTCGTTGCGAAATTTAATGGAAGCAATGTCTGTTATGCCGGGGCGAACTCTTAGAATCTCTCTTTGCTCTTGGGTGTATAAATCAACATATTTCCTTACCTCTGGACGTGGTCCTACTAAGGACATATCACCTTTTATAACATTTATCAGCTGAGCAAGCTCGTCTATTTTATATTTTCTAAGCAAGTAGCCAAAAGGTGTTACACGTGGGTCTTTACCTTTTATCCCAACAGAGAGTAGTCCTTTGGTGTCGGCATCTGCAACCATAGTCCTAAATTTATAAAGGGTGAAGTCTTTACCTCCTTTTCCCACTCTTTTTTGTTTGTAAAACACACCTCCCTTACTGCTTAGTGCTATAATGAAAGCAATTAGCAAAAACAAAGGACTAAAAAAAATTAGTCCAAGTAGTGAACTTGTAAAATCAAATAGTCTTTTCATTAATTGACTATAATGTTATTGAATAGTACCCTTCTATAAGATTCTTTACAATATAATCTACCTCATTATTGGTTAGCTGAGGATAGATTGGGAGAGAGATTTCTCTTGTGTAGGTGTCGTATGCAATGGGATAGTCTTCTATTTTATAGCCCATATTTTTAAAGAGTGTTAGCATAGGTATTGGTATGTAGTGAACATTTGTTGCTATGTCTAAATTGGCTAAGTATTGTATTAGTTTATCTCTCTGCTCTTCTGTTATGGGATTTATTCTTAGGGGGTATAAATGGTAAGAGGTTGTTAATTCTTCTGTGTCTTGTTGTGGTAGAATAGCCCAATGGTATTCCTTTAATAAATTGGAGTAGCGTTGATATACTCTTTTGCGTTCTGAAAGCAGGTATTCGTATTTTCGTAATTGAGCAAGGGCAAGGGCAGCATTAATGTCTGGCATATTAAACTTCATTCCGTGAGCCACAATATCATATCGCCAAGCTCCTGCTTGTGTTTTGGTGAATGCATCCTTGGTTTGTCCATTCAAAGAAAGTATTCTAATTTCTTTATATAACTCTTCATTATCAAAAGGCTTAGGCATATTCAAGCAAATTGCACCTCCTTCGGCTGAGGTTAGGTTTTTCACTGCATGAAGTGAGAGAATGGAGACATCAACCAATTCTGCAATTGTCTTATTTTTAAGAGTTGCTCCCAAGGAATGGGCAGAGTCGGAAATAATCATTATTCTGCCTAATTTCTTTTGATTATCGGAGGTAGGGTTAAACCTTTCTTTGATTTTATCTGAGCATACTAATTTTATAATCCTTTCATAGTCGCAAGGAACTCCTCCTAAATCAACAGGGATTATTGCTTTGGTTTTAGTGGTTATGGCTTCTTCTATTTTATCAACATCAATAGTTAAATCACTTTTGATATCAACCATTATAGGTTTTGCTCCTGCGTCCATAACTGCCATTGCCGTGGCGCAGTAAGTATAAGAAGGTACAATTACTTCATCGCCTGCTTTCACTCCAAGCCAACGCAACATCAGTATAGCTCCACTTGTCCACGAGTTCACGCAATTTACCCTTTTGGCTTTGCAATAATGTTGCAAGCCTTCTTCTAATGCAGCAACCTTTGGTCCTGTTGTAATCCAGCCCGAAAGCAAACTATCATTTACTTCATTAATTATGTCTTGGTCAATGTAGGGAGGAGAAAAAGGAATCTTCATCTTAAATTGACATTATTTCTTTTTCTTTAATTGCTAAGACTTCTTCTGATGCTTTAATTTCTTTTTCGGTAATTGCTTCTATTTCTTTTTCAACTACCTTTATTTCATCTTCAGATACTCCTTGGTCTTTGGATTTTTTAACCTTGTCAATTATGTTGCGTCTTACATTTCTGATGCTTATTTTCGCCTCTTCAACCTCTGCTTTTGCTCTTTTAACAAGTTCTTTTCTTCGTTCCTCTGTAACAGCAGGAAGAGTAATTCTTAGGATATCGCCTTCAAACTTTGGGGTAAAGCCAAGATTGGCTGCTAATATAGCTTTATCAATTGGAGAAAGCATAGTCTTTTCCCAAGGTTGAATAATTATTTGTTTCGGATCAGGAGTTGAGATATTAGCAACTTGTTCTATTGGGGTTGGATTACCATAATAATCAACTTTAATGCCTTCTAACATAGATGGGGAGGCTTTCCCTGCTCTAATCTTGTTCATTGAGACTTCAAGAAACTTAACTGCTCCTTGCATATTGCTTCTACATTCCTCAATTAATTGTTTTGATAAATCTGTCATAATAATGTATTTTTTTTATAATTAAATTCTAATTGCTATTCTTGAAAAACTTGCTGCGTTATTATTTTCTGTTGTAATTTTTATTTGGAACTTGATTTGGTCTTTTCCACTTAATGTTGCAGTGCCTTCTAATGTATAAATTCCAACTTTTTGATTGAAACTTGCTGAACTTGACGTTGCCGAAGCAGAAATAGATTCCGATGAACTCAATCCAAAGAGTTCCCCACTTATAATTATCTTTCTTTCATCGTTGGGGTCAATTCTAATTGTTCCAGAAGAAGACTTTGCGGATTTTATATTGGTTTTGGTTTGTGGGAATATTATTTCTTCGTTTAACTTCCAATTTCCATTCCAATCAGAAGAAGCAAGAGTGTTGTCGGGTTCGCATGCCGAAAAAGTTAATAAAGCTAATAAAACACTGAATATAGCGATGAATTTATTTCTCATTTGATAACAAATTATTATGTTTTTAATGTGCAAATATAGAAAAATAACTACGAATTCCACATAAAAAGTATTGAAATAATTCTATAATATGTAATAAATGAGTAATTTTGAAGCCTGAAAATATATCTAAGTGATGATAAAAAAACATATACCAAACACCATAACCCTTCTAAATCTGCTCTGTGGGATATTATCTATTTACACTTTATACACAACAGAAAGTTTAATTCTTCCATCACTATTTATTATTATTGGAGCTTTGCTGGATTTTTGCGATGGATTAGTTGCAAGGCTTTTGAACGCATATTCAAATATTGGCAAAGAATTAGACTCTCTTGCAGATGTAGTAACCTTTGGAGTTGCTCCAAGTTTGATTGCTGTTGATTTGCTACAAGAGTTTTACCATTATAGTCAAGTATTATCAAATTATTCCTTCGTGGTTTATATACCTCTTTTAATGGCTTTAATGAGTGCTTACCGATTAGCAAAGTTTAATATTGACGAGCGTCAAACAATGGGATTTATTGGCTTACCTACTCCTGCGAATGCTTTAATTTGGCTTTCTTTACCAGTAATTTATTACCTTGAAACAACAAAAACACATCTCTGGGGCTTAAATATTCCTGAATTTTACTATACCCTAACAGCCTTATTACTTAATCCAATCCTAATGATATTAGGTTCAATTCTGATGTCTTTCCTTTTAGTTGCAGAGCTTCCACTCTTTGCAATGAAGTTTAAAAACCTGAAATGGAAAGATAATAAGGAGAAATTTATTTTCTTGATAATAACAATATTACTTATATTTGCACTCAATTTATATGCAATACCACTAATCATATTTGTTTATATAATAGAATCAATAATAATTAACACAATAAAGAAATGAAATTTAATGCAGAGATAGATGTAATGCCTCAAAAGGCTTTATTAGATCCACAAGGCAAAGCAGTAACCGGTGCAATGGCTAATATAGGCTTAGAGCAGATAACTAATGTTAGAATAGGTAAACATATAACATTGGAAGTTGAAGCAAAATCGGAACAAGAAGCAACAAAATTGGTTGATAAAGCCTGCAAAGACCTGCTTCATAATCCAATAATGGAGCATTACGAATTTAGATTAACCCGTCTATAAAATGAATGGCAAGTCATTGGACATTGCTATAAAAGACTTCAATTACAATTTACCTGAGAATAGAATAGCCAAATATCCCTTAGAAGAAAGGGATAAAGCAAAGTTATTAGTTCTAAAAAATGGAGAGATTAAAGAAAGAGTATTCTTTGAATTGCCTCAAATTTTAGACAAAGACCATTTGCTTATTTACAACGATACAAAGGTTGTTCACGCAAGGCTATTCTTCAAGAAAGAAACAGGTTCCGTAATAGAAGTATTTTGTCTTGAACCCTTCTTTCCAAATGAAATTCAAATTGCCTTTGCACAAAAAGAACAAGGGCAGTGGAAATGTTTTATTGGAAACAACAAAAAGTGGAAAGAGGGCTTGTTAAGCCAAAGCATAGAGCATAATGGACAAGAAATTACCCTTAATGCACAAAGAAAAGAGCAGATAGACAATGCTTGGATAGTTAATTTCACTTGGACAAAGGGCTACTCGTTTGCAGAGGTTTTGTCTTTGATGGGTATAATCCCTCTTCCACCATATATTAATAGAGAGGTAAGAGAACAAGATAATGATGACTATCAAACCATTTATGCTTTTGAACAAGGCTCTGTTGCAGCTCCAACCGCAGGATTGCATTTTACAGAAAAGACATTTACAGAACTCAAAGCCAAACAAATTAAATCAAATTTTGTTACCCTACACGTTGGAGCCGGAACATTTAAACCTGTCAGCACTAATTCTATTGCTGACCACATTATGCATACCGAAAAGATAACCATTCCAAAACAAGTAATAAAAGACCTGATTGCTTTCTCTCAAAAGAAGATTCTTTGTGTTGGTACAACCTCCGTGCGTACCATAGAAAGCCTTTATTGGCATGGTGTTAAGTTAATTGAAAACAAGAATGCTTCCCTTGAAATAGACATTTGGCAATGGGAACCTTATCAGAAAACACAAACTATTAGTTCTCAAGATGCCTTAGAGGCCATTTTAAATGCAATGGAGAAAGAAGGCACAGAGCTGCTTTGTGGACAAACCCAAATAATTATAGCCCCAACTTATAAGTATCGCATAGTAAACTCAATGATAACTAACTTTCATCAGCCAAAGAGCACTCTTTTGTTGTTAGTTGCAGCTATGATTGGGGAAAAATGGGAAGAGTGTTACGACTTTGCCTTAGAGAATAATTTCCGTTTCCTCTCCTTTGGGGATGCCTGCTATTTTGAAGTATAAACCTCTCTATTACTAATAATTAACCATCTCTTTTTATCCTTAAATTAGAACTTGATTTCATTTTCTTAGAATCAAGTTCTAAATTATTAACTCTTGATTCTAATTTTCTAAAACTAAGAGTTAGTTTGACAAAAGATAAACTTAGATTTTATAAAATAAAGTCTTTTTAGAATAATACCATAAAAAAGTAAAACATTACAAATTATTTATGTATTTTTGTTGATTAATAATTTTATGTGAGTGGTTCACAATTGTTATTACATTTTATTATAGTAAAATAAAGATTTAATTAGATATTATGAAGTACAAAAGGATTTTATTAAAACTTAGTGGTGAAAGCCTGATGGGAGAACAAGATTATGGCATATCTCCTGATATGCTTTCCCAATATGCAAAGGAAATAAAACAAGCCAAAGATAAGGGTTGCGAAATTGCAATTGTGATTGGAGGAGGTAATATATTTCGTGGCTTACAAGGAGCTTCTAAGGGTATGGATAGGGTTCAGGGCGACTATATGGGAATGTTGGCAACTTTAATCAATTCTATGGCTTTGCAAGGTGAATTAGAAAAGCAAGGAGTTAAGACAGAACTTCTTTCTGGCTTAGCAATAGAGCCTATATGTAAGGAACATTCAAGGGCTCGTAGCAAGGAGGCTCTTCAAGAAGGGAAGGTGGTTATAATTGGTGGCGGAACAGGAAACCCTTACTTTACAACCGATACCGCTTCTGCACTGAGGGCAATTGAAATTGAAGCTGACTTAATTCTGAAAGGGACAAGGGTAGATGGAATTTATAGCTCAGACCCTGAAAAAGATAAGACAGCAACTAAATACTCTGAATTGAGTTTTAAGGAAGCCCTTGATAAACGATTAAAGATAATGGATTTAACAGCCTTTGCTCTTTGTCAAGAGAATAATTTACCAATTTACGTTTTTGATATGAACAAAGAGGGTAATTTACAAAAGGTAATAATGGGAGAGCATATCGGAACAATAGTTAAATAATTGGAAGTTATTATTATTTTATCTACCTTTGCCAATTCTTTTTATAATTAGAGACAGATAATTAAAGAAACAAAATTAATAATACATAAAAAACAAACAAAGATGAAGAGATTTAAAGGATTATTTTCAACGATGTTGGCTACTGTTTTAGTAGCTTCAACCATATCATCTTTTGCGTGTACGAGTTTTCTTGTAACCAAAGGTGCATCAAAGGACGGCTCAACAATGATTACTTATGCAGCCGATTCACACACACTTTATGGCGAACTTTATTATAGAGCTGCCGCAAAGTATCCAGCAGGAACAATGATACAAATTGTAGATTGGGACTCTGGAAAGAAACTTATTAAGATTCCTCAGGTTGCAGAGACCTATACAATGGTAGGAAATTCAAATCAATGGGGCTTATCAATCACCGAAACAACTTATGGAGGACGACCAGAGCTTGAAGACTCAACAGGAGGAATTGATTATGGTACTTTGATTTATATGACACTTCAAAGAGCAAAAAATGCAAGAGAAGCTATAAAACAAATCACTGAGTTAATTGATACTTATGGTTATTTCTCATCAGGAGAGTCTTTCTCAATTGCTGACCCTAACGAAGTTTGGATATTAGAACTTATTGGGAAAGGAAACAATCCTCAAGTTAAAACCGATGCTAACGGCAATGTTGTTAAGGATAAGAAGGGAAATCCTGTAATAAATAAGAATATAAGAAAAGGAGCTGTTTGGGTTGCAATGAGAATACCAGATGGATACATTAGTGGTCATGCTAATCACGCACGTATTACAACCTTTCCACAAGAAGTGAAAAAGAGTTTTAAATCTATTTCTTCTAAAAACTTAAAAGAGATATTCCGTCCTGAGGTTGAAGTAGTGTATTCTTACGATGTAATTGAATTTGCTCGTCATAAAGGATATTTCAATGGGGAAGATAAAGATTTTTCTTTCTCAGATACCTATGCACCAGTAGATTTTAGTGCAGCAAGAGGCTGCGAAGCCAGGGTATATGCAGGCTTTCTTCGTTGTAATAAATCAATGATTCAATACGAAGACTATGCTATGGGGCATAATCTAAAAAACCGTATGCCACTATGGATTAAACCGGAGAACAAACTCTCTCTTAAAGATGTTATGGAGCTAATGCGTGATCATTATCAAGGAACCCCTATGGATATGACAAAAGATATTGGAGCAGGACCATTTGCTTGCCCTTATCGTTGGAGACCTATGGGCTTTGAATTAAATGGTAAAAACTACGTTCATGAAAGAGCAACCTCAACACAGCAGACTGGATTCTCTTTGGTAGCACAATCAAGAAGTTGGATGCCTGAGGGAGCAAAAGGGATACTTTGGTTCGGAGTTGATGATAGTTATTCAACAGTTTATATACCTCTTTATACAAATATACTAAGAGCTCCTGAACAAGTTAGAGAAGGAAACGGAAATATGGTAACATATTCTGAAACCTCATTATTTTGGTTATTTAATCAAGTAACTAATTTTGTTTATTCCAGATACGTAGATATGATAGTTGATGTAAGAGCAAAGCAAAGCGAATTAGAGAAACAATTCATAGAAGATGTTGAAGAATTTGACAATAAATTAAAAGGACTTTCTGCTGATCAGATGCGAAATGATATTACTAAGTTCTCAACAGAGAGAGTAACCAAGACTTTCAACACATGGAAAACTCTTAATCAATATCTCTTAGTTAAATACATGGACGGTAATGTAAAGAAGGAAAAAGATGGCAAGTTCCTAGAAAGCCCATACCGTCAAGGACAAAATGTCTTCCCTGAACAAAGACTTTATCCTAAGAAATGGTACCAAACTATTGTAGAAGACCATGGAAAGACAATAGAAGTGCCTCAAACACAAAAATAAAATTAAACTAAACTAACAAGAATGTGAATAAAAAGGACAAAAAACAACATAAACTAAGTTGAATTTTGTCCTTTTTCTTTTTAAAATTAGAGCGTTTTGTATTCAAACTCCAAGATAATATCATTGAGAAAAAATAGAAAGATAATAAGTCTGTTGCTTATTATTATCTATATCTTCTTTTTTGCAAGTGCAAACCTACAACAGCACGTGCATATAGTTAATGGAATAACAATATCACACTCTCACTTTTCAAAAGACATATTTCCTTTTTCCTCTAACACACCAACCCACTCACACAATTCAATAGAAATAAATCTAATCCACGATTTAAATATTGCTCTATTTTTTATTCTCTTTATATCAATAATAATAGGAATAGTCTCTCAAAAGCCTATTAAGATTCTTCCTCAAAGAGAAATATTAATTCCGTTAAAAACCTGTCTGTATAACCCTTCTTTAAGGGCTCCCCCATTTTGTTAGCTTATTAATGTCAAACCTAATTATAAGTTTGACTCCTTTTTTAAAGAAACACAAAGCAATTTTTTTTCATTTGATTCTTATTTGATTTTATCAAATTGAAACTTGAAGATAAATTATTGTCTTTTGAAGATAATTTTTTAGAATCAAATAAGAATAAATCGGCAAAATTTAACCGCAAAAGTTTTCTTTAATTTATGATATGTAATCTGTTATTGTATTCAGTAGCAGAATATATAATTTATAGAAATAATAATAAGAAAATAAAATAATAAAAATATGAATAAAATAATATTATTTGCAGTTCTGTTTGCAAATATAACAATGTGTGCTTTTTCAATGCCATTAAGAGATGACGATAAAGCAAGTATAGAAGGGCACGTATTTGATGCCAAAACCAAGAAACCATTAGAATATGTTTCTATTGGAATAAAAGCAACCTCACTTGGAACAGTAAGTGATTTGCAAGGAAACTTTATGTTTAGAGGATTAAAACCAGGGAAATACACCTTAGTATTTACATCTATTGGTTATGAGAAATTAGAAGAAGAGGTTCTTGTAACGATAGAACAAACTGCCCACGTCCATGTTGAAATGAAAGAATTAAAAAAAATAATGGACGAGGTTGTTATTTCTGCCAATAGGGTAGAAACATCTCGTAAGGAAGCTCCAATAATTGTTAATGTATTATCTGATAAAGCCTTCCAACAATCTAATGCACAAGATATATCACAAGCTCTTCCTTTCCAAAGCGGAGTAAGAGTTGAATATAATTGTCAAAACTGTGGTTTTCCGCAAGTAAGAATAAATGGAATGGAAGGGCCATATTCACAAATTCTTATTGATTCAAGAGCCATTATGTCTTCCTTGGGAGGTGTTTATGGTTTGGAACAAATGCCTATTAATATGGTGGACAGGATTGAAGTTGTGAAGGGAGGAGCCTCAGCACTATTTGGCTCCAATGCAATTGCAGGAACAATAAATATAATAACAAAAGAGCCAACACATCCTTCTTTTTCTATTGGAACAGATATAAGTTCAATTGGGATGAAATCCTTTGCTCAAAACTTTAACTCAAATGCGGTAGTCTTAAGTAAGGACGGAAAAGCAGGAGCTTCGTTCTACCAGACTTATAGAAAAAGAAATCCTTATGACCATGATAATGACGGATTTTCAGAAATAGGGAAATTAGATGCTTTTTCTTTTGGGACAAAGAGTTTCTTTAAGATAAACAATACTAATAAACTAACCTTAGAATATCACACTACACAAGAAACAAGAAGAGGTGGAGATAGATTTGACTTTCAGCCACATCTTGCAAATATATGTGAGATGACAGATCATAAAATTCATTCAGGAGGACTTAGTTATGATTATATAAGTCTTGATGCAAAGAATCGCTATTCCGTTTATGCTTCAGGACAATATATAGATAGAGATTCTTACTACGGATCGCATCAAGACCCTGATGCCTATGGGAAAAGCAAAGACCTTACACTTTTGCTTGGAACACAAGGTTCAAATAAAATAGACAAACTATTTTTCCTTCCAGCTTCATTAGTTTATGGATTAGAGTATAATACAAATAATCTCAATGATGAAGTAAAAGGGCATAATATTATAACAAAACAACAAACCAATATTTTTGGAGGATTTGGACAAGTTGAATGGAATGCAAAGAAGATTAACTTTCTATTGGGAGGACGTTTAGATAAACATAATCTGATAAAGAATGTGATTTTCTCTCCAAGACTAAACTTTATGTACAAGTCAAATGACAATTTTCAAGCAAGAATATCTTATGCCTCAGGTTATAGAGCACCTCAAGCCTACGAAGAAGATTTTCACATAACACAAGTAGGAGGATTGTCTTTAAGAACTTTTTTGGCAGAAAATCTAAAACCAGAATATTCCAATAGCCTTAGTGTTTCAGCAGATTACTATCTTCAAATAGGAGAAAACTATCAAGCTAATTTCCTTCTTGAGGGTTTTTATACCGACCTTAAAGATGTATTTGCTCTTAGAGTAGTAGGGCATGACACTTTAACTAATACCATGATTCAAGAAAGATATAATGCCAAAGGTGCAATAGTAAAGGGATTAAGTTTTACAGGGAAGATATCATACAAAGATAGATACTCATTCACACTTGGTTATACCCTCCAAGATAGCAAATATAAAGAAATGGAATTTTGGTCAGAAGATAGCGATGTTAAAGGCACAGAAGAAATGCTTAGAACCCCTAATGATTATGGATACACCACATTAAGTATTAAACCAATGGAACCAATGGATATTTCATTAACAGGTATCTATACAGGTAAAATGAAAGTACCTCACTTTTCTGGTTATATTGTAAAAGATAAGATAGAAACTACACCAAATTTCTTTGATTTGAATTTTACTTTTGCTTATAGCTTTACTCTATCAAAAGCCTTAGGATTAAAAATAAGTATTGGGATAAAAAATATATTCAATTCATATCAAAACGATTTTGATAAAGGAATAGATAGAGATGCAGGTTATATCTATGGTCCAATGCTTCCAAGGACTCTTCATTTTGGAGTGAAATTATTTAGCATATAGTCTGTTTTGAAGTATTAGGGTGTAATACTCCAAGCGTTACGCCCTAATACTTATCCTCCCAATTTTTTATATTACAATTATATTCCAAGTTATTTATAAACATATTATCATCAAAATCGGGGAAGAAATTAAAGCCAGTGATCCTTTCAAGCTCACTTACGCTCATACTATAATAAAATAACTCCTCCTTTAACTTCTCATTTTCCATAATAAATCCTATTGCTTTATAACTAGGAAAAGAAACATCTACAATAACCTTATAAAATCTGTATGGAACTGAAACCTTATTTTTCTTACCTATTGTTTGAATAATTGAATCAAATAAAGCCCCTGCAATTACTATAATGCTATCATTTTCCACCGCCCATTCTCTAACCTTTTTCTCCAACTCATGCCATTTCCCAGCATTAAAGGAATGGAGTTGTGGAGAGATATTGCTCATTAGGAAGGTTAAATCCTGAGCTTCCTGAGAAAAACTCATATCAGCACTTGGACAAATATGTCCCTTGTCATAGCCTGAATTACGATAATCTTTGGGTAAGGAAGACTTTGTTGAGACCTTATAATCTTCCCTAAACTTATTGGAACGCTTTGCATTATGCTCCAAAACCATTTCTTTTGTGAGCAAGTGAATTACCCATGCAGGCTGTTCATGTTTTTCAGAATAACCCAATTTAAAGAACTTATGATCTACCACCTCTAAGTAATTAGAATAAAATTTAGGCTTTGTTTTACCTTTTGTATTCTTTGTTTTGCAACTAATAGTGTAGGTCTGAGCTTGTAAAGCCTTTACATTAAAATAAGGAATTGCATTATTAATAGTAAGAATATCTTTTACCTCTTGCCCAAAAGCAAAGGAAGATAAGGTTAAAAACGCAATTATCAGAGTAAACAAAAGCCTAATCCTTCTCATTATTATGAGCTTATTTAGCAAGTATTATCTTTCTTTCCAGAAGCCATCTTCCTTTATCATCCCAATTAGTTTTTCTAATGCTTCCTCTTCACTTACGTTTTGGTAAACAACATTATTGCCTCTATAAAGACTCACCTTACCTTGTCCTGAACCAACATAACCATAATCTGCATCAGCCATTTCTCCTGGGCCATTAACAATACAGCCCATAACTCCTATTTTAATGCCAATAAGATGGCTACACTCCTCCTTTACCTTAGCTAAAACAGACTGAATATCGTACTTTGTTCTACCGCAACTTGGGCAAGAGATAAACTCAGCCTTATAGATTCTATCGCCAGAGGCTTGAAGAATATCCTTTGCAACAGGGATTTCTGCCTCTGGCTTATCGGTTAGGGAAACTCTTATGGTGTCTCCTATTCCCAAAGACAAAACTGTTCCAATACCAACAGCCGACTTTATCTTGCCATCCTCTCCGCTTCCTGCCTCTGTTACTCCAAGATGAATGGGATAAAGCAGTCCTTCATTGTCCAACATCTCTTTCATAAGCCTTACAGCAGACACCATTACCTTAACATTTGACGCCTTTTGGGAAAGCACCAAGAGGTTAAAATCCATTGAGTGTATTATCCTTGCAAATTCCAACGCCGACACAGCCATAGCAAATGGAGTGTTGCCATAACGAGCCACAACCCTTTGGGAAAGTGAGCCGTGATTGGTTCCAACCCTTATTGCAGTATTATGTTTCTTGCAAATCTCAATAAGAGGGAAAAGCCTCTCCTTAATCTTATCCAACTCCTCATTATACTCCTTTTCGCTAAGAGAAAGTGAGCTTTTGTTTCTTTCAAAATAGTTTCCTGGGTTTATCCTTACCTTATCAACAATCTCTGCGGCAACCAAAGCTACATTAGGATTGAAATGGATGTCAGCAATTAAGGGTATAGAGGAGTTTCGTTTGGCAAGTTCATTTTTAATATTGTAGAGATTTTGAGCAGCTTTTATGTCCGCAGCCGTTATTCTTACAAGCTCGCATCCCACTTCTTCCAATCGTAAAACCTGATTCACAGTGGCCATAGTGTCCATTGTATCAGTATTAGTCATTGATTGTATGCGAATAGGGTTATTTCCTCCAATCCCAATATTCCCAACCATAACTTCTTTTGTTTTTCTTTTATTATAGAGTAAGGTTAAATAGTCCTGACTCAAAAAGTCCATTTCTTTATTCATTATTGCTCTCTATTTGTTTCTTAGTTGAAAGTAATCCACAGGCAGCAAGTATGTCTTCGCCTTTGGAAGTGCGGATTGTGGTGGGAATATGAAACCTCTCTTCTAAATAGCTCTGAAATTCAAGCATATTTTCTTCATCTGCTTTTAATAGTTTGGAATTGGCATCTTGATGATAACGTATTAAGTTCACCCTACACTCTATCCCACGAAGTAAGTAAGAAATCTCTTTGGCATGAGAATAAGTGTCATTGAAGTCTTTCCAAAGTATATATTCAAAGGTTACTCTTCTTTGTCCATACCAATTATGTTTTCTTATCTCATCGCATACCTCCTCTATGGGATAAGCCTTTTCTATTGGCATTATCTTTAATCGCTCATTATGGAAAGGGTTGTGCATTGAAATAGCCAAATGACACTCTGTTTCATTAATAAATCTTATCATCTTAGGAATTATTCCTGCAGTGGAAACGGTAATTCTTCTCGGACTCATAGCCAAAGCCCATTCTTGAGTAAGTATTTTTATACTTTTTATAAGCTCATCATAGTTATCTAACGGCTCTCCCATTCCCATATATACAATATTACTTATATCCTCACATTCAGAAATAGAAAGAACAAAATTCACTATCTCTGCTGCACTTAGGTTTCTTTTAAACCCTTGCTTGCCTGTTGCACAGAAATCACAATTTATCTTGCAGCCTACTTGTGTGGATACACAAAGAGTTAGTCGGTCTTTGTCAGGGATTATTACCGACTCCACAAAAGACTCACTAGTATATTGATAAAGATATTTAATAGTCCCATCAATAGATTGCTGCTCTTTTATGGGTTCTATTATTCCTACTTCAAATCTTTCAGAAAGAGCTTCCCTTGCCTTAATTGAAAGATTGCTCATCTGGTTAATATCACTTACTCGTTTCTTATATATCCAATCGGCAATCTGTTTGGCGGTATACTTCGGAAGATTTAAGCCTAAACAAACCTCTTGCAACTCATCTAATGTCTTTCCTAATAACTTTTCTTTCATATTTTAATTTCCTCTAATCTCTTGTTTGTATAATCGTCCTTGAAAAGTATTTCTTTCCATCATTCTTTTCTCTATTAAAGACACAACCTCTTCATTTCGTATATCTCCCCAGCCTTTATTTGCTCTAAATCGTGGAGGAACTTCGCCTGCAAAACGTTCTATTACTATCTCTGGGCTTAGCCTTTCTAAAAAATCTATTATAAATTCTTGGTATTCTGAAAATGGGAAGAGATTAAAGTCTTGCGGATTGGCTTCATAGTCTTTTAGTATAGCAGTATTTTTAAAGAGTTGGAGCTGATGAAATTTAAGGCTATTGAGTCCAAGTTCTGAAAGCAAATAAGCCTCATTTAACATCTCTTCTTTGGTTTCTGAGGGTAAGCCAAAGATTATATGTCCACCTGTTTTTATGTTTCTTATCTTGCTTTGAGCAATTGCCCATTTGGTTTGTGAGAATGTATGACCACGATTTATTCTTTGTAGGGTTCTATCGTAACAACTCTCTATTCCGAACTCTAACATAATGTAATGTTTCTCCGATAGCTCGGCAATATAGTCAAGCTTTTGCTTATCAACACAATCGGGGCGAGTGCCAATTACAAGTCCTATTATGTTTTTATGCGAAAGAGCTTCGGAATATCTTGCTTTGAGCGTATCAATATCTGCATAAGTATTGGAGAAAGGCTGAAAATAAGCTAAGTATTGCTTAGCCTTTTGGTAGCGCCATTGATGGAACTCTATGCCTTCTTCTATCTGTTGAGTAATTGACTTATTGGATTGGCAATAAGAGGGATTGAAAGCATTATTATCGCAAAATGTGCAGCCACCAAAGGCTAATGTCCCATCCCTATTGGGACAGGTGAAGCCTGCATCAATAGAAAGTTTCTGAACTCTTTGTCCAAATACTTTTTTGAAGTAGTTTGAGTAAGCATTATAGGGACGTGATGTTCCCCAATCATACATTTTGCTTTCTTTATCCACGAATTATTTTCTTGATATACATATTTCTTATTTGCTCTCTAATCTATGATTATCTAATCTTTCCTTTGGCTTAATAAATCCACCAAATGAATTGTTTTAAGGTCTATTTTATTCTTATTAATATAGGATTCCAAATGAAGCAAACACGATTGGTCGGAACTAACAATATATTCTGCCCCTTCTGAAAGTACTTGTTCTATCTTCTTTTGAGCAAGAGCCATTGACACAGGCTCATTAAATAATGTGAACATCCCACCATAACCACAGCAGAAATTATTTGTATTGGCACTAACTATCTCTAAACCCTTAACGTTTTGAAGTAAGAGTTTAGTCTCCTCAACTACGTTATATTCATTTAAAGAATGACAATTATAATGAATAGAAACCTTATGAGGAAAATAAGCCCCAACATCTAAGGTCTGGGTGGTGCATACCAAAAACTCTGTAATATCTAAAATCTTATCACTTATGCTTTTGTAGATATTATGATTTGAGGTATTGAAAAAGAGCTTGCTCATATTGTTTTTAACATAACTAATGCAGGAAGTGGAACAGCCAACAATATAGTTTCTTATTCCAAAATCATTAATAAATTTCTCCCCTATTTCCTTAGCCTCTTCCCAATTTCCATTATCGTAAAGCAGTCTTCCACAGCAAGTTTGGCTGGTGTTATAAACAACCTTGTGCCCGAGTTGTTCAAGAAGTTTAATCAGATTAACACCTGTTTGAGGAGTGAATTGATCAACGCAACAAGGAATAAAAACTTCAACATTCATACATTTAGATTTTGTACAAAAATACTAAAAACTAAGTTACAAATTATTATTGTCTCTATTTTTATATCAAGAGATATTTTATTAGAATCAAGTTCTAATAAAATAGAATCAAGAGTTAATAGATTAAAATAAAGTTCTAATTTTTCTTTTTGCTTAATCTATTGATTAAAGCGATAAGATAGCCAAGTGTTATGAAGGCTCCCGGAGCTAAAACAAAAATAAGTATTCCGTCATTATCACCTATGAATTTCATATCAAATAATGAACCCGAGCCTAACATCTCTCTAACTCCTCCCAATATGGTTAGGGCTAAGGTAAATCCTAATCCCATCCCAATTCCATCAAACATAGAATTCATTATTGTATTTTTGTTTGCAAAGGCCTCAGCTCTTGCAAGAATTAAACAGTTTACAACAATTAGAGGAATATAAATACCTAAGCTTGCATACAATGCGGGAACATAAGCCTCCATAGATAGCTGAACAATGGTTACAAACGACGCAATTACAACAACAAAGGCTGGAATACGTACTTTATCGGGGATAACATTCTTCAAGGCCGAAATAACTACGTTGGAACAAATCAAAACAAATGTTGTGGATAATCCCATCCCTAATCCATTTATTGCAGAGGTTGTTGTTGCAAGGGTTGGACACATTCCTATTAAAAGAACAAATATTGGATTTTCTTTTAATATACCGTTAGATAATATTTTAAATTTATTCATGTCAAGTATTGGATTTTAATTTTGTTGTTGATATTTTTTAAATGCTTCAAATGCGGAATTGATAGAGGAAAGAAAAGCTCTTGAAGAAATGGTTGAGGCAGTAATTGCATCAATTTCGCCTCCATCTTTCTTTACAGCAAGCTTTGTCTGAGATAAATTTTTCCCTCTTATGTCTTGATTTGCTTTACTGGTCTTAAACCAGTCTGTAATCTTAGAGCCTAAGCCTGGGGTTTCGGAAGCTGCTAATATTGTATAATTGGAAACAATTCCTTCATTATCCAAACCTACCATTACTTCTATTTTTCCAGCATAACCATCATATGAGTAGGTTTGAATGGCTGCTCCAACGAGTTTGCCATCTTTTTCCGCAGGATAAATAAAAAACGCATCGGTTTTTCCATCAAGTTTAATTTCAACCTTTTCTCCTACTTTTGCATCCTTAATAGGTAATACTTCTTCAATAGCGTCTTGTTGTTTTTTCATTTGTGCTTTCTGTATTGGCTCTTTTGTTAAGGTGTAACCGCCAGCCAACACTGCCGATGCTATCAAAGAAATAATGCCTAATGATAACACCATATTTTTTAATGAAGAATCTAACTTTGCCATATTTAATTATTTTTTCGTTTATTCTTATTTAATACTAATATCCAAAAGCTTTTGGCTTAAATGCTTTATCAATAAGTGGAGTTACTGCATTCATAATTAGAATTGCAAAAGAAACACCTTCGGGCATTGGCCCAAAACTTCTAAATATTATGGTTAGAACTCCACAACCAAAGCCAAAAATTAACTGACCTTTGTATGTTATTGGAGAAGTTACCATATCTGTTGCCATAAATATTGCTCCCAAAAGTAGTCCTCCTGCCAAAAGTTGGTACAAAGGATGAATAAATTCACTTGGATTTACAAGCCAAAGAATAAGAGCAAATATACCGGCTGTGCCTATGAAAGATACCGGGGTATGCCAAGAAATAACTTTTCTAAAAAGCATTATCATACCTCCAATTATTAGAGCAATAGCAGATATTTCTCCTAAACTTCCACCAGTAAAGCCAATAAACATATTCCATAAATCAACGGCTTGACCATCTTTTAAAGCAAGTAAAGGCGTTGGGCCAGTTACTGTATCGGTTAATGAAGAGCCAAAAAGAGGTTTTGGTAAAGGCCACTCACTCATTGCAACCTTACTTGGAAATGAAATAAAAAGAAATACTCTACCAACAAGTGCAGGATTGAAAGGGTTTTTACCTAATCCTCCATAAGACATCTTCGCAACACCTATTGCAACCAACGCTCCTATTGCAACAATCCACAAAGGAACATTTGAAGGAAGATTAAACGCAAGTAAGATTCCGGTTATTACGGCTGAACCATCTTTAATTGTGGGTTGAACTTTTAGGATATACTTTTGAATTAACCACTCAAAGCCTACGCAAAACACAACAGAAGTAAGGGTTACCAATAAGGCATCAAGGCCAAAAAAGTAAATACTTACCAATAATGCTGGCAAAAGAGCAATAACTACCGTCCACATTATTTTCTTTGTGGTCTGATTGCTTTGAACATGAGGTGAACCTGAAATAGTTAGTAATGACATCTTCTATAATTTTATTTTTATTATTTATTATCTTTTCTTATTCATTGAGTCTAAATAAGACTTAGTTGAACGAATAATTTCTAAGTATTTTATTTTATAATTCAATTCAAAATCTTCTTCCTTACAAAAAGACACAATGGCAATAATCCTATTAAACATTTTAATGAAATAGAAATAACTTATAGCCCTTTCTTCTCCAACATTAAATGTTGCAATATACCAAAGAGCATTTTTCCCATTTATCTTTTCGTTTCCTTCTTTAATAATTGTAAATCCATCAAAAAATTCAGAAAAATCAACTGAAAGAAAGTTCTTATCAACAAATTCTTCTAAATCTCCTTCATCCCAACGGCTTGGAGTAAATTGAATCTTCTCTTCAAGCATTTGTGAAGGATTGTTTTCATCTGAATCTGCGTCCAAATCTCCTTGAGCATATTCCTGTTCAAAAGCATCCTTAGCAAAAGGAGGATAAAGTACAATTTCTCCTTCCTGCCCTTGCTCCAAATCCCACTCATCAGGATAAGAAATAATAAAATCATTTACCTTATCAACATATATTTCCTTTCCATCCTGCTGAGCAAAAATACTTACAGAGCAAAAAACAAATATAATTAATAATACTCTTTTCATTCAGGTTATGCGTTTTATTATCTTGATATTATAATTTTTATTTTTGTGCTCTTTGACGACGAATTTCGCCTATATGGTTTTTGGAAATACGAACTAAATCAAGCAATGGCCTTCCAGCTGGACAGGTAAATAAGCAGCATCCACATTCTATGCAATCCATTGCAAGGGTTTTCTCAGCCTCTTCCCACAAACGATTTTCTGCAAATTGGGCAATCTGAATGGGTTCTAATCCCATTGGACAAACGCTAACGCATTTACCACATCGCAAACAATTAGTTACTTCTTTTCTTGTGGATTCTTTATTAGACATTAGAAGAATAGCAGAAGTTGTTTTGACAGTTGGAGCTGAAAGTTCTGAAATTGCTTTTCCCATCATTGGTCCTCCACTAATAACCTTTCCTGTGCCTTCTGGTAATCCACCACAATAATCTATTACAGATTGAATAGGAGTTCCAACCCTTACCAATAAGTTTTTCTTTTGTTTAACATTCTTTCCTGTTAGGGTTAGTATGTTTTGAATTAAAGGCATATTCTTTTGTACTGCGTAATAAACAGCTTGGGCTGTTCCTATATTATTTACCACACAACCAACCTCAATGGGAAGTTTACCACTTGGAACTTCTCGTTTGGTAAGGGCATAAATAAGTTGCTTTTCTGCTCCTTGTGGATATTTTGTTTTTAAAGGAATTATTTCTATGCCTTCAAATCGCTTTGCTGTATTGGTTAAATGTTCTATAGCATCTGGTTTATTACTTTCAACTCCTACTAATGCTTTCTCTACATTTAGTGCTTTTTTAAGGATTTCAACTCCTATCAAACATTCCTCAGCTCTTTCATTCATTATTCTGTAATCAGAAGTCAAATAAGGCTCACATTCAACAGCATTAATTATTAAATAGTCGGCCTTCTTGCCTTGAGGTATCATATATTTTATATGTGTTGGGAAAGCTGCACCTCCTAAGCCCACAATACCCATTTCTTTTATCTTTTCAATAATTTGATTGGAGTCAAGTTTTATTTCTCTAACAATTTCTGTTGAACTATCTATTCCTTCTAACCATTCATCTTCTTCTACATCAATATAAATAGCAGGTTTCTTATAACCGGTAAAATCAGTAGCAACATCTATTTTGGTAATAGTTCCTGTGTAAGGAGAATGAGTATTGGCACAAATGAACTGCTCTGCTTTTGCAATCAATTGCCCCGTCTTTACTTTATCTCCTTTTTGAACAATCAAGGTTGAGGGAGCTCCCAAATGCTGTGAAACAAAAACAACTGCTTGCTTAGGCAATGGGAAAACTTCTATCGTGGAATCATTAGTTAATTTGTTTTCTTGAGGGTGAACACCTCCTCTATTGAATGTTTTCATGGTTATTTTATGTTTCTAAATTAATTTTGAATTGCTTCTGCTTGTTCAACTGCTATTTTTTCTTTCTTTGGAGGGAAATTGATTTCAAGGATTGCACCTGTTGGGCATTCTGTTACACATTTACGACAAAGTTTGCACTTTGTAAAGTCAATATAAGCCAAATTGTTCTCAATCTTTATTGCATCAAACTCACAAACCTTTTCACACTTACCACAGCCTATACATGCAACATTACAATTCTTCTTTGCAAGTCCTCCCTTTTCAGTATTGACACAACTAACAAATACTCTTCTATTCTTAATTCCTTTATTCCTAAGCTCTATTATTTTTCTTGGACAAGCCTTTACACAAGCACCACAAGAAACACATTTTTCCTCATCTACAATTGGCAAACCACTTTCCTTGTCTATAATTATTGCGTCAAAGGCACAAACTCCAACACAATTGCCTAAGCCTAAGCAACCATTCGGACAGCCTCCCTCCGAAGACATATTTAAATGTGCATAAAGACAATCTTGTACTCCATCGTATTGCACCTTAGCTGTTGTGTTTAGTTTTCCTCCGTTGCAACGCACAACAGCAATCTGAGGCGTTGAAGCACTTATCTCTAAACCCAATATTTCTGCAATATCATTAATTGTTTTATCGCCTCCAACCGGGCAGCGTAATCCATCCAAAGAAGAGGCATTAACAATTGTCTCAGCCAAAGCCCTGCATCCCGTATAGCCACAACCACCGCAGTTTGCTCCTGGTAGTTTCTCAGCAATTAAATCAATTCTGGGGTCTTCAATAACCTTAAATTTCTGTGCAACAAAATACAGAATAACAGCAGCAATCCCTGCGGTTAAAACCAATACTAAAATAGAGTAAATAATGATTGACATAATTTTTTTGTACTTTAATTTCAATAAAATTCCAAGCAACAAAAATACGATAAAAATTCTAAACCCCTAAAATTTGAGTTAAATTTGGAATTAATCCATATTGCATTTTTGTAAAGGCATGAAAATAATATCAAATTAGAATGATATATAAGTTTGATAATCGTATATTTAAGCTATTGATATTAAAAACCTAATGAAATCAAGTTTTAATTTATCAGAATCAAGTTTCAGTTTAATGAAATCAAGTTTCAGTTTATTCAAATCAAATTTCAGTGAAAAGCTATCTTAATCCCATATCAGATTTCAATTTTTGAATCCGAGCATAAGAGTTATTTATGGATTTCTCCTTTATTTTACCTTGCTTTACTAACCGAAAGATAGTATCAATTGCTTTATAGCCTATTTCTTTATCGTATTTCTCTCCATTATTAGAAAAAATAAACATATCCACTCCTGCATTTATGGCTTTTTCTAAGCAGGTCGTAAGGTCGTATTCTTTGGCTATTGCTCCCATTGCCATATCATCCGAAATTATAATCCCATCATAATTCATTTGTACTCTCAATTTATTGGTAAGGGTATTATATGACATTGTTGCAGGATAATTCTCATCAAAATTAGAGTTAAAGACATGCGAGCTCATAACCATATCAACCATACCTTCTTCAATTAAGACTTTGAATGGAATTAATTCTTCTTCGGAATAGGTATTGGTAACATCTGCTATACCTTTATGAGTGTCGGAAGCAGAAGAGCCATGCCCTGGAAAATGTTTAATAGAGGTTAGAATACCTTTCTTTCTGTGTTCTTCTATAACTATTTTAGCATTATCTATAACTACTTGTGGTTTGTCGGAAAAACTCCTTTCTAATTTGCCTATTATAGGGCAATCTGGGTTAATGTTTAAATCGACTGATGGAGTAAAATTTAGATTAATTCCTAAGGATTTAAGAGTAGTAGCTGTTCTTGAAGCCCATTCTCTGGTAATTGATTTCTTATTATTATCGCCCAAATATTGCTGTGAAACACTTGGAGCAAAACCATATTGTTCTTTTAACCTGCTTACCTTTCCTCCTTCTTGGTCAATGGATATAAAAAGACTATTATTCCCTGCCTTTTGCAATTCTGTGCATAGCTTACGTAGTTGGTCGGGATTTTCTATATTGCGTTTGGCTTTCTTAGATGGAACATCATAATCAAAGAGAATTACTCCACCTATCTTTTCTTTTGTTATAAGGTTGTAGATAGGACTTTTTGTGGTTAGTTCTGCTTCTCTAAATCCTATAATTAACATTTGTGCTATCTTCTTTCTAAGCTCTAAATCTTCCTTTGAATAGTCTTGTGCTTTTATTTGATGGTCTGAAAGAAAGATAAGCAAAGATACTATTACTAAACTAATTCGCTTCATTGCTTTATTGAGTTTTTTTGTTTTAATTTCCTTATTTTAAGTATGCAATTTGAGAGCAAAAGTAAGAAAATTATTATTGTCAGAATTGTTTTTCTTATCTTTGTGGCTTGAAAAAACTTCATTAATTATGAAAGAAAGAAAAAACAATCTAATTTTTAGCTTATCTATTATTGGTATTCTATACTTTATTTTTGGTTTTATTACTTGGCTAAATAGTGTTTTAATCCCATTTCTAAGAGAAGCATGTGAGCTAACAGATTCTCAGGCTTATTTAGTTACATTTGCTTTCTATATTTCCTATTTTGTTATGGCCATTCCTTCTTCGTGGGTTTTGAAAAAAACAGGCTTTGCCAAAGGTATGGCATTAGGCTTAATTGTTATGGCTATTGGTTCTTTGGTTTTTATTCCTGCGGCAAATCAAAGGAGTTATCCTATTTTCTTAGTGGGGTTATTTCTTCAAGGAACAGGATTAGCTCTTTTGCAAACGGCAGTTAATCCTTACGTAACTATTTTAGGACCTATTGAATCGGCAGCAAAAAGAATGAGCATTATGGGGTTATTCAATAAGATTGCTGGAATGATTGGTATATTTTGGCTTTCAAAAGTTCTTTTCGCAGATATGAATGCCATCAGCCAACACATACAAACTCTTTCTGGAGATGCAAGACTAATGGAACTTAATTTACTTACTCAAAGAATTATTCCTCCTTATATTTGGATTTCTATTGGATTAGTTTTGCTTGCAGTTATGGTTCTTTTAGCTAAATTGCCTGAGGTAGAGAACAAAGAAGATAATGATAATACTAAATCGGAAAGAAATATTTTTAGTTTTACTTATCTTTGGCTTGGAGTTTTAGCTTTATTCCTTTATGTAGGAGTTGAAGTAATTGCCATAGATACTTTAGGGCTTTATGCAGAAAGTCAAGGGATTTCAAAAGATATTGCTCCAATGTTGGGAACTTTTAGTTTGATTGCTTTAACCTGTGGTTATATATTGGGGATTATTCTTGTTCCTAAATATATTTCTCAAAGCAAAGCACTAACAATTTGTGCTGCCTTAGGATTGGGTTTTGCTACTTTGGCAATTACAACTTACGGAGTGGTGTCAATAGTGTTTATTGTGCTTCTAAGCTTTGCCCATGCACTAATGTGGCCAGGCATTTGGCCTCTTGCAATAGATAAACTCGGAAAACATACTGCTTTTGCTTCGGCTCTTTTAATTATGGCAATTGCAGGAGGAGCTGTTATGCCATTAATTTATGGAGGATGGGCAACAGCAATTGACAATAGGCAAATTCCTTATTTAATTCTTATACCTTCTTATTTGTATATTGCTTATTATTCAATTAAAGGACATAAGATAGGTAAGAAAATTTAACAATGAAATACATTATTAATAATGACTAAGGAGAAGAACAACTGTTCATTTTGTGGAAAGAATGAAAAGGAAGTTAATTTTATGGTATTTGGATATGGCACAAATATATGTGAAAGCTGTATTGACAAAGTATATGAAATGAAGCTTGAAGATAAAAGAATTAAAGACTCTCAGTTTCTTAAACGACTTGAAATAAGTCGCCCAAAGGAGATAAAAGAATATCTTGACCAATATGTTATAGGACAAAATGAGGCAAAGAAAGTTCTTTCGGTGGCGGTTTATAACCATTATAAGAGATTAAACTACGATTATGATAATAAGAGAAATGCTCATTCAGACAATATTGAAATAGATAAGTCTAATATTATCATTGTTGGTGAAACTGGAACAGGGAAAACTCTATTGGCAAGAACCATAGCCAAAATGCTAAACGTTCCTTTTGCAATTGCAGATGCAACTGTTTTGACAGAAGCGGGTTATGTTGGAGAAGATGTTGAGACAATTATTACTCGTCTTTTACAAGTAGCCGACTATAATGTTGATAAAGCAGAAAGAGGCATTGTATTTATTGATGAGATTGATAAGATTGCAAGAAAAAGTGATAATCCTTCCATCACAAGAGATGTTAGCGGAGAGGGTGTTCAGCAAGCCCTTCTAAAACTTTTGGAAGGAAGCATTGTTAATGTTCCACCACAAGGAGGAAGAAAACATCCCGAACAAAAACTAATCCCAGTAAACACAAAAAACATACTATTTATTTCAGCAGGTGCATTTAATAATATAGATAAGATTATTGCAAGACGCCTTAAATCAAACGCTATTGGCTATGCCGAAGCAAACAAACGGGAAGAAATTGATAGGAATAATATTTTGCAATACATACAACCACAAGATATAAAAACCTTTGGGCTAATTCCCGAATTGGTAGGGCGATTTCCTGTACTAACTCACTTAGACCCTCTGGGAAAAGACGCCTTAAAAAGAATACTGACAGAACCTAAGAATGCAATAGTAAAGCAATATAAGAAACTCTTTGAAATAGATGATGTAAGACTTAAATTTAATGATGATGCACTTGACTATTTTGTTGAGAAAGCAATTGAATATAAACTTGGGGCAAGAGGATTAAGAGGTATGATAGAAACTGTTATGACAGATATAATGTATGAAACTCCCGAGACCAACAAAAAAGATATAATCATAACAAAAAAGATTGCTTCAGAAGAATTTGAGAAATTTGGAAACAAGTTCAGTAATTCAGAAAAATAGGTTTGGCATAATTATTGTTAAGATGTTCAATGATAAAATTTAAAAGACATAAACTATGAAAAAACTTGGCTTAATAATATTATTGTTTGCAATGCCTCTAATTGCAAGTGCACAATTTCCTTCTTCCAATAGAATAGTTACTTTTGCAACAATTCTTAATGGAGATACTATTCCAATGAGTTATATTAAGGAAGTTACCATCGAAGGCTTTATTGCTCCACTTACAGCCGCAGAACAACAAAAATATGCTAAACTTATACGCAACGTAAAGAAGACTTATCCTTATGCCAAGCAAGCAGGGAAATTGCTTGAATCATATAACTTAGCCATGAAAGATATGGACAAAAAATCACAGAAGAAACTTATGAAGCAAGCCGAAGATGAAATAGAAAGAAGGTTTGGAACAGAGATAAAAAAACTATCCAGAAGCCAAGGTACAGTTTTAATAAGACTAATTGATAGAGAAACCGGTAGCGACTCTTATTCTTTGGTTAAAGAACTAAGAGGTAGTTTCAGAGCCTTTTTCTATCAATCCATCGGGAAACTCTTTGGTTATAACCTACGTTCAAAATACAATCCACAAGCAAACGAAGAAGATAGGATAATAGAAAAAATCATCTACGGCATAGAAACTAATCGTATCTAAGAAATGGAATATGGATTTTGTCATCTTGGAATTATTCCTCTAAGAAAAGAAAGTAAAGAACAATCAGAACAAGTTAGCCAACTCTTGTTTGGAGATAGTTTCATTGTTTTGGATAAAAATGATAATTGGCTTTTGATTGAGAATTTTGATGATAAATATATTGGTTGGGTTGATAAAAAGCAAGTAATAGGACTAAACCAATCAGAATTTGAAACCTATACCCAAGCCTCTAAACAATTCGTCAGAGAAGCCATTGCCTATGTTTTTCAAACCAATACCATAACCAAAGAGAAGATTATCTACCCTATATACTTAGGTTCACAAATAGTTTCTGCAAAATTCCAATTAAATAATATTCTTTTTGAAATATCTCAAAGCTCTTTAACACAAAATATCGTTACAAGCTCACTTCATCTTATTACAATAGCCTTAAAATATCTCTCTACTGCATATCTTTGGGGAGGGAAAAGCCTTTTTGGAATAGATTGTTCAGCTCTAACACAGATGTGCTACAAACAAATTGGCGTAAACCTACTTAGAGATGCCTCACAGCAAATAACACAAGGCGAACAGGTTAAAGACATAGCCTCAGCCCAAAAAGCCGACCTTTGTTTCTTTACTAATGACCAAGGAAAGGTTGTTCACGTTGGAATATATATGGGTAATGGAGAAATAATTCATTCTTCGGGGCAGGTAAGAATAGATAAGATTGACCAAAAAGGGATATTCCGCCAAGACACTCAAACATATTCACATTCCCTTTACATGATAAAACGTATTTTGTAGATTCTAATTTCTCTTCTCATTATTTTAATTTACTGAAGCTTGATTCCATTTTACTGAATCTTGATTCTAATCTACTGAATCTTGATTCTAATTTTTTCTTTCTTGATTTTATTTTTCCTCAACTCTTTAAAAAAAATTGGTGGATTATTTCTTTTACTCTATTTTTAAATTCAAAGCCAAGAAGTAAAAGAAAAGGAATATAGAAAAGATTACTTAATGCTGTTTGGTTTAAATCTTCTTTGATTGAATAGCCAATAGAGTTGAAAGCCTATCTCTTGCTTTTTATTGTTATTAATCATATCGTTGCCAGAGTGAATGGTGGTTTTGTTTGTATAGAATGTTATGCTGTAACGAGCGGTTAAATAAATATCTCTTGTAAAATTGTATCGTAAAATTATGTAAGAACGAATCCCTTTGTCGTAAAGCTGAGAGGAGGAATAGGTAAGCGGGAGAGAATATTCATAAATATAAAAAGCATTATCGTAATTATCGGTATTAAATACGGCAAAACGAAGATTTGCACTTAAAGGAAATTTTTGAGGATTTAATATAAAGTCAAAAGAAGCAAAGGTTCCATTATTCTTTTCGGAAGGAAAACTAAGTGTTTGAGAGTAGCCAAAGCGTATTTTTAGCATTAACCAATCTTTTATAGACAAGCTATGGCGTAATTGTATTTGTTGGAGGGTATTGTCTTCGGGATAGGTTTGGTTATTGGTGTGTCTGTAATTGGAAGGACGGTTATTGTTCTTGTAAAGAAGGGTTATTTGATTGGAGGTGTTGGGGTTATAATTTAGTTCACCTTTAAATTTATAGCCGCTTATAGATTGGTTGGCTCTATATGTTTCATCGGGAAAGTTGAAATAGTCGGCTGCAATAAAGAAATTAAGATATTTGTTTATCAGCATTGAAAAAGCTGTGTATATCCCTCTTTCATTAGCATTTCTTGACTGCACTCCAATGGCAGAGGAATAGTAGTTTTGAAATTGATTTTGATAGTTGCGGTAATTAATTGTAAAATTAGTTTTGTAACCTAAGTTTATGTCCATTCCAACTAATCCTGCATAGCCTTTATTCTTACTCATAGCAATTTCGGAAAAGAGTCTGAATCTTCTAAACAAAGGCACTGAAAAGTTGGTACTATATATATTATTGTCATTGCCTTCAAAATAGTATTGCATATAGGATTGGTTACGATGAGTTATTGGGTATTTGTATTGATAGCGAAATACGGTTGTACCTATTTCTATACCTTTTCTTTTCCAATTTATATGTGTTCCATAAAATAACTCTTGATTGCTGTCTTTTTTGCTTAACTCACTTAGGGTTCTGTGCTGTCCGGTTTCAAGTATGCTTCCGGAGTAGTCAATATTATTATAGGAACCAAAAAGAAAGATAGAGAAATCTTTAAGTTTTATTTTTGTTGCCAAGCCTCTCATATAATTATACTCTGTTATGGAGCGATTGGGTTTAATGCCTGTATAATTCTTTTTGCTTTTGGCATCAGAGGAAAAGTATCCAAAGTTGAGGTTTTGATTTATTGCTAATCCTTCTCCGAAGCCCAAACGATAATCCCCTATTGTTATTTGTTCAAAAACAGAAATATCTTTTATGGTTGCTTGCATTGAAAGATAGTCGTATCCATAAGGTTGATTTTTTGTAAAAAATGGTTCTCCTGCATCGTTATCGGCAACAAGAGAAAAGGAAATCCTATCATAGTAATTGAAGTTATATCTGAGGTTGGTTGAAAAGTTATTCCCAACAAAGCCTTTACCCTCTTCTTCTATTAGGTATCCTTTTGCTTTTTCGAGAACTTGCTTGTATTGAAGTCTTATGTCATGAATGGATTTGGAAAAGATAGAATCAAATCTTAATGATGCTTTCCATTTTATTGGAGCAATATAAATATATGGTAAGATTTGTTGTAGGGTTTGCTCAGAAAAGCCATTGATAAGAGGGATTTCATAGATGCTTAAAAGAGGATGAGTTTCTTTGATGTATCGTTTAAGGGAAAGAATTTGAAACTCATCTAAACCAATTAGACGAAGGGTATTTTCATCTGCCGAATTAATATTTATAGGATTTAGGCTTAGATAATATAAATCCTCTATTAAAGTTTGCTTTTCTCTTTCCGATATTTCGCTTTCTTCAATAGAGGATACTTGTTGGTTAGATTGAATATCTACTTGTGAAAATAGTGTAGTGCAAGAAGAGAATAGTATTATGAATAATAATATCTCTTTTCCTGCTCTCATGTTCTTGGTTATATGTTAGCTACATTTACTCCAACCACATGATGAGCAATTCTTACATCCACCTGAAAATATTATGGTTTCTTGTCCGCAAGAAGGGCAGGTTTCTCCTTGTGCTTTGGTGCCGTCTTGTATGTATTTCTTTAAGGCTCTTGCTACTCCGTTTTTCCAAGTGTTGATGGTGTCGGTGTCTAAGGTGAGTTTGGAGACTAAGTCTATTACATTATTTAATGGCATTCCGTGACGCAAAATTCCCGAAATAAGTTTGGCGTAGTTCCAATACTCTTTGTTGAATAGGCGAGAAAGTCCTGAAATAATAATTTCGTAACCATCTTTATCCAAACAAACAAAGTCGTATCTTGATTTTGCATCGGCTTTTTCCTTTACCTTTACAACCCAACCCTTTGTTACACTCTCAGGAAGGAAGAACCTATCAGCTTTACCAGTAAATATTTCGTATGGACGCCCTTCATAAATACCTACAACCGCTACCCATTTCTCTTTGTCATTTTGAAAACGAATTACGTCTGCTTCAAGTCGCTTTGGTCGCTTTGGAGCTTGTGTTTCTGTAAATATTAATTCTTTTTGAGCGTTGTTTGAAACCAACACTCCCTCTCTTGAACCTTCTCTATATATTGTCATTCCCTTGCAACCGCTTTCCCATGCTGTTTGATATATCTTGCTAACAATTTCTTCGGAAGTTTCTTTTGGAATATTTACTGTTACACTTATTGAATGATCAACCCATTTCTGTACAGCTCCTTGCATTTTAACTTTCTGCACCCAATCAATATCGTTAGCAGTTGCTTTATAATAAGGAGATTTTGTTATAAGAGCATCTAATTGTTCTTGTGTATAGTGTTGTTTTATTTCTTTGACATCGTATCCATTTACTTCTGCCCAAGTTGCAAATTTATGGTGAAGCACATTATATTCTTCCCATTGTTGTCCTTCTTGATCAACAAAGGTTGTATTATCTGTTTTATCGTTGTGATTAACCTTTCGCCTTCTCTTATAGGCAACTTGGAAAGCTGGTTCTATTCCTGATGAGGTTTGAGTGCAAATGCTTACACTTCCTGTTGGAGCAATGGTTAATAGGGCTATGTTTCTTCTTCCATTTTTAACCATATCAGAATAAAGCTCTGGATTTACTTCTTTTATTCTATTAATTAATGGGTTCTTTTCTTCTAACTTTGCATCATATATAGGGAAAGAGCCTCTTTCCTTTGCCATTTCAACACTTGAAGCATAGGCTGAACAAGCTAATTCTTGTTGAACCTTTGTTGCAAACTCTGTTGCTTGGTCTGTTCCATAACGAAGTCCAAGTGCTGCCAACATATCTCCTTCTGCTGTTATGCCAAAGCCTGTTCTTCTGCCTTCCATGCATTTTAGCTTAATGTTTAACCAAAGATTCTTTTCTACTCGTTTGATTTCTTCTTCTTCCGGATCTCTTTCTATCTTTTTTAATACTTTTTCTATCTTTTCAAGTTCCAAATCAATCAAATCATCCATCATTCTTTGTCCCTTACGAACATGCGTTCTAAACAATTCAAAGTTAAACTTAGCTTTTTCAGTAAATGGATTTTCAACATAAGAATAAAGATTAATTGCTAATAATCTGCAACTATCATAAGGACAAAGAGGAATTTCACCACAAGGATTGGTTGAAACAGTTTTAAATCCAAAATTATCATAACAATCGGGCACAGACTCTTTTATTATTGTATCCCAAAACAAAACACCAGGCTCGGCACTCTGCCAAGCATTATGAATTATCTTATTCCATAAGGCTCTTGCATCAACCTCTTTTACTACTTTTGGATTAGAACTACTTATTGGGAATTGCTGTTTATAGGGTTTTCCACTTGCAACACAACGCATAAACTCATCATCAATCTTAACCGAAACATTTGCTCCTGTTATCTTACCCTGCTCCATTTTAGCATCAATAAAATCCTCAACATCTGGATGCTTCACAGAGATAGAAAGCATTAATGCACCACGACGCCCCCCTTGTGCAACCTCACGTGTTGTGTTGGAGTAACGTTCCATAAAGGGAACAATTCCTGTTGAAGTAAGGGCAGAATTCTTAACAGCAGATGATTTAGGACGAATATGAGAAAGGTCGTGTCCAACTCCTCCTCTACGTTTCATTAGTTGTACTTGTTCTTCATCAATCTTTAAAATCCCTCCATAAGAATCCGATTCTCCTGAATTACCAATAACAAAACAATTAGAAAGAGAAACTATCTGAAAATTATTACCTATTCCACTCATTGGGCTACCCTGAGGAATAATGTACTTAAAGTCTTTCATTAGCTCAAATATCTCTTCCTTAGACATTGGATTTGGATACTTACTTTCAATACGTGCGAACTCCGAAGCCAAACGCAAATGCATATCATTTGGGTTTAGTTCAAAGATATCTGCTCCATCACGTAGGGCATATTTATTCATCCATACATCAGCCGCTAAGGTGTCTCCATCAAAATATTCTGTTGATGATTTTAATATTTCTTCTGTTTTATATGCTTGGGGTAATGATGGTTTCATTGGTGATTCTATTTTATTTATACTTTGATTATTAATTTCTAATTGCGACATATTTAGTTCTTGCATCTTCTTATTTCTTTGAGCAATAAACTCATCAGAAAGTACTTTTTCAGCTACTTGTGTTTGATTTTCAACAATAGAGAATAAATCTATGTTCATATTACTTAAATTTTTATGTCCTGCGAAATTACAAAAACAATCCTTATCCGAAAGTTAAATATCAGACAAAAATAATTAAGTTTTCAACATCTTAATGTTATTAAGCTGATAAGACTCTTATATTGAAAGGCTTTATCTCAACTTAATATTTTTAAGTCTAAGTTTTTGATTGAATGCTACTTTTTATTGCTAAAACATATGATGAATCCTATACTTACGTATGGAATAGTGTCAAAAAAAGGATACCGAATTACTCTCTTGGATTAAAAAATTCGGGGATATGAGTAATTCTTTACAATGAAAAAGAAAATGAGATTTTGGCAGATGCAAAGAAAGATTTTATCTTTGCAAAATAAAACTATCAAAAAGGATTATGATGAAAATAGAAATGGTTGACCTCAAAACTCAATACAAACATATTCAATCTGAAATTGATTCCGCAATAAGGAATGTTATTGAAAACACTGCCTTTATTAATGGTCCACAGGTCAAGACCTTCTCTGATAATCTTGCAAAATATATGGGAGTAAAGCATGCAATTACCTGTGGCAACGGAACCGATGCCCTACAAATTGCTCTTATGTCCTTAGATCTCAAACCAAATGACGAAGTAATTGTACCTGCATTTACTTTTATAGCATCAGCAGAAGTAATAGGACTCTTAGGCTTTCGCCCTGTTATGGTTGATGTAGATTATAATAGTTATAACGCAACAGCAAAGAATATTGAAAAAGCAATCACCGTAAACACTAAGGCAATAATCCCTGTTCACCTCTTCGGACAAGGAGCACAGATGGAAGCAATTATGGATATTGCTAATAAATATGACTTATATGTTGTGGAAGATAACGCACAAGCCCTGGGTGCAGATTATATATTTGATAGTGGTAAAAGGCAGAAATTAGGGACAATAGGACAAATAGGTTGTACCTCTTTCTTCCCTTCTAAGAACCTGGGTTGCTACGGAGATGGAGGGGCAATATTCACTAATGACGATACATTGGCTCAGAAGATAAGAATGATCTGTAACCACGGAATGAAGGAACGTTATCATCATGAACTCTTAGGAGTAAACTCACGTTTAGACACAATACAAGCTGCTATTTTAGATGTAAAATTAAAATATCTGGATGAGTATTCCAAACTTCGATACGAGGCAGCACAAAGATATTCATACGCCTTTAAGGACATTGAAGATATAATAACTCCTAAGGAATCAACCTTCTCAACTCATGTTTACCATCAATATACTTTAAAAGTCTTGAACAAAAAACGCGATTTACTTAAAGATTATCTTCAAGAAAATGGCATCGCATCTATGATATATTACCCTATACCTTTGCATAAACAAGAAGCCTTTATACAAATAGCACACCAGAATGGACAAATGAATGTTTCAGACCAATTGAGCCAAGAGGTGCTATCATTACCTATGCATACAGAGTTAGATTTGGGGAAAATTGCATACATAATCAGTAAAGTATTGAGCTTCTTTAATAAATAGAATAGGTAGAAAACAGAGGAAAATATGAAGAAAATATTAGTTACAGGAGGGGCAGGTTTTATAGGAACACACACCGTTGTTGCCCTACAAGAAAGAGGATATAAGGTAGTAATTGCCGACAATCTTTCAAACTCAAGCATAGAATCTATTGAGAGAATTAAGCGAATAACAGGAATAAAAGCAGAGTTTATGAAGATAGATTTAAGCAATGAAATAGAATGTAATTTACTATTTAATCTTCATAGCGACATTGAAGGAATAATCAACTTTGCAGCCTTTAAAGCCGTAGGTGAGAGCTGCGAAAAGCCAATTAAGTACTATCAAAACAATATTGGGATACTCCTAAATGTACTTTCCAATATGCAAAAACATAACATTAAATATATAGTTCATTCCTCTTCCTGCACTGTTTATGGGGAACCTCAAAGCCTTCCAGTCAAAGAAACCACCCCAACCAAATTTGCAGAATCTCCCTATGGCAACACCAAACAAATGGCAGAAGATATACTATATTTTACCTCCAAAACAAAAGATATAAAGGCCATAGCACTGAGATATTTCAATCCAATAGGCTCACATCAGAGTGCAATAATAGGCGAATTGCCCCTTGGCGTTCCTAATAATCTTATGCCTTTCATTACCCAAACGGCAATAGGCAAAAGGAAAGAACTAACAGTTTTTGGTAACGATTATCCCACACCCGATGGCACTTGCATAAGAGATTATATCCATGTAATGGACCTTGCAGAAGCTCATGTGATTGCAATTCAGAGGTGCTTTGCGAGCAAGAATAAGTCCGATTTTGAGGTCTTTAATATAGGAACCGGCAATGGTTTTTCGGTATTAGAAGTTATCCAAAGTTTTGAAAGAACCTCAGGCACAAAGCTCAACTACGTAATTGGGAAAAGGCGTCAAGGCGATATCATTAAGATATGGGCCGACACAAGTTATGCCGAAAAAGAGCTGGGTTGGAAAGCCAAACGAACCCTTGATCAAATGACTCTTAGTGCATGGAATTGGGAAAAAGAATTGGCAAAATCTTAATTTTACCCATAATAAAATATAATTTAGCTCACAACCATAAGGAGCTCTTACCCAATCAATATTAGTGGCGCCTCTTTGATTTTAAGGGGTTATTTTAAAGGATTTTCTGTGGTTGATTTTAATATATTAACCCTTGATTTAATTATATTTAGTTCTTGCTTTTTTCCAATGTTACGCTTACGCCAAATAGTTTTCCGCCAAGGGGAGGATTAAGTTTGGTTACCTTAACCTTACAATAATCAATCTGAGAAAAGTTATTAAAGAGAGTGTCTAATATTCTTTTGCTAAGGTGTTCTAAAAGATGTGATGGGGTTTCAAATACTTGTTTGATGGCTTGGTAAACGCTTAAATAATTTACTGTATCGGTAATATTATCGGTGATTTCTGCCTTAGATGTATTGGTTTGAAAGAGTAGATCTACCCTAAAATGAGTTCCTATTGATTGCTCTTCCTTAAAGCAACCATGATAGCCATAAAAGCTCATATTCTCTAATTCTATTATTGCCATAAGAAGAAAAATTAACTTTATTATGTGTTAAGAGGCCGATTTTTGTTAATAGGCAGAGGTAAATTGTTTGAGGAAACGAAGGTCATTTTCAAAGTAAAGTCTTAGATCTTTAACCTCATATTTGAGCATTGCTATACGTTCTATCCCCATTCCAAAGGCAAAGCCTGAATAGATTTGAGGGTCAATATTTGAGGCTTTCAGAACATTCGGATCAACCATTCCGCAGCCCATTATCTCCAACCAGCCGGTTCCTTTACAAACATTACATCCCTCTCCTTTACATAGATTGCAGGATATATCCATTTCTGCTGAGGGTTCTGTAAATGGGAAATATGAGGGTCGTAATCTAATTTGTGTTGTGTTGCCAAACATCTCTTTTGCAAAGTATAAAAGGTTTTGTTTTAGGTCGGCAAATGATACATTTTTATCTATATAAAGCCCTTCTATTTGATGGAATATGCAGTGTGCTCTTGCCGAAATTGCTTCGTTTCGAAACACTCTTCCTGGTGCTATTATCCTAATGGGTGGCTTTTCTCTCTCCATTGTTCTTACCTGAACGGAGGATGTATGTGTTCTAAGTATTGTATTGTTTTTGTCTTCTCTGTTCTCAACAAAGAAAGTATCTTGCATATCTCTTGCAGGGTGTTCTTGGGGAAAATTTAGGGCAGAAAAGACATGCCAATCGTCTTCTATCTCTGGTCCTTCTTCTACAATATAACCTATTTTTGAGAATATTTCTATTATCTCATTCCTTACTATTGAGAGGGGATGTCGTGAACCTAACTGGTATAGATTTGAGGGTTTTGATAAGTCTTCTTGGGCTAAATTATCTTGCGGATTGCTTTGTAAGTTGTCTTTTAAAGTATCTATTTTAGATTGGATTGTGTTCTTTAAGTCATTTAATAAAAGCCCTATTTCCTTCTTATTTTCAGGAGAAACATCTTTAAATTCTGCAAATAAGTTGTTCAAAATACCTTTCTTTCCTAAGTAATGTATTCGGATATTTTCCAGCTCATCTACTGATGATGCTGTCAGGTTATTAATCTTACTTATCTGTTCTAAGATTTTGTTTTTCATCTGCTTTTTATCTATTTCTCTTCTATTTTTCTATTATAGAAACAGTCATTTTTATATCTTCTACTGGTCTATCAAAGCGGTCTTTTTGAGCTTTGGCTATCTTATCTATTACATCAAATCCTTCAATAACTTCTCCAAAAACTGTGTATTCATAGTCTAAGAAAGGTACTCCGCCCACTGTTGTATAGGCTTTTGTTTGTGTCTGATTGAACTTTTTTCCCATACGCATTTCAAAGTTTTGCAGCTCAGAAATAGAATAAACCTTTCCCTGTGCTATGTAGAATTGAGACCCGGAAGAAGCCTTTTGAGGATTGACATTATCGCCCATTCTTGCTGCGGCTAATGCTCCTTTCTTGTGTATAAGTTCTTGTTTGAATTCCGCAGGGATAGTATAAGAGGGGCCTCCTTGTCCTAATTGTTGTCCCTTCTGTGCAGTTTTAGAGTTAGGGTCGCCTCCTTGAATCATAAACTCGTTTATAACGCGATGGAATAGGGTTCCATTAAAATAACCTTCCTTGGCAAGTTTAATGAAATTATCTCTATGTAAAGGTGTTTCATTATATAAAACAGCTTTCATATCTCCATAATTTGTGCTAATTAGTACCATAGTTTGTTTTTCTTTTGATTGTTGTTTTTGATTGTCTTGGGTTTGAATTACATCTTTTTGAGATGGTTTACTTGTGCAGCCCATTGCCGAAATAGCAGAGAAAAGGACTAAAATTGACATTAATTGTAGTTTCATATTAATTATTTTATTACATTTGCACTTTGAAATTAAACCGCAATATTACAAAAATTCAGCCGTATGAAAAAGAATATCGTTAAATTTTTATCTTTAATTCTACTTCTTGTAGGTACAACTGCTTTATTCTATGGATGTAAAGAAGATAAGTCGTGTAAGTTAGTTGTCGTTGTAAAAGATGTTAAAGATCCATCAATACTTATTCCAAAAGCAAAGATACTTATCAAAAAAGACCCGGGTAATATAACAAGAGAAGGTATTTCCGATAGTAATGGTGAAGCATATTTTACCTTTGATAACGAGGCAATATTTGATATATTTGTTGAGAAGACAGACCAAACAGGATACACTCGCTATGGCAAATCAACCGTAAGGCTTATCCCAGGAGAGACCGTAACAAGAGAAGTCTTGCTGCAACTCTAACCAACAAACTTATCTATTAAGTTGCCTAAAACTTACTTAGTAAGACACTTATTTCTATATTCTCTTAAACTGAAATCCCTTAGCAGAAAAGAAGAATAATGTATTCTTCAAAGCATAGAGCATATTCTCTTTTGCCTTTATATTGTCGTGGAAAAGGACTATATCGTTATTGGTAATTGAATTGCGAACATTCTTCCACACTCTTCTTTTGCTTAACAATTTATTGTAGTCATAGCTCAAAACACTCCAAAGAATTATCCTATATTTCTTTTTTAAGTGATAGTGCTGTTTTGGCGTTATACGACCATAAGGAGGACGAAAAAGATTTGAGCAAATAAGTTTATTTGCCTCTTCTATATCGGAATAGTAATCTTCATTGTTCTTTACATTCCAACCCTTAATATGATGAAAAGTATGATTGCCAACGCTATGTCCTCTTTTTAAAATCTCTTGAAATATGCTTGGATACTTCTTCACATTCTCTCCAACACAGAAGAAAGTTGCCTTTGCATTATACTCATCTAAAATATCCAAGACTTCAAGTGTAACCTCTGGAACTGGCCCATCGTCAAAGGTTAAATAGATATTCTTACCCTTTGAATTTATACTAAATTCACATTGTTTGAAAAAAGAGAACTGCAAGAAAGGATGGATTTTTGTTAGCATTTATTCGTTTAGTATTTCTTCTAATATATTATTTATGACTTCAAATTCAAAACCTTTGGAGTTCAGAAAAGCTATTGTTTTTTGCTTTTTAGAAAGTATCTTCTCTGCTCTTAGTGAGTTTAGTTTCTTTAAAGCAAGAGCCTTACAAAGTTTATTATAATCTTTTTGGTCTATTTCCTTTAAGCCTGTCTCTATACAATTATCGGATATACCCTTTTGTTTAAGGGAATATCTTATTTTAATTCTTCCCCATTTGTTTTGGTTGAACTTACTCTTAGCATATATCTTAGCATATCTTTGTTCATTAATAAATCCTTCTGAAATCAGACTTGCAATTACTTGGTCTGCCTCATAGAAATTCATTCCCCATGAAATCAACTTAGAGAAAACTTCTTTTTGACATCTTTCTTGCTCAACGCAATATTGCTTTGCCAAAGCCTCTCCCTGCTTAATTGTATATGCTTGCTTATTTGCCATTGGCCTTATTTAAGTTTATCTTTTTAGGTACAAATTCCTTAAAAATAGATTTGCAAAAGTAAAAAGAAAATACAAATTAAACACTAATAAGACAATATCTTATTAAATGATTTAACCCAGATTACGCAATAGTAATCTGAGTTGAAACCACCAAACTTTCTGAACAATAAAGGCAAAAAACAATCTTGTCATATAGTATTTACACCTCAAATACAAGAGCTATACTCCATAAAATTAAATCTAAAAGATAGTTTATTAGAATCAAGTTCCAATTTCTTAGAACTTGATTCTAAATTTTTGAAATCAAATTCTAAGGACTCTCAAATCAAATTCTAAAAACCAAAATTCTGATTATTGTTTTACCTTATGTTTTATTATAATGTAAAAATAAAGTATTTTTGCACTTGAAAAAGGTTTAATTCTTTTTGTGTATGCGAAGATACAGGGCACTTATTATTATATTAATGTCTATTCTTGTTGGAGTTGGCTGCAACAAAAATAACAAGGAAAATTCCTATGGAGTGTCTATTTCTGCCCCTAAGATGGTGGGGTCAGCAGCAGAAGTATTTTCCAATGAAGATATTAACACTCTAAGATTTTCAAATTCGCTCACTTTCTTATTGCTCAATCAGTCTGTTAAGGTTGATGAAAAGGGAATTATGCCCTCTTTCTCGTTTTCTTCTTTGCAGCTTATACATTATATATATAGCATTGAGGATACAAATTATTTGAAATCATTTGATACACATTTTGCAATTGAGGATAGGAAGGCTTTGTTTGAGAATATTACACGTATTGATAGTTTGATAAAAGGCATAGACTCTTCAATTAAAGCATATAATTCTCTTACTGAACTCTCTCCAAAAAAGATTGCCTTTTCACAGAGTTTTGCAATTCCTCTCATTTACGAAGGGGCTTTAAATCAAGAGAAACTGCCTTTTATGATTGACGATAAGGAAATACCCATTGAGTATTTTACTTTAACCGAAAGATTGGGATTAATTGATAATAAAGATGTTTTAGGAATTGATATACCAATTGGAAATGGGAATTATTCTTTATTGATTATTCAACCAAAAGAAATTTCTATCAAAGATTTCATTTCTAATTTCTCGGAAAAGGATTATAAAGACATAGTAGATAACTTGTCTTTGCAAACTCTTAGGGTTAGGTTTCCTAATCTTTCAAATTCTTGTGATTATGCTTTATTTCTTCCTAATATCCCTTCTGAGCAAAGCCCAAATCCAACATTTATTCAAATCAATTCGGAAGTAAAAATCCTTAAACCCACTTCTGCTGAGCTTCAATTAATGAAAAAAGATTTAGACAGCGAATTGAAGGCTTCCACAAAGACAGAAACCTATCTATTTAATAAGCCTTTCCTATATATTATCAGAGGTAAGAACTCTAATTCCATCTTATTAATTGGGGGTTTTATCGGTAGTGAAAGCCGATAAAATTATATATTTTATATATTTATAAAGATTTTTCTTTGCAGCTTAAAAGCAATTTTATATCTTTGCTCCTTAATTTTGCGTAAACTTTTTAGTAATTATTTAATATATAGCAATAGATATGAAAGTATATCAAACATCAGAAATTAAAAACATAGCCTTAGTTGGAGGTGCTAAATCAGGAAAAACGACCTTAGCCGAAGCAATGGCTTTTGAATCAGGAGTAATCTCAAGACGCGGAAGTGTTGATGAAAAGAACTCTGTCTCCGATTACCGAGACATTGAAATTGACAGAAAGAACTCAGTTGTTTCAAGCGTAATGTATGCAGAACACAGCGATAAGAAAATCAATATTATTGACGTTCCTGGCTTTGCAGACTTTCAAGGGGAATTAGTTGCTGCATTAAATGTTGTTGAAACAGCAGTTGTGGTAATAAATGCTCAAATAGGCATTGAAGTTGGAACAGAACTTGCCTTTAAACATACCGATAAACTTGGCATTCCTCTTATGTTTGCAATGAACCAACTTGATACGGAGAAAGCAAACTTTGACGAACAAATTCGTGAGATGAAAGATTTCTTTGGGGAAAAGATAACAATTATTCAATATCCTGTTAATGCAGGTGTGGACTTTGATTCTTTCGTTGATCTTGTTACTAAAAAGATGTATAAATATCCAAAGACAGGAGGCAAACCTGAAATATTGGATATCCCAGAAACAGAAAAAGCAAAGGCAGAGGAATTACACCTAACCTTAGTTGAAAATGCAGCAGCAGGAGCTGACGATTTAATGGAGAAATACTTTGACCAAGGCGATTTAACAATAGAAGAAGTTAGAAAAGGCTTGAAACTTGGATTAGCTTCAAGGAGTGTGTTCCCTGTTTTATGTTGTTCTGCAAAAGATAATAAGGGAGTAGGAAGAATGCTTGAATTTATCTCAAATAATGTTCCAAGTCCAGATGAAGCAATTGCAGTAAAAACCCTAACTAATGGCAATAAGGTTACTTATAACCCTAAATCTGCTCCAACCCTCTTCGTGTTCAAAACTTCCAATGAACAACATTTAGGCGAAATTGCTTACATGAAGATTATGGAAGGAGAAGTTACAGAAGGAATGGACGTTCTAAACTCTAAGAGTCAATCAAAAGAAAGATTATCTCAAATATTTGCTAACTCAGGTAAAACCAGGACAAAATTAGATAAAGCTGTTGCAGGAGATATTATTAGTACAATCAAACTAAAAGATGCTAAAACCAACTCAACCCTAACTTCCCCAAAAAATGCAACAGATACGGTTACTCCAATTGTGTTTCCAGACCCAATTTACACAACAGGTGTTAGAGCAATTGAAACAACCGATGAAGAGAAAGTAGGAGCATTGATAAATGAATTTTGTCAGCATGACCGCTCAATGAGAGTAGAACTTTCAAGAGAATTGAAACAAACCATTATAAAAGGAATGGGCGAATTGCATATCAATACTCTAAAATGGTATTTTGATAATCAACATAAGATAGGAATAGAATTTGTTACTCCAAAAATACCTTATCGTGAAACCATTACTAAGAGTGCCGAAGCATCGTATCGTCATAAAAAACAATCAGGAGGAGCTGGACAATTTGGAGAAGTTTATCTAATGATTGAACCATACTACGAAGGAATGTCTAACCAATCCAAATACCCAATTAGAGGAAGTGAAACCCACGAATTATCATGGGGAGGTAAGCTTGTATTTAATAATTGTATTGTTGGAGGAGCTATTGACGCACGTTTTTTACCCGCCATTTTAAAAGGAATAATGGAGAAAATGGAAGAAGGTCCTCTTACAGGCTCTTATGCAAGAGATATAGTGGTTAATGTTTTTGATGGTAAGATGCACCCTGTTGATTCAAACGAATTAGCATTTAAACTTGCAGGAAGAAATGCCTTTAAGGAGGCTTTCAAAAATGCAGGAGCAAAAATATTAGAGCCAATCTATGATATTGAAGTGGAAGTTCCAGCAGATATGATGGGTGGAGCAATGACAGACCTCCAAGGACGAAGAGCAATTGTTATGGGAATGGATTCCGAAGGAAGAAATCAAATAATTAAAGCTCAGGTACCTTTGGCAGAAATGTATCGTTATTCAACTGCACTTTCGTCTTTGACCTCAGGCAGAGGATGGTATTCAATGAAGTATAAAGAATATCAACAAGTGCCAACAGATGTTCAAAATGCATTATTGAAAGCATACGAAGAAGAAACAAAGGACGAGGATTAATCATAAAGGAAATAACTCTTTGTTTAAAAAAAATAACTCTTTATTCCAAGAAATTAGAATAAAGAGTTATTTGGGAACTTCTAATAATACATATTATTTATTTTTTAAAGGACAGAAGTTCCCTTTTTAAGTCCCTTAAGAAATATGCGACAAATATACAATCTTTTTTTATACTAAAGTGATGATTTGGGAATTATTTTTTATTAAATATAGTATTCTGTAATTCAAATATAAAATCTGAAAATTTTAAATAAATAATGATTGTTTTCATTTTAATAACATAAATATTTTTGCAAACCTGCCTCAAACTTTGAGTTTTAGCCCTAAAATTACAAAAATATTAAGAATAAGTTCTTTAAGCATTAATCTCATTAATTTCTACATATTTAAAGCCTTATTCTAATAAAATAAGGGTTTTTGTTTTTCAATTTTTGAAGATAATAAAGGAAGTTTAGTGTAGGACCTCTGCAAGAATAAGATGTGACTTAATGGAATTGGGGCTAAGGATGTGGGTTTGGTAGAATTGTATTAAGATATTGAGGATTTTATTTTTTTCTTCCTTGCTTAGTTTGATTAGATTGTAGTTTTCAGAAATCGGATTCTGCGAGAAGAGAAAATTGGAAAGTAAAAGTGAGTCTTCTTGTGAAATTTGATTATAATTGTAAGGGTTATGATTGACAAAATGTCCTTTAAGGATATCAAAATAAGGAGTTTCCAAACTATAGTTATTTCTTGGCTTAAAGCCTAAATGTTCCGTTAGTTCCAAAAGAAAGCTCAAATGAAAGATTGAATAGTTCTCAGTAAGAGTGTTGAGTTTAAGAATGTTTTCTTCAATGAAATCATACAACTCCTCACTTCTTTCTTCTCCTTTGAGGCATTGATTGATGATTTCTGAAAGGAAGAAGGCAAGAGTGGTTTTCTTAATGTTGGAAAATAAAGGGCTAAGGTCATGTCCTATCTTTGCTTCGCTGATTATTTGAATCTCCTTCTTTGGATTATTATAAACCTGCAATTCTAAGATGTAGAGTGGTTGAAATAAATTGGAGCGAAGAGTCGTTTTTTGTTTTCTTCCAGCTTTAAGTACATATGATTTAACTCCAAATTCTTTGGTTAGAATTCTGACAATTGAGCTGCTTTCAAGGTAAGGAAATGATCTTAAAACAATTCCTTTTGTTGCGTATATCATTAGCTTTTCCTACCTTACAAACAAGACCTTCCCAACTGCTTTCTCTTTCCCTTGGCTATCCGAACCAAAGATTAGATATACTCCAGAGCTTACTCTTACTCCATTGAAGTCTTTTCCGTCCCACACTGCTTGCCCACCTATTGACTTTAGATGAGCCACCATATTGCCAGCAACATCTGTTATTCTCACATCAGAGTCATAGACAAAGCCCTTAATTGCAATAGTTCCATTATACTCGGGTCTTACAGGATTTGGATATACGTATAAGACACCAGCCTCTTCTTTAGGGGCAGTTGATTCTGCCTTAAAAGAAATTATTCCTCTATCAGTTCCAATATATATTTCTCCTGTTTTTGCATCTTGAGCCATTGTTAAAACTCGGTTTGAATACAATGGACTGTTTTCTGCAGTGAAGTGATACAATTGTTTATCGCCGTTTGGTGAACAACAATTGTATCACTTCAC
>ENA-UOOK01000111-UOOK01000111.1-fermentation-metagenome-genome-assembly--contig:-NODE-111-length-90116-cov-75.651414_pt1 | contig 90116 bp, 61 predicted proteins | sample MGYA00245777_ERZ724023 | MGnify/ENA primary metagenome ERZ724023 (study PRJEB28704, sample SAMN03018312) | fermentation metagenome | biome: anthropogenic terrestrial biome; feature: soil; material...
CTTTAATGCAAGGGGTGTCTATACTTGCTTCGCAGAGTTCGCATGGCTCACTCTGCTTGCTAGGTTTACACAATTTGTTAAAATCTGTTAACAAACAGTTGATAAGTTGTTAATAAGTTTTATTAAATTTAATTGCATTAATATGGTTTTGCATCTATATTTGAAACGATAATTAAGTAGAAATTTAAAATAAAGGAGTCTTGAAAGCAAAACTAATTTTATTTGCAATATCCCTAACAATTAGTGGATTTATTGCTGCACAATCATCTAATGTGCAAATTATGGACATTCTCGTATCTCCCGTTACGGTGATAGATACAAGTACTAATCTTCCCATGCAAACCAATGGAGAAAACCTTGCCATCTTATGCAAGACCAATGATTTAGCATCAGTAGAAAATGTAACAATTTTATTTGGCACAAGCGAAAATCTTGGAGACATTATTACTGTTAATGCGGAAATTGTAGAAAGCGATGGCACATATTATCTTTCTATAGGTAATGAACTACAAGAACTTCAAGAAAACGTAATTTCTGCAACAATTGAACTGTCGCAACAGCAATTAGAAGCATACAATTTCATAACAATGTATGTAATTGATAATGCAGAGCAACAAAGTAATCATTTAGTATTCACCAAATAATTTTAAAGTCATGAAAAAAATATTTTTACATATTATATTAATGGTGATTACTGCAACAGTTTATTGCCAAAATGTTTATGTTGTAACTAAAACAACAGACCCAGACCCTTTCACATACAAATTTGATAATATTGATAGCCTTTGTGACCCTGAAATGTATGGAACTTTACAATGGGCTATTAACAAAGTAAATAATAATACTGGTGAGAGTAAAATTGAGTTTAATATTCCTGGAGCTGGACCTCACGAAATTATATTGAATTATTATTTACCACAAATTAATAATACTACTATAATTGATGGAAGTACTCAAAATGGCTATAGCTATGCTAATCCACAAATTGTTATCAATGCTCAGCATAAACACAAATCTATTTTCGATGTTTACAGTACTAACATAACAATTAAAGGTTTAAAGCTGACATCTTTTGCCCAAAATGGAATTTTATTGCATGAGTGTTCAAACTCTTTAATTACAGAAAATATTATTTCTAATTATTCGACTATCTCATCAAAAACATCATACACAGGAATATTTATTAATGGTTGTCAAAATGTTGAAGTATATGGTAATAATATTGAAGTTGCCGTTAACCCACTAACAAAATCATACGGAATTTATTTATCAAAATCTTTTAATTGCACTATTGGCGGAACTGATGTAAGCATGGCAAACACTATTAATAATTGTAGAAACTATGTTGTTTTTCCCAGTAATTCGCAACAAATAAAAATTTCTGGGAATATAATCTTTGACTGCGAAAAAGCAATATACTTAGATTCTTCAAACGATAATATTCAGCCACCAGAAATTAGCGAATACACCAACGGAATTCTTTCAGGAACAGCTTTACCAAACAGTACAATAGAAGTTTTTGGAAGTACTGGGGCTGAAAATGCAAATGAGTATTTGGCGAGTGTGATTGCTGATGAGAATGGGGATTGGGAAGTTGAGTGTTATTCTTCATTGGGATTTATCACTTCCTTACAGTACAATTTTAAAAATAATTCTTCCGAATTATCATTGGTTATACCGATCCCAATAATTGATTGCGATAGTATAAATTTAAAAATTAGTGGTCCATTTGAAGCTTATCCTGGAGATTATTTAAAATATGAATGTAGTGGCAGACCATCTTCAATAAGTTCATGGACAACTTCAAATCAAGAAGTTGCACAAATTAATGAAAATGGTGAAGTTCAATGCTACTCTTCAGGATTTACAAATATTATTTACACAGATATTCATGGATGTACTACTAGTAATCTATTGACAATTCATGAAAATTCAGATTATGAGAAACACAGCGTTTATGTGCTTGTAAAAGACTCAACGATATAAATAGATAATATGACAGATTTTTTACATGATTTTGATATTGTTAAAGTAAATATGCCTTTTAAACAAATGAATACAGATTATATGAATAGATTATATGAAATAACTTTTAATCAGTCAATTAATATTGAAAAAGATAGTGTTATTTCAAGGTTGAAAAGAATTGAATTTATCGAATATGTGGAACAAATACCCATAATGTACAACTACACTGACTTCTGTCAAAATCCAAATGACCCAGAATTTGATGAATTATATTATTTTGAATTAATTAATTCTGCACAAGCATGTGAGTTTTATTACCCAAATTACGAAACAAGACCGCGAACTGTAGTTGGTATTGTTGAGTTATATGGAGTTTTTATATATCATAATGATCTAATAAACAATGCTAATGAATTACATTGTAATGCAAATAGTATAATTGATGGAGTGTGTTATGATAATAATCCTAATCCAGCTATAGAAGATTTAGAGACGAATGCAGCCAATATATTTTCACATGGTGCTCATGTGGCTGGAATTGCTGGTGCAGAGACGAACAATAACCTTGGCGTTGCCTCTATTGGCTGGAATAATTACATAATGGGCGTAAAGTGTTCTACTAATGGAACAACTCTTTTTTCTGGTATCGATTGGGCGGTGAGAAATGGTGCAAAAGTTATTAATATGAGTTGGGGTAGTAGTGTACCATGTTTAACTCATTATATGGTATTTAAAGGTTTTAGAGATGAAGAAGAATATAAAGATGTGGTTTTTGTTGCATCTGCAGGTAATTCCAATACAAGCTCACCAAAATATCCCGCTGCTTATGGCTCTGGATATTTTGAAGAAGAGGAAGAATATGATCCTTCACTAATTATCGCAGTGGCATCAATTAATTCTGAAAACGATAAAGCGACTTCGTCAAGTTTTGGCAACTGGGTAGATATTTCTGCTTATGGACACCAAATTCTAAGCACCATCGCGCTAAAAAATGAAAATGGCAATGATTACCAATATGATAAATATATGCGTTTTAGTGGGACATCAATGGCTGCACCGATGATTTCTGGTATAATTGGACATATGATTTCATATAAGCCAAGTGCAAGCTATTCAGAAATATACAATTGTCTTATTCACACAGCCAATACAGACATCTATAATAGTTCTCATGCATACAATGTAGAGGGGACTTTAGGATCTGGAAGAGTTGATGCAGAAGCAGCATTAAAATGTTTAGGTGGTGATTGTTCAAACGGGCAACCAATTGCAGTAATTATGCCAGACAATAAAGTACTCTGTCCTGAGAGTTCAGTCACACTCTCTGCAAATGAAGGTGTTTTATATGCTTGGTCAACTGGAGAGACCACACAATCAATTACTGTAAATGAAACAGGTGCTTATAGTGTTACCATTACTTTTTCTGATGGCTGTACAGCATCAACCACTTATAAACTTGGTGCAGCTAACTTAATCCCAAAACTTTATACGATTGAAAACTCTGAGCTTGAGCAAAATGATGGAGTTGCATGTACTAGAGACAGCATAACACTTTTTGCTTCATCTGGGCTCAATTACCAATGGAATTTAAGTTCATCAAATCAACAAAGCATAGTTATTGCGAGTCCACTTATTTATTCAAAAACAGCATACGTATCAATTCAAGACATGGATGGTTGTATAGGCTATGATGGAGTTGCGTCTGCAAATTTGTCATGGACAGGTTTCATGGCTGAAGCAGGTGATGATATTGCTACGTGTTATGGTGATATAGTTTTTGTTGCAGCTGAGCCTTATGGTTCTAATTATTCATATAAATGGCAATTAAGAGAATCGCATGCTATTTTAGCCCCTATACTTCAAACGTGGAATACACCATCGGTTTTATTTAATTATTCTTATACTCATCCTAATGCCTGTATGAGATTGTATATGACAGATGAAAACACAGGATGCACCAGTTATGATAAGTTAATAATAAATTTAATCCAACCTACTCAGGATCAGATTAATTTCAATAATATATTCGATTATATTTTTTGTCTGGATAGTGGTCAGCAACATTTATATGCAGAACCCTCAGGTGGAACATGGTATGGAACAGGTATTATCAATGGAGAAATTTTCGATCCGACAATCGCAGGAGTAGGAGAACATGTGTTAACTTATGTTGCTGGATCCAACAATTGTAATATTCAAGGACAACTTACCGTTACAGTTTTAGATCACGAAATTGACTCTTATGATATTATTGTATTACATGACGGAGAGGATCCCTGCTCAACTACAGTAAGAGCTTATATCTCAGAATCATGTTATGGATTCAATGGTAACGTGTCTTTATATAACCAGAATAATTTGTCAGATGCATTAACGAGTTTTAATGGAATATGGTACACAGAATTTCCTAAAGTCTATGAAAATCTAAGCCCAGGCAATTACATAGTGATTGCAACAACAGAAATCGGTGGATCAGAATATGTTGTTTCAGAAGAATTTACAATACATGTGCCACAAATATCCAGTTTGACAGTTGAAAATAATGGACCATATTGTGTTGGAGATATGATTGAGTTTCATACAACTGTTAATGCAGGAAATTATTACTACAAATGGGAAGGCCCAAATAATTACCAATCTTATAATCAGTCAAATACGTTGAATAATTGCAACACTTTAATGCATGGAGATTATTTTCTTACAGTTACTGATCAAAACGGCTGTTTATATTATGGTTCAACATTTATAGATATAGAAAACAATCTAAATTTTTCTATTTCAAATATTAGTTATCCTGAAGAAACTGCGACAGGTCATGTTGATATAACACTGTCTTATTCTGGAGAACAAGGTAGTAAACCATACAAACTTTATATCGTAGTTTTTAACAGCGACGATGAAATAGTTCGGACTGATGTAACACTTGGCGGAGAATTGCCTTATATAGTAGGAATATACAATGAGCTTCCAGCGGATACCTATACTGTCGTTGTACATTCAGCAGATCCTTCAGATCCAAATCCGTATCGAGACTGTGAATACTCTTATACATTTACAATAGCTGAACACAAACCTGTAATTGATAATTATAGTTATTTTACCTCAAATTGCAATAATGGACCACAAATCAATATTTTAATGAATATTCATTCTGGTGTACCCCCATACAATGTTGCTATCTGGCACTTAGGAACTAATCAAGCTTCTCATCTTGGAAATTATAATTTTGATAATTCGGGTGAGTATTTAATAACAATACCTGGAACTGTCTATCCATCTGGGTATTTTCAAGCCATTATTTCTGATGCGAATGGTGTCCATAATGAAGCTGTCATCATCAACCAGACTGTTGCAAACTTAACAAACATAAATATTAACCAATCAGATACTTTCCAAGATCAAAGTTTTATAATTGGAGCAACATTCAATCCTAGTCTTATTATTAATCAGGATAAGACATTTACTAACTGTAATTTATTTTGTTTTACTCATGAGTTTCATAACCTCGAAAACACTGAAGACGTTGCAATAACAGTAAAACAAGGCAGTAAATTAACTTTAGATAATACAAAAATTACCAGTGTCTGTCCCGATCGATTATGGTATGGTATTGTCGTTGAGGGTGACAGAGGAATAATTACCGGTGCTACATCAACTGATCCTGGACCTGGACATCTGATTGTAAAAAACAATTCTATTATCGAACTTGCCAATGTCGCAATTTTTTCAAACCTTAATGGAGTAATCAATATTACAGACAGTAAATTTATTAATTGTCCGATTGGGTTAGATTTAGTTAATTATGATGAAGTATCTCTTGAATGGAGTATTTTTCCAAATTTAAAACCAAGAGCAATTATAAATAGGAATATTTTTGAAACTAACAATAATTTCATCACTCCTCCAACTAATCATATAAGACTCTTTTCTGTTGATAAAATAACCCTAAAAGGTAATAAATTCATTAACAGCACTAATCCAGAAATTTTAACTGGCAATAACCGAGGAATTGGGATAAGGGCAACTAACTCTAGTTTTAATGTAATCGAAAATCGCCATCTCTTTGGCAATCCACATGCATCATTTACACAACAAGACAAATCTATCTTTGATGGTTTATATTACGGAATTCAAGCAGAAAATACAACTGCACAATCAATTAAAATTAGAAATTGCGAGTTTCTAAATTATGACCGTATAGGTGCTTACCTTAAAAACTTTAACGCTCTTACCATAACTTCAAATACATTTGACTCTTACGAGTTTATGGAAAAAGCTGGATTGTATTTACAAGATTGTAATGCATATCATGTCGAAAACAATAAATTTTATGACTGGACTATTGGTCTTATTGTAAATAATTCCGGAACTAATGCTAATGAAATTTACAGAAACTCATTTTTTAACAATTATTTTTCTCTTGATGCTTACTATACAAATGCCAACCAAAATGGCTCAACAGGATTGTTTATACATTGCAATAAGTTTAATAATTCAAAATTTAATTTTGGTGCAAATATTTATGTTGCTAAAGGAAAAATAAAAAAGGAACAAGGGTATTTTAACTCAGATCAACCTGAAAACTCAATTTCAGCTACAAACCTTTTCTCAAAAACTATGCTTAGCGAAGACAAAGCATTTAAAGCATCTTCATCGCCATTGAGCTATATTTATTATTGTAACCAACCTGGGGATAATACAGATATTAGTGGCTTTACTTCACCCAATATTTCTGTCCATCCATTACTTACTGAATACAATAATAATACATGTAAATCAAAGCTACCAGGTATTCATTTAATCAATCCTGATATGGTAATTGCAATAAAAGCAGATCAAATACTTAGTCTTAAACAAAACTTTAACAATTTAGTAGATGGTGGCAATACTCCTGCTGTTTTGCACAAAGTACAAAATCTTAGACCTAATAATTTCAATAAAACTTGTGCCGAATTATTAAACATGTCACCATATCTTTCAGATACTGTTCTTGTAACATTTATGCAAACAAGTGTTAATGGACATACTGTTGCTAAAACTAATGTCTTGCTTGCCAATTCACCACTACCCGAAAATGCTTTGGCTGAATTAGAAAACATGAATTTACCCACACCGCATAAAAACACTATTTATTCTCATCAAACAGGTACAAATCCTGTAATTATCAAACAAAAAGAAATTGATGAGCTTATTTTCCAGAAAGATTTATTAGTTAATGATTATGTACGTTATGGACTACAAAGCGATAGCTCAGTATATGCAAAAGACTCATTAATCTCATATCTTAGTGCGGAAAATAATTATCAGGCTAAATGTATTTTAATTCCAATTTTGATTGACGATAAACAATATAACGATGCTCAAACTCAAATTAACGAACTTGTTTACTTGGCAAGTTCAGAAAATTTATTGTTACAAAATGAGCTTAACGACTTTGCCAACTTGCAAGAGTTAATCATCATTACTGATACTTGCAAAACTAAAGAGGATTATCGTAGTGTAGTAGAGAGCAGGTTAGATTTGGTAAATCGTTTAGCATATGACAAAAATCACAGGTGTTGTGCTCAAGCACAAACAATGCTTACAATTGCAGGCTTAGATGAGTTTGATCCAGAGTTTATTTATCCAATGGAAGAAAGGTTTTTAAAAGTTGACAGTCCTAAAAAAATTGACCATGAAGATTTCGATATTAACGATTTAGTTGAAATTTATCCTAATCCTGCAAGCAAAGAAATATGGATTGAATATTTAATATTAAAAGATAAACCTGTAACTAAAATTGAAGTATTTAATATTGAAGGTAAATTAATTTTAACTCAACCAATACGAAGTGGTTTTGGTATTGAACAAATAGATGTTTCAAACTTAAGTGAGGGTAATTATATTATAAAACTTGGAGAATTTTCAAAGAAAATTAGTGTAATGAAATAATAAGTAACTGTTTAAAATGAAAATTCTACATTATATATTAATGTTAATAATAACTATTAGTACTACAGTCAATGCTCAAACAGTTATTTTTAACAAAACATTTACAAGGAACACCCCTGTAATGAGAAATGTTTTAATTACTGAAGATGGTTATATTGTTGTAGGTGGCGACTACAATAGTGTGTGGAAAGTTGAGATACTAATTGTCGGATTTGATAATTTGGGTAATAAATTATGGGAAAAATCATATGGAGACGATTTATTTGACTACTATCATGGAGGTAATAATTCTTTTATAATCAATAATGATGGAGGTTATTCTTTGTCTGGTCATCGTACGAACACTTTTAATGAACACAGAGCTTGTATGTTAACCAAATTTGATCAAAACTTTGATACATTATGGACAAAACTCTATTTTGACAATCCTGATTTTACAGCTTTTTATAATCATATCCAAACAGCTGATGGGGGTTATGCATTAGTTGGCAGCACTGATGAAAGCGACCCAGATGGAGATGTGTTATTAGTAAAAACAGATAGTAATGGTAATATGGAGTGGTATAAAAAATACGGAACAAGTGATAGGGATATAGGTCTTTGCATTATTGCCACTGATGACGGTGGATATTTAATTGGTGGCTTAACCAATGGTATAGGAAATGGTGATGGTTATTTAATTAAAACTGACAGTGAAGGAAATAAGCAATGGACAAAACATTACGGGAATCCTTTGTATCCTGATGGCAGTATCAATACAATAATAAGAACTGAAAATAATGAGTATGTATTTGCATTGAGTGCTTATGTAACCGATCCAATATCTGCCAGTTTTTATAATCGTAAATACGGTATTATTAAGTTAAATTCAGAGTTTGAAGAGGTTTGGAATAAATTGTATGGTATTAGAGCAGAATACACCAGCATAGGTACAATTGCCGTTGCAAACAATGGTGAAATATTTACAACAGTTAAAGATGATAACATTGTTGGTCTCTTTCGCCTCTCGCCAAGTGGAGATAGCATATCAAAACATTATTACGAACCAGGAGAATCAATAGGTCAAAGGTCTTTGTTTTCCATCAAACAAACCCCCGACAATGGTTTTATAATGGCAGGAGTTGCTTTCGACCCACAAGTTATGTGGCTTGTAAAAACTGATAGTTGTGGTTGTGTAGTAGAGGATTGTGAGTGTGGTGAAAGTTTTGTAAACACAGTTTGCGAAAATAGTAAAATTGATATTTATCCTAATCCTGCAAGCGATTACACCATAATCCCATATTATTTACCTGAAGATACTGATGGAATTATGGAAATTTATGATGCTATGGGTAAAGTTATAGCTATATATAATCTATACCAAGGCGACAATCAATTAAATATTGACACAAAAAATTTACACCCAGGTATTTATACTTACACTTTAATAACAAAAGAACATGGAACAATAAGCAAAAAGTTTATTATTTATAAATAAGTTCAATAAATTAATTAATTTTGAAACAAGACAATTAAATTAAAAATTTTATGGTAAAATCAAAACATTTAACACTTATAATATTCTTTTTATCTTTCATAAAAATATCATATTCTCAATCATGGCACACTTATTTTGGTGATACAATTTGGAATGGTAGTTTAGTAATTGAGAGCATTCACATTGATGAAGATTCTTTTATAATAGGAGGCGCATTTCAAAATATTGGCAACAAACCAATTAAAGGTGTAGCAAAATTTAACAATTATCAATGGTCAGGCTTCCAACAAACTTACTCTAATTCAGGATATCCTTCTTGTTTAACAACATATAAAAACAAACTATATGCAGGCAGTAGAAATGCTGGTTGGAATCCAAATGGCAACACAAGTACTGCCAATTTCTCAGTTTGGGATGGAAACCAATGGCTACCACCTAATCCGCCAATAGGTGGATTTATTTTTAGCTTAAAAGTAATAAATGATAGTTTATTTGCACTAGGAAGCTGTGAATTTGGAGCCAAAGTATTAGTAACTGATGGGAATACTTGGGAATATTTGGAAAATATAGAAGCAAATTATGCTGCCAGCATTATTGAGTACAATGACGAATTGCTTGTTGGAACAAATTATGGATTATGGAAAAGGGTTGGGTATGATACTTGGCTACAATACCCTGGCACACCACAAGGCTGGGTAAATGCAATGCTTGTGGATAGTGTAAATAATTTTTTATACACAGGAGGTTCATTTTTTTATGTAGGAGATACTATTGAATCTCACTGCATTGCAAAATATGATGGTTTCAAATGGTATCCATTAGAAATGGGTGTTATGGGAGATGTTTGGCATGGAGTTATGGAAATGTATAGAGGTGATTTATATTTTGGCGGATTTATGAATGTTACAGTAATAGATACAACATGGATTAATTTTATTGGACGATGGGATGGCGAAAAAATACACTCGGTTGGTGGAGGGACATCAGGAACTGTGTATGGATTAAAAGTTTTTCAGGACACACTAATAGTAGTTGGAAATTATACATATGTAAATGTTTTAAATGGAGACTCAATACATAGCAAAGGTATGGCAAAATGGTATATGCCACCAGCAAACGATTGTAAGTACTTGCGACCTGTTTTACATGCTTGGCAACAAACAGGAGTGTCTGAAAATGAGTTTTATTTAGTTAATGGACAAGCAATAGTAAACTTCTACAACAATAATGCTTATGCAGATTCTTGGCAATGGGATTTTGGTGATGGTGTTTCAACTAGCAATGAAAGATGTCCTACTCATACTTTTAATTATCCCGGAACATATAATGTGCAACTTACTGTTACAGATGGACAATGTATAAAAACTATAGAAAAAGAAATTAAAATCCTACTAATCACAAATGTATCGGAAGAATTAAAACAAAATACCTTAAATATTTTTCCTAATCCAGCAAGTGAAAAAATAAATATTGAATGTTTTGTCCCCGAAAACTATGACAGTGCTTCTATACAAATCATATTACCAACAGGGCAAGCAATAAACTCTATAGATTTAAATAAAGGCGAAAATAAAATAAATATTTCAAGTTCAAACTGGAATTATGATTTTGCAATTGTAAATTTGATTTTCAATAATGAAATAGTTCAATCAAAAAAAATACTGATAAAAAAATGATGTTAAAGAAAAATTTATATATTTTATTTATTATTATATTATTTAATAATATTGCAAATGCTCAACTAGATGCACCGAATTTAATTAATACGTTTTCATCAAATCCATGTAATCCATCTCTTTCTTTTGGTGCAGTTAATGGGGCAAATAAATATGAAATACAAATTTCAACAGATGCTTCTTTTTTAGTAGATGTATATGTTGATTATTCTGAAACTCTACCTTATATTTTACCATTATTGAAGTTTGAAACAGAATACTTTTTAAAAGCACGAGCTATTAATAATACTGACACATCTGACTGGAGCAATACGATATCGCGAATTACAGTACCACGAGGATATGTTGTTGTAACAATTAATCCTATTGGCAACTTAATAGCAACTGAAAATACAATAATGTGTAGTATAGAACGATGGTGGGAAATTGATACTATTGCGACTTTTGATTCTCCATTATTGCTTAGAGATACCACTTATGAGGAAAATTATATAGTAATTAATGCTCCTTTTTATTTTTGTTCAAATAATTATGTCAGAGCAAAATGTATTACAGAGCTTGACACTGCTCCCAGTTGGTCTTATCATCAATGGAATTACATAAATATCCCTTGTTCGCCAACACTAGTTTCTCCAAATAATTTTAATTTTACAAATTCAATTAGCAACTTAAAAATAGAAAGATATGATCAACCTTTGCGTTATGTTTTTGAACTAGATACAACTTTAGCTTTTACAAATCCAAGAGAATTTGAAATTGCAGAAACTGATAATTCTGATATAGTTTCAGTTGGAGACTTTTACTTTGAAAAACAACATTACTGGCGTGCAAGAGCTATAAACTCTATTGACACATCAGATTGGTCATCTGTGTTTACGTTTAGTATGTGCGGTGTTCACCAAATTTTACCTCTAAACCAAGCAACAAATATTAGTACTAATGCAAGTATTAGTGTTTTGTCAATTGGTAATATAATTGGCTATATTTTTGAACTTGATACTGTCCCAGATTTTTCTTCTAATTTGTATATGCAGTATGAAACACCAAATTCAGCAGTAAATTTACAAAACTTATTATTTGGCACAACTTATTACTGGCGAGTAAGAGCATATCACTCTTTGGATACTTCTAATTATACACCTGTAAGAAGTTTCACTACAGTTACCGCCCCAGCACTGATTAGCCCAGAAGATTTATCTGCAAATCAAAACTTAAAAATAAACTTAAAAGCGGAATTTCTATCTGGCATTACAAAATACCAATATCAACTATCACAAAACCCTGAGTTTTTGCCAGAACAAACAGAAACTTTAGAACACAGTAATTATGCAAACATGGTTCAAACCGACTTGTTGAAATTCAATACAAAATATTATTGGAGAACAAGATACATAAATGAAAATGATACCTCAATTTGGAGTTCTGTATTTTCATTTGAAACTTTAGTAAAACCACAACTTATAGAGCCAAGCAACCAAGCAACACAAGTTGCAATAAATAATACAAAGTTGTACTGGCAAAACATTCAACATATCAACAGCTACACCATATGGATTAGCACTACACCTGATTTCAACGAATACGAAGAATACTTGCAAATTTTTTATGGAAATATTATGTATTTAAACAATTTACTTCCAAACACAACTTATTATTGGAAAGTAAAAGTCACAAGTGCAATAGACGAATCTGAATGGTCAGACACATGGTCATTTACAACCGAAAACACAACTAAAGCAGATTTGTTTAATATTGACTACAAACTCCAAATCTTCCCCAACCCCAGTAACAACGATTTTTATGTAAAACTAACACTGCCAAATTACCAAAATGCCGAAATTAAAATAGCCGGGCTAAATGGTCATCTACAATCTATAATTCCAATTACTAACGAAACCACCACAATACCAACAAAAGGCTGGAAACCAGGAGTTTATATCTGCAATCTATTTGTAGATGGAGAATTGGTAAAAGTTGAGAAGTTGGTGTATGAATAGAAACAGTTAAAAGTTTGTAAAGTTTTTAAAGTTCATAAAGTTCGTAAAGTTGAACCGAGCGAGCGGGTTGTGCAGGAAAATCTGAAATAGGATTGTGTGGGGAAAATCGAGCGAATGGTAACTAATTCAACTTTACAAACTTTTACCCTGCAAAAATTTCTCAACAATTTTTTCTGCTTCTATAAGAGCTGTTTGTAATTCGTTGTTAGTTAGGATTATATCAAATTCTTTTGCAAAGCTCATTTCGTATTTTGCTTTTTCAATTCTTGTTTTAATAACTTCGGGTTGGTCGGTAGAACGTTTTATCAGTCTTTGTTCTAATTCCTCAATGCTTGGTGGCATAATAAAAACCGACAAGGCATTTTCTCCATAAAAATTTTTAATATTTATTCCACCTTTTACATCAACATCAAAGACAACAACTTTTCCTAGTTTTGTAAGCCTGTCAACTTCTGATTTTAAACTGCCGTAAAAAGTATTTGCATAAACTTCTTCCCATTCTAAAAACTCATCATTTGCTATTTTTTGCTTAAATTCTTCTGCTGATAAAAAATAATAATGTTTGCCATGTTCTTCAACGCCTCTGGGTTTGCGAGTGCAGGCAGAAATAGAAAAACTAAGATTAAATTTTGGATTAGAAAGCAAATGATTTACTATTGTTGTCTTTCCTGAACCACTAGGTGCCGAAAATATTAAAACTTTTGGTTTCATATTTATAAAATATTTAAAACTTGTTCTTTAATTTTTTCTAACTCATCTTTCATCATAATTACTAACTTTTGAATCTCAACATGGTTGGCTTTTGAACCTAAAGTATTTATTTCCCTTCCCATTTCTTGAGCTATAAACCCTAATTTTTTACCAGAATATATTTCAGTATTTAAAGTTTCTAAAAAATAATCGCAGTGCTTTTTTAATCTTACTTTTTCTTCGTTAATATCGAGTTTTTCTAAATAAAAAATTATCTCTTGCTCATATCTGTTAGCATCAATATTTGCAGTGTCAACAATTTCGTTCAAACTTATGCTTAGCCTGTCTTTTATAATATCTATTCTTTCTTCTTCGTATTGCGGAACTTGATTTAAAAGATTAGTAATAGAGTTCAAATTAGTAATTATATCTTGTGTCAAAATAGAGCCTTCATGTTTTCTAAAATTTTTACAATCTTCAATAGCTTGGTTTATAAATTTTAAAATATGCTCCCATTCTTCTTCGTTTAATTCTTCTATAGTTGTTGCAACTACATCAGGCATTCTAATAATAGACGATAACACATCATTTGAAAAAGGAATATTGTTAGACTGGCACAAATTTTTTAATTGATTGTAATAATCTAAAATTATTTTGTCGTTAAGCTTTGCATTAGTCTCTCCTCCGTTTGCTTCAACAAATATAGAAAATTCTATTTTACCTCTTTGAAGTTCGTTAGACAATAATTTTCTTACTTCAATTTCTTTTTCTCTATAAGCATTTGGAATACGTGTAGTTATATCAATGTTTTTAGAGTTAAGAGTTTTAATGTCTATGATAATTTTTTTACCATCATATTCGGTAGAAGCTCTACCAAAGCCTGTCATCGAAATTAGCATAACTATTATTATTTTATTGCTTACAAAATTAGACTTTAAAGCGAGAAAATACAATTTATTTTAAAAAATATACGCATTTTAAAAGTTGTTTTCGTTATACATTGGAATTTCTATGATGAATATTGTTCCAATATTTTCTTCTGTTTCGAAATAAATGGTTGCATTATTGCTTGTTAGCAAACTTTTTACCATGCTTAGCCCTAATCCCATTCCTCCAGATTTTGTTGTGAAATTAGGTTGGAAAATTTTAGGAATCATTTGTTCCGAAATTCCTGTTCCGTTGTCAATAACTTTAATAATGTAATTTTTATCTGAGCTTGAAATTTCTATTTTTATCAAACCCATTCTTTCTTTTGGAATTGCTTGAATACCATTTTTAATTAAATTGGTAAAAACTCTAAGCATCTGCTCTTTATCTGCATAAACAAAACCTTTAGATTTTAGATTTTCTTTAAATTCAAAATCTATATCTTCAGTGTTTTCAAATAGTTGAATTGAGTTTTTAATAACTTCAACAATATCAATAACTTCTTTTTTAGAAGCAGGCATTTTTGCAAAATTTGAAAACTCTGATGCAATTGCAGATAAAATATCTATTTGTTCGATAAGAGTTTTAGACACTTTTTTATATGTTTGTTCCCAATTTTCATCTTTTAAATCATAAGCACGCTCTAAGTATTGTACGCTTAGCTTCATTGGTGTAAGCGGGTTTTTAATTTCGTGAGCGATTTGTTTTGCCATTTCACGCCATGCCATTTCTCTTTCAGACTGAGCAAGTTTGTTGGCTGATTCTGTTAATTCATCAACTTTTTTATTGTATTCACGTATTAATCCACCTAATTCGTCATTTTTAGTATAAACAATTTTTTCTGCTTTTTTATTAATATCCATTTGTCTAATTTTTTCTTGCACCAAAGCAAGCGGACGAGTTAATTGTCGCGAAATAAACACTCCAACAATTACAGATATTAAAATTAAAAACAAGAATATATTCGAGAATGCTAAAACAAAATTAGAAATTTCTTCAGCAAACTCGTTCTGGCGAGCAAAATATGGAAGATTTAAATAAGCTATTATTTCGTTGTTGTAGTTTCTAAAAGGAATGTAAACCGACATATAATCTATTTCATCAATTTTTTCGTCAACAATAACAGTTCCAGCATTTTTCATCAATAGCTCCGAATAGGCATTAGCATCAATATATCTAGCTTTTAAACCTTTGTCAAACAAGTCGGCTCGCGAGGTAGAAAGCAAAATACCATTCAAATCGTAAAGATTTATGTCTATGTAAAAAACATTAGACAATTTAATTAATAAGTTGTTTAGGTAATGAACATCTTCGTAATTTATAGCTTTTTTCTGTCCAATACTATGTTCTAACTCAACAGCAACAGAAATTAATTTATCCAACATGGCTTCACTTTGTTTTTCTTTATATCCTTCAATAATAAATCTCATAGCTATTGAGCCTGTTATCAATAAAGAAACTACTAGAATAATTATAAACCAAGATTGAATTTTAACTTTTAAACTTACACCTTTCCAAAAGTTTGCTGTTCTCATTTTAGAAAACAACCACATTAAATTGAAGACAACAAAAAGAAATAAGAAAATATATGAAAACGATACTAATTGTCTTGAATATTGAGAGTAAGGTTTGCTTATTATAATTAAATTGTCTGAGTCGGGACGATATTGAAAATGAATATAAGAATCTTTTTTTAATAATTTATATTCGGCAGTATCGTTTGTGTCAGAAGCAATAGCAAACGGATACTTATAGTCTCCTTTGCTGGTGATTAGTCTAGACTTGTTGTATTTTGCGTGATTGTAGCTTCTTGCAGTTTTTTTAACCAATAGTTTTTCGTCTAATAATATTTCGGGATAACCTAAGCCCTCGCTAAATATTTTTGAATTTAATTCTACATAAATATTTATAGCAGTGCTATCATTTTCTTGAAATCTAATTTCTCCAAGATAAGATATTCGACCATTGTGGTTATCTAAGAAATAAAAATTTGTTGAAGGAATAATTATTCCATACTCGTTGATTTGTTCTCTAAAAAATTCAAAACAATCTACCGAAACTAAGTCTGGTTCAATCAACAGACTATCTTCTTTTTCGCACATTGTAATTTGAATTTCATACTTATTAAAATATCTATTGTTAAAGAATTCAGAGCTTACTGCGTTTTCAATTTTGTCATAATTTTTATTTTTTAGATGTTCAACTAATTTTTCATCATTCATTAAATCGTAAAAAGATTCTTTAATAAAAAATTCGGCACCAACATCTCTTTCTGCAGCAAGGTTATAGGTTAATACTTTAAAAGTTTCTATTTCTTTTTTGTCGCTAAGGCGTGAAAAGTGTTCTGAAATTAAAAAAGCAAAAATTATAATTATCCCAACACTAAAAAAATAGTTGGTTTTTGATTTTAACATTACAAATGCTAAGCTCGACCATGCAAGGAAAAACAGAAAAGCGAAAACTAAATTATCGTAAAAGCTCAATTTTGTTGTTTCTGCAAATATTAAATATAGAGAGCACAAAACAAACAGACTAATAACAAGATACCAAAAATTTAATACGTTTTTAAAAACCTTAAATAATTTTATAAAAATTAAAACAAAAGATAGGATTATCAAAAAGATTATTAAAGTGCCAATCAAGCTATAAATATCTAAAGCTAAAATGTTTTCAAATGAAAAAGTCATAGAAGAGTTCCAAACTAAACCAAACATTAAAGTTGAAATAAACAAACCACTTAAAAACATTATACTAGCAAGTGAAATCGAAAAAATTACTTTAATTGGTTTTGGGAAATTAGAATCTAAATCAATTTTATAATTAAAAAATACTAAAATAGCAAAACTTAAAAAGAGAATAACATTTATTATATAATCTCCTAAAGATTGCAACCAGAACGATTCAGCAAAAAGTTCGGGGCTAAAAAGTCTAAAATCATTAAAACTAGCGGTATAATTATATTTTAATGAAATATATCGTAAGACAAGTATAAGTATTGCGTAAAAAATAGGATTGAGCAATAAAATTATCTTAATTTTGTTTGAAAGAAATATTGTGAAAAGTAAAACAAAAATTACTAGGTTAAGCATGTTGAAAATACAAAGAAAATTGTAAAAGCTAAACTTAACTTTATTTATGTTTTTGTTAGTTTTAATAGACAAATAAAAACTACTTCCTGTGTCGTCAATATCAATTTTTGTACTTCCTTGAATTTCTTCTCTACTAATTACAGCGTCATGGGTTAAATCAAAATCTTTGGCAAAACTGTTTTTAATCAAATGGTTTTCATAGGAATAATCTTTTTTTATTCTTGCTAGTCCAACAATAAAAAAGTTGTCTGCACTACTTGTTTGGCACAAATACCAACCATTAGGTAGGTTAAGAAGTTTGTTGTCGAAAAAACTTATATTAGTCGAAGTGGGAACAGAAATATCATTTGTTGTCCAAAATTTTAAATTGTTTTTGTCATATAAAAAATATCCAATTTCTTTTTCATTATATATGTTTTTCCCTTGAGAATAGAACCATTCTTGTGTTTGCTTAGCATCGGTTTTGTAATTTTCTGTTAGTTGTTTTAAAGTTCCTTTAAGCAGAATGTTTTTTTCTTTTAAAATGGTTTCAATTTTTTCTTTATTTAAGGTGTATTTAGTGTTAGTGTTTGATTTTGATACAAATTGTTGACTAATCAAACCTATTAAAACTAAGCTAAACGAAACTATTAGATGCCATATTTTTATATTTGGAAAATTATTTTTAATCATGATGGTATGGTTCGTTATTAATTATTGTAAAAGCTCTATAAAGTTGTTCTGCAAATATAATTCTAATTATTTGATGCGAAAAGGTCATTTGCGATAAAGAAAATTTTAAATTAGCTCTATCATACACTTCTTGTGAAAAACCATAGGCGCCACCAATTACAAAAATAAGATTTTTTGTTGACATATTCATTTGTTTTTCAAGAAAAGAAGCAAATTCACGACTTGTAAATTCTTTAGCTTTTTCGTCTAAAAGCACAACAAAATCGCTACTTGATAATTCTGATAATATTTTTTCGCCTTCAAGTTTTTTCTGTATAGACTCATTTGTTTTGGCAGTAGTTTTAATGTCTTTAATAATTTTAAATTCAAAATTTATATATCTTTTTATGCGTTTAAAATAGTCGTCGCATAAGTGTGAAATTGAGTTAAGGTCTGTTTTACCGACTGCAATTAATAAAATGTTCATAATGAATTAAAAATTTGTGATAAAGATATATTAAAAGAATGAAATTATTATTATCTTGCGACTTGAAATTTTTTGGTTCGGTATTTGTAGTAAGATTACAGTATTTAAAAACTTTTTAATTTAATAAATAATGAAAAATTTAAAAAAATTAGTTGTTTTATCTTTTGTCATGGCTTTTTGCTCAAGTGTTTTTGCTTTTCCGGTTTTTGATATTCCGCCAAAAATCTTTGATGCAATGAAAGTTGGAAATTCAACAGAATTGACAAAATATTTTAACACTACTGTTGAATTAGTAATTCTTGATAAAGAAGATGTTTATAGTAAACAGCAGGCAGAACAAATATTAAAAAACTTTTTTGATAAAAATAAAGTTAAAAACTTTACGCTTTTACATCAAGGAGGAAAATCTGGAGCTCAATACGCAATTGGAAATCTTGAAACCGAAGATGGAAAAACTTATAGAGTGTATTTTCTTGTGAAAGAAAGTGGTGGCAAACCTTTGGTACATCAAATGCGTATAGAAAAAGAATGATCCCTGAAACATATTTAAACTCTTTAATAGAAAGAGCCTATAAAGAAGATGTTGGCGATGGCGACCACTCTTCTTTGGCTTGTATTGATGCTTCGGCAACTGGTAAAGCTAAACTTATTGCTAAAGCAAATGGCGTTTTGGCAGGAGTAGAAGTTGCTAAAAAAGTTTGCCAATATTTTTCTCCAAATTTGAAAACCGATATTTATATTAATGACGGAGAAAAAATAAAAAAGGGAGATCTAGTTTTAGAAATTTCTGGTTTTCGCCAAGAGATTCTTAAAGTTGAGAGAACAATGCTTAATTTTATGCAAAGAATGAGCGGAATTGCAACCGAAACCGCCAAATATGCAGAAGCATTAAAACCTTATAAAACAAAAATTTTAGATACACGCAAAACAACTCCTGGATTAAGATTAATTGAAAAAGAAGCCGTTAAAATTGGCGGTGGCAAAAATCATAGAATAGGTCTTTATGATATGATTATGCTTAAAGATAATCATATTGATTTTGCAGGAGGTTTGGAAAAAGCAATTAACAAGACAAATCAATATTTAAAGGACAAAAATTTAAACCTAAAAATTGAGATAGAAGTAAGAAATATTGATGAGCTTAAAAAAGTGCTAGAAGTTGGCAATGTTGACATAATAATGTTAGACAACTTTAATATTGCAGACACAAAACTTGCAGTAGAACTTATAGACGGTAGATATAAAATTGAATCTTCGGGTGGAATTACTTTTGAAACGCTTACAGATTATGCAGAATGTGGTGTTGATTATATTTCATCAGGAGCTCTTACTCATCATGTAAAAAGTTTAGACCTAAGTTTAATTGTAGAAAAAGCGTGAGAAGAAAATTCCGTAATTTATACATTAAGTTTTTGTTATTAATCAAAAAGATTGGGAGCAAAATTATACTGCCGGGATTTAAAGGCTTGTCTTTATATTATATAGGAAAATTTTTCTTTCAAGGGATAAGAAAAAGTTCTGTAACAATGCGAGCAGCCGCGGTTTCGTTTAATATGTTTATATCATTATTCCCAGCATTGATTTTTTTGTTTACTTTAATTCCTTTTATTCCAATAGATGGTTTTCAATTAGAGCTTTTTAAGATTTTAGAGAATGTTTTACCAGCATCAGCATACGAATTGTTTTATGAAACTATTACAGATACAATCATGCAGCAAAATACAAAACTTCTTTCTCTAAGTATTTTATTGATGATATATTTCTCCTCAAATGGAATAATGTCTCTTATAGAAGCTTTTAACAAAACCTCTCATAATATAGAAACTCGTAAATCTCTTAATCTTAGAATAGTAGCTTTAATTTCTGTGATTGGAATCAGCTTGTTGATAATGCTCGCAATAAGTTTGATTGTGATGAGTAATACTTTTATATTAAAGTTTTTTTCTCATCACCCAGAAATTTTATCAAAAGGTATATTAGTAACTTTGACTGGTGTGGTTAAGTGGTTGATAGTCTTGGTTTTATACTTTTTGGCAATTTCTATTTTGTTTTATTTTGCTCCTTCAAAAAAGAACAAGTTCAAATTTATAAGTCCTGGTGCTATTTTTGCAACTTTTTTACAAGTTATAACTGTATTAGGTTTTACATTTTATGTAAATAATTTTGCACAGTATAATAAACTTTATGGCTCTATCGGAACTGTAATAGTTGTAATGCTTTTAATTTATATCAGTTCTTTATCTTTAATTCTCGGATTTGAGCTAAATGCAAGTATTTTACATGGAGATAAAACTTTTAGAGAAAAAAAAGTTTAATTCAAAACGTTTATATTAATTAATTTACTATCTTTGAAAATTGCAAATAATGGTAAAATTTTTATTAATATGAAAAAGTTATTTTGTTTATTATCTTTGTTAGCCTTGTCATACGTAAGTTTTGCGCAACAACCAACTCAAGCTGTGGATTTTACTATAACAGATCTCGATGGTGTTGAGCATAATCTTTTCACTTATTTAGATGCAGGTAAACATGTTTATATAGAATTTATATTAGCTGGTTGATCTGGCTGTATTGCGTCTGTCCCGACGATAAATAATATATATTCAAGTTTTGGTTGTAATGAATTTGAATTAGTAGTTCTTGGTCTTTTTTCTCAGGGTGTAACCAATGAAATAGCTATTAATTATAGAGATGAACATAATACTATTTTCCCTCTTTGTAGTGCTGTTGAGGGGCATGGAGGTGCTGTCGTTAACTATTATGGAATAGAAGCTTATCCAACTAAAATTTTAATTAAACCAGATAGAAGTGTTATTTGGGATGATGACCAAGAAGTTGATATAAATACTGTTCAAGGTCTTCAAGAAATTGGAATTAACAGAAATGCTTGTCCAGAAGATTGGCCCATTGCTGATTTTTCTGGCGACCCTTTGTTGCTTCCTGTAAATACAGGAGTTATTTTTTCTGACTTATCGCAAAATCCTATTGCAACTTGGCTTTGGGAGTTTGAAAACGGCACTCCAGATAGTTTTAATGGTCAAAATCCACCTGAAATTATTTATAATGTTCCTGGTTATCATAAGGTAAAACTTAAAGTTGCAAATGAATTTGGAAATAGTGATGAGATAGTTAAAACTAAATATGTTCATGTTTATGAGATTGCTGATACTACTCCAACAGCTTGGTTTACTGCTGATCAAGTAATTGTTATTGTTGGTAATTCTGTAAACTTTACAGACCTAAGTTGGGATTTTCCATTCCAATGGAAATGGGAGTTTGAAGGTGGTTTGCCTGCAAATTCTGCAGCACAAAATCCTCAAAATATTGTTTATAATACACCAGGTGAATATAATGTTCAGTTAATTGTTCGTAACTCTCAAGGCTATGATACTTTGTTAATTGAAAATTACATTAGAGTTATTCCAGAAGTTGGTCCAGATGCTCCTGTTGCCAATTTTACAACTTCTAATCGCTTGATTAAACGTGATACTCCAGTCTTTTTTGAGGATTTATCAACAAATAATCCAATGTTTTGGTCTTGGTATTTTGAAGGAGGAGAACCATCAAGCTCTAATACTCAATTACAACCAAATGGAGTTCGTTATCAAAACACAGGCTTTTTTGACGTTACTCTAAATGTTGGAAATATTAATGGTTCTTCGATGTTAACCAAGAAAGATTATATTGTTGTTTACGACTCTTTTGTTGGCGAAGTTTGCGATACAATAGGTAATTTTAAACAAGGCGAACAACCAATAGCTATGCAAATAAATGGAATGACAGGTTATTATGGCGGACAAAATAGTGATAGAATTAGCATGTATGCCGATTATTATGATTTTCATACTTTTAATGAGATAAGAGGAATTATTGTTCCTGTAATGAAATTGTCATATGGTTCGGATAATGCTTATATTAGATTTATTACTTGGGATGGTGCAGACCCAAAACCTACAACTGTTTTATCAAGTCAAAAAGTGCTTTTGAGAACTTTGAGACAAAATTATTTTCAAGTAATAATGTTTGACGAGCCTCTTAAAGTTGATGGTCCATTTTATTTAGGATATTCAATTAACTATGCTGCTGGCGACGAATTTGTAGTGGGAATGGCTCCAAATCGAGGACATGGCAACGACAATACTTTATTTGTATATAAAAACGAAGAATGGTATTCTTCTCCTTCTGCTTATCAAATTTCAACATCTACAGGAATAAGACCAATGACTTGCCTTGTTGGAATTGAAGACGAAGAAATTGAAACTGGAATAACAGTTTATCCAAATCCATGCGGAGATAATTTGTTTATTGTGAACTCATTGTCTTTCGATAAAGGCGATTTTGTTGAAATTTTTGACAGAACAGGAAAAATGCTACAAATGAAATTTGCTGAAGCTGGAAGCGAAGTAATTGAATTTAATACTAACGGAATTGCTTCAGGAATTTATTACGCTAGAATATTTACTAAAGGTAAGATTAAAACGGAAAAGATCAGCATTATAAGATGAGTTAAAAGTTAAAAGTCGAAAGTCGCACTTTGTTAGACGCGTCAGCCTCTTTTAACTTTCAACTTTTAACTTTCAACTGAATTCATTCTTTGTCGTATAGCTTCGTAAACTGCCAAAGCCGCAGACACTGAAACATTTAAAGAAGATGTTTTTCCATATAATGGAATTTTGGCTTTTTTGTCGGCTCGTTTTATAAGAGAGTTTGAAATTCCTTTGTCTTCGGCACCTAAAATTAAAGCACAAGCTGTTGTTAGGTCGAGTTCGTAAATTAATCTTTCGGCTTTTTCCGTAACAGCAACAACTTCAATATTCATTTGATTTAAAAGCAAAACAGCATCTATTAAATTTTCAACTTTGCAAATTGGAATATTATACAATGCTCCAGCAGAGGTTTTAATTGCTTCATCGCTAATTCTTACACTGCCACTTGTTGGAATTACTATTGCAGAAGCTCCCGCACATTCGCAAGAGCGAGCAATAGCTCCAAAATTTCTTACATCTGTAACTCCATCTAAAATTATTATTAATGGAGTTTTATTTTCATCTTGAATTTTGATGATAACTTCTTCTAAATTTTGGTATTTAATTGGCGACACATAAGCAATTATGCCTTGATGATTGTGTTTACAAATTTTATCAAGTTTTTCTTGAGGCACATATTGTATAGTAATTCCTTGTTGACGAATTTCTGAAACTAATTTTAGTGCAATATTTCCAGTTAAGTTTTTTTTAACCAAAACTTTATCAATTTCTTTTCCAGATTTAATTGCTTCGTTTACAGGATGTAGTCCAAAAATAAAATTTTCCATTTTTTTAATTTGTAATTGTAAATATTTTTCCACTTCTCCAAATCTGTAGTGCTTGAGCCCAAACAGTTTGGTAATTTGCGTCTCTATGTAAAATCCAAGATTTATTATAGCTAGGTGTCTCAGTTCTAGTGAATAGAAAAAATATTCCAGCGACATCAGGATCTTCGCCATAAAACCACTCTTCTTGGTTTGTGCTGATATTTATAATTGATGGTGGTCCAAACATTATGTAAATCATTCCTCTATCTGTTTTCCAACCTTCTTTATTTTCGCTAAAATATTTATTTGCCAAAGCTACTCTATTGTAAAAAACCCGTATTTGTTCTTTTGCAAATTTCTGACTTTGAGATTTAGTGAGCCAAAAATAATCTATAGCTTGTTTTAAATTTTCTGAATTTGCAATCTCTTTATATTCTTTATTGGTAGTTAGTAGTTTAAGTGGTTCTAACATTGATTCCACAGTTTTAATTTCAGGAAAATAGTCGTCAATATTAATTAAGCATAGTCCACCAGAACTTTGATTTTGTTCGCGGATAAAATAAATTCCTTTTTTATTAAATTTTATACTGTCACTTAATGTATATGTAAATGTGGAATCTGGTGTTGCGTCAACATTTTGAGAAGGAGCAATATAATAAGGTGGTAAATGTACATGTTCGGTTATTTTGTAATAATCAATTTTTACAATAGGTCCACAAATATTGCTACTAAGTTTGTATGTGTTATTTGAGTTAATAAAGTTAGTGTATAAAACTTCTTCTTCGTTTTTTTTCAAAATTTTTGGAAAGAAAAATACTTCATTATTTTGCTTTAGTTCAATGTCTTCAAGTAGTCGTTTCCCTGTATTAGCTTTTTCGCCGTAAATACTGATAATTATTTTATAATTTTCTTGATTTGGAGTATTTACTGTAAAATATGAATTAAACTCTTCATTTGTTTGTTTAAGATTAATCATGTTAACCACCGTTCCACTATCAACAATGGCGAAATTATCAGCATTTCTTAAAGTATATTTTACTATTAGTCTAGCATCATCATCAATAGTGTTTACAGTTTTTTGGATTTCGTTAGTAGGAATTTTGTAAAAAACTAAAGCTTCGGTTTTAGATTTTGCAAAAATTCTTACTTCGGGCTGTATTTCTGCTGAAGAAGGGTTGTAACGAGAGGCAAAATTATATTTATACGAACTTGGACGTGAAGTCTGGTTTTGAGGCTGTACTCCAACGCAAGCTTGTATTAGAATTATACATATAATAACGCAAATAGATATATTAGCTTTATTCATCAAGATTTATGTTTTCGTCAATTTTGAAAAATTTGTACATATCTTTTTTAAATCTCTTCATATATGAAGAACTTCCTAAGCCGTATTGATAAAAGACACCATTTTCGGTTTTTTCTCTTTGATTAGGCTTTTGGTTGTAAACAATATTATTAAAGTTTTCATCTGAAGAAATAATGGTAAATGTTCCAGCACTATATCTTATATAATACCAAGTTGAATAATCAGGCTCTAAAAGCATTTCAAAGACATCGCCACGTCTAGATTTTTCTATTCTAATAAAACCGAAAACATATTTATTTACTTGTTCTTTACCTAAATTAGCAATTCCAATAGGTCCATAATGTACAAAGGAAGTTAAAGCTCTATGCCAATAGAATTGTAAATCGGTAAAAATAAGTTTGTTTTCTAATTCTTTTGGGAATTTATTGTAATTACCTAAACTTAGATTAGAGAACCATTGGTCAGCCTTTTCAGTTCCTAAAAATTCTATTAGTGCTTTTTCAAACACATCATCTCTTACGTTTAGTCCTGACAAGCCTCCTGTAGAGTTTAGTTTATCTGCCATTGCTTTTAATGCGGCATTACTAAAGTAAGCATCTGCAATCATACTTACATTTATTTCTGTGGTATCGGTTTCTGGGTACCACATAAAGTTACCAATAGCGTTAGGTTTGAACAGTCCGAAATCTTTGCTGAATTCAAATTTTCCTTCTCCATAAACATTACAAATAGATTTATGTCGTCTAATTAAATTTCCTGGCAAAGAAGTTTCGGTGATTTTTTCTTTTGGTGCGATAATAAATTTTCCGTCATCTTGGTCGTAGTGCAAATAACCGCTGGCAGAAAAAATTTCTTGGTCGTATTGGTTTCGTTTTCTTGTTAAAAATGCAGGGTATAGTTGGTTGGTATTTGCTAAAACTAAACCTGAACATAATCTTGTGTTGTTTATATTGTATGTTATGGAATCAATTTTTATGAAAATATCTTCAGGGTCGAGGAAAGATTTGAATTTTACCCAACCAAAAATTGTTGTGTCGCAGTCATCAATAATTTTTGTAGCACCATTAAATTCTAGCTCAGGATTATTTGCATAAAAAGTTACATCTCCTTGATATTTATAATATGGGCTTATAGTAAAATTGTCAGGTTCTAAAATTGTGCCAGTACCATATGATTGTCCTGAAGCATCAACTGCAATTTTTGTTAAATGAATAGTTTGTGGTTGTTTAGTAGAATTTATAAAATCATAATCTCCAAAAGCGTTATAATTTTTCTTTCCATAAATATTTACTGATGCATTATAGACTGTGTGATGTCTGCTGGTAGAGTTGGCAATAATTTTAGCATTTTGTAATGTTTGCATTACAGCGTCTTTTTCTATTGTTACATTTCCATCTTCAGTATATATTGTTGCATCAGCTACTTTAATAAATTTAACTCCTTCTGCATAAATAATATGATTTATATAATCATATCTAGCACTTGGAGCGACAAAATATAGTGAGTCTTGTTTTGGGTGAATAGATATAAATTTAGGACCTTCTAAGAACATTGCTTCCCATTCGTCAGGTTCAAGAAATGCTCCTTCTTTTTCTAACTTTTCCAAAACATCTGTGTCGGCACTAATAGCAATTTCTTCTTTATCCATATACCAAGTCATCTCGTTCATTTCGCTCATATATTTGTTTTTTGGAAAAGTCCAAATAGTATTTTCGCCGTTTGATTTAAACACTCCTTTTCTGTCTATAAAATCTATATGTGTTTTTACGTTATCTGATTTAAAATCAACATTTAGAGCGTTAATTGTGTAAAGGTCAAAATTTGCAGTGTCAGAATCAAAAACATTTTGCTTAAAGCTTATTAAATCTGATGCTATTTTTGCTTTATCTATAAACATTGTTCCATCTCCTTCAAGTCCTGAAGATTTTAAATTCAAATCTCCTTCAAAACTACCTTTTCCTTCGTACATTGTAAAGTTGGAGGTGTCTCTTTTAATCATAAAATCATCATCTTCAACATTCCATCTTAAAGTATTGTCTCTTCCTTCAACTTTAGGATATTCTATAGGTGCTGATTGTTTTTTCAATTCAAAATTTGGAGTATGTCCTTCCATAAATTTTGGGAAAAATATCAAATAATCAGGATTCATATTTGCAGCGAGATATTCTATTCTTCCAGACCCACGAAGTCCTTGGTTACTTAAATCTATTTCATGCCAAAATGTTGCTTTGCCACTGTATAGCGGTAACCCAACAGGTCCTGTTCTTGTGTTAAAGCCAAGTGAGAAATCATTTTTACGTAATACTAAAGTTTCTTTTATAGGTGGAAAAATATCGGCAGAATAAAGAGTGCCTTTAAATCGCAAATTGTCTCTTGAATAACCTTTTATACTGTCTAACTCAAATGGGTCAACTTCAAAATAAAAATTGTTTCGTTTATAAATTCCGTTATAAACATCGGGTCTATCATAGTAAACATAAGTTTTTTCGTTTGAAATAAGTTTGGGATATTCTGGGAAATCTTGTCTTCCAGATTTGTTCAATGGTTCGTCAATATAAAACTCTCCATTTATTTGTTCTAATTTATTTCTAACAATAGCAGGTTTGTAAGTTCCATCTGAATCTAAGAAGTCTGTTTCTGCAACCATTTTCATAGAATCACATTGATTTAATTCTATCATAAATCTGTTGTAGTCGAATTTGTAGTTGCTACCGTAAAAATAAAATTGCCCGGCTTGTATTGTTCCATCAAAAGTAAAGGTTCTATTTTTTTGAAGAGTAATTTTTTTATTGTTAGGGAAAACTCTTATGTTTTGAGAATCAGACAAATGTATTTCACGAATTCCATCAATTTTTAAATCAAAGTTTATCAAACTAAATTCTGCATTTGTTTTATTACTGTCAGTTACGCTATAAAATTGAATAACGTCAGAATCTTTTTGGTTTTTATATGCTTGTAAAAATGTCCAAGCATTAGGATAAACTATAATTTCTTGGCTTTGAGGGTCGTAATTTAAAAATCCACGGTATGCTAAGTCTAAAACCATTTGCACTACTTGTTGCGGACTATAACCCATCCATTTTGCTAAGTCGTTTAATTGAAAATCATTACTTCCCCAAAAAGAAGAAATAAAATTTGTAATAACAGCAAGAGGGTGTTGTGCATCTTTTTTCTGAATATCTCTATATCTTTCTAAACGAAAATAATCTGCCGACTCGAAAAGAGCTTTGTTTGGTTCTTTAGAATCTGCAGTTCTCATTGTTGTAAACTCAATTTTGTATTTATCAACAAACCATTTCATCCAAGTGAAATCCATATTGATTTGGTGGTATGAGTTTGAATAATTAACTTGATTCATACCTTCTCTAGAACGAATTAATTCTAAAAAACGTGGGTGGATATAATATTTAAAAGTTAAGTAAGGATGATATATAGAGTCTTCGCCAAAATGTAGGCTTATAGCACATTGATCGCTAATTATTATTTTTGTGTCTAAATAAAAAGCTAATGACTTTGCTTCCATATATATACTGTCGGATTTTGTAAGCAACATTGTAGCTGGTTCTTCTTTTGTTCCAGATGCTATAAAACTACTTCCATGAACAGAAAAACCTCCTTCGTAATCTATTCCGGGAACAAAATTTTTCAAATAATAATGTTGATTGTATGAAGTAAATTTTGGATAATCTGATTTTTTAGGATTATCTAAATTTCCAGTTTTGTCAATTAATCTGCCAAGCATAGGTTTTTTAATATACATGACGTTGTTAAAAGTTACGGAGTCAGCAGTTAGACTTACGTTTTTTGTATTAATTTGATAATTAGAAAGTTGAGCTTGAATACTATCTAAACTATAGCCAACACGTTCCCAGCCAACAGTTCCGCCAACTCCTTTCCATAAGTTTTGTGAAGGATAATATTCGGCATCTGTTCTATAAATTTTTAAACTATCAACTCCTTGATAACCAATGAGATTAACTTTAGATAGTTGAATTTTTATTCCTTTATCATATTTTAATTCAAAAGAATTATTTTCAACTTTCCAATGTGTACGTGGGTTTTTTGCAATAATATCCTTTGATAATAAATAATTGAAACTTAAAAGATAATCAGATAAATCATTAAGTTTTGGTCTTTTGCCTGCATTTAAAATATCGAAAATTCCTTTTTCATATATTTCGTATTGTGAATTATCAAAAGCTTTTCTACTAAACCACATTCTATTGTCGGCTAAGCATACAAAATCGGGATAGCCTTTGCAACCCTTTGCAGCCATATTGTTTGCAGTGCTAATAAATTTTTCTTTTTCTTGAAAACTTAAACTATCGGTTTCCCAAAAAGTAGTAAATTCTTTGCTCAAATTTTTTGAAGTGCTAGCAACTTCACCAGTATATCCAAGTTCTGAATTAAAGCTTTTTATAAACCTATCTGGTTCAGTTGGAAAAGCTTGGGCAAATATTAAATTTGAAATTAATATTAAAGCGAAAAAGAAAACTAATTTTTTCATAATTAAATTTTATTAAAAACACATGCAGTCCAATTGTCTTTTTGTATTGCTTTATTAAAAGACAAATTATTTTCTGAGCAAACTTTTTGTATTTGTACTAATTCGTTGTTTAAAAATCCACTAAAAAAGATTTTTCCACCATTGTTCAAATGTTTTGCCAAAGTTGGTATATCTTTTTTTAAAACATTGAGATTTATATTTGCAAATATAAAATCAAAAGTTTTATCAGGAATTGAATTTATATCGCCTTGTATAGCTTTTATTTGCGGAGTATTATTTCTATTTGCATTTTCTATTGTATTTTCATAAGCCCATTCGTCAATATCTATGGCATAAATATCTTTTGCTTTTAAAAGAGCTGCAAATATTGCTAAAATACCTGTTCCGCAACCATAATCTAACACATCTTTATTTTCAAAATCGTATTCGCCAATAAGTTTACACATCATCCAAGTTGTGGCATGATGTCCTGTACCAAACGACATTTTGGGTTCGATAATAATATTGTATTTTGTATTAAAATCCATGTCGTGAAATGGTGCTTTAATACTAAGCAAATCTTCTACTACTGTGGGTTCAAAGTTTTTTTCCCATTCAGCATTCCAGTTTTGTTGCGGAATAATTTTTGTTGAATAAGAAACTTTGTAAGATTTGAGTAATTCGTCTAGATTTTTTAGATTATAATTAGCTTCCTCAATATATGCAAATAAGGAATCATTTTCTTCATAAAAACTTTCAAAACCTTGTTCAGCTAAAAATGCAATTAAAATTTCGCTAAGTTCGGTTTGTTCTTTATTAAAATTTACCTTTACTTCAATATAATTCATTTTCTAATTGCATTTATTATTGCAATAAATTCATCTGGTTTTAACGAAGCACCACCAACTAAACCACCGTCAATATCTTTGCAGTCGAAAAGTTGTTGTGCATTTTTAGAATTTACACTACCTCCATAAAGTATAGATGTGTCGTTTGCAATTTCTTGTCCGTATTTTTTTGCAAGTATTTTACGAATAAATTCGTGCATTTCTTGAGCTTGTTCTGGACTGGCAGTTTTGCCTGTACCTATTGCCCAAACTGGTTCGTAAGCAATAATTGTTTTTTGCATTTTTTCAGCATCAACATTTGATAAAGCATTTAGAATTTGCTTTTCTACAACTTCGAAATGTGAATTGTTTTCTCTTTCTTCTAATTTTTCGCCACAACATAAAATAGGATATAAATCGCTGGTATAGCACATTTCTAACTTTTTAGCAATCACTTCATCAGTATCTCCAAAATATTGACGGCGTTCGCTATGTCCGATAATTGCATATTCGCAATTAATTGATTTTATCATTTTTGCAGACACTTCACCAGTATAAGCTCCTGAATCATACATAGCACAATCTTGAGCCGAAACCTTTACAAATTTTAAATCAATAGCATTAACAACTCTATCAATATGTGTGAATGGAACTCCAAGAATTATTTTATATTTTTCTTCTTGACTTAAAGTTTTAACATGTTCACAAATGGTCTTTGCTAATTCAGCACCTTCTGCTGGCAAAGTATTCATTTTCCAATTTCCTGCTACAATTTTTTTCCTCATAAAATTATATTTTTTAGTTTATATATATCTATTTGTTTTTAAGTACTTATAAAATCCATGAAATAAACTCATAAATAACAAAGTACCAAAAATATAAGTTAGATAAATATACTTGTTTTTAGCTTTTTGATGTTTTGTTATTGAATTTGCAGTTAGGTCGTTGTGTAATTGTTCAGGAGCAGGAATGTTTTTTGCCGCCCATTTGTTTAGTACAGTTCCTTTTTTCACTAAAACTAATCCAGGATTTGATCTTACAATAGTTTTTAGGGTTATTGGATCCATATTGTAAAATTGGTAATTTGGTTTGTGATAATTTATAAATGCTGAAACTTCTTCTAAGTTTGAAGCTGTTATGCAATAAAATTTGTAATTGTTGTTTTTACAAAATTCTGAAATTTGTGCAACTTTATCTAAATGTTTTTCATTAACCTCGTCAAGTAATGTCATAATAGCAAAAAACGCATATGATTCATCTTCAAGTACTTGATTGGTAATGTCTTCGCCATATTTTAATAAAAAGTTTTCGTTTTCTGTATCAATATATTCTGCATCAAGGAATATAGAGTTGTTGTCTGGCAAATCTTTTATGTTGGCAATAATTTCTTCACCTTCTTCATTTAAGAAATATAGTTTTAAATTGTCAGGATTAAGTTTTGTGTTGTAAATTATTTTTTTAAAATTCCAAGATTGGTCTGGTAAACTATCTAAATCGCAAGTAATAGTTTCGCCATCTTTTGTAAACTCAAATTCTAAATCCCAAGGATTTACATATTTATTTTCTGGTTCAGGGCTATAGCCAGGAACAAAAATTGGTTCAATAGTAAAATCGTGAATAGGAGGTTCGTAACCTTTTTTCACTAGTTTATGGTCGGCGTTTACAAAAGTCCATGTTGAATCTGGTAATTCAGTTTCGCTATATTCTTTTTGTTCACCATTTTTCTCGTAAATAAAAACACTTTCGTAAATGTCAACATTTTCTTTTTCTTCTTCTGGAATTTGCATTCCTTCTTGAATATTAGCTCCAATGTGATAAGGTCTAAAATCAACTATTGGTAAATTGTATAAGCAGTATAATGTTAGTACAAACGAAGCAATTGTGAAAGCTATTGTTAATGCCCATTGGTTGAATAAGTTATACGCGGGTTTAAATAACTTTCTTTGCCAGAATACAATTATTGTAAATGCCAGAATTACTAAATTTTTATAAAAAGTTTGCCAATTGGTTAAAATAATTGCATCTCCAAAGCAACCGCAGTCGCTAACTGGGTCGGCAACGGCTAACCAAAGTGTTAATGGAGTAAAAAACGCCATAAAAAGCAGTAGTAACCAAGCAGCAATTTTTGGTAATAAATTAAAAACAAGTGCAATACCAATTATTAATTCAGCAATAGACATTAAAATTGCAAAAACTAATGCTCCTTCGTTTAAGAAGTCAAGGTGCATTGCAACAAAATAATCTGTAAATTTGTATGCAGAACCAAGAGGGTCTATTACTTTTACAAATCCAGAAAAAATAAAGATTATACCTGTAAATAAACGACTAAAATTTCTCAAGAATTTCATAATAATTATTTTTAAAAAGTAAAACGTTTTTCAATTTCTTTTATTATCAATTTTGAAATACTCTCAGGACTTAAAATATGTCCATTCTCATCAGAGCAATCTATTCTTATTATTAAGTTTGGATATTTTTCTATTGCTCGCAAATAAGTTTTTCTAACAGATTTTTGAAAACTTAAATCTTCTTCGTGAATATCTTTTTTTCCTTGTAAATATTCTCTGTCTTTCCCTTCGCGAGTTTGTTTTAGCTTGTTTTCGGTAAATGAAAACGGTACATCTAAGAAAATACTTAAATCAGGTTTTGGAATTTTAAAATACTCAAACTCTAAGTTAAATATCCAATCAAAAAGTTCGTAGGCTTCTTTTTCGTTATTCATTTTAGCACATTGAAAACCAATATTAGAAAAAACATATCTATCATTAATAACAATTTTTCCTTCCTCTAACCAAGAGTTGATTTTGTTTTTAAGATTGTATCTGTCGCCAGCAAATAATAAAGCTACTAAATATGGGTTTACATCTTTAATTCCGCCAAATTCTCCGCGTAAAAATCGAGACACTAAATCTCCAAAAATAGGAGAGTCGGTTGTAGGAAAATGTATATATTCGGTTTTTTTACCAATATTTGCAAAATGGTCTTTTAAAAGCTCTAACTGAGTTGACTTTCCAGCACCATCTAAACCTTCAATAACAAAAAAAGCCATTATATATTTTTTTAACGAACAATCACAAAAATACAAAATTTTCTAAAACCCTCATAGCTTTTGGAGAATATTTTATTAATAATTCATTAATAATTTGCGAAGTGCTTAAAAGCATAGAATAGGTTTTGATAAATCATATTCTATAAGTTTTAAAAAATGTATTTTTGCTTAAATTTTAAAATTAGATATTATGTTTATAAAAGTAAAATCTGAATTGTTAAGTGTTGATACGCCTTTAGTGATGGGGATTTTAAATCTTAGTAAAGATTCTTTTTATAGTGGAAGTATTTTTCCTCAAGTTGAAGATGCCGACAAACGTATTGAAAAATTGCTCGCAGATGGTGCTGATATGATTGATATTGGAGCAGTTTCTACTCGTCCAGGTTTAACTATTTTAAAACAAGAAGATGAATGGCAACTTTTGGAACCAGTTTTAAATTTAGTTAATAAAAAATATTCTAATATTATTTTTTCGCTTGACACAGTGTATGCCGAAACTTCAAAACGAGCAGTAAAAGATTTTGGAATAGACATAATAAACGATATTAGCGGTGGCGAATTTGATAAAAAAATGTTTGAAACTGTTGCCGACTTAGATGTTCCATATATTCTTATGCACATGCGCGGCACACCAGAAAACATGCAAGAAAAAACTGATTATGAAAATTTTATCGAAGATATTATTTTTTACTTTTCAGAAAAAATTGCACAACTAAATTCTATGGGCGTTAATGATATAATTGTTGACCCAGGATTTGGATTTGCAAAAACCGTAGCACAAAATTTTGAACTTTTAAATAATTTAGAAAGATTTAAAGTGTTTGAACTTCCTATTTTAGCTGGACTTTCACGAAAAACAATGATTTGGAAAACTTTAGGAATTACTCCTTTAGAAGCATTAAATGGCACTACAGTTTTAAATACAATAGCTCTAATGAAAGGCTCTCATATTTTAAGAGTTCACGATGTTAAAGAAGCTAAGGAAGTGGTAAAACTTTATTGCAATACAAAAAAACAGTTGAAAGTTAAAAGAGTTTTTAGTGTTGAGTATGAAGATGAATTAAGAATTAAGAATTGTGTCTCGGCTTCGCTCAACACCCGATAATTAAGAATTATTTGCTCGCTTTGCTCGCTTGGGTTTGCTTCGCAGACTTCGCTTTGCTCACTCTGCTCGCTTCAACACCCATGACGCTCGCTCGGATTTGTTAAACCAGCAAGTTTTCAAGGTGTTTCAGAAGTGTTAAAACTTATGCCCAAAGCACTAAGCCAGAATCTTGTTTATATGGCAATAAATCGTTTTTAGCATAAACTCTAATTGCATAATTGTAAAATCCAGGTTTTTTGGGTGCTGAATTGACAATATATCTTGCAATTTTATTTTTCACTTCTACTAATTCTGCTTGATGAATAGCATAAATTTTTGTAAAGCCATTGGTTGTAGCATCGGTAACAATAACCTCAACTCCAATATCGTCTGAGCTAAGACCTTTTAAATTTATTTCAATTTCGCCAGTAAAGTTTTCGTTAACGCTTAGAGGATGTTTATCAAAATCAGGAAATTTCACACTTACAATTTCTAAATCATTCCAACCTCTTTTTACGCTTTTTTTCCAATCTGCAATTTTAGATGCCATTTCGTAAAGGTTTGGTTTCATCAACTCGCTACGTTGATATAGCTTGTTGTAATATTTATCAAAATAGTCATCTATCATTCGTTTGGTTGTGAACTGTGGAGCAATTGTGGCGATAGAATTTTTAATAAATTTTATCCAATCGTGAGGAATGCCTTTTTCGTCTCTTTTATAAAATAATGGAACAATTTCATTTTCTAATAGAGAGTAAATTGTTTGTGTGTCCAATTCATTTTGCAACTCTTGGTCTTGATAGGTTCTTTTTTCAGGTAAAGCCCAACCAGCACCTTCTTTATATCCTTCTACCCACCAGCCATCTAATACAGAGAAATGCAAAGCTCCATTCATAACAGCTTTCATTCCGCTTGTTCCGCTTGCTTCTTGAGGACGAGTTGGTGTGTTTAGCCAAATGTCAACTCCTTGTACTAAATGTTTTGCTAAATTAATGTCATAATCTTCAACAAAAATTATTTTACCTAAAAATTCTGGTTGTTTTGATATTTGAACAATCTTTTTAATTAAATCTTGACCAGCTTTGTCGTTTGGGTGTGCTTTTCCTGCAAATAAAATTTGAACAGGTTTTTCAGGATTGTTTAAAATTCTTGCTAATCTTTCAGGATTTTTCAAAAGTAAATCTCCTCTTTTGTAGGTTGCAAATCTACGAGCAAAACCAATTGTTAGTACATTTTCATTAATTTTTTCTGTAACTGCAACTAAGTTTTTTGGGTCTTCATAGCGTCTTATCCAATTTCGTCTAACTTTATCTTTAACAAAATTTACAAGTTTTGCTCTTTGTTTTTGGCGAATATCCCAAATTATTTCATCATCAACATCTTGAATTTTACTCCAATATTTTTGATTAGATAAGTCGTTTAAAAATTCTTTTCCAAAAGTTGTTAAATATAAATTTTGCCATGCCGAAGCTGTCCATGTGTGGTAATGAACGCCATTTGTAACATATCCAACATGATTTTCTTCTGCGAAATAACCTTTCCATAAATCTTTAAACATTTCTTTGGAAACTTGTCCATGCAACATAGAAACGCCATTTATTTCTTGAGACACATTAGCAGCTAAATACGACATTGAGAATTTATCGCCTTTATTTAACATTCCAAGTCTCATCATTTCATCCCAAGTAATTTTTAGTCTTTCTGGATAGTGAGACATATAAGTTCTCATTAAATTTTCATCGAAAGTGTCGTGACCAGCAGGAACAGGAGTGTGGGTGGTAAATAGGGTAGAAGCTCTTATTATTTCTAATGCTTCTTCAAATTTTAAATTGCGTCTTGTTCTTAAAATTCTAAGTCTTTCTAATCCTATGAAAGCTGCGTGTCCTTCGTTGCAATGATATACGTCAGGGTATATATTTAAAGCCTGTAAAGCTCTGATACCTCCAACTCCCAATATCATTTCTTGTTTAAATCTAAATTCTATATCGCCACCGTATAAACGAGATGTAATATATTTGTCTTGTTCTTGATTTTCTTCCACATCAGTATCTAAAAGGTATAGCGGAATTCTTCCTATATTGGCTTTCCAAATTTTTGCATATACATTTCTACCTGGGAAATAAACCATAATTTTCATTTGCTCGTTTTTATCATCACGAACAGGTTGGATTGGCATTTTGTCAAAATTTTGTGGGATATATTCTGCATTTTGTTCTCCAATGGAAGTAATTTTTTGCTTAAAATATCCATATCTGTAAAGCAGTCCAATTCCAACTAAATCAGTATTTGTATCGCTAGCTTCTTTTAAAAAGTCGCCAGCTAAAATTCCTAAACCTCCAGAAAATATTTTTAAATTATCGTCAAATCCATATTCCATGCTAAAGTATGCTATTTTTGGAGCTTTTTTCTCTTTTTTCTTAGCAATATATTCGTAAAATTCTTTGCAAACCGAATCGTATAAATTAGTGAAATATTTATCGTTTTCTAATTCTTGTAATCTTGAAATAGAGACGTTTTCTAAGAATGTAACAGGATTTTTCGCATGTTCTATCCATAGTTCAGGATCTATATATTTGAACATAGTTCTAGCTGGTTTGTTCCATGTCCACCATAAATTTAAAGAAATAGCAATAAGAGCATTAAATCTGTCGGTTACATGAGTTTTTACTTCAAGTTTTCTCCACTGAGGAGAGTGTGATTCCTTATCATAGGTTTCGCTTATTGGTCTGCTTGGAATTTGTTTAACAAATTCGTCTTGACGGTCATTAACTTTTTCTAAAGCAAAGCTATATGCTTTTTCATATTCTTTAATTAAATTAGTCCACAAAGCATTGTCAGAAGCAGCAAATGCAGATTTAGATAAATTTTCTCTTTCTTTTTGATTTAGAGCTAAATAAAAATTGAAATAATTAATTATTTCTGCAACAACTTCATCTGCATTGTCGTCGGTTCTGTTAATAACCTTAACACTTTTATCATTTTCATCTAAAACTCCTTGCATCCATTTTCCAAATCCTGCTAAACTTGTTGTTATTGTGGGAATTCCAAAAGCTACAGATTCTAATGGAGTGTAACCCCAAGGCTCATAATAAGAAACAAAAGCAGTTAAATCTAAGCCTGGTAATAAATCGTAATATTTAATATCAAATATTCCGTCATCTCCATTCAAATATGTAGGTACAAAAATTACTTTTACTTTATTTTCAGCTTTGTTGAATAATTGTTTTTCGCAAATTCTTTTTGAAATTGGGTCAAATTCAATATCGTGAATATTATGAGTTAAAAAATTATTTACAATATTGGTGTCGCCCTCAACATTGTTTAAAATATTATATAGCTGATTTACAGCTCCATAGTTATTTGCTGGAACTAAAATTAATGCTAAAACTTCTTCTTTTAAATTTGTGTTTTTATTTAATTCAGCCAAGGCATTTATAAACAAATCATAACCTTTGTTTGAAAACTCGTAACGTCCTGAAGTTGCTACAATTACAGGTTCTTTTTCATATTTATAATTCATCAAAGCTTGGGCAACTTCAATAATTTTTTTGCGAGCAGTTTTTCTTTTTTCGCTATATTCTGCTGGTTGAGGCACAAAATTATTTTCGAAACCATTTGGCGTAACAAAATCAACATCTTTGCTTAAAAGTTGGCTACATTCTTGGGCGGTAATTTCGCTAACGGTTGTAAACACATCAGCGTTGTGAGCACTTAGTTTTTCGAGACTTTGTTTAGAAACTATATTAAACTCACTAGCTAAGATGTCGCCGTTATAATTAGAAAGATTTTTGTAAAGTGGTAATCCGTTGCCGGCAATGCTACGCCCTATTGCAGTTGCGTGAGTAGTAAAAGCAGTTGCTATTTGTGGCATTTGCGATTTTAAATATAAAATTCCTGTACCGGTCATCCATTCGTGGAAATGTGCGACTATTTTGTCGTGTACAGACAAGTAAAAGTTTACAAAACTTTCTATTATTTTGGCAGATGCATATCCAAATAAAGCAGGTTCAATATAATCCCACTGTCCGGCTAAGGAGTCTAATCTATAGTCTTCCCAAAATTTTGCAAGTATGCTATCTTTTTCGCTAATATATTTTGAAAAATCAATTAAAAACACCTTTGGTTTTCCTGGAATATTCCAATAGCCAATATGAATATGTGTGTTTTTTGACTCTAAATGATGTTTCCAATCCGCAAATAAGGAGTTGTCTTCAATAAATTCGGGATGCTCTTTTGTTTCTCTCCAAATGCTAGGACCAATAAGAATGTGGTGGTCACAATTTTTTGATAATTCAAGAGCTTTAGTTGAAATTACGGTATGAATACCGCCAACTTTATTACATACTTCCCAGCTAACTTCAAAAATGTAGTTTGGTTTGTTAAGATTTTGCATATTATAAGATTTTGCTTATAGGTTTATAATTTTTTAAAAATTCTTGACAAATATAAAAACAATATTCAAATAAAATGAGTTTTTTTATTAACAAGAATTTTGTTTTTGTAGCGTTATGTAAAATTATTTTTTTTGTTTAAGTTTGCAACAAATTTATAATTATGGAAACGGTTTTAAGTGGAATACGTTCGACAGGGAATTTGCATTTAGGAAATTATCTAGGTGCGGTTCAGAATTTTGTAAAAATGCAGAATGATTATAATTGTTACTTTTTTATAGCAGATTATCATTCGTTAACAACTCACCCAACTCCTGAAAATCTACATAATAGTGTTAGGCAAGTTTTGGTTGAATATTTGGCAGCAGGAATAGACCCAGAAAAAAGCACTTTATATATTCAGTCTGATGTTCCAGAAATAACAGAGTTGTATCTGTTATTAAATATGAATGCATATATGGGCGAATTAGCACGCACTACAACATTTAAAGAAAAAGCTCGTCAGCAACCCGAAAATGTAAATGCAGGTTTATTGACTTATCCTGTTTTGATGGCTGCTGATATAATTATTCATAATGCTGATAAAGTTCCTGTAGGAAAAGACCAAGAACAAAATCTTGAAATGGCAAGAAGGTTTGCTCGAAGATTTAATAATATGTATTCTGTTGAATATTTTAAAGAACCTCAAGCATTTAATTTTGGAAAAGAATTAATTAAAATTCCCGGCTTAGATGGTAGCGGTAAAATGGGTAAATCCGAAGGCAATGGAATTTATTTAGCCGATGAAGCATCTGTTATACGAAAAAAAGTAATGAGAGCACTTACAGATAGCGGACCTACTGAGAAAAATTCTGAAATGCCAGAATCTATTCAAAATCTTTTTACTATAATGAAAGTAGTTTCTACTCCTGATACAGTTAAATTTTTTGAAGAACAATACGCAAACTGTGAAATTCGTTATGGAGATTTGAAAAAACAAATAGCAGAAGATGTAATAAAAATGTTAGCTCCTATAAATCAAAAAATTAAAGAAATTGATTCTAACACCGAATATTTGAGTAAAGTAGCAAAAATGGGAGCTGAAAAAGCACGCGAAAATGCAAGTAAAACTTTAAAAGATGTTAAAGAAATAATTGGGTTTAGAAGGTTTTGGTAGGCTTGCTTGCTTAATAATTGCAAAAAAACACATAACAAATGAAACAAAAACTATTATTTTTATTATTAGTATTTCCAATTCTTACATATTCTCAAGAAAGTTTGAAAGAATATGTTCACAATGAATTTAACTTTAGGCATCTGATTGATTTTTCTAATAAAGGAAATGTTGATAGCACTTATTTTTATGCTTCGAAAATTATAAATTCAAAAGACAAAACATTTTTGCCAGAAACCTATTATAGACTTGCTGTATTGCACAATAACAAAGTAAAAGCTTGCGCAAATTTATTAGTTTTACCAACTACATCAAATTTGGGTAAATATTTTGAATGTAAACATAAACATAGAAACAAAAGTCTTAACTATCTTGACAAAGCTGTAAGATTTGGCTTAGTTTTTTCTGATATAAAATTAGAATACGATTCGCTAAGATATGAAAAAAATAGAAAATTTTATGAAAGTACTTATTATAATAAAGAGCTAATTGATTTATTGGATTTAATATCGGAATCTGACCAAAATAATAGAGTAAAATATAATAAAAAGAAAATTTCATGGGACCTTGTTGCAAAGCAAGACTCTATAAATTGTAGCAAACTAAAAGATTGGGTAAACAATAATGGTTGGCCCAAGTTTTTGTCGCAACGAGATATTTCTATGATAGACTATGATTATGAAAGTTCTTCTGTATCTGTATTTATAAGTCATTTTGGACGAGAAAATTTCCTGTTTTTTTTAGACAAGGCATACGAATCTGCTAAAAATTGGGAAAGTTCTTGGAATCAGGTTTATGAAATTCTGATGTATCAATATTGGAAATTTCCTGAACAGAGACTTATTCTTGATGAGAATAAAAGATTTTATGTTTCTTTATCACCGCTAGATTATATTTATGTAGATGAGCTTACAGGTATAATTGATATCGAAAATTCAATGTTTGAAATACTCGGAATAGCAGAATGTGCACAATATGATAAAGTTTTAATCTTGCCTACAAAAAAATATTACTCAACTCATAAAAAAAACGCTTTTCGAGAATTATTTAGAATTAATAATATTTGTTCGAAATTTGGAGTTAGTGCATTTTATTTTCCAATATTTCAATCAGGTTGGAAGGGAAAAATAAAACAAATTATAGAAGCAGAAAACTATGAGTCAGAGTTTTATATAATCTTATTTCCCTCAAAAGCTTCTGGATATTTTCTCTGCAGAATATGTCCCACAATATTAAGCAAATCCAAAATTACTGAACAAGATTTCAATTCTATTTTCAAATTATAAATATCTTTGTAGAAATAAAAATAGCAGAATATGAAAAAATATTTACTAATAACAATATTATTTGTGTTTAGCCTAAATATTTCATTTTCTCAAAAAAGAATGATGTATTGCTATCCAGTATTAAATGATTATGTTGAGCAAAACTTGTTTCAAGAAGCCTTAGATGATATTTTAGCTAAAGATAGTTTGTCTAACTCAGATATTTACAATTTGGCAATATGTTATTCAAATTTGGGAGATTTTGAAAAAGCTCAAAAAAATCTAATGGATTTTATAAAAAAGGTTGAATATAACTTAACTCCCGCTATTTTTTTAAATTATAGAATAAGTGCTTTGCGAGAAAGTAATTATTGGGAAAATGTTTATCAATTGCTTATTGAAAAATTTCTTTATGAAAGTGGTCCTATTACAGACACAGCATTAGCAATTAAAATTATGGAACATGGAATACTTGATCAGAAATATAGAGGTTTAATAATTACTCAACCTTCAGAAGTTGGTGAGAATGGAGATCTGAAGTTTATTATTGCTGAAAATGTTGATAGTATTAATACAATATTTCTTGATTCCATTGTGCAAAAATATGGTTGGCCCACTTTTAGCATGGTTGGCAAAATTGCAGGAGATTATGCTTTTTTATTCATGCAACATTCTGACAAAACGTCATTTAAAAAACATTTAGGTTTAATGGAAGAAGCGGTAAAAAATAATGAAGCAGATAAATTTCGTTGGGCAACTGCTTATGATAGATATAGGCTTTATAGAGGGAAAAGACAAATATATGGCACTCAATATCGTTGTAGAATAATCGACGGGGTAACTCAACCTTGCGAGTTAGCTCCAACTAAGCAAAAAAGAAAAGTGAATGAACGTAGAAAAGAATTTGGATTTACAACAACTGTTGAAGAAGAAATTGAAAAGCATAATAAAAATAAAGTAACTTTTTATAAGTAATTTTTATGTTAAATTAAGAGATGGCTTTAATTTTATCAAATATGCTATTCAAACAAATTTTAATTTTGACGATATATCTTTTCATTATGGTAAATAATTTATATATTTGCAATTTATTTTTCAGATAGGAAAAATTATCTGAATTTTATTTTTGATAAAATTAATTAAAAGAAAAGATAAAAAGTAGTATAATTATGGATTTTAGTTTATCAAAAACCGAAGAACTTTTTCTGCAAATGATAAGAGAGTTTGCAGAAAAAGAGATAAAACCTTTGGCTGCCGAAATTGATGAACAGGAGAGATTTCCAATCGAAACAGTAGAGAAGATGGCAAAAATTGGTTTGATGGGTATTCCTGTACCTGTGGAATACGGTGGAGCTGGTGGCACAAACATGATGTACGGTATAGCTGTGGAAGAAATTTCACGCGTATGTGGTACTACAGGAGTAGTACTTTCGGCACATCAGTCGCTATGTGTAGCACCTATTTGGGAAAACGGTACTGAGGAACAAAAGAAAAAGTATTTACCTAAACTCGCTTCAGGCGAATGGATTGGAGCTTTCGGTCTTACAGAGCCAAATGCTGGTACAGATGCAGCTATGCAACAAACAATGGCTGTGCTTGATGGAGATGAGTATGTGTTAAACGGAACTAAGATTTTTATCACAAATGCTGAATATGCACACGTTTACATTATCTTTGCTATGACCGACAAGTCGCTTGGTAATAAAGGGATTTCTGCTTTTATAGTAGAAAAAGGAACAAAAGGCTTCGAGATTGGTAAGAAAGAGAAAAAGCTTGGTATTCGTGGTTCTGCTACTGCCGAACTTGTATTTACAGATTGTAGAATACCAAAAGAAAACCTTCTCGGACAGGTTGGAAGAGGTTTCGGTATTGCTATGAAAACTCTTGACGGCGGACGTATAGGTATCGCTGCTCAAGCCTTAGGTATTGCACAAGGAGCTATGGACGAAACTATAAAATATACTAAAGAGCGTAAGCAATTTGGTCGTAGTATATCGCAATTCCAAAACACACAGTTCCAAATGGCAGATATGGAAACTAAGGTTCAAGCAGCTCGTTTGCTAGTTCGCAATGCTCATTATAAAAAGGATAACGGTATTCCTTACTCTGTTGATGCAGCAATGGCAAAATTATTTGCTTCAGAAACTGCTATGGAGGTTACCACTAAGGCTGTTCAATTCCATGGAGGATATGGCTATACTCGTGATTATCCTGTAGAAAGAATGATGCGTGATGCTAAAATTACCGAAATTTACGAAGGAACTTCAGAAGTTCAAAGAATGGTAATTGCAGCTAATTTGTTTAGTAAAAAATAGAAGTTATTAAAAATTTAAAATAGAAAATCAAGAGAATATGAATATAATAGTTTGTATAAAACAGGTGCCTGATACTACAGAAGTAAAGATTAATCCACAGACAGGCACGCTTATGAGAGACGGAGTTCCATGTATTATGAACCCCGACGATAAAGGTGGATTGGAGTTCGCTCTGCAACTAAAAGATAAATACAATGCTCACGTTACCGTTATTACAATGGGCTTACCTCAAGCTGAGGCTATTCTTCGTGAAGCTTTGGCAATGGGTGTAGATAGAGCTATATTACTAACCGACCGCAAACTCGGTGGTGCAGATACTTTAGCCACTTCCAACTCTTTGGCAGGTGCATTACGCACTTTGGATTATGATCTTATTATTACAGGTCGTCAAGCTATAGACGGAGACACCGCTCAAGTTGGACCACAAATTGCTGAACACTTAGACATTCCACAAGTTTCGTATCTCGAACACTTAGATTTTGATGGCAAAAAAACTTTAACTATTAGAAAACAAACCGAAGAGGGCTATCAAGTTTTACAAATGGATACTCCTTGTCTTGTAACAGTTTTAGCTTCTGCTGTAAAACCACGTTATATGCACATGAGAGGTATAGTTGCAGCTTATAAAAAAGAAATAGAAGTTTGGGGAGCAGACAAAATCAACGTTCCCGAAGAAAAAATTGGAAAAGCAGGTTCGCCTACAAGTGTAGCAAAAGCATTCCCTAAGAGTATTAAACCAGCAGGTTCACTATTCGAAGGTTCAGCAGAAGAAGCTGTAAATCTGATTGTTTCAAAACTTAAAGAACAACACATTATTTAACCCTAAAAAGAAAGAAAATATGGATATTACTCAATATAAAGATGTTTATGTTTTTGCAGAACAACGTGGTGGCGTAGTGCAAAAAGTAGCGTTCGAGCTTCTAGGTAAGGCTCGCGAGTTGGCTGATGCTTTAAATGAAAAAGTGGTAGCCGTGCTTTTAGGTAAAGATATAGAAAATAAGGCTCAAAACTTGATTCAGGCAGGTGCAGACAAGGTTTTAGTGGTAGATAACGATGCTTTAAAAAACTATATGACAGAACCTTATACTCAGGCTCTAAGTCAAATTATAAACGAAAGAAAACCAGATATTTTACTTTTAGGTGCTACAACAATAGGTCGTGACCTTGGTCCAAGAGTTTCGGCTCGTGTTACTACAGGTTTAACAGCAGATTGCACCAAACTTGAAATAGGCGAAAATGGTGAGTTCTTAATGACTCGTCCTGCTTTCGGTGGTAATCTTATGGCAACAATTCTTTGTAAAGACCACCGTCCACAAATGGCAACAGTTCGTCCAGGTGTTATGCAACGCTTAGAAGATACTTCAGCAAGAAAAGGCGAAGTTGAGAAAGTTGAGGTAAGTTTCAATATGGAGAAAATTAACCGTGTGAAACTTTTAGAAAGTGTTGTAAAACCAAAAACAACAAAAGACATTACTGAAGCTCCAGTGCTTGTTTCTGCTGGTCGTGGTGTACACAAAGAATATTATGGTCATCTTAGAGAATTGGCTGATGAGCTAAACGGCGAAGTTTCTGCTTCACGTGCTACAGTAGATGCAGGAAATATGGATCACGATTTACAAGTAGGACAAACTGGTAAAACTGTTCGTCCACAACTTTACGTGGCTTGTGGTATTTCAGGAGCTATTCAGCACCTTGCAGGTATGGAAGAAAGTGAGTACATTATCGCTATAAACAAAGATAAGTTTGCACCAATTTTTGGAGTTGCAGATATTGGTATTGTTGGCGAGGTTGAAAAAATTGTACCACTTCTAACCGAGAAAATCAGAAACTTAAAAAAGTAGCTTTCATAGTTGAAAGATAAATATTGTTTTTATGTTAATTGGTTAAGACAACTTTTGCATTGCAGAAGTTGTCTTTTTTTATTTCAGATTCTCGAATCCATTTTCGATTTCAAAACTTATTCTTTTGAAAACTTCGTCGAAACTGCCCATTCCGTCAATTTTTACAACTCCGTGCAATTCGTTGTATTTTTCTATAACAGGAACAGTTTTGGTTTGGTGGTCTTGTAGTCTTTGAACAATTTTAGCAGTACTTGAGTCATAAGGCATGCGATTTTCAGTTTTACTTCTTTCGTCTAATCTTTTAATTAATTCAAGAGTAGGCACTTCAATTTCAATAATTTTAGAAATTGACGAAGAGTGCTTTTTCAATAAGCCATCTAAAATATAGGATTGCACAAGAGTTCGAGGAAAACCTTTAAAAATAAAACCTTTTACACCTTTTGAATTTTCAATTTTCTTTTCAATCAAAGGAACCACAATCTCATCGGGAATTAGTTTTCCATTGTCAAACAAATCTTTAATTTGTTTTCCTATTTCGCTACCTTTTTCAATTTCTTCGTGTAGCATAGGTCCTGTAGCAACATATTCTAAGCCGTATTTTTTGGCAATAGCTCTGCCTTGCGAACCTCTTCCAGAACCAGGATAACCAAATAAAACAATATTTAACAAACGTTTGCTCAACTCTTTTTTAACAATAGCTTTTATGTCTTTTCTAACATTCTCAACAGATTGAGTTCCGTCAACTTCTGAAAAAATTCCTTTTTCTTTGTAAAAATTAATTACAGGTATTGTTTTTTCGTAATATTCGTTTAATCGATTTCTAATAACTGTTTTGTTATCGTCTGTTCTGCCCGAAGTTCTACCACGTTCTAATAAACGCTGAACAGAAACTTCTTCTGGAACTGCTAAGCTTATCAAACAATTTAACGAGGTGTTTAATTTAATCATCAAACCTTCGAGTATATAAGCCTGAATATATGTACGAGGAAAACCATCAAACAAAAAACCATTTGCATTGGGATTTTCTGTAATTGTTTTTTCAATAATTTGAACAATAATTTCATCAGAAACCAAACCACCAGCAGCAATAATACTTTGAGCTTCTAAGCCTAATTTTGTTTTATTTTTAATCTCTTTACGTAATAATTCACCAGTAGAAATGTAGGATAAATTATATTCTTCAATTAAAATTTTTGATTGAGTTCCTTTTCCAGCTCCAGGAGGACCAAATAAAGCAATATTTAACATAATTGTAATTTTTTTGCAAGATAAATAAAATAATAAAAGACTTAATCAAATTTTTAAAAAATTATTTGTTGTATTAATTTATTGATTTATAAGTTCATCTAATTCTAACCATCTAAACTCTTTTTCTTCGATTATTTCTAATAATTTTGAATATTCTTCCGATTTTTCGGTTAACTCAACATGATTGAAATTACCAGAATTTATTTCTATTTCTAATTTTTGTTTTTTATGGTTTAATTCTTCAAGCTCTTTGTTTAGTTGTTCGTATTCATATTTATCTTTAAAACTAACTTTTTTGGGTTTATCTTGCGAAACATTTTTTGGCAAAGATTCTTTACTTGGACTTTCTTTTTTCTCTGGTTTTTGCTCTTGGTTAAGTCTCTGATAATAAGGCGAATATCTGTATTGTGTGTAATTGCCAGGGAAGTCCAAAATTTTACCATTTCCTTCAAAAACAAAAACATGGTCAACAATTTTATCCATAAAAAATCTATCGTGAGAAACAATAATTACACTTGCTTCAATTTCTGATAGATATTCTTCTAAAACCTGCAAAGTCATAATATCAAGGTCGTTTGTGGGTTCGTCCATTAATAAAACGTTGGGTTGAGTCATTAAAATTGAGCATAGATATAATCTGCGTTTTTCGCCACCGCTAAGTTTTTTTACATAGGTATATTGCATTTCGGGCGAAAATAAAAAATATTGCAAAAATCCCGAAGCAGAAAGTGTTTTCCCATTTTTTAATTTTACTGTTTCTGCAATATTTTTTATTATATCAATTGGTTTAGAGTCTTCGTCAAAGCTTAAACCTTCTTGTGTGTAATAAGCAATTTTTACAGTTTCTCCAATTTCAACCCTGCCCGAATCAGGCTTTATTTTGTTGGTTAAAATATTTAAAAAAGTTGTCTTACCACTTCCGTTATTTCCAATAATTCCAATTTTTTCGTTTTTAGCAATTTTATAAGAAAAGTCTGATATTAAAATTTCTGAACCAAAGGATTTAGAAATATTATAAATGTTTATTACTTTTTTGCCTAATCTTTGGTTAGCTATACCAAATTGCAATTTTTCGTCTTCAATTCGTTGTGATGCTTGTTCTTTAAGTTCATCAAATGCTTCTATTCTATATTTTGATTTTGAAGTTCTTGCTTTTGGCATTCGTCTTATCCATTCTTGCTCCTTACGCATTAAGTTTTGAGCTTTGTCAATATTGGCTTGTAGGTTTTCTATTCTTTCGGCTCTTTTTTCAACAAAATATGAGTAATTCCCATTGTAAATAAAAAATTGACCCATATCTAACTCAAAAATGGTGCTACAAACTCTATCTAAAAAATATCTATCGTGAGTAACCATAAAAATTGCGGAGTTAGTTTTTGTTAAATATTCTTCGAGCCATTCAATCATATCTAAATCAAGGTGGTTTGTGGGTTCGTCTAAAATTAATAAATCTGGTTCGCTAATTAAAGTTCCGGCAAGTGCTACTCTTTTTTTTTGTCCTCCGCTTAGATATTTTATTTTTTTTGAAAAATCGTCAATTTTTAATTTGCTTAATACTTGTTTTACTTTAGTTTCGTAATCCCAAGCATTTAAGCTATCCATTTTGTCTAATATTGCTTGTAAGTCAGCATGATTATTTGAAGATAAAACAGAATGATATTCTCGGATTGTGCTAATAATTTCGTCATCTAAGAAAAATACTGCTTCTAAAATAGTTTTTTCGGGGTCTAAATTTAGTTCTTGAGGCAGGTATGCTAAACGCAAATCTCTTTTGCTTGTAATATTTCCGCTATCTGGCGTATCAGTATTTGTTAAAATGTTTAGTAAAGAAGTTTTTCCCGTTCCGTTTTTGGCTATTAATGCAATTTTGTCTCCTTCTGAAATATTAATATTTATTCCTTCAAACAGAAGTTTTTCACCATATCTTTTGCTTAAATTTTCACCTTGTAAAAGACTGCTCATCACTAAATTTTAAAGTGCAAAGATAATAAAATAGTGAAATTTTACTCATCATTTTTTAATAAGTCTGGTCTAAGTTTTAAAGTTCTTTCATAAGCTTGTTCTTCTTTCCATTCTTCAATTTTTTTAAAATTTCCAGAAAGCAAAACTTCGGGAACTTTCCAATTATTAAAAACTTCGGGGCGTGTATAAACTGGTGGAGCTAACAAATTATCTTGAAAAGAATCGCTTAACGCAGATTGTTCATCGCCTATAGCACCAGGAAGAAGTCTAACAATACTATCGCACATCATTGCTGCAGCCAATTCACCACCTGTTAGTACAAAATCGCCTATGCTATATTCTTCGTCAATTAAGTGTTCTCTTATTCTTTGGTCTATTCCTTTATAATGACCGCACAAAATAATTATGTTTTCGAGTAAACTTATTTTGTTAGCTTCTTTTTGAGTCCAAGGTTTTCCGTCAGGTGAGGTATAAAAAATCAAATCATATTTTCTTTCTGACTTTAATTTTTCTATCAAATTAAATATAGGCTCAATCATTAAAACCATTCCAGCTTCGCCGCCATATGGGTAGTCGTCAACTTGTTTGTATTTTCCCAAACCATATTCTCGCAAATCGAGAATATTTATTTCTACTATGCCCTTGTCTTTTGCTTTTTTAATAATTGACAAATCTAACGGACCAGCAATCAATTCGGGCAAAACAGTAATTATATCAATTCGCATTACTTTCGACTTTTAACTTTTAACACTTCAACTACGTTCAGTGCATCGCTTTTAACTGATTTTTTCCATTCATTAATTAATATCTCACTAACATTAATTATATACCCCTTACTTGAAAATATGCAATTATTATTGCTAACTAACATTATATTTGGAAATACATTGCTATTTGCACTAAGTGAGCAAGCTGAGTTTTTATTTAGCAATTCAAAATTTTTGTCAGTATAAGTTGGGATTTCTTTAGAAAGTCCTTGAATTTCAGAACCATCAGTTATAAAAACAACATTTATTTTGTTGTTTTTTAAGTTATTTAAACCTAAATTAATATCTCTAATTATGTGTTTTGATGGTTCTTGCGTAGGATTTATCCAACAAAAAGCAGTTGCAGTATTTTCTTTGCAAATTAATTTACTGTCGATGAGGCTATTTGTTTGATTATCAGTTAAATTGCCATGAACGAAGGCTTTAATATTTAGTGAAATACTATTATCTTCAGGTATTGTAACTTCTATTGTTTTTGTTTCGTTTGCTTTCAAATCAAAATATTTTCTATTTACACTAACACTTTCGTCAGAATTTCTATATGCAGTAAGAAGCATGTATTTTCCGTCCAAAACTTCTATTCCGTCAGAAAAATCGCTAATTGGAATTTCCCAGCCCAAGTCAACAGTGTTGAAAAATCCTGATTCTAATCTTGCTATTGCAAAATGAACTCTATATTTTAGATCTCTTGTAGTATCGGGATTTGTGAAGAATAATTTAGCTTTTTCAACTTTGGCTTTATCAAAATTAAAATCTACCCATTCATTATTGTGAAAATATTGTGCAAAATTGCTTGCTAAATTTATTTGTGCAGGAATACCTAAGCTTCGACAAAAAGCAACAGTATAAATTTTAAGCGACAATGGGTCAGCATGTTTAACTTTATTTACACCAAGTGGCGTAATACTTACGTTGTAATTATTAAAGTCTTGAACATCAATATTTTTGCCATTAATATTAAATTGTGTTTTAATATTTTCTGAAATGTATTGATATATTTTTTCAGGATTTGATTTAAAGTTTTTTATGTTTTCATCGGTTAAACTTTCTAAAATGGCAGGTCTGTAATTTGTTAATAGTTCAAAATGTATTCGTGGGTTAAGCACATACTTATTGAATATACTATCAGCTAAATTGCTGTTTCTGTGTTTAATAGCCAATTCGCAATGTTTAGATAAAATTTCCTTTTTTGTATCTCTCCAATCTTTTTCTGATAATTCAGTAAGAAGTGCTAGAGCTTCATTTTTACAATTTTTATAGCTTGCTTCTATTAAAAAAGCTTCTATTTCCATCCAATTTCCTTTGCTACCAATAAGAATTTCTGCTACACTTTCGGGATAGTCAAATGCTTTTATAAAATCTTTTGTTTTAGACTGGTTGTAATACGAACTTTCGTTGTTAGCTCTAATTTTATCTTCTTGTTTTAGTCTTTCGTTATTTAGTTTTTCTTCCTCAGGATCGATTATGTGGTTTTCGCCTGCTACTGGTGGATAATACACAACATTTTCTGCTGGAAATTTTGGGTCTGTATCAATATTTAGTGTAATTATGTTTTCATCTTGTGGATTTATTGTTTTACTAATTGTTTTGTCTTTGTAGCTTACAGAAACTTCTAAACTACCGTATCCTGTTGTAAATTTTGCCATTCCATTAATATTTGTTTTGGCAGTATGCAATGGGTACATTTCTGCATAATTATATAATTGAAATCTTACTTCAGCATTCCAAACAGGCATATTGTTTTTATTTACAACAAGTATTATTAAATTTTTTGTTGGAGCATAAGTTTTCATAGCATTTACCCAAGTATAATTTGCATTACTTCCAAGGTAGTTTGAACTTTCTTCATCATCTTGTCCAAACTGTTTTGTGTGCACTAACATTGTTCTTGTTGCAGACACAGTAAACCAACCCCTATTTAGTCTGGGTAGTGGTTCGCAAGCTCCAAGATATTTCCATTCTCCATCAATCCAAACTTCTACCCAAGCGTGGTTGTCGTCTGTATGTGCCCAGCGTGGCGTGTAAACTTGTCGTGCAGGAATGCCCGCAGCTCTTAATGCTGTAACAGTAAAAGTACTTTCTTCGCCACAGCGACCAAAGCCAGAACGAACAGCACCAAGAGGAGAAATTGTTCTTGCATCAGTAGGTTTATAAATTACTTTTTCGTGACACCAATGGTTTACTTCCAAAGCAGCTTCTTCGGCAGTTAAATTTAAAGGAAGCAGTCTGTCTTTAAGTTCACGATAAAAAACCATGCGAGCAGTGTCTAAGTTTTCGTTGTTAACTCGGTGAGGTAAAACGTAATGTCTAAAAATATCTTGCGGAATATCTTTTGCCCAAGGAAAAGTTTCTTTTATTAAATGTGCATATTTTACTTGATTTAAAAAGAACTCAAAATCATAATCCGCAAAATCACTAAGTGGCATGTAGGTAAACAGATATTGTAAATCTTGATACACTAAACTGTCGGATTTGTAATTTTCTAATTTTTCAAAAAAATCACTTCCTATTGCCTCTGCAAAGGCAAGTTTGTCGTTATAATTTAACTCAAACTGACTTGGTTCAATAACTTCAACCCTTTTTAAACAAGATGAAAACATAAAAAGGATAAGAAAACTAAAAACTAAATTTCTCATAAACTTTAAATATAAAAACACAAATTTAGAAAAAGATTTATATAAATTAAAATCTTTGCTTTATGAGATTAGAACAAATAAGTAATGGAATGAAAATTATTTTGCAACTTGAATTTTTTGCTTAAACACATCATTCTCGTTTTTTACTTCTACAAAATAAATTCCTGTGGGTAGTTCGTCAATATCTATTGATTTAGAGCTAGTTAGTTTTGAAGTTTTAATTTTTTGCCCATATAAATTATAAATAGAAACATCAGAATTTATTTCTGCGTCAACAAAAAACTGGTTTGAACAAGGATTGGGATAAATTTTAATTTGTTTCAACTTATTTTCATCTACTTTTACATGGGTTAAATATTCTTTGCCTATGTCCATTCCTGAAAAATTAGATCCAGGAACATATATTATATCTGTTCTGTCTTCACCATTGGCATTACTTCTTGCTAAAATACCATTTTCTCTTTCAATCCAGAAAAGAAAGTTATATTCTACACTAACAGCCAAAGAGCCGACAACACAATTATTGCTACAACATTGAATAATATCTGTTAGACCATTTCCGTAATAATCAATTCTTTGAATTGAGTTATTTGTTCTATTATTAAAATAAACATAATTGCGTTTAACATCAATATATAGGTCATAAATTTTAAGGTTGGAATTATGAATTTCAACAATATTAGTGCCATCTGTATTAGCCTTAAATATTTTTTTATTTGTATAATCTCCCCAGAAAAGTATATCATGTAAAGTGTCAACAGCCATTCCTAAAACCAAGCCAGTTCCGGTAACAATTGTTTCTAAGCTTGTTCCATCAATTTTGCATCTTTTAATCATTCCACTATTGTCTTCGGTAAAATAAAGTCGCTTATTTTTTTGGTCAACTTCAATTACACCTATTTGGTTAGATGTTGGCAAAACTGTAGTAACTTCAGTACCATCATAGTTTGCAGAACGAATAGCTGCATAAAGTCCGCTAGCCCAATAAATTTTTCTATTTTTTCTATCAAGTCTAACTCTTCTTATTTGATAATCACCACTAACTAAGGTTTGAACATCAGAGCCATCAAGTTTAGCTTTGTTAATTGTGCCTCCAGAGTGGTCTCCCCAATAAATATATTCAACAGAATCAAGCATTGGTTGTGAAAACGCAGAGCACGAAACTATTATGAATAATGAAAGAAATAATGCTCTCATAATAACAAGTTTTAATCTACTACAAATATAAACAATATTATTTAAATGGAGTTATTCTTTTATATATTTTTTATAAAGTTTTTTGATTATCCAAAAAGGTTTTTTTATCCAAAATATAAATGAATATAAATTTTTCTCAGTTTTTGTTAAATAGTTAAGAACTTTACTGTATTCATTTGTGTAGGCTATGTCTTGTTTTTTATCACATTGTTTGTATAAAGCTCTAATATATTCATTTCCACAAATGTTTTTAAATCCGTTATTATAAAATATTCGATTTAATGAATTAAGAGAGAAGTGAAAAACATGAGCATTTTGTAAATATTTCAAAAAATCCATTTCACTTGTTTTATGAACATATCTTACACCTGGAACTTCAATATAAACAATTCCGTCTGGCTTTAGATGTTTTTTTATCATAGCAAGTTCTTTGTCTAAATCTAATATGTGTTCTAACACATGAGCATAAATTATAAGGTCTGCCTTAATATTTTCATCTAAGTCATTTATAGTTGAACTAATTAAATTTAATCCAAACTTTTCTTTACCATAATTCAAATATTTTTCATCTAAATCTATACCAACTACATTGTGTCCTGCTTGTTTAAATACTTCTAAAATTCCGCCAGCACCGCAACCAACTTCTAAAACATCAATAGTTTTATTATTGAATTTATAATGCTTGTTTACAAATTTAAGGATTCTTTTTCCTCTATTTGTTTGTTTAATAAAAAATTTAGCTCTAGGAGCTTCAACTCCTATGTACAATTTTCTGTATTCAGCATTATAAAATTCTGCATATGCTTTTTCAGTCATTCTTGGAGACACATAAACTAATCCGCAATTTTTGCAAATTACAGTATAGTATGTTAGTCCGTATCTATCTTTTTCGGCAAGCAGTTCATGTTCTTTGCTTTTGCAAGCAGCACAGTTTACTTCTTCGAACTCGTATTGTCCTTTTTCTATTTTTAGTTCTACATCGGCTTTTGCTTGTAATTGTATTTCGTTTAGTTTGTAAATAGGTTTACCATCGTTTTTAAATCTTGGACTAAGCATAATTTTCATATTTTTTACAAATCTATTAAAAAAATAAACACAAAAATATTATTTTCTAATTATTTATGGCTTTGCAATAATTATTTTAATTTTGTGAAAAATTCTCGAAAATAGTTTTGATAAAATGAGTAAAATAAGATTTGTAAGTATTGCTCTTATAAAGCATTCCAAGTTTTTTAGGAAATTTTTTGAAATATTTTTTTCAAGAATTCCTTTTGTAAAGCAAAAATTGATGGAGATAAATTTCTTAGAGCAATATATTCACAGTGTTTATAGCGAAGAGAGTTTAAAAGAAAAGAGATTTTATAATATAGGTGCAGGTTCTCAACGAAGCAAATATGATATATGGACATATATCGACTTAGAAGCAAGTAAATATAGCAAAGAAGGAATAGATATATTTTATGATTTGGAATCTTTAGCTCCAATACCTTTACCAGATAATCATGCCGAAGTTGTTTTTAATTCTTTTGTAATAGAACATATATCAATTGATGCTACTAAAAATTTATGCAAAGAAGCATATAGGATTTTGAAAAAAGGTGGAGTTTTTCACTCAAAAGTTCATTGTTATGATTATTCATACAAGCTTTATAAAAATCATTTAATTACTCCAAAAGCACCATTTGAATGTAGAGAGTCAAAAGAAAAATTAAATAATTTTATAAAAAATCATAAAGGCAGAGTTAAAGCCACATTTAACGATAAAAACGAATATGTTATAAAAAGTTTGGTAAACTCAGAAGAATTAGTTTTTAATTCGGAAAATACTTTTCTTTACCATAACGCCGTAGCAGCTATGGATAATTTGTATGCAAAATCTCCCGATTTAAGAGCAAGCCTAAACGACTGTGATACAGGAAATGTGGAAACTTTTTATAAAAACGTTTTAAATTTCGTTGACGAAAATAAAAAAGAATCATATCAGCATAATGCAGACTATTTCTCAAAAGAAGAATTGTTTGCATATATAAAAAATCTTGGATTTTCTGAAGTCTATTTTACTCAAGCTTTCCAAAGCATTAGCCCTGCATTGTGGGAAGATAAGCTTAATCCTATTCATAAGGGGTTTCTATTTTCTATCGAAGCGATAAAATAGTTAAAAGTTTTTAAAGTTCATAAAGTTAAATCCGTTCATGCTATAGACGCGTCAGCCTCTTTTAACTTTTTAACTTTTAACTTTTAACTGATGTGCATTTGAACACTTCTAAGACACCTTTGTTAGTTTCATGATATAAATATTAATTAACAATGCCAATTTATTTAAAATCAAAAATAATTTTTAAAACAGTGTCTATTTTTGTCGCAACATCTATCTGTAATTTGCACGGATTTGCAATAAATATTTGTTTTAAATAAAAATATTATGTAATTTTGTATCCGAATGGAGACGTTTGGAGAAATGTATGTATATAATTTATAAGACATCTGATTTCGATAAGTGGCTAAGAAAATTAAGAGACTTAAAAGCAAAAGCCATAATATTGTTTCGCATTCAAAAGATTGAAGAAGATGAACATTTTGGAGATTGTAAACATGTTGGTGATGGAATTAGGGAACTAAAAATTGACTATGCTAAAGGATATAGAATATATTTTAAAGAATCAGATGGGAAAATTATTATTTTACTCATTGGTGGAGAAAAATCAACTCAGCAGAAAGACATAAATAAAGCTAAAAATATTTTGAAAAAACTTAAAGAATAAATATAATGGAAACCTCAAAATTTGACATAGCAGATTATTTAGACAGTAATGAGATGATTGCAGAATATCTTAATACTGTTTTAGCAGAAGGTGATGACTCAGACGTAATTGTAGCAATTGGACATGTCGCAAAATCAATGGGCATGACAAAAATTGCTAAAGAAACAGGATTAAGCAGATCAAGTTTGTATAAAGCATTATCAGAAGGTTCTAATCCTAGATTTGAAACAATTATGAAAATTTTAAGAGCAATTGGTGGACAAATACAAATAAATCCAGTTTAAAAAATTCCAAAATAATTTTTAAAACAGTATTTAATTTTGTCGCAACGTCAAGATTCTCAAAGGTTTGCCCGTAGGGCAATATGTGATTAACCGTAGGCGTAGCCTGCGGTAGTTAGACCCTCAAAAGCCTTGCCCGTAAGGGCAACACAATCAAATCAGTTAAAAGTTAAAAAGTTTTAAAGTTCGTAAAGTTAAATCCGTTTGAGCAATAGACTAAACACTAAAAACTAAACACTAAAAACTCTTTTAACTTTTAACTGATTTATTTTTTTATTTTTGCAAAAACTAAATAGCAATTTTTTATAATGCAAGAATTTTTTAGCGAGTTATTAGCAGAATTTACTCTTCCTTTGAGTAATCCTATTTTAGTGTTTTCTGTTATTCTTTTTATAATTTTACTTTCGCCAATTTTATTGCAAAGGTTCAAAATTCCCGGAATAATAGGATTAATAATTTCTGGTATAATTATCGGTCCTTATGGCTTTAATATTATAGCCAATAATAGTGCTATAGAGCTATTCTCTACCATAGGTTTGCTATATATAATGTTTGTTGCTGGTTTGGAGCTAAATTTGGCTCAATTTAAAATGAATAAATATAAAAGTTTAACCTTTGGTGTGTTTACTTTTATTTTTCCATTTGCAATAGGCTATGCTTTGTGTCATTATGTTTTGGGCTATGGCATTAATGCAAGTGTGTTGACCGCAAGCATGTTTGCTACTCACACTTTGGTTGCTTATCCTATAGTTAGCAAACTTGGCGTAACTAAAAACGAAGCTGTTGCTGTAACTGTAGGTGGTACAATTTTTACCGATACTGCTGTTTTGTTGATTTTAGCCATTATAATTGGAAATACACAAGGTAGCTTAGACCAAGAGTTTTTTATTAGATTGGGAATTTGTTTTGTTTTGTTTTTAATAATCATGTTTTTCCTTGTTCCAAAAGTTGCGAGATGGTTTTTCTCAAAATTAGAAAGCGAAAAACATGCTCATTTTATATTTGCTTTATCAGTTTTGTTTTTTGCAGCTTTCTTAGCCGAAATAAGTGGTTTAGAACCAATTATTGGGGCTTTTGTTGCTGGTTTAGCTCTGAATCCTATAATTCCAAAAACATCTGCTTTGATGAATAGAATAGAATTTAGCGGAAATGCTTTGTTTATTCCTTTCTTTTTAATTTCGGTGGGAATGATAGTAGATGTAAGCGTTGTTGTTCAAGGTTGGGGTGCAGCTATTGTTGCTGGAGTTTTGATTGTTGGTGCTGTTTTTGGAAAATGGATAGCAGCTTTTTTAACTCAAGTAATTTTTAGATATTCTGGAACTCAAAGACAATTAATTTTTGGCTTGTCAACTTCACACGCAGCCGCAACTTTGGCAGTAATTTTAGTGGGCTATAGAATAGGAATTTTAGACGACAATATTCTTAACGGTACAATTATTCTAATTTTAGTTTCTTGTATAATAGCTTCATTTGTAACCGAAAGAGCAGCTAAAACTTTGGCTTTAACCGAAGAAGATAGTCAAATTGGTGAAAAAGCTTATAATAAATTTGCCGAGCATATACTTATACCAGTTGCCAACTTAGCTTCTGTGCCAAAGCTTTTAGAGTTTGCAGTATTGATAAAAAACTTAAAATCATCAAGACCAATATCTCTTTTATCAATTATTCAAAATGATTCTAATGCTGAGCAAAATCTTTTAAAAACAAAAGAGAAATTAGAAGATTTTATAAAATATGGCGCTGCTGCCGAAGTAGAAGTAAACGCAATTACAAGCATTGACTATAATGTCGTTAGTGGAATTTCACGCGTGTCAAAAGAAATGATGGCAGATATTCTAATCCTTGGTTGGCCCGGTAAAGCTGGCATTATCAATAAACTAGCTGGAGAGAGAGTGAATAAAATTATTTATTCGGGAAATAAAAACGTTTTTGTTACTTCTCTTGAAAATGCTTTTGTTGCCAATAAAAGGATTATTTTAGTTACACCTCATTTAGCAAATAAAGAAAAAGGTTTTAAATTGTGGACAGAAAAAGTGCTTAAACTTGCTTCGGAACTGTCGGCACAAATACTTCATTTTGGCACCGAAGAAGTTGATAAAAGCCTAAAAACTCTCGTAAAAAAGAATAAATTTAATGTAAAAATCGAGTTTAGCGAGTTTAGCGAATGGGAAGATTTTTTAATTTTAGCAAGATATATTGAAAAAGACGACCTTATGATTGTTGCATCGGCAAGAAGAAATTCGTTTTCTTATGTGCCATATTTTGAAAATATTTTCAGCAAAATAGAAAGATATTATTCTGAATATAACAGAATTGTAATTTTCCCACAGCAAATAGAAGGCTCTATAGCTCAGTATGACGACCTTGCAAATAATCCATTGACAAAAGGTATTGAGGCTATAGAAAATATCGGAAAGGGGATAGGGAAGATTTTTGTTAAATCTGAAGAAGAAGAACAAAACAGTTAAAGGCGATGCACTGAACGTAGTTGAAGTGTTAAAAGTCGAAAGTCGAAAGTTTGATTTTTAATAAATTATATAGCATGTTGTAGAATCAACACATGCGTTGATTTTACAACAATGCCAATTTATTCAAATACCATAATAATTATTTTGTTGCAACATAAATCTGAGCGAGAGAAGGCAGCATTTTTTAAAAATTTATAGAAAATTTGTATTATTTTCGCAAAATAAATTTTCAAAATAGAAAAAATCGATAAAAATTTGTTTCTAATTTATATAAAATATACCTTCGTAAGTTTTATAACATTAATTTAATAATTTGTTAAACGTTTAATTATCAGAGATTTAGTATGATTGAAAATGCTAAAAATGGTTTAGAAAACCAAGAAAATACGACAAAAAACACTGACCAAGACAACAATAATGTTGAAAAAGTTGAGATTAATGCAGAAAATGGTAGTGTTGAGACAGAGCAAAATAAAACAATAGAAAAAGTTGAAATCAAATCAACTGAAGATAAAAAAATAAATACTGATGAGGTTTTTATTTCAGAAATTGATGCTGACGAAGACGATGAAGATGTTGATAACGATAATGTTCCTGCAGAAAATGATTTTAGCAATTTGAATAATGAAGAAATCATTGAAAAACTTAAACAGCTTATTTACGAATCTAATATTGAAGAAACTCGTAAAGATATTGATTTGCTCAAAAGATTGTTTTATAGAAATTTGAGAAGACAACAAGATGCTTTGCGTCAAGAGATTATGGAGGCAACAGGAAATGAATTAGAGGTTAGTTTGCCAAAAGACCCAAACGAAGATTATTTAAAAGAATTGTGGGCTGAATATGGCAAGAAACGTGCTGAACTAGCAAAACAACAAGAAGCAGAAAGATTAGAAAATCTTAAAAAGAAAGAAGAAATCATCGAAAAAATCAAAGTTTTAGCAAATGGCGAAGAGTCGATGAATAAAACTTTTAACGAATTTAAAGAACTTCAACAAGAATGGCTGAAAATTGGACCAGTTCCAGCAGAAGTTTCAAACGAATTATGGAATAATTATCAACTTCAAATCGAAAGGTTTTATGATTTAGTTAAGCTAAATAAAGAAGCCAGAGATTTTGATTTTAAACGAAATTTAGAACAAAAAATTGAGTTGTGCGAAAAAGCAGAAGAATTGCTTTTATCAACCGATGTAGTTGCTTCTTATAGAAAATTGCAGGATTATCACGAATTATGGAAAGAGTTAGGTCCTGTTCCTAGCGATAAACGTGTTGAGCTATGGGATAGATTTTCTGATATAAGCAAAAAAATAAGAAAAAATTATCAAGACCATTTTGAAAAACTAAAAGAAGAAAGAGAAGCTAACTATAAACAAAAACTTATACTTTGCGAAAAAGTTGAAAGTATTTTAGTTGAAAACACTGCAACAAATGGTAAAGAATGGGCAGAACTTTCAGACCAAGTTTTAGAATTGCAAAAAATTTGGAAAACTATAGGAATGGTGCCAACAGCAGTTAATAATGAGGTTTTTGAAAGGTTTAGAGCTGGTTGCAATAAGTTTTTTGAAGCTAAAAATGAATTTTTTAGTGAAATAAATGCTGAGCTAAAAGATAATTTGCAAAAAAAGACAGACATTTGTCTTAGTGCAGAAAGCTTGCAAGATAGTACAGATTGGAAAAAAACAACTAGAATGTTTTTGGATTTACAAAAACAATGGAAAGAAATCGGTCCAGTTCCAAGAAAAAATTCAGAACAAATATGGAAAAGATTTAGAGCTGCTTGCGACCATTTCTTTAATGCTAAATCAGAGTTTTTCAAAAATATTGAAACAGAACACAAAGAAAATTTAGCTAAGAAAGAGGCTCTTATCGAAGAAATTAAAAACTATAAACCTCTTGACGACCAAAGCGAAAACGTTAATAAAATTAAAGAATTCCAAAACACATGGACAGAGATTGGCTTTGTTGAAATTTCACAAAGAGATAGATTGTATGACGAATATCGTGGAGCTATTAATGAGTTGTATAAAAAATTAAAACTTAATAAATCTGCTTTAGAAATTAGTAATTTTACAAACAAAGTTGAATCTATTAAGGGAAGTGGTGCTTTAAACGAACTTGCAAGAGAGAAAAATCGTATTTTACAAAAAATTAAAGAATTAAATGCAGAAATATTGCAAATAGAAAATAATATGGGATTTTTTGCTTCTGGAACTGAAAGTTTGGTAAAAGATTTTAATAAAAAAATTGAAAAAGCACAAGAAGAAATAAAAACTCTTAAAGAAAAAAAGAAAGCTATAGATTTGGCAGAACGCGAACTAAAAAACAAAGACGGAAACGATGCATAAAATAATAAGAAATACATTTTTTATATTTTCATTTTTGCCAGTAACACTTTATGCTCAACAAGGAGCAATAAAAGGTTTTGTATATGACAAAGATGATGGAGAACCTTGTATGTTTGCAAATGTTTCTATTAAAGGAACAAATTTGGGAGCAGCAACAGATTTGAATGGATATTTTTCAATTCCAAAAATTCCTATTGGAGATTATAAAATTATAATTACTTATGTGGGCTATGATAGTATAGTTGAAGATTTGCGCATAGAAAGTGCAAAATTATACTCTAAGAATTTTTATATGACAAAATCTGCTTTTGTTCTTGGCGAAACAGTAGTCTCGGCAGAAAGGCAGGAAATGAAAACTCAAACCAGAATTTCTATGGTTAAAGTTTCTCCAACTCAAATAAAACAACTTCCGTCAGTAGGTGGAGAACCAGATATAGCTCAGTATTTGCAGGTAGTGCCTGGTGTTACTTTTACAGGCGACCAAGGTGGGCAACTATATATTAGAGGAGGCTCAAATATTCAAAATCTTGTGCTTTTAGATGGAATGACTATTTATAATCCATTCCATTCTATAGGTTTGTTTTCAGTGTTCGATTCTGATATTATTAGAAATGCAGATATTTATACTGGAGGATTTAATGCCGACTATGGAGGAAGAATTTCTTCAGTAATGGATTTATCTATACGAGAAGGAAATTCAAGACGTTTTACAGGAAAAGTTTCGGCAAGTAGCTTTGGGTCAAAAGTTTTACTCGAAGGACCTATTGTTAAATATAAAGAAAATAAAGTAAGTGCTTCTTATTTGTTTTCTGGAAAAACTTCTTATCTCGAACAATCGTCTAAATTATTATACACATATATTAATGATGGCAAAGGACTACCATTTAACTATACAGACTTGTATGGAAAAGTATCTTTAAGCTCACCCGAAGGAAGTAAGATAAATTTATTTGGATTCAAATTTAGCGATAGAGTTAGTTATCAAGGTTTAAGCCAACTCGGTTGGGATTCTTATGGAATAGGAGCAAATGTTTCTGTTGTACCATTAGGTTCTACTGTTATGATAAAATCTAACTTTTCTTATTCAGACTATAAAATTGGATTGCAAACTCTTGATAATTTACCTAGTAAAAGTGGAATTAGAGGATATAATTTTGGCTTAAACTTCTTGTATTTCTTTGGTAAAAATCAGTTTGTTTGGGGTGTAGAAACCTTGGGCTTTAATACAGATTTTATTTATTACAACTCTATCGGTAGAGAGTTGAAACAAGAAGAAAACACAACAGAATTGGCTGCTTTTGCAAAATATAAACTTAATCTTGGAAGTTTACTTATTGAGCCAGGACTTAGACTACAATACTATGCGTCTATGAGTGAAGCATCTTTAGAACCTAGATTAGGACTTAAATATAACGCAACAGAGAGACTTAGGTTTAAATTAGCTGCTGGTCTGTACTCTCAAAATTTAGTTGCCGCAAATAGTGATAGAGATGTTGTTAATCTTTTTTATGGTTTCCTTAGTGGCGACTTAAATTTACCAAGCTCGTTCAAAGGCGAAGAGTTAAGACATAAACTTCAAAAATCAGAACATTTAATTATTGGTGCAGAAGTAGATGTAACTAATCATATAGACTTTAATGTAGAAGCATACATAAAGAATTTTTCTCAGCTTTCAACAATTAATAGAAATAAAATATATAACGATATTCCAATAAATGGAACTAAACCAGATTATTTGAAAAAAGATTTCTTAATCGAAACTGGTTATGCTTACGGACTTGACTTTTTATTAAAATATGATAAAAATAATCTTTATGTTTGGTTTGTGTATTCTTTAGGTTGGGTAAAACGTGATGATGGCGTGCAGTTATATAGTCCACATTATGATAGAAGACACAACATAAATTTAGTAACTACATATAAATTAGGTAAAAAACAATCTTGGAGCATTAGTGCAAGATGGAATTTAGGTTCAGGATTTCCATTTACAAAAACTGCAGGATTTTACGAAGAAGTCGATTTTTATCATAGTCTAAACTATCCTTATTGGCAAGGAAATGGTTCGTTAGGAATTATTTACGATGAGCTTAATACAGGACGTTTGCCATATTATCATAGATTAGACTTAACTGTAAATAAAATTATAACTTTTAATAAATATACTAAGTTAGAGCTTAATGCCGGAGTAACAAATGTTTATAATAGAAGAAATATTTTCTATTTTGATAGAATAGACTATAATCGAGTGGACCAACTTCCAATTATGCCTAGTCTTGGGTTAAGTTTTACTTTTTAAAATTTTGTGATGGCTAATACTAAATTTATTTTCGTAACTGGTGGTGTAACTTCTTCTTTGGGAAAAGGAATTATTTCAGCTTCTTTAGCTAAACTATTGCAAGCTAGAGGCTTTACTGTAACAATTCAAAAGCTAGACCCTTATATTAATGTTGACCCTGGAACTTTAAATCCTTTTGAACATGGCGAATGTTATGTTACCGAAGACGGTGCAGAAACTGACTTAGACCTTGGTCATTACGAAAGATTTTTAAATGTTTATACTTCACAAGCAAATAGTGTTACTACTGGAAGAATTTATCAAGAAGTTATAAATAAAGAAAGACGTGGCGAATATCTTGGAAAAACTGTACAAATAATTCCGCATATTACCGATGAAATAAAAAGAAGAGTAAAACTTTTAAGTACTAAAGGAAAGTACGATTTTGTTATTACAGAAATTGGCGGAACTGTTGGTGATATAGAATCTTTGCCTTATATTGAAGCTGTTAGGCAGTTTAGATGGGAATTTAAAAATAGATGTATGGTTATACATTTAACTTTAGTGCCTTATTTAGCTGCAAGCGGAGAGTTGAAAACTAAACCTACTCAACATTCGGTAAAAACATTGCTTGAGGCAGGAGTACAACCCGATATGTTAGTTCTTAGAACAGAACAGCCTTTAACAAATGATGTTAAAGTAAAAGTTGCAAATTTCTGTAATGTGCAAAAAGAAGCTGTTATAGAGTCAAGAGATATGAGCACAATTTATGAAGTCCCTTTAGAAATGCAAAAGGAAAAACTAGACGAATTTGTGTTATCTCATTTTGGAATTGCTATAGGCGAAAAACCAAAATTAACAGCGTGGAAAGAATTTTTGAAAAAAGCTAAAAATCCAAAACAATCTATAAACCTTGCATTTGTTGGAAAATATGTTGATTTAAAAGATGCGTATAAGTCTATAAATGAGTCGTTTATACATGCGGGAGCTTTTTTAGAAACAAAAGTAAATATAAATTATATCCAAGCCGAAGATGTGAATGAAAATTCTAGTGAAGAATTTTTCAAAGATGCACATGCAATTCTTGTAGGACCTGGTTTTGGACATAGAGGCTTTGAAGGAAAAATTTTAGCAGTAAAATATGCACGCGAAAATAATATACCTTTTTTTGGTATTTGTTTAGGAATGCAAGCTGCTGTTGTTGAGTTTGCTCAAAATGTTCTTAAACTTGAAGACGCAAATTCTATAGAAATGGATAGAACCTGCAAAAATCCTGTTGTTAGCTTAATGGAAGAACAAAAAATGGTTAACGACAAAGGCGGAACAATGCGTTTAGGTTCGTATTCTTGTAAATTAATAAAAAACTCAATAGCACATAATGCATATAAATCATTAACAATAAAAGAAAGACACAGACATCGCTACGAATTTAATAATAAATATAAAGAGATTTTTGCAAAAGCAGGTTTAGTAGCAACAGGAATTAATAAAGAAACAGAACTTGTTGAAATAATTGAAATTTCCGAACACCCATGGTTTGTAGGTGTTCAGTTTCACCCAGAATATAAAAGTACTGTTCTAAACCCACATCCTCTTTTTGTAGATTTTATTAATGCAGCTAGTGATTATAAAAGACAAAATAAAAGTTAGGAGTTTGAATAATGGATAGAAACACGGTAATAGGATTATTGATAATTGGAGCTTTGTTGGTTGGTTATATGTTTCTTACTAAGCCCACCCCAGAACAAATTGAAGCTAGACAAAGAATGCAAGATTCTATAGCACAAGTTAAAATGAAAGAAGACTCGCTTGCAAAAATTCAAATTGCAATGCAAGACAGCCTCGAAAAAGCTCAAGAAAAAGAAATAATTGAAAATCATGAAAGCTTATCTCAAGAAGAAAGAGACTCTTTAAATGCTCTTAAACTAGAAGATAAATATGGCATTTTTGCAAATGCTTTTGATAGTAATGATGACGGGTTTACAATTATCGAAAACAATAAAATGATTATAAAAGTTTCAAATCTCGGAGGTAAAATCGCTTCTGTAGAATTGAAAGATTATAAAACTTATTATCAAGATCCACTAATATTATATAAAAATGATTCTTTGTCAACTTTTGGCTTAGAACTGTTTGTTGCTGGAAAATCTATTATTACTAATGATATGTATTTTGCTCCTTCAACAAAGGAAGATACAATTAAAGTTGTGGACAAAGAAGAAAAACTTTCTATGCGTTTAAAAGCCGCAGATGATAAGTATATTGAGTTTTTATATACCGTTTATCCCGATAATTATATGTTAGATTTTGATATAAATTTTGTTGGATTGCAAAATGAAATCAATACTCTTGTAAACTCTTATGCCAATATGAGATGGGAAGTGAAAGTTCCACGCTTAGAAAGAGGTATAGATTGGGAAAATAATAATACAACAATATATTTAAAAATAGACAAAGACATAGAATCTCTAAATGCAGCAAAAGCAAAAGATGAATTTAAAACTAGTGGTTCTGCACATTGGATAGCTTATAAACAACAGTTTTTCTCTTCTGTTCTTATTGCTGATGAGGCTTTGTCTTCGCCTGTTGTAAACGCCGAGAAAATAGATGACCCTTCGGGTAATTATTTAAAAACTTTTAGCTCTACTTTTTCTATTCCACTCGAAAATGCAGAAAAACAAAAAGTAGGTTTCAGAATGTATTTTGGTCCTAATAAGTTCTCGAAATTAAAAAAATATGACATTAAACTCGAAAAATTAGTTCCACTTGGTTGGGGAATTTTTGGCTGGGTAAACAAATGGATAATTATCCCTATTTTTAATTGGCTTGGCGGTTTTATAAATAACTATGGCTTGATAATATTTCTGCTAACACTTATTGTTAAAATAGGTTTAGCTCCATTAACTTATAAGTCATATCTATCTTCTGCTAAAATGCGGGTTTTGAAACCTCAAGTTGATGCCTTAAATGAAAAATATCCTAAGGGTAAAGAAATGGAAAAACAACAAGCAGTAATGGCTTTGTACAAGAAAGCAGGAGTTAGTCCTATGGGTGGTTGCTTGCCTATGCTTCTTCAGTTTCCGATTTTAATTGCAATGTTTAGATTTTTCCCAGCTTCAATTGAGTTGCGTCAACAAAGCTTTTTGTGGGCAAACGATTTATCATCTTACGATGCAATAGTTGAATGGTCAACACATATTCCTATAATATCTACTTTTTATGGAAATCATATTTCTTTGTTTACGTTATTAATGGCAGCCTCAATGCTTGTTTCAACTTGGATAACAAGCCGAAATCAGCCTCAAAATAATTCTATGCCAGGAATGAAATTTATAATGTACTTTATGCCAGTAATGATGATAATTTGGTTTAATAAATATTCTTCTGGCTTGAGCTACTATTATTTCCTTGCTAATGTTTTGACAATACTACAAACTCTAATAATACAAAAGTTTATTATTAATGAGGAAAAGTTGTTGGCTCAAATGGACGCAAATAAGAAAAAGCCTGCAAAGCCAAAATCTAAATGGCAACAACGCATAGAAGAAGCTCAACGTGCTCAACAACAAAAGTTGCAACAACAAAGGAAAAAATAAACCCTAAAGTGGTGTTTCATATGTTTTCAAATTTGTTTTGATTTCGCCACTTTTTATATGTTAATGCAAAAAGAAAATACACCCCAAATGTTTGATGCAATTGCTCAAACTTATGATAAACTTAATCATAGATTGTCGTTAAATTTAGATAAAGTTTGGCGAAGAAAGTTTGTAAAATTTGTTTCTGACAGAAATTACGATGTTGTGCTTGATGTAGCAAGTGGAACAGGGGATTTGTTGCTGGAACTTCAAAAATTAAAATCACAAAAATATATTGCTTTAGACCCATCAAAAAATATGTTGGAAATTGCAAAAGCAAAAGTACCAACGGCTGAAATTTTAATTTCTAAAGCAGAAAAGATAAATCTACAAGATGATAGTGTTCAGTTGATTACTGTAGCTTTTGGTGTTAGGAATTTTGCTTCTGTTGATGAGGCTTTTAAAGAATTTTATAGAATTTCTCAAAAAAATGCTTGTCTTGCAATAATGGAATTTGCATTGCCAAAGAATTTTCTGTGTAGATTTGGTTTTAAATTATATTTGAATTTAATAATCCCTTTTTATGGAAAAATAATATCAAAAAACAAGCAAGCCTATAAATATCTTTCCAAATCTATTGTTGATTTTGCTAATAATGTTGATTTGACTAACAAATTAGAACAAGCAGGTTTTTCTGATATAAAAGTAAAAAATCTTTTGTGCGGTGCCGTTAAAATTTATAAAGCTAAAAAAATCATTTTTTAAGCAGATTTGAATTTTGTTATTGCAGTTTGGTCTAATTTACTTTCTGCATATTTTTTGTCAAGAACAAATTCATTAACTTTTTTAGAAGGAAATTCAAACATTGCTTCCAACATAATAGATTCACATATTGATCTTAATCCTCTTGCTCCAAGTTTAAATTTAACGGCTTGTTCAACTATATAATCAAGAGCTTCTTCTTTAAAAGTTAATTTAATGCCGTCCATTTCAAACAACTTTATGTATTGTTTGATTATAGAATTTTTAGGTTCAGTTAAAATTCTTCTTAACGCATCTTTATCAAGAGGGTTTAGGTGTGCTAACACAGGCAAACGACCAACAATTTCGGGAATTAATCCATATTTGCGAATGTCGTCAGGAATTATGTACTGAACTAAATTTTCTTTATCTATTTTTTCTTCTCTTTTTTCTTTTCCGTAACCAATTACTTGAGTATTTATTCTTTTTGCAATATGTCTGTTTATTCCATCGAAAGCTCCACCACAAATAAATAAAATATTTTTTGTGTCAACAGCTATCATTTTTTGTTCGGGATGTTTTCGTCCACCTTGAGGCGGAACATTAACAACAGAGCCTTCTAAAAGTTTTAGCAAACCTTGTTGAACGCCTTCTCCAGAAACATCTCTAGTAATACTGGGATTATCGCTTTTGCGAGCAATTTTATCAATCTCGTCAATAAATACAATTCCTCTTTCGGCAGCTTTAACGTCATATTCAGCATCTTGCAATAATCTTACAAGTAAGCTTTCAACATCTTCGCCCACATAGCCAGCTTCTGTTAAAACTGTTGCGTCAACTATTGCAAAAGGCACTTCTAACATTTTAGCTATAGTTCTAGCTAAAAGTGTTTTACCAGTACCTGTTTCGCCAACAAGAAGTATATTAGATTTTTCAATTTGCACATCGTCTTCTTTTATAATTTGTGCTATTCTTTTGTAATGATTGTAAACAGCTACTGATAATACTTTTTTTGCATTGTCTTGACCTATAACATATTGGTCGAGATATTTTTTTATTTCTTTAGGTTTTTTTAAGCTTTTTAAAGAAAATTCTGATTTTTTGTTTGCCAATCTATCTTCCTGCACAATTTCGTATGCTCTCTCAACACAAAATTCGCAGATATTTGCATACATTCCTGCTATGAACAAATCATTTTTATGTTTTGGAGCTCCGCAAAACGAACATTTTTCCATTCTAACTTATATAAATTGGTTTGTAAATATTTAAAATTATAAACTTACATTTTTAATTAAAATCTCATCAATCATTCCGTAGCTTTTAGCTTCTTCAGCAGTCATCCAGTAATCTCTGTCAGCGTCTTTTTCAACAGTTTTATAATCTTTTCCAGAATGATAAGCAATAATTTCGTAAAGTTCTTTTTTAAGTTTTAATATTTCTCTTGTTGTAATTTCAATATCAGAAACTTGACCCGAAGCACCTCCCATTGGTTGATGTATCATTACTCTGCTATGTTTTAGTGCCGATCTTTTTCCTGTTGCTCCAGCACATAAAAGTATTGCACCCATAGATGCTGCCATTCCTGTGCAAATTGTAGCAATGTCAGAACTAATATATTGCATGGTGTCGTAAATGCCAAGTCCTGCATAAACCGAACCGCCGGGTGTATTAAAATAAATTTGTATATCGTTGTTAGGTTCTGTACTTTCTAAAAATAGCAATTGTGCTTGAATAATATTTGCAACATAATCATCAATAGGAGCTCCCAACCAAATTATTCTATCCATCATCAATCTTGAAAAAACGTCCATAGTTGCAATGTTTAAAGTTCTTTCTTCTATGATTGTTGGAGAAACATAATTGTTGTAAATGCTTGTGTATTCGTCAAATACTAAACCGTTAATTCCTCTATTGTGAATTGCATATTTTCTAAAATCTTTTGTCATAATTATTTTATTTTGATACATCACAAAAATACAAATATTTTCCTAAAATAAAAGAATAAGAAATAAAAAAAGCCTCGTTTTACAGAAGCTTTTTTTGGGTGAATGATGGGACTCGAACCCACGACCCTCGGAACCACAATCCGATGCTCTAACCAACTGAGCTACACTCACCATAATTTGAGCTTGCAAATATACAAACTAATTTATTATTTGCAAAACTATTTTAAATTTTAAATAATTTGAATTCGTAAGACTCAACAATTGGGTTTATTAGTATTTTTTTACACAAGTCATCTATTATTTCGGCAGCATTTTGTTCGCTTTTAGCTTGAACTTCTATTTCAATGTGTTTGCCAACTCTAATATTGTTTACAGTATCAAATCCAATTTTTTTTGCAGAGTTTAAAACTGCTTTTCCTTGTGGGTCTAATAAAGCCTTTTGTGGCATGATGTTGATTTGTGCTAAAAATTTCATTTTATATAGTTTTTTTAGTTGTTAAATTTTTTAAAATTGAAAGTGCAAGATACAAAATTATTAGATATGCTAATCCATTTATTCCAAATATTATTAACAAAATAATTCCAAAAATTAATAAAACTAGTTGCCAAACAATATTTTTAAAACTAAATTTCTTAATCTTAAAAGAAAAAAATCTAATATTAGAAACCATCAAAACAGGGAGAATAATAAGACACGCAATTATAAAAATCTTATTTAAAAATATTTGTTCTGTTGAAATTAATCCTAAACTTTTTGGATAAACAATTCCCATAATAAATAAAGCCATGCCAGGTGTTGCAAGTCCTTTAAATTCAGTGGTTTGGCTTTCGTCTGTGTTGAATTTCGCTAGTCTATATGCTGCAAATAAAACCAATAAAATAGAAAGATAGGAAAAGTTTTTAGGCAATATTTCATTATTTTCAATAAAAACATAGATCATAGCACTAGGAGCAAAACCAAAACTTATTAAATCAGCAAGTGAATCTAATTGTTTACCAAATTCTGAAACAGCATTTAATTTTCGAGCAGCAAAACCATCGAAAAAATCAAAAACAGAAGCTAGCAATACAAAATAAACAGCAAATTCTAAATTGTTCGAAAATGCAAGAAATATTGCAATTGCACCACAAATTAAATTTCCTGAAGTTATTAAAGATGGTATGGATTTATATATTTTCATTTTTGTAAGTTTTAAAAAAACATTTAATTTTACACAAAAATATTGAAGTTTTTTGGTAAAACTTACAATAAATAGCAAATAATTATGTTATTTTGTTGAAATAATAATTTGAAATGAATTTTAGACTAAATATATTACTGTTTTTATTAATTTTTAGTTGTAGTCTTAAAGCACAAATAGCTCCTAAATATAGCAATGAATTTATGGGCATTGGGGTAGGAGCAAGGGCTTTGGGAATGGGAAATTCTGTAATTGCTTCAAGTGATGATATAAATGCAACTTATTGGAATCCTGCAGGATTGTATAAATTAGATAAAAAAATAGAAATTGGTGCTATGCACTCCGAATATTTTGCTGGAATTGCAAAATACGATTTTTTGGGTGCTTCTTATAAAATTGATGATAAATCTGCATTAGCATTAAGCATGATTCGTTTTGGAGTTGATGATATTCCAAACACTTTAGACCTCATCGACAGCGATGGAAATATAAGATATGATAGAATTTCGTCTTTTTCTGTTGCTGATTATGCATTTTTATTTTCTTATTCACGCAAATTAAATATTGAAGGATTAAGTGTTGGTGGAAATGCAAAAATAATTAGACGAAATGTTGGCGAATTTGCTAATGCTTGGGGCTTTGGTCTAGATGCTTCTGCAATGTATCATTATAAAAATTGGAAGTTTGGTGCAAATTTTCGCGATATAACTACAACTTTTAATGCTTGGAAATTTAATCAAGAGCTTTTACGCGATGTTTTTGAAGCTACTGGAAACGAAATTCCTGAAAATGGATTGGAAATTACTTTGCCTCGCTTGCTTTTAGGTGCAGGATATTTATATAATATAAGTGATGATTTTTCTGTCTATGGCGAGTTGGGAATGCTTACAACTACAGACGGAAAAAGAAATACTCTTATTAAAACAAATCTTATTAGTATAGATCCATCGTTTGGATTGGAAGTGTCGTTTCGAAATATTGTTTTTGCTCGTGCTGGAGTAAATAATTTTCAACAAATTCCAGAGTTTGATAATACTAAATCAACTTCTTGGCAACCTAATATAGGACTTGGTGTGAATTTGTTTGGCTTGAAAATAGATTATGCATTTACCGACATTGGAAATCAAAGTATAGCTCTTTATTCTCATGTGTTTTCTTTGTCCTATAGATTTAATGCCGAAAAATTATCCCAAAGCAAAAGCAGACTGTAAATTAAAATTAATTGAGAATTTTTGAATGTTTCAATTAATCTTCATAGTAATATGAATAATCAATGCCTTTCATAAACATTTCGCGACTATTAATTTCATGGGTAAGTACATTTTTTAGCAAACTCTTTAATGTTTCGCTATTGGTAACACTTTTTTCCATAGCTTTCATATAGTCGTTTTTGTTTACTTTGCTCCAGTCCACACAAAGTTTTAGTTTTTGTTTCAACATCATATCCAACCAAATGCGAGTGCTTCTGCCATTGCCTTCCATAAATGGGTGTGCTATGTTCATTTCCACGTATTTTTCTACAATTTCGTCAAATGTATTTTGAGGCATTTTTTCAATTTGTTGTAAAGTGTTTTCTAAAAACTGGGCTGAGGCAAACTTAAATCCACCTTTCGAGATATTTTTTTGTCTGATTTGTCCTGCAAAATCATAAAGCCCTCCAAAAAGATAGGCGTGAATTTGTTGTAAGCCTTTTGTTGTGCCTACTTCGATTTCGTTTATTAAATTGCTTTCAAAAAGTGTGTAAGCTTTTTTCTTACTTTGTCCGTCAATAGTATTATCACTATATAAAAACCAATCTAAAAATTTTATTGCATTAGTGTTTGGAAAGCTCTTTGCTAATTCAATAACTCCAGCACTGTCAAGAGTGTCGGATAAGCGTTTTTTGCCGTCAGCTGCTACAAATTTGAAACCGTGAGTAGCACTCACAACTTGATTGTTTTCTGATTTTAGTTTTCGTTTTAGCCACCGCCAATAATTATTTGCTTTGGTATAGTCGCCTTGTTCGTTTAGAATAGCAATTATATCAATAACATTAAACCACCATTTGTTATTTTCTTCGTCCCAAACAGCACGGACTTCGCGATCGTCGAAAAAACGAATTGAAATTTTTGCCTTAGTCATAAATTATTCTTTTGGCTGGTGTTCTTTTCTCAACAAATCGTTTAGTTCTTTTACGGGATTAAAAGTGATAAGTGGCACTTCTACAAAAACACTTATCCAATCAGCCATTGAACCGTTCCAAAGCCCTGGGTGTTCGAGTACTTTTATGGTTTTTCCTTGATGAGTTTTTTCGGAAACAAAACTAGAGTTTTTGTCAACAAAGTTTTTTAAATCAAATTTTTGTCCTTCAGGGTCTTTTACATAGCAAACCAAATCCACAGGGTTGAAGTGAGTAGAATTATTAAAATATTGAGCTTGTTCAGGAATATCAAGATTTATTTGTGCTTTTTCGACAATTTGTAAACTTATTTTTCCATTTTTATCTTTCACCCAAAATGGTCCGCCCCCTGGTTCGCCAGTATTTTTCACCATTCCACAAACTCTGATAGGACGATTAATATAATTTAAAACTTCTGTTTTTAAATCCTCAGAATTATCAAAAATGGCATTTGTGTGTTTTTCTAAAAAATCTTTAGCTTTATTTAAGTTTTCTGTTGTTGAATTATTTTTAAGATTTGAGTAAATTTCTTGTATTTTCTCAACAATTTCGATTAATACTCCTGCTAGAACTTTTTTCCACAAAATAGTTTCTTCTAAATAGTCGCCGTGAGTTAGGTTGTCGATGTTTTTTATAAAAATAATATCACTGTCGAGGCTATTTAAGTTTGTCAATAAAGAACCGTGTCCGCCTGGACGAAGCATAATGTTGCCATTGTCGTCTCTTACAATTTCGCCATTTAGATAAGTTGAAATTGTATTGGTTGATTGTTCTTGTTCTGAAAAACTTAAATTAAATTTATATCCTGTTTTTTGATTGATTTCTTTAAGTTTTGATTGGAAATTTTCTAAAAATTCTGGAGATACAGTTAGGTGAATATTAAAATTTTCTTGATCTTGAACAAGTAGGTTTGCTTCGTGCAAATGTTCTTCAAAAGCTGTTCGTGGAGAATCAGGATAATTATGAAAATCTATTAAACCTTTGGGTAAATTTGCATAATTCAAACCAGAATAAAGAATTTTTTCAACTACTGTTTCTAAATTTTCTGGTTCAGTACAAAGAGGTTTTAGTTTTTTGTAAAAAGCAAAATTTTTAATGTTTTCTAATCCATTTTTTACAGAATAAAACCCTCCATCGTTTAAGTTTTTAAGATTTGGATCTAATTTGTAAGTGATATATCTCTTAAACATTCTTGTTGCAGCACCCGAAGCAGGTACAAATTTTGCCAATTTATAATTTTTTGAATTGTTGTTAAATACATTTACATAAAATTGAGGGTCTTCAATTCTTGTAATGCCATTTTTTGTGCTGGCAAAATTATTTATGTTTAAAAAAGACTCATGTTTTTTTAATAGTTTAATTTGTTCTTCAATTGAGTTTTCAATGATTCCAAAACTTTTTAAATAATTAATATCTGTTTGATTTAACATAATGCGTTTTTGTTGCAATATAGCTTTAAAAGCTTAATTATCAAAATGTTTTAACTTAAAATATTTAATTTTTATTAAAAGAAAAAAGCCTTAATTTTTTTGGGGAAAATCAAGGCTCTTTGAGAAAAGTGAGAACTTACAAATCTATTATGAAATGCTTACACAAAATAAACTCTAAAAATTGACAAAAGTTTGTAAAAAAACGACAAAAAACAAGTATTTACATAAAAGTTCAAATTATTTAAACAGTTCGTAAATAATAGATGTTTTTAAGTAGTCGTATTCTGTGGGTTTACATTTAGTGAAGTCTTTAAAATCTTTAATAAAATGTGATTGGTCAAAATAAAAACCTTGAAAACATAGGTCGTTCCAACTTATATTAGGTTTTGTGTACATTAACTGTATAATATATTTGTGTCGTAATATTCTAGAAAATGTTTTTGGCGAAACTCCTAGAACTTTAGAAAAATATCTTTGAAAGGTTCTTATAGAAAATTTTTCGTTGATGAGTTTATCTATATCTATCAAACCTTTTTTGGCAAAAATTTTATCAACTAAGCTATCAAAGTAGTCGTTTTTTTTAACGTTTACTTTTTGATTTTTGCATAAAAAATCTTCCAAACAGTTTACTAGCTCATCGTTGGTTTCTGTAATGGAAATATTTTCTATTGCAGAATTTAAATTTTCTTTTTTAAAAATATCATATCCATCAATGCTGTCTTGTGTACCATTTGGCGGGGTTTTTCCAAAAAAATTATAAAAGCCATATGGCTTAAAGTTTATGGTTACCAAACCCATTTTGGGAGCAGGTGTCAAAGTTGCATGTTTGGAGTAAATTCCTGTTATAATAGATGTAGTATTTTTATTTCTAATTTGATAATAACTTTCGCAATTGCCAAATACAAATTGCAACATGGGAAAGCCAAGCGGGGGAGCTGTAATGGCTGCACATAAATTGGGTTTTTCAGAACTTATAAATAGCCAATAATTATAGATATAAGGTTTTAGACTTTCGTCTTTTACCTCTAAAACAGTTAAAGTAATATCTAATTTTGTTTCGTTATTCATCATAATGACCGCCGTATCTTCCTGTGATTATAATAGAATCAGTGTGGGCATGAGCAGAACCTAAAATTCCCAAACCATTTTCGACATTAGTAAAAACCATAACTGGTTCTGAAAAAGGGTCGCCTGAAGAATTTTGATATTTTTTTTCAGAACGTAAGTATTTATAATAATCTTGGCTAATTGCATAGAAATCAATATATACTACTGTAGTATCAGAGGTATAAGGTAAAGAGAATGCATCAAGAGAAATTTTTAAAACGTATTCTTTACCATCAAAAAACTCATCTGCAATCACTAAACTTCTCAGGTAATCGCCGTCTTCTAAATTCAAATCATTTGAGCTAAAGTGCATAGGGTCAATCGCATCAGCGTAGTAATATCCACCTTGAGAAATATCTATTATTGTAGTATCAGGTCCTTCATAAATAGTATCTATGGTTATTAAATCAGGATCCCAAATTTCAGCCTTATATTTAGAGCGAAGTTTTAACATATAATAGTTTTTTTCATTTGCTGGATCTTTAAACTTTATGCTTATATTTATCTGTTCTTCGTTGTATTGTCCGAAGGATCTGCTAGTGTCAATAGATATGGGTTTTATTTTTTCTAAAATTTGAGATGTTGCATTTATTGTTTCAAATTGTTGATGGCTAACAACAAATTTGTAGTTTTTGCCTTGTATTGGTTTGTAATTTATGCAGTAACAACTAATGCTTGCATCATAAATTAAATTTCCAATAAAAGTTTCGTCTTCGAATAATTTTACTTCTGCATCGTTGAGAGTTGAAAGGTTTGCAATATCTAAAATATGTCTGCTACGACTTATGTGTACTTTAATTGTTGAGTCGGGATTTATTTCTGCATTTAGTACTATTTTTGGTTTTGAGTCTTCAATATCTATATCAATTGTTTTTTCACAAGCAATGCTAAAAATTAAACTTGCTAATATTGAAAATAGTAAAATATATTTAAAAATACTTGCTTTCATTTGTTTAAGTTTTTAAAATTTGAATGCATATCTTACAGATGGAATAATTGGAAATAAACTAACTTGTTTAAGTACTCTTTTATTATTGTCGTATCCAAAGTATAAATAAAACGGATTTTGGCGACTATATGCATTATATAAGCCAAAACTCCATGTTCGACTTCCCCATTTTGTTTTTTTCTTTAGGTTTATACTTAAATCTAATCTATGGTAAGCAGGCATTCTATACCCATTTCTTCCTTTAAAGTATTCTATTTCACCATAATAATACTCCCCAGGATTATAATAATCTAAGTTCAAGCTATTATATCGTGCAACTCCAAGAGTTACAGCATTTCCACTTCCATAAACCCAAGTAAGTCCCATATCAACTTTTTCGTTAAACTCATACATAAGCACAAGCGAAATATCATGTCTTCTGTCGTATTTATAAGGGAAAGGTTCTCCAAAATTAATATTTTTAAATTTTCTCCACGACCACGAAAGTGTGTAACCAAGCCAACCTGAGAGTTTTCCATAGTTTTTTCTTAATAAAACTTCTGCACCATAAGCATATCCTTCGCCAATTTCGAGTTTTGATTCCCAGTTTTGTGCTAATTGAAAAAATCCAGCTCCTTCTTTATATTCTATTAAATTACTCATGGTTTTATAATATCCTTCAACACTCAAATCCCAGTTGTTGTCAATATTATACACAAAGCCTAAGGCTGCTTGCTTTGAAAGCTCTGGTCGCACCGAATCGGTTGATGGAAGCCATAAATCTGTTGGCAAACCTATGCTAGTATTTGTTAATAAGTGGATGTATTGCGACATATGTGAGTAGGCAGCTTTTAACGACATTTTATCATTTATTAAAAATCTTGCAGAAGCTCTCGGCTGTATTGATTGGTAAAATCTTTTTTGTACAGCAAATCCCGAATAATGAACTCCAAAATTTAATTTTAATAAGGCTGCTATATCCCATGAGTCTTCAGCATAAACATAAAATTCGTTAGCATATATTTTTTTGTTAGAAAAATCTTGAGTTATACTATTTCCTCCAAACTTCATTGAAATACTTGAACCTCCAGGATTAAAAGTGTGGTATAAATAATTAGCACCAAACTTTACCGAATGTTTTGGTAGAGGTCTATAGTCAAAGTCTAAATTTGCTCCAACATTGTCAATTCCAGATAAATATTTGAAATAATATTCTTCTTCTATTGTTTTACCAGATAAAAATTCATATTTCTGAATAGTTTCAAATTTATATTTACTATATACAGCTGTAAGATTGCCAAAAAGTTTTTTATGAAAAACATGATTCCAGCGTAATGCACTGGTAATATTCCCCCAATTCAAATTAAAATTAATTGCTTCTGTTTTGGTGGTGTCGTTGTAAATGTAACTTTGTTTTGATCTTGTGTAGGCTTTGTCTTTTCCTGTATAAATGCTAAAAAACAATCTGTCTTTGTCCGAAATTTTATAGTTGAGTTTTGCATTTGCATCATAGAAATAATATCCTGCTCTAAATTTGTCAGAATTTCCTGCTGCTCTATTTACAGCTAGAACGAGAGGAGCAGCTAAAATATCAATATAAGTTCTTCTTGCTGATACTACAAAAGAGGCTTTATCTTTTACTATTGGTCCTTCGAAAGTAAATTTTGAAGAAACATTTCCAATAGAGCCTTCGCCGTGATATTCTTTTAAGTTTCCTTCCTTCATTCTAATATCTAAAACAGAAGATAATCTTCCTCCATAGCGAGCTGGAAAACCGCCTTTTATAAGTTTTACATTAGAAATAGCATCAGTATTAAAAACCGAAAAGAAACCAAATAAGTGTGAGGCATTATAAACAGGAACACCATCTAATAGTATTAGGTTTTGGTCGGGACCGCCACCTCTAACATACAAACCGCTACTTCCTTCAGAACCAGATTGAACGCCTGGCATTAACTGTAAAGATTTAAGAACATCTGCTTCGCCGAGCAAAACAGGCAAAGCTTTTATTTGATGAATTGGCATTTCTATCATGCTCATCTGTGTGCTTTTTACAATTTCATCAGATTTTTTATCTAAAATCACAACTTCTGCCAACATTATGTTTGGATCTAATTGTATGTTTAAATTCAAATCCGATGTTAAATATATATCACTTGTAAAAGCTGCGTATCCAACAAAAGAGATACTTAGATTTACAGAATCGGCATCTAATGTTAAACTAAAATATCCATATTCATTTGTTGTAGTGCCTTGCTTTGTACGCATATCGTAAACATTAGCACTAAATATATGCTCGCCAGAAGCTTTGTCAGTAACATAACCACTAATGGTATATTTTTGTGCAAAAGCTCCTAAATTACATGAAGCAATGAAAATTATGAAAATTAATTTTATGTGTTTCATTCAATAAATTTGTTATTTCGATTTCACAACAAAAAGTGTGCAAATATAGTAATTTTTTTATATGATTTTTTGTAGAATTAAATTGATTTTTTATAGTGATTTTCTATAAATTCCATAGGACTTAAAACTTCAAATTTTGATTTATTAATAAACCATATTTTTGTTGCGAATTTTGTAGATGTTTCTATGTCGTGGCTTGAAAAAATTAAACATTTGTTTGTGCTTATTTCTTTTAGTTTTCTCATTAGTTGATGTTTCATTTCATAGTCGAGAAAAGCACTTGGTTCGTCTAAAATCATAAGTGGTGTTTCTTGGATTAATGCTCTTGCAATCATTGCTTTTTGTCTTTCGCCATCGCTCAAGCTCCAAAGTTGTCGGTTTTGTAATTTTAATAAATCAAAATCATTTAAGTTTTTCTCAACTAATTTAATGTCAGCTTCAGATTTTTTATCGAAAACATTTGTATATGGACTTCTTCCCATTTCTGCTAATTCACGAACTGTAAGATTTGCAGTAAAATCAATTTTTGTTGGAACAAAACTTATTAATTTTGATTTATTATTTAAACTTAGCTTTTTAACATCTTGTCCGTCTATAATAATTTTTCCAGAAATAGGTTTTAAAATTCCAGAAATTGTATTTAAAAATGTTGACTTTCCACTTCCGTTTAATCCTACAAGGCATATTAAATCTCCAATGTTTGCAGATAGATTTACTTCTTGTTCGCAAAGTGGAATCTTGTATCCGAATTTAAGATTGATTATATTTAAGATTGAGTTTTCCATTACACAAATGTTCTTTTGTTTTTAAACACAACCCAAATAATGAATGGAGCAGCAAGGATTGCTGTTATCGCATTAATAGGCAAATTGCCGTTTGATGTAAAGAGATTACTTAAAATATCTCCGCACAACATAAAAATACCACCTAAAAGTGCTGATGCTGGAATTAGAACAAAATGATTGGAAGTGTTGAATATCCATCTGCTAATATGAGGAACAGCAATTCCGACAAAACCTATAGGACCACAATAAACGGTTATAACTCCTGTTAATATGCTAACTATTGTAAAACTTAAAATTCTTAAAAGTTTTATATTTACTCCCATAGTTTTTGCAAAATTTTCGCCTAGTAACATTAAGTTTAAATTTTTAGATAGCGAAAAAGCTAACAATACAAAAATCAATATAATAGGCGAGGCGAGTAATAAATCTTTAGAAGAACTTGCTGTTAATGAACCCATTGTCCATACTACAAAAGATTTTACGTTAATTCCTGTGGCAAAATATTGTAAAATATTTACTATTGCAGAAATAATTCCAGCTAATAATATACCTATAATTAATATTGAAAGTATATCTCGAAGTTTATAAGAGATTATTAGAATTAATCCTAATATTGATGCAGCTCCAATTCCTGCTGCTATTAAAGTTATGTAATTAGATGCGTGGTAAAAATGATTTCCAAACAAATAGCTTCCACCAAGAACGACAATAGCAACGCCTAAGCTTGCTCCACTACTAATTCCTAAAATATCTGGTCCAGCTAAAGGATTTCTAAATAAGGTTTGCATAATTAATCCAGAAATTGATAAACTAGCTCCAGCTAAAATAGCCATACTCATTCTTGGGAAACGAAATTCTTTTAATAACAAATAAAATTCACTTTCTGTATTGCTTGAAAAAATATAATTAAAAATATCCGATACTGAAATTTGAATGGATCCTGATAAAAGGTCTAAGAGTCCTAAGAAAATTAGAAAAACACTTAATAAAATAAACTTTATTGTAAGTTTGGTTTTTTTCATTTACGCATGGCTAATTTATTTGTTTATAATAATATAGATTGTGTATATTTGTTGAATCTTGATGAAAAATTGTTTTTAAATCCAATAAAATTATGTCAGGGTGTAATATTCCTGATTCCCAAAAATCATTTCCACCAGCTTGGTTTTCTTTTAAATTATTGTTGTAAATTTTTGCAGTCTTATATGGTTCAAAAAACTCTAATCTGTTGTCTATAGATAAAATTTCAGTTTTAGTGTTTACATTATTTGGATTTAGCCAAAAACTAATATTTTTAGCTTTTGCAAACACTTCTTCAATATTTAAACCTTGGCTATCAGAATGATTATTGTTGCTAAAAATATATTCTCCGCCTGCATCATTAATAAAGTTTGCAAAAAAAGAATTTCCTCCAGGAACCCACCAAGTGCCTTTCCAAGGCAAACTTACCAATACTTTTGGTTTTTCTGTGGTTTGAGGAATAGATGATTTTATATTTAGATAATTATTTTCAATGCTGTCAAAATATTCAGTTGCAAAATTTAATTTGTCGTAGAAACAAGCAAAAAATTTTATCCATTCGCTTCTACCTAAAGGTTTAGCTTCGGTAAAATCATTGACAAAAACCACAGGTATTCCTAGGTCTGTTAGTTTTTGAAATTTCGAAACGCTAGTATTGTCAACACCAAAGGCAAATACAACATCTGGAGAAATTGAAATGATTTTTTCATAGTTTATTTGATTATCATATCCAATATTATAAATTTTTCCTTGTGCATAAAGTTTTGATACATCTGAATTACAAACTAATTCTGGTGTACTTATGCCTTTTATAGAAGAAGTTTTGTTTAAAGTTGAAATAAAGGCTATATGACTGGTTGACAAACACGCAACTTTTGAAACTGGAATAGGTATTGTAACATTTGAATTAGGAGAAGATTCTGGTTCATATGATAAATAATAATTGTAAGTACCGCTATTTGTTTGGTCAAAACGATTTTTAACTTTTAAAATATAGCCATCAGAAATTTCTTGTATTTCAAAATCTGTTGCGTATTTGTTTGGAATAGTTTGTCCTTCTTCAGTTTTTATGTGTTGATTATTACATGAATTTAAAAGAAATAATACTAAAAAATTAAATATTAAAAAGTATATAAATTTCATTTTTTATTTTTTTTGAAACTATAGTTTTAACATGTGGTTATAAAAAACCTCTGACTATGCAAAGATAATCAGAGGTTTTAATTTTTTAGTTGTATCAACTTTTATTTTGTTAACAATATCTTTTTATTAAGATTTAAATTTCCAAGTTTCATTCTGATAATGTACAAACCTTCTGGATAGTTGCTTAAATCAGTAGTAAATTCATCAAATCCATTTTTATAAATTTCGCTAACAACTTTTCTACCCATTATGTCGTAAATTTCAAAACTAAAACTTGAGTAATAAGTGTCTTTTATTTTTATAGTTACTACTCCATTAGTTGGGTTAGGATAGATGTTTATGTCGTTTTCTGCAATAATTTCTTCTATATCAACTAAACAAGCAATAGGTTTTAAAGGAAGTGCTGAACTAAAATTAGAGCTTGCTGGGTTTATTGATTTAAAATCATTTGGAGTGTGCCAAGTGCTTCCTTTTTTCATGTAAAGTTGATTTTGTGCAGGATCATTAGGACGCATAGGTATTCCTACAACAAGCATATCATCAGAGAATCCATCTAGGTCTTCATCTGGATAGTTAATTTTGTATCCAACATAAAATGGACCATTAACACTAATTGGTGGTTCAAATTTAATAAGATTAGTTTCATTTTTTGTAAGTTGATGTAAGAAAACTTTCTTTTCACCCAAAATCGAATCTGGAGTTGAGTAATTAGCGTCTGCAACAAAAAACTTCACATATGAATCAGTAGCGTCATATTTTACTTGTTTAAGAGGTACTAAAACTGCCGATACTTCGCTAAATGTGTGAGCATCATAGCGATTTGCATATTCTCTTATTTTAAGTCCATTGTGTCCAGCTAAATATCCCCATTGACCATCTGGTACTCTTGGCTCAACAACTTCGCCAGGTTTTATTGTTGTAATAGTATCACAATATTGTCCAACAGGGCTACTAAATACATAAATATAATTATGTTTTACAACAGTGCTTGAGCCACACGAGTTGCTAACTGTTAGGCTTACATCATAAATGCCTGGAGTGCTATATCGTATAGGAGAGCTTGGCGAGCCTTCGTTACTGCTTGATGGAGAACCACCAATGAAAGACCAAGTGTGATAAGTTGGAAAACCTTCAGATTCGTCAAAGAATTGAACGCTTCCTCCTGCTGGGATTAATCTAGCACTTGCATTAAAGGCAACTGTAGGCTCGTCGGTGCAAGGATCATCTACGCTTACAGTTATGTACATCTCTTTAATCATTATATCAGTTCCAAAGTTGTTGCCTACAGTTAGTTTTACCGTATAAGTACCCTCCTCTGGATATGTTATTCCCATTGGATTTTTTTGATTGCTAGTACCTTGGTCTGAACCAGGGAACTCCCATGTCCATTGGTATGGATTACCAGAGCTTAAATCAATAAAGTTTATTGGGTCGTTAGGTTGAACAACAGTGTAGTTTGCTGTAAAGTTAGCAGTTGGTGGAGTTGTTGCCTTTGGAATAACAGTAATATAATCAACTTTTGTATTAATATCTTGAACATTATTTGTCTTGCGACAACGTAAAGTTACATTATAAGTACCGACTTGTAAATATGCAATTGGTGGTGGTGTGGAATCGTTGTAAACTGCAGGAGTTCCTCCTTCAAATTCCCAAGCCCATTGATTAAATGGTCCGTTTTCGGAAAGATTTGTAAAACGTACTACTCCACCAACAGGAATTACTCTTTTGTCTGCTTCAAATTCTGCAATAGGACTGTTTGGGTCGGGATTAACAGTTATGCATTCTTGGCAAATATATGTATCTTGACCATCTGCATTTTGAACTTGTAGCACCACATCGTAAATTCCAGCATTTGGATAGCAGATGTTAGTTGGATGTTGGTTTGTAGAGTTCATAGGTGTTGCACCAGGGAATGACCATGACCAAGAGTTTGGAGCACCATTAGATTGATCATTAAAATTAATACACTCACCAGCAATAATATTATAACTAGAAGCAACAAAACTAGCATGAAGACCACCAGCATTATTTGTTACATGGATATATCCAACCTTAAGTTCTTCGTCTTGGTCAGTACCATCACTAACAATTAGTGTAACATTAAATGTGCCAGCAGCTCCATAAGTTACGGTTGGGTTTTGCACACTGCTTGTTGCAGGATTACCTCCAGGAAATTGCCAACTCCAAGAAGTAATATTACCTACAGATTGGTCTGTAAAGTTAACTGTTCCACCAACATTTACTGTTGTTGGAGTTGCGGTAAAGTTTGCAGTTAAAGTACCTGGGTCCACAACTGTAATATAGTTTGTTCTTGTTTTTGTGTCGTTACCTGCAGCATTTATAGCTTTCATTGTAACTGTATATGTTCCAGCAGTATTATATGTAATAGTTGGGTTTTGAGCAGTTGGTCCTGTGAGCGAAGGAGGTGTTCCTCCATCAAAAGTCCATTCCCAAGATGTAGGGTTGTTTGTAGATTGGTCTGTAAAGTTAACTGTTCCGCCAACAACAACAGTTGTGGGATTTCCAACAAAATCAGCAACAGGTGCAACTACGCCTGTGTTATTTGGGTCAAATCCAGGACATGTTTCTGCTCCTGTATTGTTTGGATCTAACCATGGTTTTAGTTGGTCGGCAGCTGTAGTTCCATTTGATAACCAGTGATAATCGAATTTTCCATATAAATCATACTGTTGAGCAACAGCGTTACCACAACCAGAAGCACCGCCAGTTAGTGTTCCAACTACAAGTTTGTTGTTATTGAAAATAGGAGAACCGGAAGAACCTCCCTCTGTAACACCCCAGTTAGTTTGTGTTTGTGCCCAATTTGCACGCCACCAAGCATTTGCTGGAGAACCAGCTTGCCAAGTAGCAGAAGTTAAAGTAGCAGTATATGTAGAGATTTTTTTAATGTCTCCACTTGGGTGATGAATACATACTCCACTTGGACTAGCATCTGTTCCTCTGTACCAACCATTATAATAAGCATTGTAGCCAGCTAAAGTCGCCTGATCTGTATTTAGTTCTAAAAGCAACATGTCAGAACCAGTGTTTTCATCTCCTCTAGCTCTTTTTACAGCTCCAGTAACAGTATTGTAGGCAGGTGCAGTTCCAGGATTTGTACAACCACTAGCCTCATAGTTAAAATAAAATAGCCAATTACTAAAATTTGTAGCAGAACCACCACAATGGTCGGCTGTTAAAAAATATGGAGTACCGTCGTTTGCAGTATTGTTAACTAAAGAACCTGTACAAAGACCACCAAAAAAACCTTGAACACAATAAATTTCGGCAACACCTCTTTTTTGTGTTTGCCAGTCAGCTCCTTCAGGACAGTTTACGTTTACTTGGCAAGGACCCGAAGCACCAAGATTTCCAGGGTCTTTAGTGCTGTTTTCGTATTTGCCAATTAATTGTGAAACTCCTCTAAAAACATAAGATATGTTATAAATATCTATATTAGCATCTTCTGTTGCCTGAGGATATTGTATGTATTCAATATATGTGTCAGATCCTTGAATAATTTCTGTAGAAAAATCAGAAAACATTTTTGGATTATTTCTATCGTCAAAAGCACCAATTACTTGTTTTTTATTTTGGTTATATAAAAATAATTGTGAATATTTTGGCAAGTGAAAATCCTTATAGTTTAATGCAAGACCTTTTGCTCCTTCCATATTTATATGAAGTCGCCATATTTTTGTACCGTCTTCTAAATAATCCCAAGTACCAGAATTTTCCATATTTAAATTAACTGGAATAATTGTTGCAATTCTATAAAGTCCATCGTTTTGTTCAAGATAATCTGCTTCGGCTATAGTTGCCTGCATTTCTGGTGGGTTAATTGTTATATGATCAATTTCATTGGACAGAGGATTGTTTTTAGTAAAACTTAAAGGTTGTCCACCATAACTGGGTTGAGAAAAAGCATTGTTACTTACTAATAAAAATAAGCCAAGGCTTGCTAACAATAAGTGAATTTTTTTCATTGTGCGCTTTGTTTTAAATATAAAATATTATGCAAAATAAATAAATTTTTTCAAAATGTAAATATAATATTTAATTTTATTATAAAACGAATATTTATAAAACAAGTTGCTTTAAAAAAACAAATATTTTTTTCTTTGTAATTTATTAAAAGTCAAGCAACTAAAGAGTGCGGTATTGAAAAAGTAAAAAAAAATTGCAAAAAATTTGGAAAATATGAATCTTTAAATATATCTTTGCAGTCCCAAAAAGGGATTATTGAGATTGATTAGCTCAGCAGGTAGAGCACCTGCCTTTTAAGCAGGGGGTCTGGAGTTCGAGTCTCCAATCAATCACTCTCATTAAAAAAGAATAGCTGGTATTTTTGCCAGCTATTTTTGTTTATTGCAATTATTTTTAGAAAAAAAAATCTTACTATCCATAATACTTAAGTTCTCAAATAAAATACTATAAAATTATCTTGAAAACTGAAACTTTTAATAAAGTTAAAAGAAATTGTTAAGAAATATTTGTGTGATATCAAAAAATTAAATATTTTTGGCACATTAAAATTAAATATTTATTTATTAACGTTAAAAAAAATTATTATGAGGACAAAAGCTTTATTAATTTCTTTGATTGCGATTTTTGCAATTAGTTTTTCAAGTTGTAATTACACCATGAAAACCATGAAAACTCCTAACAACTATGTTGAGTTTAAAAAAGACGATTTTACTTTTTCAGAACAAGTTGTTGGACAAGGAGTTCAAACCAAGGTATTTGGTATTGACTGGTGCCACTTATTTGTTAGTAAAACAGGATCAATTGAGGCACTTCCTTTCAGTTTTCCTATCATTGGCAATTTGCCTATTGCAGGGTCAGGAGCTTATGCAATTTGGGATTTGATGGAAAAGAATGGTGCAGGTTATGATGTGGTTTTTTATCCACAGTATGAAACTCAAACAAAAGGAGTACCATTTATATTCCAAAAATCAACAACAACAGTAAAAGCTAGATTGGCAAAAATTAAATAGTGAAAAATTGTTTTTAAGAAAAGCCATTCAAAAACTGAATGGCTTTTTTGTTTTCATTGTTGCATTTTTTTTAAATTTGCAAAAATTTTATGATGAAAGAATTTAAAAGATATACAGTAACAACTGCTTTGCCTTATGCAAATGGACCTGTTCATATTGGTCATCTTGCAGGTGTGTATGTGCCTGCGGATATTTATGTTAGATATTTAAGACTAAGACATAAAGATGTGATTTTTATTGGTGGTTCTGATGAACATGGTGTACCAATTACTTTGAAAGCACGTAACGAAGGTGTTACACCACAACAAGTTGTTGATCGCTATCATAATATCATTAAAGAATCTTTTAAAAAATTTGGAATTTCTTATGATATATATAGTCGCACTAGTAGCCAAATTCATCATGAAACAGCTGCAGAATTTTTTAAAACTTTATATGATAAAGGCGAATTTGTTGAAAAGATTAGCAAACAATATTTTGATGAAGCCGAAAGCCAGTTTTTAGCTGATAGATATATTATAGGAACTTGTCCAAAATGTGAATATGAGGCTGCTTATGGTGATCAGTGCGAAAATTGTGGTTCTTCGCTTAGTCCAGAAGAGTTAATCAATCCCCGTTCGGTAATAAGTGGCAATAAACCAATTTTGAAAGAAACAAAACATTGGTATTTACCATTAGATAAATACGAAAATTGGTTAAAACAATGGATTTTAGAAGAGCATAAAGAGTGGAAGCCAAATGTTTATGGGCAATGTAAATCTTGGTTAGATGCTGGACTTTTTCCACGTGCAGTAACTCGCGATTTAGATTGGGGTGTAAAAGTTCCTTTGCATGAAGCCGAAAACAAAGTGCTTTATGTTTGGTTTGATGCTCCTATTGGATATATTTCTGCAACAAAAGAACTAAGACCAGATTGGGAAAAATATTGGAAAGACGCAGAAACTAAATTGGTTCATTTTATCGGAAAAGATAATATAGTTTTTCATTGTATTATTTTCCCTTCTATGCTTAAACAAGAAGGAAGTTATATTTTACCAGAAAATGTTCCAGCAAATGAGTTTTTAAATTTAGAAGGCGATAAAATTAGTACTTCGCGTAATTGGGCAGTTTGGTTGCACGAATATTTAGAGGATTTTCCAAATAAACAAGATGTTTTGCGTTATGTGCTTTGTGCAAATGCTCCAGAAACTAAAGATAGCGATTTTACTTGGAAAGATTTTCAAGCTAGAAATAATAATGAGTTAGTCGCTATTTTAGGAAATTTTATAAATAGAGCACTTGTGCTTACTCATAAATATTATGATGGAAAAATTCCTGTTCCAAGCGAAATTACTGATAAAGAAAAAGAAATTCGCGAGGAAATTTTAAAAATAAAATCAGACTTAGAAAAAAATATAGAAAACTATAAGTTTAGAGAAGCTTTAAAAGATTTTATGCAAATTTCTAGAATAGGAAATAAATATTTAGCCGACACAGAGCCTTGGAAACTTATTAAAACAGATTCAGAAAGAGTTAAAACGATAATGTATTATTCTCTTCAACTATGTGCTATAAGTGTTGTTTTGGGTGAAATATTTTTACCATTTTCTATGGAAAAACTTCGCAATATGTTAAATATGGAAAAAACAGATTGGGAAGATGTTTTGAAATTTGATTTGTTAAAACCTGAACATAAAATCAATCAAGCAGAATTATTATTTGAAATTATTGATGACGCAAAAATTGAAGAACAATTAAATAAACTTGCAAAAACAAAAGAAATGAATGAAAGTTCGGCAAAAACTGTAAGTCCGCAAAAAGAAGAAATTACTTATGATGATTTCGTAAAGCAAGATATAAGAGTTGCTACCATTTTAGAGGCAGAAAAAGTTCCTAAAGCTGATAAATTAGTAAAACTTTTAGTCGATACAGGAATTGATAAGCGAACAATAGTTTCGGGTATTGCCGAATATTATAAACCAGAAGAAATAATAGGTAAGCAAGTTTGTGTTTTAGTTAATTTGGCTCCGCGAAAATTGCGTGGTATCGAATCTGCTGGAATGATTTTGATGGCTACAGATAAAGACGGAAGTTTGAAATTTGTTAGTCCAGAAAATTTAACTGCAAATGGGTCTGTCATTAGTTAAAATTTTTTTAAAAAATCAAAATTCTTATTTGTAGTTTCAAAAAAAATAAATATTATTGCACAAAATTAATTAACTTTTAAATATTTGATAGTAAATAGAAATTTAAGTATTTGATAAAATCCAGATTATTTTAATTCTCAAAAATGAAACTTTTAACATTAATTCGTCATGCTAAGTCAGAGCAAGACACAGATGATTCTGATTTTGACAGGGTATTAACAGAAAAAGGTGTTGAAGATGCCTACAAGATGGGAGAACATATCGCAAAACATTTACCAAAACCAGATTTAATAATTTCGAGCCCTGCAGAAAGAGCTGCTCATACTGCCGAAATTATTGCTGAACAAATTGGATATGATGAAGATGAAATAGAATTTGTTGATGAAATATATTTGTGTAGCACAACAGAGTTTTTAGAAGTTTTAATGGAGCAAAATGTTAAAACTAAACATATATTTTTAGTAGCTCATAATCCTGGCTTAACAAATCTTGCAAATTTATTGACAAATTCCAATATTGATAATATGCCAACATGTAGTGTCGCTCATCTTGAATTGGATTTTCATAAATGGGACGACATAGAAGCTGAAACTGGTAGGGTGTTGGAGTTTTTTACACTTAGAACTATATAATAATAAAATAAAAAAGGCGGTGTCTCATAAGTGTCAAACCGTTTCGTTGCTTTCAATATTCGGACTCAGTCACGTACACTTCGGCTTTGCTCAGTGC
>ENA-UOOK01000112-UOOK01000112.1-fermentation-metagenome-genome-assembly--contig:-NODE-112-length-90008-cov-24.905506_pt1 | contig 90008 bp, 74 predicted proteins | sample MGYA00245777_ERZ724023 | MGnify/ENA primary metagenome ERZ724023 (study PRJEB28704, sample SAMN03018312) | fermentation metagenome | biome: anthropogenic terrestrial biome; feature: soil; material...
AAAGAGAAAAAACTATTTGGTTAAATAATGTAAATTCCCCCCCCCCCCGTTATTTTAACAGGCGTTAACAGGGGCGCCGAAGTCATTATTTTGATATTTTTCCGATCCTTTGTCATGAGTTTTACATACCAGTTAGATTTTTCTGTCGTGTCAGGCAGTAAACCTATTTTCGAAAGGCAAATATACACGATTTTTCTAACAAACAAGAATAAAACATAAATAAATCAATTGATTTTTTCTATACTATTTATTGATGTTATTTATATTGATAACACAAGCCGCTTACAGATAGAGGTGCCAGGGTTATTTAAAATAGTGACGGATCCACGGCCTGTCTTCAGCTTCTTTATCATTTTTATAACAAAACAAAACCTACCATTCGGGAGCCTCCGCCCCGGAGGAAGGCGCATTCGATTTTACCGTCGGCCAACCGTTCTCCCAATGGATTCTATCCAACAACACTTGCCGCTGACGATCGGGATGCGCTATTTCAAAAGCATGATACAGTATCCAGTCGTTGCCTGCTTTATCCTGAAAGATTTCCGAGTTATGTCCCGTTCCCTTAAACAAACCGTTTCCGTGAAGGACGATTTCGTGCTTATTGTCGAGCATCCTGCCGCCGGATTGATCGACATACGGGCCCCAAAGATTTTTGGAACGCCCGACCACCGTGGTATAGGTACTTTTTACCCCCTCGCAACAGGTACCGATGGAACCGAACAAATAATAATAGTCGCCGCGTTTATGGATATAGGTTCCTTCATAAGCCGTGCCGGCCACCTGTTTTTTTTCGGCGCCAGGTTTCAGATTGAGCCCGTCATCCGTCAGTTCGATGCCGTAGATGCCGCGAAAACTGCCCCAAAACAGATACTTCTTTGCGTTTTCTTCGATATAAAAAGGGTCGATGGAATTTTGCACGCCGATCTCGTTGCTCCGGAACAATTTTCCATGATCGGTAAATGGCCCTTCGGGCTTATCGGAGATCGCTACCCCGATACCACAAGTCTGTTCTCCCCCCCAAACCGACATGGAATAATACATCACATATTTTCCGTCGATATAATTGATATCGGGCGCCCACAAACCGGCGTTGGGTTCCCAACGAGGCCGTCCGGCATCGGTAAAAGCATTTCCTATATATTCCCAGTCAACTAAATTCGTCGAACGGTGAATTCCAATTCCTGTGTGATAAAGGTAAAAACAACCGTCTTCAGCAAGAATAACCGATGGATCGGGAGCATCGGATCTAACAACAGGATTAAAATAATTCGATAGACCGCTACCCCATGACACATTTGCCTTATCTCCCATTGTTAACTCAAGCACCCCACCGTTTACAATGGCAGAGTGTTCGATCCATGCCCTATTCCATTCTTTTCCATTGAGTTTTGCGGATTGAATGTATTTATTATCCCCTGAAAAATTTTCAGCCTTCACCGTAAACGTTTTTCCGTTGGGCAACTGAATAACCGTTTTCTCGAAGAACGGGCTACCGATGGTATATACCGGCAATCCGGGAGTCACCGGATAAAATCCCATTTGAGAGAAAACCACGAAGGCCGTCATACCTCCTCCGTCTTCATCCCCGGGAACTCCCATCAGGTCATTTCTAAACCACTGATCAATGAGGGTATGGATGCGTTTTTGCGTTTTCCACGGTTGGCCGGCATAAGCATATAAATAGGGAATATGCAGCGAAGGCTCATTCGCCATGGAGAACTGGCCTACATTGCCTGTATGATCGGGAAGCTTTGCATAAAAATCGTATTTGCTTCTACCCAGAGGTTCGGAAAACATACGATCGAGATTTTTGACGAACGTTGAATCTCCTCCCATTAATTGAATCAGATCCGGAATATTATGTTGTACATCCCAGCGATAAATCCACCCGTTATTCTCACCATAAAACTCACGGGCGCCCATTCCACCGGGGAAAGCATAATCGAACGGTTCGATAAAACGGCCTTCTTTATCTTTCGGATGAAAGAACCCGGTGTTCGGATTGAACAGATGACGATAATTATAAGACTTTTCCAAAAAGTAACGGTAATCCGCCTCTTTACCCAATTCTTTGGCTATTTGGGCAAGACACCATTCATCATAAGCCGTCCCCAACGTCACGGCCACCGGCTGACGTTTTTCGAAGGAATGGACTTCCGGAATAGTTTCTTCTTCGCCTTCTCGGAGGGCCGGAATATACCCCTTTGTATGATAGAATCGATCCAATTCCCCGGCAGGTTTTGCCGACCAAGGCGCCAATGTTTTCTGAGTTAAGGCATTCTTACAAGCCTCATAAATTTTGGTCAAATCATACCCTCTGATGCCTTTCCGATACGCATCTATCACCGTAGCAACCCCGTGGTTGGAATTCATCCGACGGCTGTCACCCGTTATTTCAGGGAAAGTAGGCCACCAAAAATGTTCCATTTGCTCCGACATTCGCAAGAATGACCGGATGATATCGCGTTCCATATCCGGTTCGATAATCGTCCGCAGCGGGTGCGTAGCCCGATACGTATCCCAAATCCAATCATCCGTATAAAAAGGAATGCCCTCATCATTGTGTACTTTCCCGTCAAAAGCGCTGAAATACCGGCCGTCTTCCGAAATACATACCGGCCGTTCATACGTACGATATAAAGATGTATAGAAAACCGCTTTATGATCTTCACTGCCTCCTTCCACCGATAACTTCCCCAATGTCTTATTCCAAAGATCTCTCCCCGATGCGGCAATATCGGGCAAATGACGTCCGCGTATCTCCCTTTCGAAATTCTTCTTCGCCTGCTGTTCATCAATAAACGAAATACCATACCGAAGGGTGAGGTTCTCCTTTTCCCGGGCATATTGGAGAACAACAGCCGCGTTGTCTCCCGACGTTTGGCGTTCCTTTGTCCAAATGCCGTTGTGAAACGAGCGAACGGACACCGGTAAAACATCCGGTTCAAGATAAATATATACTTTTGTGTTATTATCCAACTGCTGAAATCCGGATACCGCCTTTCCGTCCCATCGCATTGCTCCCCGGCGAGAATTGACTATCAGTGAAACCGTTTCTTCATTTCCAAGAAATTCTAACTCATAAATACCTGATTGATGCGACACGGCATATTTTACCTCCACCTCCTCTTCGTCTAAATAAACGGAATAGGAATAGGGCGTGATTTTTTCCTGATCATAACTATATTGTATAACCGGCTGCAAGTCGTCAACCGAGCCTTGAAAAGGACTCAGGTTAAAAGCAGAACTTCCCCGATGACTGGTTACAACCAAGGGTAAACCGTTCAACAAATCGCCCGTAAAATCAGCCCGCTCCGGATACACACGCAACATACTGTTCGGAAGATGTATGGTAGGATAAGTCGGAACCAATAAATGACTGATGCCCCCGATATACGGATTTACATAATCAACCGGTTGCTTTGCCACAGATTGGGAAAACAAAGGGAAGATACTGAATAACAACCCACAGATAACAGACAAGTTGACGGTTTTCATTAATTTGCTAATTCGCTAATTTACTAATTCGCTAATTAATCTATCCCCTTGTTATTTCCTCCTTCTCGGCATCCCAATACATCGTACGGCCTTCCAGATACGCCCTTGTTCCCATGTGGGCGGTAATTGCTTCCTGAAACGCCTGATCGATGCCGCACGCCGGCGTACCGCCATGACGAATGCAACTTAACCACTCCTTCAGATGTAAAAAAGTAGTATCGTACCTTTTTCCGCCTACATATGAATACAGCAGACCCCGTTTGGCGAAATAAAGTTCGGTTGCCGACGAAACAGCATCCACGCTACGTCCGGGAATATACTGATAAAACGGTTCCCCGGGTTTTATAATGCCTTTTTCTATTTTTTCTTTGTATTGTTCCGAACGGGGATCAATGGTAATGGTTAAGGTGCTTCCGACTTCCATCGTCGCATCATGCCCCATGATTTTTCGAGGACGATCATACTGGCTGGCAAGCGTGGCGGAATAGAGAAACGTAGTACCGCGGTCTTTATATTCGAAAGCTGTTTGCAACACATCAGGAACCGTACGTCCATCCTTAAAGAAATATACCCCTCCCGAAGAAACCGCAGAATCGGGAATACCTAACTTGAGGATTTGATTCATGGCATCATACTCATGCGTAAGCAAATCGCCGCTCAGACCCGTACTGTAATCCCACCAGCAACGCCAGCGGAAGAAACGTTCCAGACTGAATTTATCGCGCGGGTCAGGCCCGACATATTTAGCCAATCCCGCGGAAGTCATATAATCCATATACTCTTTTATCCTGTCGGGATCTCCTTCGAATTGCTTCCAATCGATGGTCTTTTCGTTTCCATCGGGATGAATGGCATATACCCACGCCCCATTCGGGTCATTGCGGTTTGTGCCGGTTTCGACAAGGCTTATGGGGCCCAGCAATCCCTTCTCAATAATCTCTCTCGCCCTTTCATAGGCCTCTATCTGACGATTTTGATGCCCGAGTTGAAACACCCGATTGCTACTTTTTACAATATCCCTCAAGGCATATGTTTCGGGCACCGTCCACGTCATCGGTTTTTCGAGATACACATGCTTACCGGCCTTGATAGCGTCCATAGCCATGGTTCCATGCCAATGATCGGGCGAAGCAATCACCACCGCATCCACATCGTCGGCCGCAAGCAACTCTTTATAATTCAAATACCGTTTCGGTTCAGGGCCGTAAGTACCGTTGACACCTTCACGATGAATGTTTGCACCGGCTTTAATACCGTCATAGGCGTGATTGTCGAAGACATCGCACACCGCGGTGAGTTGTATGCGCAAATCTTCCTGCTCCATGAAATCGGCATAACGGGTGTTTTTCGAATCTTTCAGCGATTGCTGTTTGAGCTCCTCGACATACTCAGGCGTTGCGAAACCCAGCCCGCGGAGCAATTGGCTTCCACGGATACCCGCTCCGATAATTCCCACGCGTACAATATTCTCATCGGACGCGATCGGAGTCATCGGCCTTTCATCCGACTTAAACCGAAACATCTCCGATGCACGGTTATTATTCATTTCATTTCTGCGCTTTTTGTAAATACCGTAAGCCATAGCCCCCAACACCGGAACCGTAGCGATTGCTTTCAGCGCATCGCGGCGCCCTTCGGAAACAGGACGTTTAGGAGCGTTTTCATGCGGAAGCTCCTCTTTGTTTGTATCTTTTTCGTTAGAAAGATTTTTATCGTTATCCATAAGTTAGTTGTGCTTTTTTCTGTTTGCGAAAATGATTCTGTCAAATCCTATAAGATGTGAAGTGGGAAAATACGACAGCACCATGACTGCCCCCAACATCACCAGGTTTTTGTCCACCCAAAGATAAGAACCTTCGGCCGGAAGCAAATACTCGACATTCAACATCGGCGGATGTGACAAATAGAACAATATAAGAAAGACGATAGCTCCCCAATACCCTAGTTTATTAAAAAGTCCAAGAATAAGAGATAATCCGACAAGAATCAACCCATAGATATTGATGAAATTCGTTACGGAAAGTAACGTAGGGTTTTCGGCCAACAGGGTAAAAAGAGGAGCAAACAGACCTTTAGAATCCAACAAGTAAGCGCTCGCAGACCAATTAGGCGTAAAAAGTTTCGCCGTTCCTTCGTATAAAAAATACCAACCGATTAATACTCTTAATAAAACCAACCAAAACAATCGCATTTTGGAATACTTTGTGTAAATGTCCTTCATTATTTTGAAACTATATATAAAACCGAGATTTCCTATGCTTTCGCGTAATTGTGCGGGAAACGAATAGTGGCCGTAAAATTACTACAAATTATTTTTACAGTAAAATTTCCGGAGTATAAGATTCGTAGCAATCAAGCCTTATTGTAAATATCTGTAAAAACAGGAATTTCTTATCAACTATCAAAACATTATTCCCGGGAGTTTCGTTTAACCCCTGATTCGTTGTTCTTTTGCCAGATAAAAGTGAAAGTAAACAATCCGATAGAATTAGTTGTTTGTATGGTAATAAAAATTTAGAAGAAATGATTGACCAGTCTTTTTTACATTTAATAGAGCAAAGTATCCGGATTCATTGGGATTTACCGGCAATGACAGACTTTCAGGGGAAGACGTTTTATTATAAAGATTTTGCCCGTGAAATGGACAAAATACATCATTATTTCAAGGCGGCGAATGTGCACCGAGGAGACAAAATTGCTATCGTCGGGCGCAACTCCGCTCATTGGGCGATCGCCTTTTTCTCTACGTTATCATACGGAGCCGTAGCCGTAAGTATTTTACATGAATTTAACAAAGAAAGTATCCAATATATCATCGATCATTCCGATTCGAAAATTATTTTTGCCGATGAAGCCATTTACAACGAACTCGACAAAAACGCCCTTCCGAAAGTAGAATCGGTTTTTTCCCTCGATAATTTGTCCTTGTTACATTCCGTATCAAAAGACTTGCAAACGTTTGCCGGTTCAGCCGAATCTTTCTTCGAAGAGAACTATAAAAACGGTTTCTTTGTGAATGACATCGCCTTCCGTCACGACCGTAGTGAAGAACTTGCCGTTATCAATTATACCTCAGGCACAACAAGCAGTCCCAAAGGGGTTATGCTCCCTTACCGCAGCTTATGGTCGAACACCAAATTTGCCAACGAACAATTACCTTTTATCCATTCGGGTGACGATATCGTATGCATGCTTCCCATGGCCCATACATACGGATTGGCATTCGAAGTGTTGAATTCCATTTCGATGGGCGTACATATCCATTTTTTGGGAAAAACGCCTTCGCCGCAGGTACTCGTTAAGACATTCGCAGAAATAAAACCCAAATTAGTATTGGCCGTTCCGCTGATCATCGAGAAGATCGTTACAAAAAATGTATTCCCTAAACTCGAACAAGGAGCGGCCAAGACATTAAAGAAAATCCCCTTATTGAACGCGATCGTTTATCGGAAAGTGCGGAAGTCCTTGATAGAAGTATTCGGAGGAAACTTAGTGGAGGTTGTCATCGGCGGTGCAGCGCTGAACGCGGATGTCGAAAAATTCCTGAGGAAAATAAAGTTCCCCTACACGGTAGGATACGGAATGACCGAATGCGGACCGCTTGTCTCTTATTCGTACTGGACAAAATTTAAGGAACGGTCGTGCGGACAAATTGTGGATCGTATGCAAGCAAAAATCGACTCCGAAGATCCGGAAAATATCGTCGGCGAAATCCGTGTGAAAGGAACCAATGTGATGCTCGGGTATTATAAAAATCAGGAAGCAACCGATGAGGTATTGCAAAAAGACGGGTGGATGAAAACCGGAGATTTGGGACTTATCGACAAAGATCATTTCATCTTCATTAAAGGTCGAAATAAAAACTTGATATTGGGCGCATCCGGACAAAACATCTATCCGGAAGAGGTGGAAGACAAACTGAACAATTCGCCCTATATTGCAGAATCATTAGCAATTGAAGAAAACGGCAAAATCACCGCTTTGATCTTTCCGGATGCGGATGCGTTGAAAGCCGATGGAATCGCCCCGGAAAACTACCAATCGTTTTTTGAAGAAACAATCAAGGAAATCAATTCGCAACTTCCTTCCTACAGCAAAATCTCAGCAGTAGTATTGCAGGACGAGGAGTTTGAGAAAACTCCAAAACGCAGTATCCGGCGATTTAAATATCAACCGGGCAGCCATCCCATAAATGAATGACAGTCTCTCATAGAAAGATTAATTGGGCTTTTTTGCCTATATATTCCGGTATGCTTTGGGAGAAATACCGACTAACCGTTTAAAGTACTTTCCGAAGAAGGATTGTGAAGGGAAGTGCAGTTCTTCGCTTATTTGTTGAATAGACTTATTGGTAGATTTTAGGAGGGATTTTGCCTCCAGGATTACATAATCGTTAATCCATTCCAACGCTGTTTTTCCTGTAAGTTGTTTGACTACAGTCGATAGATATTTTGGAGTTAAGTAAAGTTTGTCTGCATAAAACCTTACTTCGCGCGAATCTTTATAGTGCTGAAGAATCAGGTTGAAAAAGGCATCGAATAAAACTTCCTGTTTGGGCTTATCATCATTTGTTTTTTGTTGTGACTGCTGAGCATCGTAAAGCCCATAAAAAAAGGCTTGTGCCAACAAACGGACAATCTTCATGCGAGGGATGGTATTCTCCATCCGTAAAACTCTTTTTAATAAGGAATAATATTCATGCATCAGGTTCATGTCATCCGAATTTAGATGCATGATCGGACTCTCTTTTAAATAAAAGAATACGGGTACCGATTCTTTCGCATTCAGGTCAAAATTATCGATAAAGTTTTTTGAAACGATGATAAACAAGCCTTTAAAGTCCGGACTTTTATAGGAATATTGCGCTATTTGTCCCGGAAGCATAATAAAAAAATCATTTTTGGAATACTTGTAAACCTTCAAATTAATACTGCCTTCCACAGAACCTTCCAGACAAATAACGCCTACAGCATAATCAATCTTAATGGGACGATCAAAATAAGGTATTTTGCTGATGTCATCCAATACGAAAAGGTCGTTGGTAATGAGTTCCTGAGTAAGCCGATCTTCTATTGATTTTATTTCGTCGGGAGTGACGTCATTTGTCATAAATATCTCTTTTAGGCTACAAATATAGGACTATTTCAGGTGAAATATCTATTTAAACCGACTTTTAGAACACAATTAGCGAATTATTGACCTTGCCGAGCCATCCCGGTCATCCTATCTTTGCACAAGTTTTCAAAACAAAAAAGAAGGAAAACAATTTTAATAACTAAATTTTTAGAAATGAAAAAAATCATGTTATCATTAGCGTTGATGGTTGGATTAGGAACGGCAACGCAAGTAAGTGCACAAAAAGTGGATTTGGGTGTAAAAGCAGACGCCAACATGTCTAACTTTATTTTAAGTGATTTGGACAATGTGGAAAGCAATCTGGGGTTCGGAGCAAGTCTCGGAGGATTTGCAAAAATCAATTTCACCGATCACTTTGCTCTTCAACCCGAACTACTATTTCATTTCAAAACATCCGAAATAAAAAATAATCCTGCGGGAAATTCTTTCGAAGATTATCAATATTTCGGTGCGGAGATCCCTGTTTATGCCGTCGGACAAATGAACTTAGGTAGTGGAACGGGCTATATAGGCGTGGGACCTTATGTAGGCTTAGGTTTTGATGCCCGTTACAAATCAGATAATGACAACGCGGAAGATCTTAAACTCTACAAAGAATACGACAATAAAAAATCGGCTTTGCAGCGTTTTGATTTCGGTGCAGGAATCATGATCGGCTATGAATTCGAGGCGGGTATCCAAATCAATGCAGGGTATAAGATCGGCGTGATCGATGCCCTGAATGCCGGAAAAGACGATGCGACGATGTTACCTCAAACTATCAGTTTAGGACTCGGCTACCGGTTTTAATTTCGTGCGAAACGATGATAATTGTTGTAAAAGATGGAGGAGCACTCGAAAGTTCCTCCTTCTTTTTTAGTCGTTTGATACATTTATAAAGCTTAAAATCAGCAATATATGAAAAAGAATAAATCAATCTTTAGCATAACAAAGCAAAAAAGCATCTATCTAACCCTCTTCGCCCTATCGGTAATCGGGTGCGGAGGTAAAGAGAACACGGAAAAACCGCAGAAGGTTATTCCCGTAAAAGTGCTGAATGTCGAATTTTTTAATGAACATATCCAGCGTAATTACGTGGGGACGGCAGAAGGTTCATCCGCTATTTCCGTCAGTTTTTCGGGAATGGGAAATGTAGAACGGGTGTACGTATCGGAAGGACAAAGAATAAATAAAGGGCAGCTTTTGGCCGAGTTAAACTCGGTTACCGTACAAAATGCCTATGAAGTCGCCAAATCGACACTCAAACAAGCTGAGGATGCGTACGCCCGGATGTCGGAATTGCATAAAAAGGGGAGTTTGCCGGATATAAAATTCATAGAAGTCGAAACGGGATTGGAACAGGCTAAAGCCATGGAAGCAATCGCCCGGAAAAGCCTTGACGATTGCAAACTAGATGCTCCCATGTCCGGTATCATCGCGGAGCGTTCCGTGGAAGAAGGACAAAATGCCATGCCGGGGCTCTCGGCATTCAAGATTGTTTCCATCGACGATGTCAATATAAATGTAGCTATCCCCGAAAACGAAATAGGAACGGTACGGGTAGGACAACCGGCAAAAGTCCAGGTAACGGCTCTACAGGAGAAGGCATACGAAGGAAGAGTCGATATAAAAGGCATCGAAGCAAATCCCATCTCACATACCTATAAAATAACCGTTAAGCTGAGGAATCCGCAATCGGAAATTATTCCCGGTATGGTTTGTAAAGTATATTTAAGTCCTTTGGAAGAAGACGGAAACAAAAAAATAATCATTCCGAATAAATCCGTCCGGATTTCTCCCGACGGACAACGTTTCGTATGGCTGGCGGAAGACAATGTCGCCAAGCGCCGATTTATAACTACCGGGTCTTTGGCCGACTATGGTGTAATCGTAGAGGAAGGCCTGAAAGAGGGCGAGCAAGTGATTATAGAAGGGAGCAATAAGGTAAGCGAGGGAATGCAAGTGTCCATCGTGAAATAAAAAAAGACTCATGAGAAAGAATTCAGGAAGTATCGGTTCGGTTATGCGTCATAACCAAATAATGCTGTTAGTGATAGGAATTCTGGTTGTTGCCGGTATTTATGCATTGGCAGTGATGCCCAAACAAGAATACCCAACGTTTACCATCCGGCAAGGAGTAGTGGTAGGTGTTTATCCCGGGGCAAACTCGTCGGTTGTAGAACAACAACTGACTAAACCGCTCGAAAAATATTTGCTTACCTTTCCCGAAGTAAATCGTAAAAAAACGTATTCGCATACGAAAGACGGCATCGTTTACTTTTATGTGGAGCTGGCGGATAATGTTAAGGACAAAGATATCGTATGGTCGAAGATAAAACATTCTTTGTCGGTTTTTAAATCACAACTTCCCAGTGGCGTCCTGGCCTTGATTGCGAATGATAATTTCGGCGACGTCGCCGCCATCCTCCTCGCAATGGAATCGGAAGATAAGACTTATCGCGAAATGGACGGCTACGTGGATGTCCTTGAAAGCCGCCTCCGCCAGGTACCTTCCGTAGCGAATGTAAATCGGCACGGCTCGCAAAAGGAACAAATATCCATCTATCTGGATAATGATAAATTAAGCGCTTACGGCATCGGCTCCAAAACACTCCTGCTGAATTTGCTTACCCAAGGGGTTACCACAACAAGCGGCAAAATAGACAACGATCAAATGCACGTGCCGATCCATATCGCCGATCCGCTTTCCTCCGAAAAAGAGATAGAGGAACAGATCATCTATTCCGATCCGCAGGGAAATGTCATTCGTGTCAAGGATATCGGACGGGTAGTACGCGAGTATCCCGATCCGGAGAGTTATATTACTCACAACGGGAAAAAGTGCGTACTGTTATCGTTGGAAGTGCAGAAGAGCGCGAATATCGTTTCTTTCGGTAAGGAAGTAGATAAGGTCTTGAAAAATTTCGAGGAAGAATTACCCGAAAGCGTACAAATGCACCGCATTGCCGACCAACCGGAAATCGTAGGCAACTCAATCAGCTCGTTTTTGCAGGAATTACTGATGGCTGTTATTGCCGTGGTATTGGTCATCATGCTGTTGCTGCCTTTGCGCGTTGCGGCAGTCGCGGCCACGTCCATTCCGATTACCATATTTATTTCAATAGCAATATTATATGCAGTGGGTATTCCGTTGAATATGGTTACCCTGGCCGCCCTGATCGTGGTACTCGGAATGATTGTGGACAATTCGGTGGTAATTGTCGATAATTATCTGGATAAGTTGGATCATGGCATGTCGCGATGGCATGCGGCAATCGTTAGCGCGAAAGAATATCTGAAGTCTATTTTTTCGGCGACCCTGGCAATCAGCATCACTTTTTTCCCTTTTCTTATCACGATGACGGGAACGACTTACGACTTTTTGGAATATTTCCCATGGACCGTAACCATTACCTTATCCATATCGTTATTGGTTGCCATATTCGTTATTCCGTTCATACAATATGTATTTATAAGAAAGGGATTGTTGGCCACTAAGCGGGAACGGGCGTTGCAAGGAAAACCGGAAAGGAAAACAATACTGGATTATTTGCAAGGCGGATATGATAAATTATTGACCGGAGTGTTCAAACATCCCAAGGCAACCATCGGCATAGCGGTTATTTCGGTGGGAGTAGGATTGTATTTGTTCGCAACCCTCCCGCAAAGAATGATGCCGGTAGTAGAACGGAATCAGTTTGCCGTAGAAATGTACCTTCCGCAAGGAAGCCCCCTCGGCGCCACCGGTGCGGTAAGCGACAGTATGGAACATCTTTTGCGCCGCGACCCGCGGGTGGAATCCGTAACAGCCTTTGTAGGAGCAAGCTCGCCTCGGTTCCATCTGGTGTATGCGCCTAACATGCCATCGCCCGCTTATGCACAGTTCATTGTCAATACGACATCGGCAAAAGCTACGGAAGAAATACTGACGGAATATACCGATCAATACGCGTTTTATTTTCCCGAAGCGTACATCCGGTTTAAACAATTGGATTTTCAAGCCGTGGCGGCGCCTGTAGAGATCCGTTTTTCGGGAGAAAACTTACAGGAATTGAAAACCCAATCGGAAAAGATGATTTCCTACCTCAACACATTGGATGAATGCCTGCGCGTACGGACGGATTTCGATGATATGCTTCCGGGAGCCGAGATTGTACTGGATCCGGTTGAAGCAGGCCGCTTAGGTGTCAATAAAGCATTGGCATCACTGAATTTGTCGTCCAATTACGGAGGCATGTCTGTCAGTACCATGTGGGAGGGCGACTATCCGCTTTCGGTCGTATTGAAATCCGACAAAGATAACGAAGGCTTCAATAGCATTGAGAATGTGGATGTATCGGGCGTTATACCGGGCTCGATCGTACCGTTGCGCCAGGTCGGAACCGTAAAACCCGACTGGACGGAAGGGCAAATCGTCCGCCGTAACGGCATGCTGACCATTAGCGTCCTGGCCGATCTGAAATGGAATGTGAATGCAACCGAAGTCATCAAAAAAGTCCGACAGCATGTCGATTCGGAAGTTATTCCGGCATTACCCAAAGGGGTAAATGTCGAGTACGGGGGCGAAACAGAACTGAACAACGAGATTATCCCGGATATGATCAACGCAATGGTCATTGCCGTATTCATCATATTCCTGATACTCGTATTCCATTTCAAGAGGCTTAAATTGGCGCTTCTGGTTTTCTCATCGATGGCGCTTACCGTTTTCGGAGCCGCTTTCGGGGTATGGGTCATGGGTATCGACTTCAGCGTAACAGCCATGTTGGGATTGGTGAGCCTTGCGGGAATCGTGGTACGGAACGGTATTATCATGTTTGATTACACCGACGAACTCCGGCAAAAATACAAATTGCCCGTAGGAAAAGCCGCTTTTGAGGCAGGAAAGCGACGTATGCGCCCGATATTCCTCACCTCTGCCGCCGCCTCTATGGGCGTATTGCCTATGGTATTGAGCGGCGACCTGATGTGGGCGCCGTTGGGAACGGTTATCTTTTTCGGCACATTAATCTCCATGATATTTGTCGTAACGGTATTACCCGTAGCCTATTGGTTATTGTACAAAAAATCGGATAGAAAAGTTAAAGTAATAGCAGACAGAATATGATACGAAAAATAATGGCAATGTGCATGGCATCCCTCATGACTATCGGGATATATGCCCAAGAAACATATACATTGCAAACATGCAAGGAATTAGCGTTACAGAATAATACAAAAGCTCAAAAGAGCGAACTGGCATTAGAGGTTGCCCGTCAATCGAAAAAAGAAGCTTTCACCAAATACTTTCCGTCGGTGAGCGCAATGGGAGTAGGATTCAAGGCAACCAAGCCGATGATGGCAGGCGAAATACCGATAGGCGCGCTGATGGGTAATCCCGAGATGCCGCCATTCGAATTGAACATGTTGAAAAAAGGAATGATAGGAGTAGTCAGCGCTACCCAACCTGTTTTTGCCGGAGGACAAATCGTTAACGGTAATAAATTGGCAAAAGTAGGAGTGGAAGTGGCTGAATTGCAAAAATCGATGAGTGAAGATGCGTTGTTGCTCACCGTAGAACAATATTATTGGCAAATCGTAACGCTGAAAGAAAAGATGAAAACGATCGCGGAAGCCGAATCATTGCTCCAGCAGGCTTATCAGGATGTGAATAATTCTTACCAAGCAGGCTTGGTCAATAAAAATGAATTGCTGAAAGTAGAACTTAAACAGAATGAATTGGAGAGTAACAAATTGAAATTATCGAACGGATTGAAACTTGCGAAAATGGTATTGGCGCAATATATCGGCGTTACTTCCGATAATTTCGATGTCGAGGATCCATCTTTAATGGCTGAAGAACCGATGCTCCCTGTAAAAGCAGACCACGAGTCGGCTTTACAACAACGGGCGGAATACCGGTTGTTGGATAAGAATATTGAAGCGAATAAGTTACAGGTAAAAATGGAAACAGGCAAAAATCTTCCTACCGTTGCCATAGGCGCGGGGTGGAATTATATGAACATCGATAAAAACTCGCCCATGGGCATGGAAGATAATTTCGGAATGGGCTTTGTGACCATTTCGATCCCTATTACCAATTGGTGGGGTGGCTCACATGCAATAAAGAAACAAAAGATGCAGGTGAAAATAGCCGAGAGCGAAAAACAGGACACCGAGGAGTTATTGTTGATACAGATGCAACAATTATGGAACGAAGTGAACGAAGCCTTGGCCCAAGTACGGTTGTCGGAGAAAGCCATCGATTCGGCGGTCGAAAACGTCCGGTTGAACTCGGATTATTATAAGGCCGGAACAGGTGTCCTTACCGATCTTTTAGATGCCCAAAGCTCTTTACAGCAGGCACGCGACCAACATACCGAAGCGCTCGCCAATTACCGTATAAAACAGTCAAAATATAAGCAAGTGACGGGACAACCGTAAAAAAGCAATGAAAGAAAGCTTATCCCACGAAAAGGTCTGTTTCCAGAAAGAATATGATGGGAAAAAACTGGATATAGAAATGGTAACCAATCCGTTTTTCAAACAATTAACGGACTTCGTAATGGCTTTACCGGGGAATGCCTCATTGCCGGGTAAAATTATTTATTCCAAACGGAACGATGTCAGTGTAATGGAAATAATGGGCGTTCGCTTAACGATTAAAGCGTATAAGCATATCACCCTGGCCAATAAAATCATTTATGCGACCGTCCGAAAATCAAAGGCTGAAAGAGCTTATAACCATGCGTTAGAATTAACCGCCAGAGGTATAAGCACTCCAGCACCGATCGCTTATATCGATTGTTATCGGCATAAGATGTTGCAGAAAAGTTTCTTTATCTGTTTGTACGTCAATTATCCGTCGGTTTCGGATTTTAGGGCATTGCCCATACCCGAAACAGAAACTCTCTTCAGGGCATTCGGTCATTTTACTTATCACCTTCATTTAAAAGGTGTGTATCATAAGGATTACAGCCTGAGTAACGTATTAGTAATACGGCGCTCATCGGATTATGATTTTTGCCTGATCGACAATAATCGTATTCATTTTGGGGAATACTCCCTAAGAGAATCGATGAAAAATATGTATCGCCTGAGTTTACCGGCAGATAAATACGCTATTGTAGGATCTGCATACGCGGAAGTATCGAAAACTGATGATATCTGGACCGTATCTCTGATGTTTTTTTACCGTGAATTTTCAATTCGCCTTTCCTCCCTCAAACGGAAGGTGAAAAATCTGTTGAAAATCATTCGGAAATAGAGATAACGGGAATCTCTTTTCAATGAGCCGGGGTTCCTTTCCCGTCTAACCGCTCCAGGGGCGGTTTGACGGGAAGAATCACCGGTAATTTTATTCGTACTCGTTCCAAGCCTTGATTTCGATCTGATCGATATCGACGTTGCAAAAAGCATTGATGAAAGCGCTTGCCAAACGCGAATTGGTAATCAAGGGGACATTAAAGTCGATGGATGTCCGCCGGATGTAATAGCCGTTGCGCAATTCCCCGGGCGAAAGGTTTTTGGGAATATTCACCACCAAATCGATCTGTTTGTTCTGAATCAGCTCGATGGTATTCGGACTTTTATCTTCATTCGGCCAATACACTAATGTAGCCGGCACGCCGTTTTCTTCGAGGAACTTTTGGGAACCGCCGGTCGCAAATAAGTTATATCCTTTTTCATGCAACAGCCTCGCAGACTCCAGCAGTTCGACTTTCGAACGGGCAGGCCCCGTCGAGAACAATACATTTTTCTTCGGAATGGTATATCCTACCGCCAACATGGCCGTGAGCAACGCTTCATAAAAGTTGTCGCCCAGACATCCCACTTCGCCCGTCGACGACATATCGACGCCTAACACGGGGTCGGCCTTCTGCAAGCGCGAGAAAGAGAATTGCGAGGCTTTGATTCCTACATAGTCCAAATCGAAAGCGCTTTTGTGGGGTTTTTCCACCTTCAGTCCGAGCATCACTTTCGTGGCCAGCTCAATAAAATTAATCTTCAGGACTTTCGACACAAAGGGGAACGACCGCGACGCACGCAGGTTGCATTCTATCACCCGTATCTTATTGTCCTTCGCCAAAAACTGGATATTAAACGGTCCGGAAATATTCAATGCACAAGCAATCTCACGCGACACCTTTTTTATTTTCCGAGCGGTTTCGACATATAATCGCTGAGGCGGGAACTGGATGGTCGCATCGCCTGAGTGCACGCCGGCAAACTCGACGTGTTCCGAAATGGCATACGTCACGATTTCGCCTTTATCGGCTACCGCATCAAACTCGATTTCTTTCGCATTCTCGATAAACTCACTCACCACAACCGGATGTTTTTGCGATACTTCGGCCGCCAGTTGAAGGAAATTTTTCAACTCTTCGTCGTTCGAACATACGTTCATGGCCGCTCCCGACAATACATACGACGGGCGCACCAATACCGGATACCCCACCTTATCGACAAAACCGTGCACCTCCTGAAGCGAGGTCAACTCCATCCAACGAGGCTGATCGATATGCAGACGGTCGAGCATACTCGAAAACTGATGGCGGTCTTCGGCATTATCGATGCTTTTGGCCGATGTGCCGAGAATGTTCACGCGGGCATTGTCGAGACGCACCGCTAAGTTATTGGGAATTTGCCCTCCCACCGACAAGACGATACCATGCGGATTTTCGAGTTCGATAATATCCATCACCCGCTCAAACGTCAGCTCGTCAAAATAAAGACGGTCGCACATATCATAATCGGTCGAAACCGTTTCGGGATTATAGTTGATCATCACCGACCGGTATCCTTCCTTGCGCACCGTTTTCAGAGCATTCACCGAGCACCAGTCGAATTCGACCGACGAACCGATGCGATAGGCGCCCGATCCGAGTACAATCACCGAGCGGTGGTCACCCAAGTAATGGACATCGTTCTCGACTCCATTATAGGTGAGATACAAGTAATTTGTCTGCGCCGGATATTCGGCTGCAAGCGTGTCGATCTGCTTCACGGCGGGGACGATACCCCGTTTTTTACGGTAAGCGCGAACGGCGGCCTGGTTGTTTTCGTCAGCATCCTCCTTCCATAAAGCTCGTGCGATTTGGAAATCGGAAAAGCCTTGCTGTTTCGCCGTTTTCAACAGTTCATCGAAGCCGGGATTCGACCCGCTTTCAAAATCGAGTGATCCGGGAGCCTGTTTTTCAAGCGCCTCGGCCGTCTCGATGATATTATAGAGTTTTTCGAGGAACCATTTGTCGATTTTCGTCAACTCATGAATCTGATCGACGGTATATCCCTTGCGGAAAGCCTTGCTGACGACAAATATCCGCTGATCGGTGGGCTCGCGCAACGCTTTATCGATATTTTCGATCTGCAACTCTTTGTTTTCCACAAAACCATGCATGCCTAACCCTACCATTCGCAAGCCTTTTTGGATGGTTTCTTCAAACGTACGCCCGATCGCCATGATTTCGCCCACCGATTTCATACTCGAACCGATCTCTTTCGATACGCCGGTGAATTTGCCCAGATCCCAGCGGGGAATCTTTACGACAATGTAGTCGAGAGCCGGTTCGAAGAAAGCGCTCGTGGACTTGGTTACGGAGTTTTTGAGATCGAACAACCCGTATCCCAATCCGAGCTTGGCGGCGACAAATGCAAGCGGATAGCCGGTAGCTTTCGAAGCTAATGCCGACGAACGGCTCAAGCGCGCGTTGACTTCGATTACACGGTAATCTTCCGATTCGGGATCGAAGGCAAACTGCACATTACATTCCCCTACAATACCGATATGCCGGACGATAGCGATGGACAGGCGGCGCAGCTTGTGAAACTCGGAATTCGTCAATGTTTGCGAAGGAGCCACCACAATACTCTCGCCGGTATGGATTCCGAGCGGATCGAAGTTTTCCATATTACACACCGTAATGCAATTGTCGTAGGCGTCACGTACGACTTCATATTCGATTTCTTTCCAGCCCTTCAACGATTTTTCGATCAGCAACTGAGGCGAATAAGCAAACGCTTTTTCGGCGAGCACTTTCAGTTCGGCCGGATTATCGCAGAATCCCGATCCCATCCCGCCGAGCGCATAAGCCGCCCGCACGATGATGGGGTACCTCAATCCTTCGGCCGCTTTCAGGGCATCATCGAGCGTTTCGACCGCCATGCTCCTGATCGTTTTCACCCCTATTTCATCGAGCTTTTTCACGAAGAGTTCGCGGTCTTCCGTATCCATAATCGCCTGCACGGGCGTACCAAGCACCTGCACGCCATATTTTTCGAGTACTCCCGAAGTGTGCAACCGGACCCCACAGTTGAGCGCCGTCTGTCCTCCGAAAGCCAACAGGATGCCTTCGGGACGTTCCTTGGCAATGACCTTCTCCACGAAATAAGGCGTGACGGGCAAGAAGTAAATTTTGTCGGCCGATTCTTCCGATGTCTGCACCGTCGCGATATTCGGGTTAATCAGAATGGTTTCCACACCCTCCTCGCGCAAAGCTTTCAATGCCTGCGAACCGGAATAATCAAACTCGCCGGCTTCGCCTATCTTCAATGCGCCCGATCCGAGGATGAGCGCTTTTTTTATATCTTTCTTCATTTCTGTGTCTAATGTCTAAATGTCTAATGTCTAATGTCTTTCAGAGCAGTTTTACAAAATCATCAAAGAAAAACTCCGTGTCGGTAGGCCCGGCGGCCGCTTCCGGATGGAACTGTACCGAAAAAAACGGCTTCGATAGATGGCGGATACCTTCGTTGGTTGCGTCGTTCATATTCACAAAATAAGGAAGCCAGTCACCGTCGAGCGTTTTATCGTCGACCGCGTAACCATGATTCTGCGAAGTCACATAACAGGTATTGGTACCGGCCTTGCGCACGGGTTGGTTAGCGCCGCGATGACCGTACTTGAGTTTGTACACCTTGGCTCCGGCCGCTTTAGCCAGCAACTGGTTGCCCATGCAGATACCGAAGATCGGCTTGTCGCCCGCCATCGCCTTCCGGAGGTGCTCGACGGTGGCACCGCAATAGTCGGGACTGCCGGGGCCGTTCGTAATAAACAACCCGTCGTAATCGATGCCGCTAAAGTCGTAATCCCACGGCACGCGGATCAGATGCAGATTTTTCGACAACAATTGGCGGATAATATTATGTTTCACACCGCAATCGACCAACACGACCTTCTTCTCACCCTGCTTATATTCGATTATTTGCTTGCAAGATACTTTATCGACCAAATTTTCGCTCTCCGGATCGTAATACGGAATATCGTCCGCATCGTCATAGACAATTTTGCCCAACATCGAGCCCTTTTCGCGAAGCACCTTGGTGAGCATACGCGTATCGATACCGTATATTCCGGGGACATTCTCTTCCCGGAGCCATTCATCGAGACTTTTGACGGCATTCCAGTGCGAGTATTCGCGGGAATACTCCTGAACGATGAGCCCGTTCACATGAATGCGCTCCGACTCAAAAAAATCGGAAATTCCGTCGACCTGATTGTTTGCAGGAACACCGTAATTTCCGATGATGGGATACGTAAGAGTGAGGATTTGTCCTTCGTAAGACGGGTCTGTTAAATTTTCGGGATAGCCGACCATTGCCGTATTAAAAACCACTTCTCCCGATGTCATCTTTTCGGCGCCAAACGATCGTCCTTGAAAAACCATGCCGTTTTCGAGGACCAACCGCACCGCTTTGTCAGTATACATAGTGCGTATTTAGTTATATTGAGTTGATATTGTCTGATATTAGAACACAAAGGTAGAAAAAAATCCGGGTTTTGAAAGAGTTGTCGAAAAGTTTTTTCGTAGAAGAGAAACTTTTACAAGACATGGATTTAAGTTGAGGGGAACGATTCTTTTTTGCAACTTCAGGGAGGGAGGTCGTTCGAAGCGTGCGGAGAGCGATACAAAGTCACCGGGGATCGTTCGAAGTCTGCGGAGACCGATACAAAGTCGCCGGAGATCATTCGAAGTGCGCGGAGACCGATACAAAGTCGCCGGAGGGTCATTCGAAGTCTGCGGAGACCGATGCAAAGCCGCCGGAGATCATTCGAAGTACGCGGAGACCGATGCGAAGTCGCCGGAGGGTCATTCGAAGTCTGCGGAGACCGATACAAAGTCACCGGGGATCGTTCGAAGTCTGCGGAGACCGATGCAAAGTCGCCGGAGAGCGTTCGAAGTCTGCGGAGACCGATGCAAAGCCGCCGGAGAGCGTTCGAAGTCTGCGGAGACCGATACAAAGTCGCCGGAGATCATTCGAAGTACGCGGAGACCGATACGAAGCCGCCGGAGACGCGTTTTAGTCCTTGTCGAGCCTGTATTAGTCAGCGGGAACGCATATTTGTCTTTGCCGGGCGTGTATTCGTTCTTGTTGAATGACGAGAAGCAGTCGGAGGATAAGCATACTGGCCGTTATCATCATAGATGTTCGGCTTTCTCATATACCGTAACGAAACCGTATGGGAACGGTATCCCGCCAGGATGCCGATGCCGTTTTCCACATTATTATAAATCTGCACCGGCTCTACCAGTATATTCCCGTCGGCATTATCGGCCTTATTCGCCGATACCACATATCGATAGAAATCTTTCGACACTTCCGCTATGATCACCTGATACTCCTCCGTGACCTCTTCGTCGGTTTCTTCTTCCTTCACGGGTTTTCCGTCTTTGTATTTTCTCATCTCGATGGCGCCGGAGAATTCGAAATCGAAGAGAAGCGATTTTCCGTCGATGAAAAGATCATTAAATACGTTATCGCCCCACCCCGAATCGCCGTCAAATATAAGTTCCTCGAGAAAATCGGCATTGCCCGACGGGTTATTTTTCAACAATTCTTCATAATCGATATTTACCGGCCACGAATAACGCGTTCCGTCTTGGTAACAGGTGTTTTTCTTTACTTTAATAAAATAATAATTCTCTTCACCGCCCCGATCGGATAATTTTAATTGCAGTTTGGCATTCCAAGAGGTTGTTTCATACTCCATCCCTTCCTCACCGCCATACGCGTAATACGGTGTGAATTTTTCCGACTCCGTAATCGTGATGACCGAATCGACGGTGGTGACATCGGGGCCTTTGGGAATGAGCGTCTCCGCCAGAATCGCATCGAAACCGGCCGCTTCGGCTTCCACGCGTATGCGGTCGAGCGGACGGGGAAGATAGGAACCGCGATATATGCCCTGCGAAACGTGCGCGAGTTTCTCTTTCAACACCTCATTCACGTACAGGCTGACCGTTGCATTCTCGACCGCTGCCAGCGTATCGGAATAATATCCGTTCAACACAAAACGGCTTTGCGACAGATGTACCGACACAGCCGAGTCGGAGCTCAAAAATCCGTTCATCACCAAAAAAGGATCGGTGATTTCGCCTTTAAATTCGATATCTTTTTCGCACGATATCCAACACAAGGCGGTCAATAAAAATACGAAAGCAATGACAGTTCGTTTCATTTTCTTAAAATTTAATCGTATAACTAACGGAAGGTATAATGGGGAATAGCGTGGCTTGTTTCAACACATTTTTATCGCGATACTGTTGCGTCTTCGGATCGAAAACATACTCGCTCGACACGTACACGTAAAACGGATTCATTTGATTATACACATTATAGATGCTGATGTTCCATGTACGCAAGTGGCCGCGGCGGGTCTTTTTATGAAAGTTAACGCCCAAGTCGAGGCGGTGATAACTATTATAGCGGAAGTTGTTGCGGCCCTCGATGTACGTGTGTTTGTTTGAAGCGTACCCGGAATAATCGTAGCTGGGCGAATCGGCGGCGGCATATTCGTGAAAGCCGAAGGTGGCGGCATTTCCCGTGCTGAACACCCATGAAGCCGACACGTCGATTTTGTCGGAGAACTTGTGCATGGCGGTCACGTTGATATCGTGCCGGCGATCGTACTTGGCCGGAAAGCGGCGCCCGTTGTTGAGCATATTGCCCGGCTGATCGAAAATACGGTCGGCTTTCGACCACGTATAGCCGATCCAACCCGTGGTGTTCCCAAACGAGCGCTGGGCCAACAGCTCCACGCCGTAAGCAATGCCGCGCCCCATGCTCACCTTTTCTTCCCAATTGGTCGAAGCCCCCATAAACGAGGCTCCGTCTTTGTATTCGAGCAGATTTTCCATCGTCTTGTAATAGCCTTCGACCGAAAAGTCGGCGATGTTTTTCAATGCATAGAACACACCGGCCGAATACTGATGCGAACGCATGGGGCGGATTTTATCGGTTGCCGGCACCCATAAATCCGTGGGAAAACTGACGGTGTTATTCGACAGCATGTGAATATACTGGTTCATATACGCATATCCGGCTTTTACCGACAGGTTATCATTGAGCAGCACGCGCATCCCTACTCTCGGCTGCAACGAGTAGTAATGTCGTTTTTGCACATGAAACGAGGAGAAATGCAAACCGAGATTAGCCTTCAACCGGCGTCCCAACGACACATTATCCTCGGCATAGGCAGCCGTTTCGTGGGCATATACCCGAGGGCTTCCCACTACCGTATCGATATTTTCGTCTACAAATTCATCATCTTTTATCTTTACGGCAGTGACATCCGGCGTAAACGTGTGATAGGTGTATGCCGCTCCGAACTTAACATCGTGGTGGGTATTGGGCGTATAATCGAAATCGGCTTTCAATGTCCAGTCGCGGATACCCGAATTATACTTCAGCCCCGATTCGTTCTTCTGACCGGCATCGGGCTTAGCATCATTTTTCACGACTTCTTCCTGCGATAATCCCAACGACGAGCGGTAACGCGTAAACGAAGCGGTCGCATTCATAAACAGCTTATTGTTCACGATATGATTCCATCGAAGGGCGGCAATCGCATTGCCCCAATCCCAATCGACCTTCATATATTGTTTCGACTCCTCTATACCCTGATTTGCGTACGGATCGGACGAATCGCCGGAATAAGCGGTATACGAATCTCTGGTTTTGGCCTTCAGATAGATGACATCATCACCCAAATAAGTACTCAGGTATAACTTATCGCGTTCCGAAATCTTATGCGTAAACTTTGCATTCACATCGTAAAAGAAATAGCCCGCACCGCTAACTTTCGTATCTTCCTCACTCGACAGCAACCATAGCGCCGGCTGCGCGAGCACATCGATATAAGTACGGCGGGCGGATATATTGAAGGTGGTTTTTTCTTTGATGATGGGGCCTTCCAACTGGATTTTCGACGCAATAAGCCCGATGCTTGCCGTGCCGCGAATTTTTTTGTCGTCACCGTCTTTCATGCGCACATCTACGATGGAAGAGAGCCTTCCGCCGAAACGCGCCGGAAAGCTGCCCTTGTATAGCGTTACATTCTTCAACGCATCGCTATTGAACACCGAAAAGAAGCCAAGCATGTGGTTTACATTATATAACGGCACTCCGTCGAGCAAGAGCAGGTTTTCGTCGGGACCGCCGCCGCGGACATACATACCGGCCGACCCCTCGGTGCCCGATTGCACGCCCGGCAGCAGTTGCAAGGCCTTGATGAGGTCGTTCTCGCCGAAGAGCGTGGGGATATTTTTGATTTGCGTGATCGGCACTTCCACGGCGCTCATTTGCGAGCCGCGGACTCCCGTTTCGGAACGGTTGCCGACGACGGTGATTTCCTGCAACTCATTATCGAGTTCGAGACGAATATTCAGTACCGTGTCGCTCCGGAGCGAGAAGGTATGTTTTTCGGCCCGATAGCCGACATACGAATATTCGAGCGACACCTCCCCGGCAGGAAGGGTCAGCGAATAGTATCCGTAATTGTTTGTGACGCTGCCTTGCGACGAAACGGCATCGAAAACCGCAGCCGATAGCAAGGTCTCGCCGTTTGCGCGGTCGGTGACGTACCCGCTGACGGTATAACGTTGCGCAACGGCCCGAGGCGTAACGGAAAACAACAAACATACCGCACTTAAAATAATTAGCTTGTTCATATGTCTTTTCTTCCATAGATGCCGCATCCGTAAAATCCCTGCAAGCAAAACGGATAAAAAACACTTTTTCCTTGGTTTGTTTTTCTTTTGCTTGCCGACCCGCAGCGCCGGCAGAAAGAGTGAAACCGTCAAAAATCTTTAAAATCCAGCCCTTTTCTTGCCCTCGTTTTAGAATTGCCTTACCTTTGGGTCGCTTTTACAGCAAGCAGATTAAAAGAACAATATGAATTTTTCACGCTTTAACGATGCGTTATCGAGAATAGGAATAGACCGTTTTCTTTCTCTCCTGATTTTAGCCGTATTCGCGGCTTGGTTAAAACCCGAAATCGGATCGGGAACCGGTCCTTACTCGCTATCGTCCATCGCAAATTACGCCATTTCGGTCATCTTTTTCTTTTACGGATTAAAATTGAGCAAAGAGAAATTCCGGGTCGGGTTATCCAACCCGTGGCTGCACATTTTAATTCATGTAACCACCTTTATTATTTTTCCTTTGGTGGTTTTAGCGGTGAAACCCTTCTTTACGGGCGATGAAAATGAACTCCTGTGGCTCGGCATTTTTTATCTGGCAGCGCTCCCTTCAACGGTTTCCTCGTCGGTAGTGATGGTTTCGCTTGCCCAGGGCAACATCCCGGCAGCCATTTTCAATGCCAGCATTTCGAGCCTTATGGGCGTCTTTCTCACGCCCCTTTGGATGGGTCTGGTATTATCCGGATCGAGCGGTATGGAACCCAACGAGCTGACGTCTATCATTGTTAAACTCTCGCTTCAAATTTTGCTGCCCGTAGCACTGGGCATGTTCCTGAACCGGAAGTGGGGTAAGTTCGCCGAGCGGCATAATAAGCAACTCCGGCTGTTCGATCAGACCGTGATCCTGCTGATTATCTATACGTCCTTTTGCGAATCGTTTCACGAACGGATATTCGATGGGCTTCCGGCTTCGACCTTACTATTTACCGGCATAGGGATGATTGCCTTATTTTTCATCGTATACACATTTGTTTCGTTCATGACCAAACTCCTGAAGTTCAATTATGCCGATACGGTTACCGCACAGTTCTGCGGCTCTAAAAAGTCGCTGGTACACGGCACCGCCATGTCGAAAGTCATTTTTTCGGGATTTGCCGGTGTCGGCGTTATTTTGCTTCCCATCATGTTTTATCATGCGTTCCAATTGATGATCGTCACCGCTATTGCGCGCCGCAAATTAAAAAAGGAAGAGAGCATCCGACAAGAACACCTCGCTACCCGACAAAAAGAATAATCATCCGCAAACCACGTATATAAAATGAGAAAGACCGTTTCAGGAACCGTCCCCATTGCGTGCAAAGAAAAACCGGCACCTGTGCAAAGTATGCAATAAGACAAGGATCCCATGCGGCGGAACCCTTGTCTTATTCAATCGATTCGTGAACTTATCACTTTACTGGAGGAGATTATTCAGCCAACACTTTAGCTTTTTCGGTTTCAAATTCTTCCTTAGTCAGAATATTCTGATCCAACAATTCTTTCAGTTCTTTCAGCTTATCCGCTTTCGAACCCGTTAACGTGATCGCCCTTTCTTGTTGATAAGAAGCATTTCCGGACAAAGGAACCATTTCGTATCGATGTACCGGTTTGTACTTCATAATCCATAAGAAAGGCACCCACACAAAAAGTCCGCCGATAATAGCGCCGACATCCACCTGTTCATTTCTAGACATCGCGACATTCAACGGCTCATATCCCGCTTTTTCCAACCGGATATTGGTGGAACTACCCACTATTTTAGTATCACTGTGGGTGTAAGGAGTCGTGCCCACCGGTTCGCCGTCAAGATACAACTTTGCTCCGACCGGATTGGTCTCTATTAATGTGGAACTGGAACAACTGGCAAATAATACGGCACCGGACATTAATACACTAAAGAACTTCAATTTCAAACTCTTTTGCATTGTGTTTAATTTTAATTTATCCATAAATTCATGAAGAATACAAAACAAGTTGCAAAGCTAAATAATCTTTTTCGAAACAGGAAATAAAAAAATTACTCCGGCGTAGAAACGGTTTTGAATTTTCCGAATGAGCTGATTTTGTTTATTCTTGTTGCGGGGACTTGGGAGTTAAAGGGATACCTGCCCGCACAAGGACTTTATCAGAAATAAAGAAATACGTGACGCCCATAATTAGGATACCCGTAAAAAGTAAAAGCCATTCAATCTTTACCACATCGGCCAAAGGTCCGAACCCGATCATTCCGAGAGGAAGCATGATACTCGATATCATCCCCATCACGCTAAATACGCGCCCCATAAAATCCGGCTCCACCGTTTCTTGCAAAAGGACCATTCCCGGAGTATTGAATAACGGCATCACACAACCGAACAACCCCATAAAAAAGATATAGACCCAGAAGTCGGGAACAATGCCCAATGCGACAGTAAAACAGCCCATAAAGAGAGATGCCATACCCATGGTGTGAACCCGGTTTTTAAATCCGCCCCAGAAAGCCATTAAGGCGCCGCCTAAAATCATCCCGATCGAAAAGACGACCTCCAATACCGTCAATCGCCATACATCATCGCCAAAACTCCGCGCCACCTGTAGAGGCGTCAGGAAAGCGGCGGGCGCCATTAACACAAAAAAGACGGCTAAATAAATAAAATACTTTTTCAGAAAAAGATGCGTCCGGATATAGGTTAACCCGGCTTGCATGTCGGCTAAATAGCTATTCTCCGATTTCTTCATCGCTTTGGCATGCGGCGGCGTATGCAGGAAAAATGCAAGGATGAAAATACCGATGGCTGCCGTAATGACGTCTATCAGAAAAATATATTCTATGCTGATAAGCGAAAGCAAAGCTCCGCTAATCATGGGCGATAAAAGGTTCACCATCGATTGTATGCTGGTATTGGTCGCATTGACTTTCGTTAGTTTATCGACAGGTACCAACTGAGGAATAAACGAATTGACCGCAGGTGTTTGAACGGCGGAACCGAACGCCCTTATCGCGGATACGGCAAAGAGCATCCACAAAGAGCCATAACCTAAATGAAAAAAAACAACGAGCACCAACGTTGCCAAGGCGATGAACGAGTCGGCGGCAATAATCAACTTCTTCCTATCGTAACGATCGGCCCAAACACCGGCAAAGGGCGACAGAAAAAAGATGGGCAGAAAACCACACAGAATGGCAATCGTCATCATGATTCCCGACTGGGTTTTCAACGTAATATGCCACATAATGGCATATTGCACCAGCGATGTACCGAATAAAGAAATCGTCTGGCTTGCTAAAAACCAGGTAATTTTCTTTATCCAATTTGTATCTGTCATTTTTTTATCTGATCGTGTTGCCGTCGTATCCCCATTTCAGGTAAACGGCTCCCCAACTGAATCCGGCTCCGAAGGCAACCAATATAATCGTATCGCCTTTGCGTAATTGATCTTCCCATTCCCATAAACAGATGGGGATCGTACCGGCACTCGTATTGCCATAGCGCTCGATGTTGACCATCACCTTTTCGGGCGGAATGCCGGAACGGGTAACGGCGGCATTAATAATCCGTAAATTAGCCTGATGAGGAACAAGCCAGTCAACATCGCCGGCCGTGAGATTATTCCGCTCCATAATATCGCCCGCTACGTCGGCCATACGCGACACGGCATATTTATAGACCACTTTTCCATCTTGATGTACGGTATGCCCGGCGTTGTCGACGGTTTCATGCGATGCCGGATATTTACTGCCGCCGGCCTTCATTTGCAACGGTTCATACCCTACCCCGTCGGAATGCAATATCACGTCCATAATTCCTGTTTCTTCGGCGGTAGGCTCGATCATGACGGCCCCCACCCCGTCGCCAAACAGCGGACAAGTGGTACGGTCTTTATAATTGGTTATGGAAGACATTTTATCTCCCCCAAGTAGTATAATCTTATTATACTTGCCGGTCTTGATCAATCCGTTGCAAATTTCCAGGCCATATACAAAGCCCGAACAAGCCACTTCCATATCAAAACAGAAAGCATTCTTAATACCGTTTTCTTCCGCCACAATAGAGGCGGACGAAGGAAAGAGATGATCGGGGGTGCTTGTGGCGAAAATAACCGCATCCACGTCTTGAGGCTGCGTACGCATTTTCCTCAACAAATCGGCCACAGCCCGGCTTCCCAAAACCGAGACTCCCTGCGCCTCGCCTTTCAATATGCGGCGCTCCTTAATGCCGACACGAGTCGTGATCCACTCATCACTGGTATCGACCATACGCGATAACTCTTCGTTGGTAAGAACATAATCCGGCACACCGGCAGCGATCCCTGTAATGACGGCGTTTAGGTTGTTTATCCTCATAATTTCTATAAAAAAACGCCCTGAAAAAATCATTCTTCTTTCAGGGCATTCTATTTCTTACGTTATTAAATCCTATTCTTCGCTATCGATAACCACTTTGCCTTTGTAGTATAACTTCCCTTCATGCCAATGAGCACGATGATATACATGATACTCGCCGGTTGCGGGACAAATTGCTAACGTAGGAACTTTCGCTTTGTCGTGAGTTCTTCTTTTTCCTTGTCTTGCTGAAGACTGTCTGCGTTTTGGATGTGCCATTTTATATTACTTTTTATTATTGTTTTTATTCTTCTAAGTTGAGTCCTTTTAAGGCCTCCCATCGGGGATCGGGTGTTTGAACATCCGACGCATCTTCTACATCATCATCCATATCATCCTCTATCTCGTCCGTATCTTCGCTGTCATCATCGTCACGACTTACGGCGCGATGTTTTTTGAGTTTGGAAGACATGGTCCGATTGCACTCCCCTTTAGGGTGCACCGGCTTTATAGGAATCGCCAAAGCGATAAATTCATAAAGGAACCATGCAATATTGATTGCTCCTTCCTCTTCGGGAATAATGATTATTTCATCACTTTCCTCCAAATACTCTTTGCCCAGTTTAACGATCAAATGGTTCTTTGAGTAAACCTCCAAGTCCATCTCGTCCAAACAACGAGCACAAGGAACTTGTACATTTCCTTTTAACTCAAAATCGAACTCATAAGCAGAGGAAACTTTTTTTACCGCAAGCGTCACATGTACATTCCCCTTACGAACTTCCTCGCTATCGATCGCATCGAAAAATTTCCTATCTAAATCATACTCGTAGGGATGAACCCCTTCTGAGAGGTTTTTTAAGGAAATATTATATAAGCTGAATTTAGCCACGTTGTATCCTCAAAATAAAGCGGTGCAAAGATAGTATTTTTTCTTTACACCCGGTTGCATTTTATGTATTTTTTATCTTCTTGTCTAACTCTCGCACCTGCGAACCTCCCGAGGTGCCGTTTCAATCTTCATCAATCTCAATCGATCTTCATCAATCGATTGATTACCTCCTGCATTTTTTCGAAATTTTCTTCCAAACTCGTCAAAAGCTTAAATTGAGCTTTCGTACGCACCAGATTATGCTCCGGATAGTCTATTTTATAATAGGTGTCGCCATCCAAATAATCGCTAAAAAAACGTACCGCCTGCATATATGTTAACAACTTCGCTCCGAAAGCAAGATTCTTCACTTCGGTTTCGGTAAGAAACGAGGCGGCATTTTGCAAATAGCCTTTGGCATAGGCTTCGAAAATATCCATATCCACAGAAACAGTGTCGAGATCTTTAGCATCCTCCGCACCCGTATTGGCTCCTGTACGAATAAAATCGCCGAAATCCGAAAGGACGTATCCGGGCATGACGGTATCCAAATCCACGACGCATAAGACCTGATCGTTTTCATCGAAAAGAATATTATTGACTTTGGTATCGCAGTGATTGACGCGTTTAGGCAGTTTTCCTTCGCGATGTAGCCTCTCCGCTTTGCACATTTCTTCGGCCCTGTCTTCGATTTCTTTTACCAGGGTGTTGACCTCCGACAAACGGCCTGCCTTATTGTTGTTCACCGATTCCCGAAAAGTTTTGAGTCGCGCTTCCATATTGTGAAAGTCCGGAATCGTTTCAAAAAGAGGTCCTCCCGGAAGGTCGGCCAGCATCTTCTGAAAATCACCGAAAGCCAGTCCTGCCCGGTAAGCCAGCTCCGGATTAATATCGTCATAACTCTTACTGTCTTTGATGAAATACATCATACGCCAGTAATTTCCCCTGGCATCCTGATAAAAAAGAGCTCCGTCTTTACGAGGGACAAGCGTCAGGACTTTTCGATCGATATCTTTTGTACCGCGTTCTTCGAGCTTCGTACGGATATGAGCCGTGACTCTCCGGATATTATCCTGCAACTGCGCCACATTCTTAAAAATGGAATGATTGATGCGTTGCAACACATATTCGTTATCCGAAGTTTTCACTTTAAAAGAGTCGTTGATATGACCGGCGCCCAAGGGCTTTATTTCCACCCTATCGTCTCGATCGAGAAATTGAAAAACGATTTCTTTGCGTTTATTGAAGTCTTCCATATTATATACTTGTTTTAAGAAACTATTTTGAATTTTCCGAATGATCTGATTTTGTTTATTATTGATCAATCTAATTGTAATAATCCGAAAAATTGAGGAACATGAAAATCGGGTGACGGGGTATCGATCGGACTCCAACTCAAATAGTGGGGCAGCGGCGTTTCATCGCCACATTTATAAAAGTTCGCCCGGATTTTTTGTCCCGATAACGTTTCATGCGTGTCGAACCCCATTGCCTTTTTGGGAATCTCCAACCATAATGACCAGTCCGTGACTTGCCGGCCGTTTTGATAATAAGGCCGGATAGTGGTCAATCGAACAATCGAAGCCGCATCCTCCGTCAGTTTTTCGGCAGACTCCCGATTGATGCGCTTTGCGGCTAACAGGGCGCCGAGGACATTACACTCGAAGTTCCGATAGATCGTATCTCCTTCACGTTGCATAAAAAACTCGACACAACTGTCTTTCCACACCGCCCCGAAATCTTCGGTCGTAACGGCTCGGACAGCTTCTCCCGATACCGAATAATGCAAGTAAAGACGGTCGCCGTCATGCGCCGCGCGAACCGAAACAGGCATTTTATCCGGAAAATCGGTTTTCCAGTTTACTTGATTGATGAAAGCCTCCGAACCCGCTTCATGAAGTATCTTCATCTTATTAAGCATTTCCGCTTCCAAAGGGATGCTCAAAAAAGGCACTTGTAAAATTTTCATTCCCTCTAAAATATTTGTCCCAAAGGTATCTTTTTTCAGGCAATCGAACAAATAAAAATAAATATTATCCGTCAAACGGAATACATCCGTTAGACGGATTTACCTTTCCGCCAATCGCCTTACCGTATCATTAAAATCCGTCTCTTGCAACAACGCATCTAAAGAAAGATGCATACGATAACGCCAGTAATGTTCCGGATTGGCCGGAATATTGATCCGGTCGCCTTCAGGATCGGAAGACGAAAGCCGGCCATCGATAGACATCCAATCTTGCCATGGCAGTATAACCCACATGGATGAAGCCTGCAAATGCAACTCCAGGATTTCCCGGCATAATTCCGGGGAACAATCCGGAGGCGCTTCCCCCTCGTGATGCAGCACCTCATTATAAAATTGCTGCGTGATATCCCGATCCTCCCGCCACCATGCCCGTACAGGCGACATATCATGGGTGGAGGTTGTACATACGGAAAGGTAGGGCAACGAAGACAGATCGGCAAAAAGCCTATTCGGATCTTTGGGCATTCGTTGTATTTCAAGACTTAATATTTGCAGTTCGTCCATGACAGCCGGGACACATGCCGGAACCATACCTAAATCTTCCCCGCAGGGCAGCATCGATGTCGAAGAAACAAGCTGAGGCAGTTTCCTTATAGCCTGTTCGCGCCAAAAAGCATTATGCCGATGGTAGAAAAAGGCATCATACAGCCGATTAAATGCGTTCTTCGCGGCATCATCCAGATAGCGGTATGAATGCGTATATTGAGCGGCTATCCGCGGATGAAAACGATCCGGTTGATACGGATCACGCACAAACAACACCTCCGTACACAAAGCATATAATACGTCCCGAATACGAAGTTTTTCCAGATCGATTTCGCCTTCGAAAAGGTGTCGTATTTTTTGCTGCGTGTTACAAAAAGATTTCAACCGGAAGCGCTGCCATCCGGAAACATCCAGATACGTTTGCATAACCTGTCCGGCATCCGGGCCGAAGAAATCATAGAGAAAATGTTCATGAATAAAGGGTCGCAGCAGCCGTTCTTCATCGAAAAACATCCCCGCCCCGTTTATCTCATGAACGCTGTAAGGTAACGCCGGACTAAAGTGGCCTAACAGTCCCTGTACGGCATCCAACGGTATTTCCCAAATACGGAAAAAGCCCAAGATATGATCGATACGATACGCATCAAAATAATCGGCCATCTTTTTGAAGCGATTCTTCCACCAGGTAAAATCCTCCTGCGCCATGGCGTGCCAATTATAGGTCGGAAAACTCCAGTTTTGTCCGTAAATAGAGAAATCGTCGGGGGGGGCGCCCGTTTGCGTATTCATATTAAACAGATAAGGAGTCGTCCATGCATCGATACTGCTACGATTGATCCCGATAGGAATATCCCCTTTCAGAACAACCCCTTTTTGATGGGCATATTCTTTCGTTTCATACAATTGTTGATGCAGAAGGAACTGCAGGAAACAATAATAATCGGCGACTTGTTTCGCTTCCGGATTTGTTTTCAGCAGATGCTCCAACTGATCGTAGCGAAAAACCGAAAACTCGCCCCATTGGGAGAACTCGGCCGTACCCAGGCTGTCGCGCAAATAGCAATAACAAGCATAAGGGAACAACCACGATTCATTCTGACGATAGAAAGTCCGGTATTCATCCGAAGCCAACACCTCGTTCCCGTTTTGAGCAAACAAATCCTTACCGTAATCCGTTTTGAGTCTCAATACCTTTTCATAATCCAGTTGAGGCAGTTTATTCAGCTCCTTTGCCCGGTTTATATAGGCATTCTGTTTCTTCTTATCGTTCAACGGCAACGTTCCGTATCCCAAATACATCGGGTTTAAGGCATAAATCGAAATGGCGCTATACGGATAAGAATCTTTCCAGGTATGCGTCGTTGTCGTATCGTTGAGCGGCAATACCTGTATGAGCTGTTGACGGGTCAGTACCGCCCAATCAATCATTTTTCGCAAATCGAGGAAATCGCCGATACCGAAACTATCTTCCGAACGAAGCGAAAACACCGGGATTGCCGTACCCGTCCCTTTATAAGCAAAAGAATGATAATGGAAGACCAATCCCATTTCAACCAACACACAATTTACGCGCCGGACTTTATCGACATATAATGTTCTATTTCCTCCGTCTTCCCAATGGATCGCCTTAAGCGACCCGGCATCGACAATAACGAATTTATAATGAACATCCCCAGAAAAAAAGGCGGCATCCAACACAATCTGCCACTCCCCGTTGCGGACACAATCCAAAGGAAGCGCTTTCTCTAAATTCCAGTTTCCGATTTTTTCATTGTCTCCGCTAATGACGAGCTTTTGATCTTTGCGAACATACGGACAAATGACATTTAACAAAATGCTTTGAGAATAATATTCTCCGGAAAACGTCTTTTTAGTGTGAGCGAAAACGCTTTCCGTAAAAACGGAAGAATACAAATAACGATGATACGGCTCCGTCTTCCATAAGTCTTGCAAATAAAAGGTCTTATTATTCTCGACAAATAATCGGCGGTTTTCGCCCCATTCACGGCGTATTGTATGCCCCCCTTCCTTTATAAAATAATAATAATCGATGTTCCCGACATGATGAACAGAGAGCTGAATATTCCACAAATCGCCGTCATTATTTAAAACGAGAGCTTTGCTTTCATCAAAACTTCCCAGTTCGGGTGTCGAACCGCATACACATACTTGCTGCCCCCACAACGTATGATAACTCAGTTGAAAAGTAAGAAAAATCATTTAATCTTCATTATTAAGTGTCCGTTCTGTCATCTCATGCTACTTGACGGCTAATAGCTGATAGTCCATTTCCACGCAAGGCAAAACTACAATCTTTCGTAAATAAAACGGTCGCCTAGCAACGTTCAAATACTGAAAGCGCCATGCAAACGATTGCTCTTTCCGAAAAGGAGTCATTCTCCTCAAACAGTGACCGACATTATACAAAAATAAGAATCATTAGTTGAGCCGTGATGACGCGTAAAAACATCGTAAGGGGATATACGGTTGCATAGCTGACCGCCGGCACATCGTTCCCCGCAATCAAGTTCGCATAAGACAGAGCGGGAGGGTCGGTCATGCTTCCCGACAGTACCCCCATAAGGGTCAGATAATTTATTTTGAATATCTTTCGTCCCAACACCCCCATGATCAACAACGGCACGATCGTGATGATAATGCCATAACCGATCCATTGATAACCTCCATTCATTAGTGTATCGACAAATCCCTCACCGGCTCCAAGACCCACACAAGCCAGAAAAATAGCGATCCCTATTTCACGTAACATGAGATTAGCGCTCATGGTAGTATACGTGACCATTTTTAAACGGGGCCCGAATTTACTGATAAGGATCGCAACGATAAGAGGTCCTCCGGCAAGGCCGAGCTTGACGGGTTGGGGAATTCCCGGTATCATAAAAGGAATGCTTCCGAAAAAGACACCTAAAGCAATTCCGATAAAGATGGAAATCAAATTCGGCTCTCTCAATCTTTTTAGAGAATCTCCCAAGAACTTCTGAACGTTTACAATATCTTCTTCGGCTCCTACGACAGTAACCCGGTCTCCCAGTTGAAGTTGAAGTCTCGAATCGGCAAGCAAATCGACACCTGCCCGGTTTACACGGGTAATATTGATACCATAAAGATTTCTGAGTTTCAAATCTCCGAGAGAACGCCCGTTTATCTCCGCTTTGGTGATCGCTATTCTGCGGGAAACCAACTGCGAATCGAACTTATTCCATTCGCTCTTATCCATCTCAATCCGAGGCCCTATAAGGGCTTCGATCATATTTATATTTTTAAGATTCGACACAACCAACACCCGGTCATTTTCATACAGCGGTGTCATATTCTGCGGAACCGTCAACATTCCGGTTTCGACACGCAATACGCGCGAAATAACAAATTCCCGTTCTATGAGTCTTTTAATATCGCAGATCTTTTTCCCGAAAATCGCCGGATTATTAACTTGTAAAGAAAACCGTTGCGCCTCTATCATTTTAGAGTCATTCCGATCATCCAAATCGGAAGCTTCCTTATCTATGTTAATTTTAAAAATGTAGCGGAAGAATATCAACATCAGGATAATCCCGACCACCCCTAACGGATAGGCTACCGCATACGCAGTCGCAATAGAATCATCGGTGGCACCTGTAATATCGTAAAAAGTCTGTTCGGCGGCTCCTAACCCCGGCGTATTTGTTACAGCACCGGATAAAATACCCACCATGGTAACGATAGGCACGTCGGTTATTAAGTGAATAATGTATGCTGTTATAACACCACAAAAAACGACACCCGTAGCTAGCAGATTGAGTGTAATTCCACCCTCTTTGAAAGAAGAAAAGAAGCTGGGACCTACTTGCATTCCTATGGAATATACAAACAGAATAAGCCCGAACTCTTTCATAAAATGCAACACCTCATGCTCAAGCTGTAATCCAAAATGTCCTAGAAAGATTCCGAAAAAAAGAATCCAGGTACTTCCGAGTGAGATTCCGAAAACCTTTATCTTTCCTAATAAAAGCCCGCTGGAAATAACCAAAGCCAGAATAAGAATAGAGTGAGCAATGCCGCTCCCAAAAATCAAATCATACAACCATTCCATATATAAACATCAAGACAAAATACTGTTGATTAAGCAAAATGGTTGCAAAGATACTATTAATAAAATTTAAAACAACACTTAGAAACTGTTTTGAATTTTTTTATGCGGTGTTTTTTAGTCCTTTTTTGATGGATTCGGGCTTTCGTTTCGCAACAAATAGCGGGCTATTGGAAAGAATCGATTTTGACGTTAAATATTTATATTTTCCGACAACACATACACACCCAATGATCTTTTTCGGAAAAACCGATAAAAGTCAGATTATTTGTTTCGCAGATTTTGAGAATTTCCGGTATGTCTTCTTCATAAAAGCCACTGGTAATAAGAAGACCATCCTTGTTTAATACGGAGGAATAAACGGGAATATCTTGCAGAAGGATATTCTTATTAATATTGGCCAGAATCACCTCATAGGTTTCAGCCCCTAATAATTCCGCCCCACCCTGATATACGTTTATAGAATGAATTCCATTAAGGCGTATATTTTCCAAGGCATTCTCATAGGCCCAGTCATCAATATCGATGGCCGTCACCCGGCGCGCTCCCCGCATGGATGCCAAAATAGCCAACACCCCGGTACCGCATCCCATATCGAGAACGGATTTATCGAGCAGTTCCATCGTTAACAACTGCTCCAAAACAAGTGAAGTCGTTTGATGGTGTCCGGTACCGAATGCCATCTTGGGATCGATCAAGATACGATATCGATATTCGCCTTGCGGGTGATGGAAAGAACTGTAAATAATGCAACTATTTCCGATAACAATCGGCTCAAAGTAGTTTTTCTCCCACTCCTCGTTCCAATTCCTGTCTTCCAATTCCCTTACGGTATACTGTATATTCGCGGGAATGATAAAATCATTGATGATACGCTCCACCGATTCTTTTGAATAAGAAGGAAACGGAGCAAACGCATCCAACCCGTTGTCCGAAGAAAGAAAACTCTCAAAACCGGTTTTAGCCAAAGCATCTGCTAATATATCCCTCACCACTTCGGTGTTTGGGTCACACTCAAAAACTGCTTGAATATATTTCATTTGTTTAATTGAAAGGACAAAAGTAGCATTTAATCGTCGCAAAATATGTAAAAACGTATTTATTTTCCGGTTTAATTGTTTACAATTGTTACAAACGAGCATCTTTTTGCAGATAGCACCGGAAGATTCCTTTTTTTGTTTTATTTTTATCCAATCAAAAAAACAGATAATGAAAACGATTGTTTTATCTCTATTCTTTTCAATTTTCGTCTTTTCTCTTCTAAATGCGCAGAATAACAACGTTCAGGAAATTATTCAACAGGGTGTTGAGTTGCACGATGCGGCAGAGTATAAAAAAGCAATTGAAAAATATCAAGAAGCTTTGAAAATCGATCCGAAGTCGAATCAGGCCGTCTACGAAATGTCGTTGTCTTATCTTCAACTCAAAGACTATAAAAAGGCATCGGAATACAGTACCAAGGTAATTAATTCCAACAATAAGGAACTATCGGTCGGAGCGTATGCCGTGAAGAGTGAAGCATTGGCAGAGATGGATATGATTGACGAAGCCATACAGCTTTTGAAGGACGGATTACAAAGAAACGGAGATGAATATCTGCTTCATTTTAACTTGGCCTTGAATTATTACAAAAAAAGGGATCTCGATAACGCCTTAACGCATGTCAAAAGAGCTATCGATCTGGATAAAACACATAGTGGCGCTTACTTGCTGTACGCTTACACCTTAAACAGTAAAAAATATTGGGTTCAAAGTATTTTTTCTTTTCAAATGTTTCTTTTGCTCGAACCCGACAGCCAACGATCGAAAAATGCTTTCGAAGAAATGCTCCAAACGATGCGGGTAAAACCGGCTTCCGATAAACCGGTGGAACGCTCTTTCATACAACAGCAACTGATGCGCAATCAAGGAGAAAACAATCAGAATGCAAGCGAAATTCCTCCGCTTAGCATTGTCGACGGGTTAAATCGTAATTTTGTTTATAGTGCCATTACCCACACATTAGACTCCCTTACACAAATTTCCGAAAATGAGAACTTATATATCTGCTTTAAAGAGGTGAATGAAGCCATACTTAAAGTCTTGGAGAAAGAAAATAACAGTTCTAAAGAAGGGATATTCTGGAATTTCTATGTCCCCTTCTTTTCTTATATTGCCAATTCCGAATATTATGACATTTATTGCCGGTATATCAGCTCTTCTTATTTCCCCGAATCTTTAGCTTGGTGGAAAAACAATCCTAATAAAGCCCGCAATTTTATTCGTTGGTTTGAAAAAGGCGACAATCCCGATACATAAGTTCGGAAACTTAAGTATCTTTGCTTTCCAAGTTCAATAATATATGGAAAAATTTGACCAAGAGAGATTACTCAATGAGTTACGAAACCCAAAGACTCAACAACAGGCTTTTGCCAAACTTGTTAAAGAATTTAGCGAACGTCTTTATTGGCAGATTCGGAAGATGGTAATTTCTCATGATGACACCAATGACATTCTTCAAGACGTATTCATTAAGGCATGGACGAATATCAACAATTTCAGAGGTGATTCCAAGCTCTCCACATGGCTTTATCGCATTGCAATAAATGAAAGCATTACCTTTATTAATAAGAAACGGGCGCAAAATAACATCTCGGTAGATGAAGAAGACTCTTTCCTGTTGAATACGTTAGAAGGAGATGAATATTTTGATGGAGATGAAGCCCAAAAGCTGTTGCAAAAAGCCATACTCACTCTCCCCGATAAACAACGGTTGGTTTTTCAAATGAAATATTTTGAAGAAATGAAATATGAGACAATGTCCGATATCCTCGGAACTTCGGTCGGCGCATTAAAAGCCTCTTATCACCATGCAGTCAAAAAAATTGAGGCATTTTTATCCAACGTTCATTAAACCTTCGTTTATGCTCTTAGTCCATTTAACAGTGCGGCGCAAAAACAAAAGATATGGAAACAAAATTTAACAAGCTGGAAGAGTTCGATAAATCAAAAAATCCTTTCAAAATTCCCAATAATTATTTTCATCAATTTAATGATGAGATAATGAAAAAATTACCTCTTCAAGAAAACGACGTCCTTTCTCCAAGCGTTCCGGTCGTTCGCTCCAATAGGATAAAAACCTGGTTATATGTAGCTGCCGCATGTATCATTTTGTTTTTTTCCATACAATTATTCTCCGATAAGTTCGTTAATCCTTTGCTACCGCCCTCATCCTCGGATATGCCGTCGGTAGCAGCACATGAGAGCGACAAGTTCTGGTCGTCCGTGCAAATATCCGAAGAAGAGTTCTTTCAATATTTAGAAGATCAAATGATAAACGACGGTTATTACGAATATATCTATAGCGGTACTTTAAATTGAGTTTAAGAATTACGATAGCATACGAAAGATCAAAATTATGAGAAAAAAATATATATTGCCGGGATGTAGCTTATTTGTTTTGTGGTTTGTTTTCTTCGTTGTTTCGGCACAAGACACGAAAAAAATGAATGTCGCCGAATTCGAGAAACGGAAAATGGAGTATATCCGTAAAGAGGCAGCCCTCTCTCAAACCGAATCCGAAAAATATTTCCCTTTGAATGGCGAATTATCGAAAAAGAAGCTGGAACTTTACAAGCAACACCGCGATAAAATACAAAAGATGAAAAGAGAGAATGCCAATATGTCGGACGAGCAATACAGAGCGTTATTAGAAAATGACGTAGAGGTAAAACTAAGAGAGGCTGAGTTAGACAAAGAATACTCCGAAAAATTTGAGAAGGTACTTTCACCGGAGAAACTCTATAAGGCTCAACAAGCCGAAAAAACATTTATGCAAGTTGAAATTACAAAGTTTCGACAAGGGCAACACAAAGCTCGCGGCAAGAAATAATCAAGAATGCAAGGGCGATGATTAAAAACCTTATTCCTTTTCATTATCTATCTACCTGTCTGAATTTTTAGGTATTCAACAATATAGAATATAGAAAAAGGATTGAGCAATATGAATTAGGTATATTGTATCAGTCCTTCTTCTTTTCATTTATTCAGCATTGCTGAGCGTAATTTCTAAACGGGCAATCTTATTATCCTCAGTTTCCAGATGATAATCCAAAGCGACCGGGCTTCCGTCAAAATCTCCTGAGACAACCGCGGTAATAATAGCCTTTGAATCGGTTTCTGAATATTTAGTTGGCTCCATTGTTGTGTTGAATTGTTGATTGGCATTTTCAATCCAATCCCTTATTGCCTTTTTACCTTTATACTCTTTTTCTTCGTCAATGACAAGTGCTGTTTCTGAGAAACAGTCGGCATAGGCATCACTGTCATAATTCTTCTGTGCTGTCAACAAGTCTAAAACGACTTTCGGTAATTTTAATTCCATTGTTTTTATTTTAAGTTGTTATATTGTGGGAATAGTCCCGCCATCAATTATGTATTCTGTTCCTGTCAGGTATCCGGCTCGGGGCGAGACTAAAAAGCCGACAAGTTCCGCAACATCTTCAGGTTGGGCTGGTCTTCCGATAGGTATTCCGCCCAATGCATCCATCACCCTTTGTGAAGCTTGCTCTACCGTGATATTTGAACTTTCTGCAATTCGTTGCATCATCCGGATAGCAGAATCAGTCATAATCCAGCCGGGTGAAACAGTCAATACACGAATTCCTTTAGGAGAAACCTCTTTGGATAGACCTTTGCTGTAATTAATCAATCCCGCTTTGGCTGCGGCATAAGGCAAGGTCGAATCATACAAAGGCAATCTTCCCTGAATGGATGCAATATGAATAATAACGCCGTTACCTCGTTCTATCATTTGCGGTAAAAATCCTCTGTCTAAACGGACAGGTGCAAGTAAGTTGGTTTTAATCGTCGTTTCCCAATCTTCATCCGTCAGTACAGCAAAGCCCCCACCCTGTGTCTCAGAAGCACCAAGGTTATTTACTAAAATATCGAGCTTCCCGAATTTCATTAAAATCGCATCTACTACTTTTTGAGTTCCTTTCGCTTTACTTAAATCTGCCGGAATGAAATGCAGGTTCGAATTTTTCTCTTTCGGTTCATTTCTCGCTGTAATAACAACGGTTGCCCCTGCCTTTAGCAATCGTTCCGCAATTGCTTTTCCGGCTCCTTTTGTTCCACCTGTAACCAATGCTATTTTGCCGGATAGTTCATTATCAAAACTAAATCTTTGTTCCATATCTCAGTCTTTTGATGCAAAGTTAGGTTATATACCAAGTTCATGCAAGTACGGAAAAACGATTCAGATAGGGATAAATTATTCCCCTATTGTGCAATTTTGAATATATGGGTATATTTGCACTATGTATGAAAGAAAGATTCCATTAAGTTTGAATTGTGGTCTTGACTTAATTGGGGTGGTCCTTTATGGCAAATGGAAAATCCGTTTATTGTGGTTTATCCATGAGGGGTATAAACGCCCAAGTGAGTTACAACGTAAAATACCCGATGCTTCCCGCAGAGTCCTGAACATACAGTTGAAGGAATTGGAAGAACACGAATTAATCACAAAAAAGATTTATCCGGTAGTTCCTCCCAAAGTAGAATATAGCCTAACCGAATTCGGAGAGACATTAATCCCTGTTCTTTCTGTGTTAGGACAATGGGGAGATGAACATCAGGAACGTTTACGGCATCTAATATTGAAACAATTAGGTCAATTATCTACTGACTAACTTGAGCGGATAAGTACCGTAGTTTTTAAACGCAAAATTTACAAGGAATTTGCAAGGTTATTCGTCAAAAACAGGCTTATTCCGGCAATAATAGCTCGTATCCTGTTTTCATGGTACAAAAGTAATGTATTTAGAATCTATCCACAACTTTTTGGGTTGATCCTGTCTTTGTGTGAATTTTGTGTGCATAAGAATAAAGCACTCACCGAAAATATCGACAAGTGCTTGATTTTTAAAGTGGGCGTTGAGGGATTCGAACCCCCGACCCTCTGCTTGTAAGGCAGATGCTCTGAACCAGCTGAGCTAAACGCCCTTTATTGTACCTTTTGTTTTCAAAAGCGGTGCAAAGATACACCCTTTTTCTTTACGTGCAAAATATTTGATATTTTTTTTCTGAAAATTTTCAGGATACTAGAATTATCCTTACTTTTGTACATCCGATTGGAAAATCAAGTGCAGGTTATAAACATTTGAAAAAGAAGTCACAAATTGTTCAAATTTCAAAGATGGGAATCTAAGATTCCTGAAAGACTCTTTGATGAACAAAACAAATTCTGAAATAAGCACATGATTATGAGAAATTGATAGAAAAGTGATTTTCTACAATTCTCCATTTATTTAAAAAGAACGATACTCTCGAAATGAAACTTGACGAACTTACAGCTATTTCTCCTATTGATGGAAGATATCGAAATAAAACAAAGGAACTGGCATTTTATTTTTCGGAATATGCTTTAATAAAATATCGCACCCAGGTCGAAATTGCGTATTTCCTCTTTCTTTGCGAATCCGAAATTCCTCCTTTGAACAATATAGACAAAGATAAACTTGATAGACTGGAAGGGATTCTTACCCGTTTCTCCGAAGAAGATGCTTTTCGTATCAAGGATATTGAAAAGGAAATCAACCACGATGTCAAAGCGGTGGAATATTTTCTGAAAGAAAAATTCGATAACATCGGATTATCCGACTATAAAGAATTTATCCATTTCGGATTAACTTCTCAAGATATCAACAATACGGCTACTCCATTAATGTGGAAAAACGCTTTGGAATCGATTTATATTCCCCAACTGGAGGAATTGTGCGCATTATTGGATACCTATTCGCAGGAATGGAAAGATATCCCTATGCTCGCTCGCACACACGGACAGCCCGCCTCTCCCACCCGCTTGGGCAAAGAAATAAAGGTGTTCGCCTATCGTCTACGCAACCAGATAGACTCCTTAAAGAGTATTCCGGTAAAAGGCAAATTCGGTGGCGCCACCGGTAATTTCAATGCACATTATGCGGCCTATCCCGATGTGGACTGGAAACACTTTGCTGACCGTTTTCTTCAAGAAAAATTAGGATTGGAACGCGAGCAATGGACGACTCAGATCTCGAATTACGATACGTTATCGGAAGGATTCGACGCCATAAAGCGTATCCACACCATCTTGATCGATTTAAACCGCGATATGTGGCAATACATTTCTCTGGAATATTTTAAACAAAACATTAAACCGGGAGAAGTGGGCTCTTCGGCTATGCCACACAAGGTAAATCCGATCGATTTTGAAAATGCGGAAGGCAATCTGGGATTGGCAAATGCTGTGTTGGAACATTTATCGGCAAAATTACCGGTCTCGCGTTTGCAACGCGATTTGACCGACTCGACAGTCATTCGGAATATCGGCATCCCTTTGGCACATGGATTAATTGCCATAAAAAGTACAACAAAAGGACTGAATAAATTGTTATTGAATCAAGAAACGATTCGAAAAGATTTGGATAATAATTGGGCGGTTATTGCAGAGGGAATTCAAACAATATTGAGGCGGGAGGGATACCCTCATCCGTATGAAGCACTCAAAGCATTGACCCGCACCAATAAACATATAACTAAAGAGAGTATTGAAACATTTATCGATACGTTAAATGTGGAGGAACCTATAAAAGAAAAATTAAGGGCAATTACTCCGGAAAATTATATTGGAATTTAAACAGGCTTATTTATATATACTTTAAAGAGAAGATCAATTCTGATAACCCTATAAAAAGGGCTCTATCGTAATGTTTTAGGTTAAATATTCGATTAATAACAACCGTGAGGTTATAGTAGAAAATTAAAAAGAACGAAGGAAAATGGGAACAAACAACGAAGATTCGCGCGAAAAAAACATATACGGCAACGCGAACAATGAGAGACACTCTTCTTCTAACAGAAGTTATGGTAATGAAAGACGATTACCACAAGACAGTAATGATTATGCTGAAAGGCCGTCACAATCATCTTTCAGGGAATCACAAGACAACACAGAAAACGGAAGCGGTATGCATGCTCCCAGAAAACGCCGTCCGCGCGTTGGCGATCGCATTGCACAATCGGGCTCCGGACCATACGGAGGCGGTAAAAGACACGATGGTAAAGGGTACGATCCGCGTAACAAAAGCGGTATGGGTGGCAATAATCAAAAAAAGAAGAAAATCAAAAAGAAAAAGCCTTTCAAACAGGTTAAATATAAGGAGAATGCCGATCCGAACGCTCCGATCCGCTTAAATAAATATTTGGCGAATGCGGGAGTTTGCTCCCGTCGTGAAGCCGATGAATTTATCCAGGCGGGTGTGGTAAAAGTAAATGGAGAAGTGATTACCGAATTGGGTACTAAAATTACGCGTGCCGATGAGGTAATGTTCCATGATCAACCGATCAGATTGGAGAGTAAGGTATACGTCCTTTTAAACAAACCGAAAGGGTTCGTCACGACCACCGATGATCCGGAAAACCGGAAAACCGTAATGGAACTGGTTAAAAGCGCCTGCTCGGAACGGATTTATCCGGTAGGTAGACTCGACAGGGCGACCACCGGCGTATTGCTTCTTACCAACGACGGAGACCTGGCGTCGAAACTAACCCATCCGAAATACGAAAAACGTAAAATCTATCAGGTTTGGCTCGATAAACCGGTGGCAATGGAGCACATGCAAGCTATGGCCGACGGAATAGACCTGGAGGACGGGGAAATTCATGCCGATGCTATCAGTTATGTCAGTGAAGAAGATTTAGCTCAAGTCGGTGTAGAAATCCATTCGGGAAGAAACCGTGTAGTCCGTCGTATGTTCGAAAAACTGGGTTACCGCGTACTGAAACTGGACAGGGTTTATTTCGCCGGTTTAACCAAAAAAGGTCTCTCGCGCGGCAGATGGCGTTATCTGACCGAACAAGAAGTCAATATGCTTCGTATGGGGGCTTTCGATTAGAGATCGATGCAAGATTGAAAAAAGATTGATGAGGGAGATTGATTAAAGATTAGATGAAACAACGAAAACGGACAAAAATCGCTGATGCTTTATCACCGGAAAAAATAGGTGAAGAAATTAATATAAAAGGATGGGTGCGCACCCGTAGGGGAAATAAAAACGTAAGTTTCGTCGCAATAAACGACGGCTCTACTATCCACAACCTACAAGTAGTAATCGAGATGGAAAAATTCGGAGAAGATTTCCTCAAGCCCATTACTACCGGAGCGTCATTAAGTGTAAACGGAAAACTGGTCGCCTCGCAAGGAAAGGGACAAACCGTAGAGGTTCAGGCGGAAGAGATGGAAATTTACGGAACCGCCGATCCGGCAACTTACCCTTTGCAAAAGAAAGGGCACTCGCTGGAGTTTTTACGGGAAATTGCATATCTGCGCCCGCGGACAAATACGTTCGGAGCAATATTCAGGATGCGCCACCACATGTCGTTCGCCATCCATCAGTATTTCAACGACCGCGGATTTTATTATTTCCATACTCCTATCATCACCGGTTCGGATGCCGAGGGCGCCGGAGCAATGTTCGAAGTGACCTCCTTTAATTTGAACAATGTGCCTAAAACAGAGGATGGGAGCATCGATTACTCAAAAGATTTTTTCGGCCGGCAGACCAACCTCACCGTTTCCGGGCAGCTCGAGGGAGAATTGGGCGCCATGTCTCTCGGAGCGATTTATACGTTCGGACCGACGTTCCGAGCCGAAAATTCCAACACGCCCCGTCATTTGGCGGAATTCTGGATGATCGAACCGGAAGTGGCTTTTTATGATATCCACGACAATATGGATTTGGCGGAGGATTTCTTGAAATACCTCATCCGCTATGCGTTGGAACACTGTAAAGACGATATCGAATTCCTCGCAAAGATGTATGACGAAGGACTTCCCGACCGGTTAAAATTTGTGGTGGAGAATGATTTTGTACGCCTAAGCTATGGCGAGGGTGTCAAAATATTGGAAGAATCAGGACATACATTCGAATTCCCGGTACATTGGGGGACGGACTTACAGTCGGAACATGAACGTTATCTGGTGGAAAAGCATTTCAAGCGTCCGGTTATCCTGACCGATTATCCGAAGGAAATCAAGTCTTTCTATATGAAACAAAATGACGATGGAAAGACGGTCCGCGCCATGGACGTGCTCTTTCCGAAGATCGGAGAAATTATCGGAGGATCGGAACGCGAGGAAAATTACGACAAACTGATGCAACGGGTGAAGGAAACCGGCATGAATATCGACCCGATATGGTGGTATATCGAAACGCGTAAATTCGGTACCGCTCCACATGCAGGCTTCGGATTGGGATTTGAGCGCTTAATGCTTTTTGTGACGGGCATGACCAATATCCGTGACGTGATTCCTTTCCCCCGGACTCCTAATAACGCGGAGTTTTAAATAAATTACCAATACTAATTACAAATTACTAATTACTAATTACTAATTGTCAATTAGTAGATATTGATTGTTTTTGATTATATCATTCGCGAATGAAGAATATACGTAATTTCTGCATTATTGCTCATATCGATCACGGAAAAAGCACGCTGGCCGATAGATTGCTCGAGTTCACTCATACGCTTGACGGTAAAAAGCTCCAAAATCAATTGCTCGACGATATGGATTTGGAACGTGAACGGGGTATCACGATCAAAAGCCATGCCATCCAGATGATCTATGAGTATGAAGGAGAAAAATACACGTTGAATCTGATCGATACGCCGGGGCACGTAGATTTTTCGTATGAGGTTTCGCGTTCCATCGCCGCATGCGAAGGGGCCTTGTTGGTGGTGGATGCCGCTCAAGGCATTCAGGCGCAAACAATATCGAATCTCTACATGGCTATCGAACAAGATTTGGAAATCATTCCGGTATTGAACAAAGTCGATTTGGACAGCGCCATGCCCGATGAAGTGGAGGACCAGATTGTAGACCTCTTGGGAATTCCGCGGAAGGATATTATCCGTGCGAGCGGAAAAACCGGTATCGGCATCCCCGAAATACTCAAAGCGATTGTCGAAAGAGTCCCCGCACCGGGAGGAGATCCCGATGCACCTTTGCAAGCCCTGATATTCGACTCGGTATTCAATTCCTTTCGAGGAATCATCGCCTATTACAAAATTTTAAACGGCAGTATCGCTAAAGGCGAACAAGTAAAATTCGTCGCTACCGAAAAAGAATACGAAGCCGATGAAGTAGGGATCCTGCGCTTGGATATGATCCCCAAAGAGCGCGTGGAATGCGGCGATGTAGGATATATCATTTCAGGCATCAAGACGGCTACAGAAGTCAAAGTAGGCGATACGATCACGCATGTGAAGCGTCCATGCGACAAAGCTATCGATGGATTCGAAGAAGTGAAACCGATGGTCTTCGCCGGCGTATATCCTATTGAAAGCGAGGACTTCGAGAACTTGCGCTCGTCCCTTGAGAAGTTGCAACTGAACGATGCGTCGCTCACCTTCCAGCCCGAATCGTCGGTTGCGCTGGGTTTTGGATTCCGTTGCGGATTCTTGGGCTTGCTTCACATGGAAATCGTCCAGGAACGCTTGGAGCGTGAATTCAATATGGATGTCATCACCACCGTCCCCAACGTATCTTACCGGGTGTATGACAAAAAAGGGAGCATGAAAGAAGTGCATAATCCGGCAGGATTGCCCGACGCCACGCTTATCGAGCGGATCGAGGAGCCCTTTATACGCGCGTCGGTCATCACAAGCACGACATATTTGGGGCCCATTATGACACTTTGCCTCGGGAAACGCGGCGTACTGGTAACGCAAAACTATATATCGGGCGATCGAGTGGAGATTATTTTCGACCTTCCTTTGGGCGAGATTGTCATCGACTTTTACGACAAACTGAAAAGCGTTTCGAAAGGATATGCTTCGTTTGACTATCATTTGCATGATTTCAGGCCTTCAAAACTGGTAAAGCTCGATATACTACTCAACGCCGAACCGGTAGACGCGCTTTCCACCTTGACGCATTTCGACAACGCTCAATCTTTCGGACGCCGGATGTGCGAAAAACTAAAAGAATTGATTCCGCGCCAACAATTCGATATCGCCATACAGGCAGCTATCGGAGCCAAAATTATTGCGCGCGAAACCATCAAAGCCGTCCGGAAAGATGTGACGGCGAAGTGTTATGGGGGCGATATTTCACGTAAACGAAAATTGCTCGAAAAACAAAAGGAAGGGAAAAAGCGCATGAAGCAGATCGGAAACGTAGAAATCCCTCAAAAAGCTTTCCTTGCCGTACTCAAACTGGATTGAGAGAATACGATACTCCCTACCCCCGTCTAATGGATTCAGACCCTTCGACAAAACCATTGCCAAACCCATATCTTTAGGGACTATTGCGAAGATTGACAGCGGCTTTCCGTGATTTTGCGGCAACCCGTCGTACAAGTACGACGCCATGCCCGGGTTTGTGGGAACCCGTCGTACTAATACGACAGCATCCCCGGGTTTGTGGCAACCCGTCGTACTAATACGACGCCATCCCCGGGTTTGCGGCAACCCGTCGTACCAATACGACGACGTCCCCGGGTTTGTGGCAACCCGTCGTACTAATACGACGCCATCCCCGGGTTTGTGGCAGCCCGTCGTACCAATACGACGGCGTCCCCGGGTTTGTGGCAACCTTTCGTACTAATACGATGACGTCCCCGGGTTTGTGGCAACCCATCGTACCAATACGACGACATGCAGGGGTTTCAGGCACACTTTCGGAGAAGTACAAGGATATTTTTCGTAGCTTTCGGTGGAATCCGTTACTATTTTGATTATCTTTACACTTCCATCCACAGAAAAAAATTTATATATGATCAATAAACCGCGGCAGAATAACCTCTCGATCAGCAAAGAAGTCACTATTTCCCGGGCGGAAGAAATGGAGTTGCAGATCAAAAAGAACAAAATTGTAAGAGCTTTGTATTCCATAGGAGGTACGGTGGCGCTCATCTTAGCGATTTTGGGTATTTTTGTACCCGGGCTGCCGGTAACACCCTTTGCCCTTTTATCGGCCGCATTGTATGCCCGGAGTTCTGAAAAGCTCTACAGATGGCTGCTAAATAATAAAATATTGGGCCCGCGCATAAAAAATTATCAACGCCGCAAAGGCATTACACGAAAAGGAAAAATGGGGGTGATCGCTTTTATGACGGCTATGGTACTGTTCTCTTCCTTCGTGGTCATTCAAATTATTTCTATTCGCGTTGCCATCCTTTCACTCGGCCTAATCGGCTCGCTGGTCGTATGGTTTATCGTTCCGACGGCCATCGATGACCATCCGGAAAAATCATAAATCCGTATCCTCTTTTGTCAATCCCTCAAATAGGCAAAATAGTACTTTTCGATTTTCTTCGAAAGCAGTTCAATATTAAACATATCCGAAGCGACGGCAATATCCTTCACCGATCCGTCTTTATACAGGATATCGATACTGTCGTCATTTTCATTATACATATCGGTAACCAGCATCTCCGAAGCGATAAAGTACGACGCCTCATGGGCCGAAATACCATATTTGCGGCAATATTCCTCTAATAACAATTCTTTTTTGGCCTCATCCGGTGGTTCGGGGCTAATTTCAATCTTAAACAAATTCCGGTCGACCAATCCCCTGCTCAAAGCCGATAAGACCACATCCGGATAGGTACACCAAGCTTTTAACGATACCCATATATCATTATCATCAAGAGAAATAAAAGAATCAAACGCTTCGTTACTCTCTTCAAAGTTATCTATCGAAATATCATTGCGCAAAAAATATTCCAGAGCTGGAGAAGCAAACAAACGATGCCCATCGTGCGATAATTCTTTCGCTCTCTTCAGCGTATTGATGAGCATTTTTTCCGCTCCCACCGCGGTTTTATGCAGATAAACCTGCCAATACATCAAACGGCGCGCCAACAAAAAATTCTCCAGAGAGTAAATGCCCTTCGACTCGACCACCAACTTATCATTCTTCACATCGAGCATCTTAATAATGCGCGCCGACCCGATATTCCCTTCTACGACACCCGTAAAAAAACTGTCGCGCCGCAAGTAATCCAGTCTGTCCACATCCAACTGTCCGCTCACCAACTGGTGAAGAAAGCGTTTGGGATACGTATCTTTAAATATTTCGATGGCGGTAGTCAATTTCCCGTTCCATAACGCATTCAATTTCTGCATCATCAAAAGAGAGATCTTTTCATGCCGTACATCTTGCACCAAGGTTTGTTCCAACACATGCGAGAAAGGGCCATGACCGACATCATGCAACAAAATAGCCGCTAAAGCGCCGTCGGATTCCTCTTCCGATATGTGAAGCCCCTTCATTTTCAAATTCGATAGCGCTTCATTCATCAAATACATCGCGCCGATAGAGTGATGGAAACGCGTATGTTGCGCCCCGGGATATACGAAAGCCGCTACTCCCAATTGACGGATGCGGTTTAACCGTTGCAGGTAAGGATGCTGAATAATTGCATAGATAAAATCGTTCGGGATGTTGATAAACCCGAATACGGGATCGTTAATAATCTTGCGCTTTTGCAACATATATACAGGTAGATAATAAGAATGAATGTTGAAAACGATGTAAAGATAAAGAAAATAATGATTGTATAAATGCGTTTTCAAAAGTATTTATAGGAAACGGCTCGCGCTAAAATAAAGAAAAACAACCGGACTTATAAAAAGCCGGTTGTTTTCATTTTATCAACTAAAAAACGATAACTTTATGGTTTAAAGTCTATTTTAACCGTTTTAATACAACATTCAGGCCTGTGCTTCCGAGCTGGGAAACACCGATACAAACGAACGGTTATTTCTTCTTTTGCGGAAAACGACCACACCGTCAATTAAAGCGAACAATGTGTGATCTTTACCGATACCTACATTTTCACCGGGATGATGAACCGTGCCACGCTGTCTTACCAAAATATTGCCGGCTTTTGCCGCTTCACCTCCGAATACTTTTACGCCTAATCGCTTACTTTCCGATTCGCGACCGTTCTTTGAACTACCTACACCTTTTTTATGTGCCATTTCTTTTTCTCCTTCACTGATTAAGCAATAATTTCTTTTACCTTTACTTCCGAGAATTGTTGACGGTGACCGTTCAACTTCTGATATCCTTTTCTTCTTTTCTTTTTGAAAACAAGAACTTTGTCTCCTTTTACATGAGACAATACTTCGACGACCACCTTGGCTCCTTCAATCGAAGGCGTACCCACTTTCACATCGCCGTCGTTATCAACGAGCAATACGTTTTCAAACTCTACATCGGCACCACGATCTGCATTCAAGCGGTGTACGAATAATTTTTGGTCTTGCGTTACTTTAAACTGCTGACCTTGAATGTCTACTATGACGTACATATAAAAATAACTTTTACGTTACATGCCTGAGGCGAACCGTTTTCACGGCTTCTTATCGGGCCTATTGGCAAAATGAGGTGCAAAAATACCAATCTTTTCGGTAAACACCAAATATTCTTTTGTTTTTTATCTTCAAATACAAAAACATTTCCTTTTTTGTTCTGTTATATTATATAGTTTTTACCTATAAGTAATATAAAGACTATATAAACAAACATTTAACATTTAGTAAAACAATGAAAAAAGATTTTTTTTATTATTACATTTATCTTTAGTTTTAGGGGTATTCATTTTCAACTCTTGTGAAAGTGAAAATAATATAGAAACCTCTTACAATGATGATGAGAGCGAAGCATTTACCGCAACCCAAAATCCAAACAGGATTTCTCCAGATGAAGCTGTTAATACATTAAACTACTTTATAGGATTAAATGAAGAAAACAGTACTAGGTCAATAGGGTCACCAGTTAGTGTGAAGAATATTGAGGCTATAACAAAAAATCAAAGTCAACTAAGAAGTTCAAGTTATGATTTGTCACAAGTGCCTGACACGATGATGTACATAATTAATTTGAATAATGAAGGCGGCTTTGCTCTAATGTCCGCGGACAAACGTACCGAACCTATTTTTGCATTGGTTGACAATGGGAATTACAGCAAAGAAGATGATGAATTAATTCATAATGAAAGCTTTAAAATGTTTATCAAATATTCCGAAGAATATTTCATCCATACAATAAATACCCCACAAACAAGAATTGGTAGCGAAACCGAACTTGGACAGGACGACCCGACCGGTCAATGGTATTTGAATAGAAAAACGGCCCCTAAGCTAATATGGTCATGGAATCAAGATGCACCTTTTAATGATTACTGTCCATCATTACCAAGTGGTGGCAACAGTGTCGTTGGATGTGTTGCTGTTGCTTTAGGATATGCGACCGCTCATTTTTCAGCTATTGAATCTATTAATGGCTATCCGATTGATTGGGATGTTATACAGCAAATGAAAACAAAAGATGACTTATTAGCAAATGCAGTAGGTCGCAACCAAGTAGATAGATTATTAAGAGAAATAGGAAGAAACGTCAATATGAATTATGGCAAAACTAGCTATGCTACTGATGCCAAAGCTTGGGAATATCTTCAAACATTAGATATTAAATTTAAAACAGGTTTTAGGCAATATAGGACTGATTTGTCTGTTACTAATTTCTATAATTGTCTTAGAAGCACGAGAGGTATTATTGTTATGGGAGGAAGAAACATAAATGGAGCAGGTCATTTTTGGGTAGTGGATGGTATAAAATGTTATAAAAGCAATTCTACTACTGAAAAAAATTTAGATTTATACCATTGTAATTGGGGATATGGCGGTACCTATGATGGTTATTATTTAGAACAAGTTTATAATTTTATAAATACTTTTTCATATCTAAGCGGCGGTATATCGTCCGAAGCACCATCTAACGTAAACTATAATTATGGAATAATATACTGTGCTTTATCGAGTAAAGATCCAGATTAAATAATTAAAAGAGCGAAAAAATGAAAAAAATACTATTATTGTTTATTTCAGTTATGTTTTGTATATCGTGTTCCAATTCTGAAAATACGGAGGACATAGGCCTTTCTGCACAAGTTGTAGAATTTACTTATGAAGGTGGAAATAGAAGTTTATCCACAAAGGTTGATACATGGTGGATATCTAATCTTCGTGTGAATGGAGTTGATATCCCATCAAATGATAAAAACTATGCATTTATTAAGGGTGAATACGAAACAGTTGTCGGAATAAAAGCCTCATGGGTTACTATTGAAAAGAATGGTAAAAAACTTAATATTAATGTTTCGGACAATACGAACTCCGAGTCGCGAGAAATAATAGTGACTCTACAAAATTCTAATTTTTTTGATACTGTAACTATCATTCAAAAACCAAAAAAGTAAATTATTTTTTCGGTGTATAATGAAAATTGACTATTCCTAAATAAGCGTTACAGTTTATTGGACAAAATTAAATGATTTATCAGAGAGAAACAAGGTTAACCTTGTTTCTCTCTGATTTTTTATACGTTCTAATTTTTACACTTTTTTGTTTATGCATCTGTTCAGGGGTTTTCATATGACAAGACCAATGAGGTCTTTTTGTATTGTAAGAAACTTTTTTGGCTCACTGCAAATGCTATTTCCCCCTCTTTTTATTCGTTAATCGGCCAGGAGCTTCAATCAATGGATAGACAATTCGTTATCCAACTCAAAATACACATTCCCGATTTGGTCAATAATATCCGAAGCCACAAAACTCCTCGGATGTATAACCGACTGCGTTCTGTCTGCCGTTCGTCCATGCATATATACCGCCATGCGCGCGGCATCGATAGCCGGATACCCTTGGGCAAGCAACCCCGCGATCATCCCTGTCAACACATCCCCGCTTCCGGCGGTCGCCAACGCGGGTGTTCCCGAACTGTTTATATAAACGGTTTCATTATTGACAATCATCGAATAAGCGCCTTTCAAAATAAGAATAACCGGATATTTTTTGACAAAAACATGGATTTTATCCATTTTATCATAATCGTTTTCCCAGGAACCGATTAAGCGTGAGAGCTCTTTGGGATGCGGAGTCAATATCGTTCCAACAGGAAGCAAGCTGAGCCATTCTTTATGTTGCGACAAGATGTTCAATCCGTCCGCATCAACGACCAACGACTGTTTATTTCCTGACAAGAACCGATAGAAAGCCTTTTGTGTAGCGGGCTCCGTCCCCAATCCGATCCCGACGCCTATGGCATCGGGACGGATATCGAAGGCAATATCCGAAAGATAGTCCGAATCAGCATCTTCTATCACCATTGCTTCCGGAAACCAACTGCCCAATACCGCCGAAAGGCCTTTCGGGCCATACGCCGTCACCAATCCGCAACCGGTTTTCAAGGCCGCTTTAGCCGCTAAACAGACCGAACCGGTCTTCCCCCCGCTTCCGCCAATTATCAACGCATGCCCCTGCGTGCCTTTATGGGCGAATCGCGATAACGGCTTCAACAATGCAGCAATATCCTCTTTTACCTGGAAAAACCAATTCGTTTCCGCTTCGCATATCGCTTTCCGGCTTAACCCGATATCCACGAGCGTCACTTCGCCCGTAAACGGGGCGTTATCCGGCAAAAACAAGGCCGCTTTCGGAATCTGAAAAGTCACCGTGTGTGCGGCCTGTACGGCAAAATCCGTATGCTTATCCATAAACAAACCGCTCGGCACATCGATACTGATAATGGTTTTTCCACTCTCATTCATGCGGAGGATCACATCGTGGGCAATACCGGACACGTCACGGTTCAATCCCGTACCGAAGAGCGCATCGATTAAAATAGCGTAATCGGAAAAATCGGGAATTTCTTCCGCTTTCGAGACAAACAGCAAAGGAACATTTTCCGCTTTTGCCCGCCGGATATTATGAGCGCAATCTTCCGACCGCCTCTTGCTATATTCCACGTTACACACTTTCACCGAATACCCCGACGACGACAACAAACGGGCGACGACAATCCCATCCCCCCCGTTATTCCCCGTTCCGGATAGAATCAATATCGAGGCCTGCTTGTCTTGATATTTTTCAATAAACCAATAGTAAAAAGCCTTTGCGGCTCTTTTCATGAGTTCGAGCGAAGAAACCGCGTCGTAAGTAACGGTTTTTGCATCGATCTCGCGTATTTGTTCTGCCGATAATATCTTCATCGCAGCATTCTCCTCAGTTTACAGTCTTCAGCCCCTTGACTTCATTTGTCATTAGTAATTAGTAATTAGTAATTTGTAATTAGTAATTTGTAATTAGTAATTTGTAATTAGTAATTTGTAATTTGTAATTAGTAATTAGTAATTAGTAATTAGTAATTTGTAATTTGTAATTTGTAATTTGTAATTTGTAATCTCTGCTGTTGCGTTAATATATAAATTTTGTTTATAAAATATTGATATATAAATATATATAATTGATCTTTGATTTTTTGATTTGAATTGAGGTAGTTTTGCAGTAAAAAGCAAAATTATGAACTCGGGCAAGTATGTATTCTCCCAGATTCTGGAGTTTATCAACCGTTACGAATTCGACAAGTGCGTGGAACGTTATTCCGGTAACTATCGGGTCCGTAATTTGAATTGTTGGAATCAATTTGTACAACTGTTTTTCGGCCAGCTGACATCCCTGAATTCACTGCAAAACATATGTCTGTGTCTGAAGGCTCATGAAAGGAAGCTTTATCACTTGGGTATCAAGCAACATGTTGCAGTTTCCACTTTGTCGCGGGCCAACGAAAACCGGGACTGGAAGATTTTTGCGGAATTCGGCAATTATCTCATCGATCTTGTCCGTCCGCTCTATTCTTCCTGCAAGATTCCGGAAGTTGATCTCGACAATGAAGTCTTTGCATTGGATTCAACAAGCATCTCGGTCAGTATCAACCTGTGTACCTGGGCACGGGGGAAATACACCCGAGGAGCGGTAAAGGTGCATACCCTGTTGAACTTACGGGGCGCAATCCCCGAATTCATATTGGTTACCGATGGAAAGTATCATGACAGTAATGTCCTTGATATGATTCAACCGAACCCCGGAGCCATTTATCTGATGGATATGGCCTATATTGATTTTGAAGCCTTATACCGCATGAATCAGAGGGATGCTTTCTTTGTGACAAGGGCAATATCGTCGCAGAAGTACCAAGTTGTCGAGCAGAATCCCGATATTGACCCTACAGCCGGGCTACGAACGGACAGGACTATTGTACTGACCGTACCAAAATCCCGAAAATTGTATCCGGATAAATTGCGCCTGGTAGAATTTTACGACAAACAGAATGATGAACTCCTGGTCTTTTTGACCAACAACTTTGAAGTTCCGGCCCTTGAAGTAGTTAATTTATACAGGAATCGCTGGCAGATCGAAGTCTTTTTTAAATGGATCAAGCAGAATCTTGTAATAAAAAAACTATGGGGATATTCACCCAATGCAGTAAAAATACATATCTGGATTGCCGTATGCACTTATCTGATTATCGCCTATGTGAAGGTTTCACTTAAAAGTAACTTTTCCATTTACGAAATAATGCAGATATTAGGCATCTCCGTTTTCGACAAGACGCCGATTCTTGAATTACTCACACAAAAACGTCAATTCAATCAAAATGTCAAAGAACAACTAAATTTATTTGAATAAAAATTTATCTCAATTTTAAACGCAACAGTACAAATTTGTAATTTGTAATTTGTAATTTGTAATTCGTAATTATTAATTATTCGTTATTCTCGTTAATAGCGCTGTATAGTTCCGATTGAATGCGTTCGCGTATTTTTAGCGACGAAAGGCGGTCGGGAGAACGCGAAGGATTGACCCGGTTGGAAAGGAAAATGTAAATCATATTGTTTGCCGGGTCTATCCAGAAGCAAGTCCCCGTATAACCGGTGTGTCCGTAAACCGCGATGGGTACCTGCGGACTGGTGGGGCTGGCGTTGTTGTTGCGTGGATCGGGTTTGTCGAAGCCCAATCCCCGGCGGCTGATACTGCTTTTGGTCGTCGTAAACAGTTTAACGGTTTCCGGGCTAAGATATCGTTCACCCCCGTATTCGCCGCCGTTGAGCCACATCTGGTAGAGTTTCGCCAAATCGTTTGCGTTCGAGAAAAGACCCGCATTGCCCGATATGCCGCCGAAGAGCGCCGCGCCTTCGTCGTGTACATACCCCTGTAAATGCTGTTTGCGGAAGAACGGATCGTTTTCGGTAGGCGGAATGATGTCCACGGGCATGTACATCAGCGGTTGAAAAGTCGTAGAGGCTGCGCCGAGTTTGTCGAAGTAATTGCTCCGGACATACGTATTGAGGTCGGTGCGGGTTAGATGTTCCACGGCCTCTTTCAGCAGCATGAAGTTGAGGCAACTATACGCATAGCCGCGCCGGTTGCGTAACGGCGAGTCGATGATATCTTTCAGCAACGCATCATGCATCGCCTTGCCCGCATAGAGGTTTTCGGCTACCGGCATCGGAAAACCCTCCGAGGGGCGGGTCGCGATAAGCGACGGCAAGAAGCGGTAGTCTGTCCGGCCCCACGCTCCCGCATAACGGACATGATATACGGCCGATCTTCTTCCGAATAACTCACCCGCATAACTGTTTTTATCAATGGCCGATACGTAGTAAGGAATGAACGGCTTGATACCCGATTCGTGAAAAAGCAACGACCGGAGGGTGATGCCCGCTTTATTGCTTCCCCGGGTTTCGGGTACGAACTTGCTAATAGGGTCTTGCAGGCGTATTTTCTTCTCATCATAGAGTTTCATGATGGCCGGGAGGGTGGCGGAGGCTTTGGTGACCGAGGCCAGGTCGTACACGGTTTCTTCGGTTACTTCGGCGCTTTTGCCGTAATCGAAGTTCCCGAAAGCCCGGTCGTAAATAACCACGCCGTCTTTCGCCACCAATAGTTGGCATCCCGGATAGGCTCTTTGCCGGATTCCTTCCAACGCGATGGATTCAATCTGCCCAAGGCGTTCGGAAGAGATGCCCACTTCTTCGGGCAGGGAATACGCCAAACGCGTTTTGCGGGTGTCCATGCCGCTGTTTACCGCAAAATCACCCGCCGATACGGGGAGTTTGCCGCTTAGCGCGATACCTCCGAAGAGGGCTTGGGCGGCGCTCATCTGGGCGAAATCCGTTTGGTCGTATGCCATCAATACCGCGCCGGCATGGGCGGCCGATGCCGAAAAGGCTTCTAACCGATACGGAGAGGTGAAGAATACGATAATAGAATTCTTGTTTTTACTGATCTGTTGTTGCAGGGCAGAAGCATCGGCCTCTTTGCTGTTGTGTATCGAATAAATGACGAGGTCGAAATCGTTGAGGGCCGCGGTCGGAACGCCGGCAGCCGACGGCGCTTGAAAGAGGGTGACGGGGGCATATTTCTTCAACTGTTTCTGAAAGGCGTTCGAAGCCGGTGCGCCGATAGCGACCGAGGCGATCTTCTTCTTGTCCAGCTCTTTCAGGGGAGTCAGTCCGGCGTCGTTTTTGAGCAGCGTCATCGCGCCGTCGTAAATCTTGCGTTGCACCCATTCGGCCCGGGGCGAGTGGATGCGCCGTGCGAGCGTTTGCGTTTCAATCGGTTTGAACGATTGCACCTGTAAGATATATTTATAGGAAAGGATTTTTTTGACTTTCTCTTCAAGAAGCGTTTCCGGAATAGTCCCTTTACCGATTGCTTTCTTAACCGATTCGAACTCCCGCTCCTGATGAACCACCCCGAGAATAATATCATTCCCCGCCAGCAAGGCCTTTACACTCATGTCGGCTTGGTTCGAAACGCCCTTCATGGCCATGGCGTCGGTAAACGTAAGGCCGTCGAAGCCCATTCCGCCGTGCAGCAGATCGACGCCGATGACGGGCGATAACGTGGCCGGCAGCCCTTTTGTTCCGAGGGCCGGCACATTCAAGTGGCCGATCATCATGCCCGAAAGTCCTGCTTGGATATATTCTCGGAAAGGCAACAGTTCCACTTTTTCCAACCGGTCGGCAGAGTGGCTGATGGTCGGAAGCGTTTTATGCGAATCATCCGATGTGTCGCCGTGCCCCGGAAAATGTTTCGCTACGGCCATCACGCCCCCTTCTTCCAATCCTTTTGCATAAGCGATGCCCAACTTGGCCACGGTTGCGGGGTCTTCGCCGAAGGAACGCGTACCGATGACCGGGTTGCGCGGATTGCTATGCACGTCGATGGAGGGCGCGAAATTGATGTGTATACCCATTTCCCTGCATTGGCGCGCAACTTCCTGTCCGTATAGCCGGAGAATGTTTTCGTCCCGGATGGCGCCGATAAGTTGATTGCGGGGGAATTTCGGGGCGTCGCTCAGGCGCATCGATAGTCCCCATTCGCCGTCGAGAGCGATGAGCAGGGGAGTCTTGGAAATCGATTGGGCGTAGTTGGTTATCTCGGCTTGCGATGCCATGGAGCCCTTGGAGAAGAGCAAGCCGCCTACTTTTTGATTGTTGATATAACCTGCCATACGGCTTTTATAGGTCGTATTGGGTTCGACGATGGGCATAAACAGTTGGCCTATTTTTTCGTCGAGGCTCATGCTGTTGTATACCGAGTCGACCCATTGATGGAGCTCTTTTTTATCTGTCTGTCGATAAAGGGTGGGTTCTACCTGCGCCGATGTGATACCGGCGGAAATAATCGATAAAAATAAAAAGAGGATGTTATATCGTTGCATTTATTGTCATTAATTAGCAAATTAGCAAATTAGCGAATTAGCAAATTATTTAATCTTCCTGTCTTTAACAAAGGATACGTCGATGCGGCCGACGTATACCCCCCGTCCATTGGTTTGATGGATCATGACGTCTTTCCCGTCGAGATTCTTCCGGATATCCGGTTGCGCCATATAGGTATGGCTGTGGCCGCCGATGATCAGGTCGATGTTCCGGGAAGCTTCGGCCAACTTTATATCATCGAGATATCCCAAATGAGAGAGACATATCACCATATCGCATTTATCCTGTTTACGGAGTTTTTCGGCTATCCGGTTGGCGGTTTCTATCGCCGGGCGATATTTCATGCCCTGATAGTTTTCGGCGGAAACAAGTCCTTCGGGCTGTACGTCGATGCCGATAACGCCAATCTTGACACCCGCTTTTTTGAGGATGATAAACGGTTTTACCAGATCCTGCAACGGGGTGCCGCTGAAATCGTAATTGCTGCTGACGATCGGAAAACGAGCTTGGCGGGCAACCTGTTCCAATACTACCAGTCCGTAATCGAACTCATGATTGCCGATGGTGGCGGCATCATAGCCGAGCAGGTTCATGGCTTTTACTTCCGCCTCGCCCTTGAACATGTTGAAATAAGGAGTCCCTTGCAGAAAATCGCCGGCGTCGAGGAGCAGCACGTCTTTGTTTTCGTTGCGTATTTGTTGCATATACGATGCGCGGCGTACCGCCCCGCCTTTTCCTGGAGCGGTTTTATCGGTTCCGGGGAGGGGTTCCATACGGCTGTGCGTATCGTTTGTATGAAGAATGACAATCTGTTTCTGTCCGAAAGCAACGGATGCACAGAGTAAGAATACGATAAAAAAGAAGGATCTATATCGGGTTGACATAATGTATATTTATTTTAAGGGATAAGCGTGATGCGTCCGTCGAGCCGGGAGGAAATGCTTTCGCCGCGCCGGGTTTTTTCTTTTACGAAATCGATCATGATATCCCGCAGCGTAATGCCGCTATTCGTTTTTTTCTTCGCGTCGCGAAAAGCGTCCATATGGTCATTGCCTTCCGCCAGGTAATCGAGCGTTACGATAGAATACAGGCGGTTGTCGTCGATAGGCTTTCCGTCTATCAGGACGCTTTTGACTTTTCGATTCTGAATGACCAGCTTCACATTCGACGAAATGCCTGCCCCGCCGATGTGCGCGTATGCGTCGAACATCTTTTTCAGGTCAGTCCCTTTCAAGTCCAGGTAGGTGATCGTATTATCGAAAGAATAAATCTCATACAAATTACCTATCGTGACGGGCCCCTTAGGCATGGTGGCCCGGTGTCCGTGTACATTCATGACCGCCACATCGGCGCCGTCCGGCAAGTGCTCATCGGCATACGCTTTCATCACGTCCGAGGTGAGGTTGGTGAGAAGACTTTCCGGCCTGCCGTAATCCATCAGTTGCTCCGATGTGCCGATAACTTCGTTCATTTCTTTGTCGAGGCGTACTTTATACGATTGCACCAGCGATTGCATCTGCGTGTGGGGGGTAGCATCGAACGAGTCGTTCATCTCCACGATGCTTCCTTTCATCTCGGCAATCCGGTAGGCAGGTTTGCAGGAGAACAGGCACAAGGCTGTAAGAACGAGATAAATACTTTTGAATTTCATTACAAAATAGGTGAGAATAAATTTATAAACCGTTTGAAATCTTTTTAGCGTAGCCAAAAATACACTTTTTTCGTTTTTTATGTGCCGAAAAAACGAAAAATAAATATAAAAATCTGTTCCGCATGGTAAATTAAAGATTTATTCCTACCTTTGTCCCCGCTTTGCGTAATCTCTGCCGAAAAAGAACCGGTTACATTACGTTCAGATAGGGTTAATTATTAACATAAAGCTTTATAATAAGATGGATTTGATTAAAATAGCGGAAGAATCCTTTGCTCCGGCAAAGAAAGAGTTCCCGAAGTTTAAGAGCGGCGATACCATTACCGTTGCTTATCGTATTGTGGAAGGTAGCAAAGAACGTATCCAGCAATATCGTGGGGTAGTCATCAAGATTGTCGGTCATGGCGATGGCAAGCGTTTTACCGTCAGGAAAATGTCCGATAATATCGGTGTGGAACGTATCTTCCCGATGAACTCTCCTTTCATTGATAGTATCACGCTGAACAGCGAAGGAAAGGTTCGCAGGGCGAAGTTGTATTATCTTCGTGCATTACGCGGAAAAGCAGCCCGCATCAAGAAGAAAGTATATTAAGCGAATGGGGCGAAGCCCCGTCATTCCGCGCTTGACACGGAATATTCCGCGAAAACTTATAAGAGAACGCTCCGTATTTCGGGGCGTTTTTTGTATTTTTGCGCATTAGGATCTGTTTCTTACATTCACACAACGATGCTTTTCAAAACACAAGGTATTGTCTTAGGCACCTCGAAGTATAGCGATACGTATTCCATTTCGCAGGTATTTACCCGCGACTTCGGGCGCGTGAGTTACCTGGTGCCCAAGAGAGGCCGGAAGTCCAAAATAAAAGCATCCCTTTTTTATCCCCTCAGCATGTTGGATATGCAGGTGGAGCATGTCCCTTTGCGCGATATACAACGACTAAAGGAAGTGGAATGCCGGCTTCCGGTATATGAGGGCGATACCGATATGACGAAGTGGTCGATTTCGTTTTTCCTGTCGGAGTTTTTGTCGCGTGTATTACGGGAAACCGGTCGGGACGAATGGCTTTTTACGTATCTCGAAAATTCGGTCGAAACGTTGCATGCCGCTAGCCATGGGGTGGCTAATTTCCATTTGGCTTTTCTTTTCGGCCTTTCGCGCTGCATGGGGATTTATCCCAATATGGACACGTACCGGACGGGCGCTTACTTCGACCTGTTGAATGGCGAGTTCGTGCAAAAGCAACCGTTACATCCTCATTATCTTTCCAAGTCATTGAGCGCCGACCTTACGCTCATTCGCCGGATAAATTACGCCAACATGCATTTGTTCCGTCTCTCTAAAAACGACCGGAATACCATTATCGATTATTTACTGGCTTATTATCGATTACACCTTTATGATTTTCCCCCGTTGAAATCGTTGGAGGTGCTCAGGGAGATGTTTTAAGATTCAAGATTCATTCTGGAAACGCTTGAAAAACAACTACCCTTCCTTGTGTGTCTATGGAGAAAACGGTTCCGGTTGAGGCATTAAGCGTTCCTTGCCACCAGTTGGTGAGTACGCGGTTTTCAACAGGATATAGCAGTCCGCTGAATGTGAGCGGAAGCGGATCGAAGGAAAAGATCGATACGGTTTGGCCGGGAAAACTGCTGAATTCGGTATACGTATCGATGGGCGTAAAGGTGCCGTAGTCCGTAATCATTTTCACGTTTGCCGTAGCCCTGTAATCTAGCAATAACGAGATATTTCCCAGCGTATGATCTTCCCGTTTACCGGTTGCGGCGACAATGATTAAGTCGGTTTTTCCTCGTGCCACGCAGAAGCGCACCGCTTTCGAAAGGTCGTTAGTTTCCTGTTCGCTTTCCCTGAAAAGGATATCCGCAAAACGGTTTTTATTTTCAGGCGATATGGAGTCACAATCCCCTACAATCGCATCGGGGCGCCCCCCGCGACGGATAAAATCGTCTGCCGCTCCGTCGCAACACACAATAAACTCCGCCCGCTCGATATGGGCGAGCGGAATAGCATGACGGGGATAACTCCCGTTGGCGATAATAACCGCAGTCATCCGTAATTAATCATTTGTAATTCGTCATTCGTCATTTGTCATTTGTCATTTGTAATTCGTAATTTGTCATTTATCATCGACCGATGGGTCATAATCCTTTAATCTTTTAAGTAGTATTCGATAGTGCTCACCACCCGTACATTCTTAATATGGGGCGTGTTGGCGTCGCGATCGGAAATAGAGAACTGCCCCTGATTGGCGCTTTTTATCTTCCCGAGTTTGCTGTTGGAATCCTCCGCAAATTTAACGGCGGCTTCGCGTGCGTTTTTAGTTGCCTCTTCGATCATTTGCGGTTTGATGTCGTTGAGCTGGGTAAATGAATACTGCACCTGGTATTGATAATCGCCGCCTGCCACGGCGATGCCTTGCTTCAGCAACTCACCTTGTTCTCCGATTAGTTTCCGAACCTGATCGACATTGTCGGAACTGACCGTGATGACCGAGGTAATATTGTAACGGTAAGGCGACTGGTTATTGCCGTATCGTTCGGCCTCCATATCCACGATTTGCGGAGCGGAGATGCTTATTTCCTCTTCTTTGATACCGTTAGCGATTAAAAAAGACTTGACGGTTTGGTTCTTGGTGCTTAAATTGTTGTAAAGCACGCCCAAGTCGTTGCCTACTTCTTTATATGCCAACGGCCAGATTACTTTATCGGCCGGAATTTCCCTTTCGGCCAATCCCTTTACATTCACTACCCGATCGCGTTGGGAAAATAGTTTAATCCCACTTTTGATGCTTGCGCCTAAAAGAAATAATCCAAAGGCGATAATAACGGCTTCGATAATTCTATTTTTCATTAGATCAATGTTTTTATTTGTTCTTAAAATACATCTGATGTTTGTTATTCTTGCAAATGTAAAACAAATAAGGCAATAAAGAGTTTTTTAAGACCGATTTATTCTTCTATCAGCCTTGCCGCTTTCCTGTTAAAGCATCCTGCGAATAGAAGTGCGAGATTGTTTACGGAAGGGAATGCTATTGATGGCATCGATTATGGTTCAATAAAAATAATGCCTGTCGATAAACAAATAGGAGAATATAAATGTTACTTTACTAATAGATAATTGATTTTAAAACTTCAATAAATAATGACAATAATCCAAGTGTAAATATGGCGGAATCAAAAAGAACAAATCTCTCAAAAGAAAAGTTGCTGCACATGCATAGACTTATGCTCGATATACGCAACTTCGATAATAAAGTCAATCAGATGGTGAAAAAGGGAAAGGTTCCCGGGATGACTCACTTTTCGGTGGGCGAAGAAGCAGCGAGCGTAGGGGCTATCGCCGCTATCCGTGAAGGAGACCTTATCACATCCAACCATCGCGGGCACGGGCAAACCATTGCCATGGAAATCGACCTGAATGAAATGATGGCCGAAATCATGGGTAAAGCCACCGGTACCTGTAAGGGCAAAGGCGGATCGATGCATATCGCCGACCTGGCCAAGGGAAACCTCGGTGCGAACGGTATTGTTGGCGGCGGTATGGGGATGGCTGTCGGAGCCGCTCTGACGCAGAAGATGAAGAAAACCGACAACATTGTCGTTTGTTTCTTCGGCGACGGAGCCTGTAATGAAGGTACTTTCCACGAAACGCTGAATATGGCGTCGGTGTGGAAACTGCCCGTTATTTTTTATACCATCAACAATCTGTATGGTATCAGTACACCCATAAAGAGTGTGATCAACATCGATTACAACTATCAACGGGCAAGCGCTTATGGAATCCCCGGCCATTTTATCGAGGACGGCAACAACGTGTTGGATGTATATGAAAAGTTTGAGGAGATTGTGGACTATGTGCGCAGCGGTAACGGGCCGGTGTTGGTGGAAAGTCTTACGTACCGTTGGTACGGGCACTCGACTTCCGATCCCGGCAAGTACCGGACGAAGGCGGAAGTGGATGAGTGGAAAAAGAAAGATCCGATTGAGAAATTCAAAAGCTATCTTACCGAAAGCGGAATTACGACCGAAAAAGAATTGAACGACCTCGACAAACAATCGAAAGAGGCGGTGGAAGAATCCGTAAAGTTTGCGGTGAATAGTCCCGAGCCTTCCCTGGAGTCGGCTTATGAAGATATTTTCGCACCCTGATGTCGGCGCACGTTCGTATATAATCATACATAAAAACAATCACATACAATCGATATGGAAAAAGAAACAAAAGTAATGTCCGTAAGGGACGCTATTATATTGGCGATGTCGGAAGAGATGCGCCGCGACGAGAATGTATTTTTGATGGGAGAAGATGTCGGCATCTTCGGCGGGGACTTCGGTACTTCGGTGGGGATGATTGAAGAGTTCGGGCCGGAACGCGTGCGCGATACGCCTATTTCGGAGAATGCCATTTCGGGAGCTGCTATCGGGGCGGCCATGACGGGCATGCGGCCTATTGTGGATGTCACTTTCATGGATTTCATCGTATACATGATGGATAATATTGTCAATCAGGCAGCCAAGACACGTTATATGTACGGCGGAAAAGGGCAGATACCCGTAGTGTTCCGCTGTGCCGCGGGGTCGGGCGTAGGTTCCGCCGCGCAGCATTCGCAATCGCTCGAAGCCTGGTTTACGCATATCCCCGGCCTGAAAGTGGTTGCCCCGGGTACGCCGGCCGATGTGAAAGGAATCCTCAAAGCCGCCATCCGCGATAATAATCCCGTGATATTTCTCGAATACAAAGCCCAGTTCAATATGAAGGGCGAAGTGCCGCTCGATCCCGAGTTCGTACTTCCCTTGGGAAAAGCCGATATCAAGAAAGAAGGAAAGGATGTCTCGGTCATTACTTATGGACGGATGCTCGAAAGGGTGATGCAAGCGGCCAACGAAGTGGAAGAGGCCGAAGGCGTCAGCGTGGAGGTGGTCGATTTGCGCACATTGGCGCCGCTCGATAAAGAGGCCGTGCTTGAATCGGTAAAGAAAACCGGGCGGGTGTTGCTCGTGAACGACGCGCACAAAACAAGCGGATTCATCGGAGAGGTGGCAGCGCTGATTGCCGAGAGCGATGCCTTCGATTATCTCGACAACCGTATCCTGCGCCTGGCCGCCGACGATATCCCCGTGCCGTATAACCACATTCTCGAAAGCGCCATGCTGCCCGATGTGGAAAGGATTAAGAAGTACATCCTGAAGTTAGTCAATAAACGATAAACGCGTCAACAAAAAATGGAAAGACAAAAATTAAGGGCTACGCCGGCAGCGCGCGCGTTGGCAAAACGACTGGGAGTAGATCTTTTTAGTGTGACCGGAACCGGCTATAAGGGCCGGATTCATCAAGACGATATTGCCGGTTTCAATTACGAAGAGAAGATCCATATATCGCCTCTTGCCAAGCGGATTGCCGATGCCCATCATATAGATTTGAAAGGGGTGGCCGGATCGGGACACCACAATAAAATAATGAAGGAGGATGTGTTGCCGCTTATTTCCGACCCGGATCTGAAAGCGCAACTCACCCGTGATGATTTCGCCGAGGTTACCGCTCCGCCCAAGGCTGCGGCTGCACCACAGGTGAAAGAGGATAAGGCTGTGGCAGCCGAAGGTCAACAGCCTGCTGCTCCGTCGACCCCGCAGGGCGAGACCGAGGTCGTACCGATGAGCATGATGCGCAAGATTATTGCCAAGCGTATGTCGGAGAGCTTCTTCGGCGCGCCTACGTTCACCCAGACGTGGGAGGTGGATATGACTGAACTGAAGGCTCTGCGTGCGAATCTGATCGAACCGATTAAAGAGAAAACCGGTAAGAAACTGACGGTGACCGATCTGCTCTCGATGGCGGTGGCCCGTACCCTGCCCAGACATAAATATGTCAACGCCAGCCTCAACAAAGAAGGTACGGAAGTGACGTTCCACAATTATGTGAACCTGGGAATGGCTGTCGGATTGGACGACGGGCTATTGGTGCCGGTGGTGAAGAATGCCGACAAACTGTCGCTGAGCGATTTGGTGTCGGCGTTGAAAGATGTGACCGAGCGGACGTTTTCGAAGAAGCTGCTTCCGGATGAACAAACGGGCAGTACGTTTACGATCAGTAATCTGGGAATGTATGGTGTGGATAACTTTACGGCGATTATCAATCAGCCGAATGCGGCCATTCTCAGTGTGGCTTCCACAAAAGACACGCCGGTGGTGCGCGACGGACAAGTGGTTGTTCGCCCGATTATGAAGATGAGTCTTACCAGCGACCACCGCCTTATCGACGGACTGACGGCTGCTAAGTTCATGCAGGAAGTAAAGCAGGTGCTGGAAAATCCGCTGACATTACTGATATAATGTGCCAATGTGCCAATGTGCGGAGGTGTAAATGGGTGGCTGGCGACCGGAGACCGGCGACCAGACATTGGAGACTGAAACCAATAAAAAATAAAATATAATACATAAATTATGGCTCACGAAATAATAATGCCCAAAGCCGGTATCGATATGACCGAGGGGCAAATTGTAAAATGGTTGAAGAAAGAAGGCGATCCCGTCTCTGAGGGCGAGATCATTCTCGAAATAATGACCGACAAAACCAGCATGGAAATCGAAGCGGAGGCTTCGGGGATATTGCTGAAGATATTGCATCAGGATGGCGAGACGGTGCCTATTGCCGAAGTCATCGGATATATCGGTCAGGAGGGCGAATCGGTGGACGATATGCCGCAGGGAGAGGAAGAACCCGAAGTGGTGCACGAAGGCGACGAAAAACCCCTCATCCGTATGGAAGACTCGTATCACGTGGCGGTCATCGGAGGCGGCCCGGCCGGTTATGTGGCGGCTATCAAGGCGGCACAGCTCGGAGCGAAAGTGGCGATTGTGGAAAAAGGCACTTTCGGCGGAACCTGTCTCAATGTAGGCTGTATTCCCACCAAAGCGTATCTGAAAAACGCCGAAATCATCGAGTCGATCGCCTCGGCTGCATCGCGCGGCATTCTTATCGAGAATCCGACGGTAAAGGTCGATATGGAAAAAGTGCTCGAGTTCAAAAACGGAGTGGTCAAACGGCTTACCGGCGGTGTGGTAGCGTTGCTGAAAAGTAATGGCGTGGATATTTATAATGGTATCGGGAAGGTCAATAAAAATAAAGACGTGGTGGTGAATGACTCCCAGATCATCAAGGCCGACAAGATCATTCTTGCCGGAGGTTCGAAAGCCACGAAGATCAACCTGCCGGGTATCGACAATCCGAAAGTCCTTACCAGCGACGATATCTTGTTCCTCAACGAAGTCCCGGAGACATTGGCCGTGATTGGCGGGGGTGTCGTGGGGATTGAATTAGGGCAGTCATTCGCCGGGCTTGGTTCGAAAGTTACGGTTATCGAGATGATGGACCGCATCGTGCCGGCATTGGATCATGAAGTATCCGACGAGTTGGCCAAGATCCTCAAGAAAAAGGGAATGAATATCATCAACTCGGCAAAAATCACCGAGATTGTCGATAAAGGCGATAAATTGGAAATAAGGATCGACGGAAAGGATCCGGTGATTGCCGACAAGGCGTTGCTTTCCATCGGACGCGTGCCTGACCTCGACGGTATCGGCGAAGTGAAGTTCGAAACCGAACGCGGTAAGATCAAAGTCGATAAATATATGGAGACGAGCGTCAAGGGAATTTATGCTCCGGGTGATATCAACGGCATCAAGATGTTGGCGCATGTCGCTTTCCGCATGGGAGAAGTGGCTGCCGAGAATGCCGTAAAAGGCAACGAGCGCGGTATTAAATTATTGTCGTCACCCTCGGTTGTGTACACCTCGCCGGAGGTAGCGATGGTAGGGCTTACCGAAGAGCAGGCGCGGGAACGGTACGACGTGCGTGTGGGTAAGTTCGGCTTTGCCGCTAACGGGCGAGCCATGGCCTCGGGCGATAATGTGGGCTTTGTAAAAGTGATTGCCGACAACAAATACGGCGAGATACTGGGCGTGCATATCATCGGGCCTTCGGCTGCGGAAATCATCAACCAGGCTTCGCTCATTATGGAGTTGGAGATTACGGTGGATGAGGTGGTGAAAACCATTTACGGGCATCCCACCTATTCCGAAGCGCTCTTCGAAGCTTGTGCCGACGTGCTCGGCGAAGCGGTGCATGTCCCCAAAAAGCCCAAGAAGTAAAAAACCGCGTGGAGCGCGTAGGGTGATTCTTTTTTCCGGCATCTTAGAAACTGTTTTGAATTTTCCGAATTCAAAACAGTTTCTTAAAACACACTTTTCATAAAGGGCTTTAAACAAATCCCTACTCGAAACATTGAAACGTGCTGATTGTAGTCCATAAGGCTTTCGCCATATCCGTTAAACCATTGTATAAAAAGAAATTGATTCGACTTTTTACTTGCTCTGAAACTGACTTCAAATTGAGTATTGAGAAATTTCGCCGATGGATTTAAAGTCGCGGAGAATCCCATATGGTCATTCCTGCTCCTATAGGCGACCGTAAGCGATCCGTAACCTCTATAATCGAATAAGTCTTTATTTTCCTTTCCGGGTAAGCCTATCCACAGTTTGGGTTGAATCGTTATTTGTTCGTTAAAAAAAACAGAGCCGGATAAAGTAACGAAATTCCAATCCCTCGAAGCGGTTGAATCTTTTCCATTCGATTCATGTTCAAGAGAAAATAGAATGATCCCTTTAAATTTATTATCATGCAAAATAGGCCTTATTATCGCAATTCCGGGATTGTAATTCAAGTCGATAAAAGGGGAAGATTTTTCGTAAATATTCCAAAATGATTTTTGTGTATACGTAAGCATCAGATACGTATTATAAGGTAATATGTTTTTCATAAGTCGCTGTTTAATACTAATCTGGAATTTGGCATCTGCCGTGTGCTTATTTATTTTTCCGGCCAAAGGGATGCCGGTGATAAAATAATTATCCTTATACATCCCGAAATTAGGCTGCTTGTTCATACTCTCATTAAAATCTTTTTCTCCGATATATCGATAAGACGGACGTACAATAGTTATCTTCTTGCCATTAAGAGTCTCTATCGATTCCTCTTGCGAAAAAAGAAATGTATGCACCCCCATTAATAATACAATCAATAAGAGCGAGTGAAGAGAAAATTTCATTCTGATATCGTTTTTTTTGCATTGGTTTCAACAACCAATCGCTGTGTTTATAATTACACTATTTTCTGTTCGTTCCTTACCGGCGTTAAACGATCTTCATTTTTTCAGATACGCTCTATATCGGGCGATAGCGTACTTCTGTCTACCGAATTGATGGAACAGTACAAATAATAAAATACCCAATCCGGCGACAATTACATAGCCGAGCAGCCTTTTATTGGCCGCCAGTATTGCCCCCAATTGAACATCACGCATAGAGCCGACCGTACCCAGATTATAGCCCAGCGCTAAAGAGTCGAAATAAACAGCCATATCGCCGATACTCTGCCACTGAAATTCGTACTGCAACCATCCGATTAAAGAGGTAAAAAGTCCCAGCATAACAAAACTTCTGAAAATCATAACCGGGGCAACCGATGGGAGTATGGTGCTTTGCGGAACTTTATCAAAGGTGTATATCCATATTGATATGAACAGGGAGCACATTCCATAACCGTTTAGTATTTGCGGAAAATACAGTTGAGTGATATTAAGCTCCGGAACCATCATGAAGTAAAGCATTACCATATACAGGAAATAAGCGGCGAACCCGCTGAAAATATACATCTTGATCGGTATTTGGTTCTTTGTCCAGTGAAATGCGACAAAACCCGCCAGAACGATCCCCGGCAATGTCATTAGGCCAAGTTCCGCATTAGTCAACCAGTTATAGCCTAAAATAGCAGAGGTATAAATCGACAGAATCGAACTCGCCCCCATAAACAGTCCTTGTCCGACCAAAAGAAGTATCCCGAAGCGGACATCCCTTATTTTGTACAGTTTAAAGGAAAGGAACGGATGTTTGATGGTGAGTTGTCTTATTATCAGTGTAAATATTGAGACGAGCACAATAATGGCAGCCACCAGTATGTTCGCGGAATTAAACCAATCCTGTTGTTTGCCGAACGCATATATGTATGCCAGGCTCATTAATATTGTTCCGAATAACAGCAGCCCCAACCAATCAATATGAATAAACGGCAACTTTTTAGCAAAACGCTGATTATGCATGACAATCACACAGATCATGGCTAACAACAGTAATGTCGCCGCGCCATAGTAATGTAAATATTGCCAACCGGTATCCAGTGAAAGGACGGCAGGGAGGAACGTGCCTAATTGTCCCGAGCCTATGGATATCGGATAAAAAATAGCATAAAATCTTTTTTTATCACCGTCGGGACTGAGGATAGCTTGAATGGGTAAAAGCATTTCCACCATACCGATCATTTTCGCGATCCCGAATATCAGGCAAGCCACCACAACAATCTCCCCGATGTGGGTGGTTGCCACAATCATCGTCATTGTAGCCATAACAACCAATGCCGTGATGAGAAGTTCCTTAGAACGGAACCGGAATTTGATGCGTAATATAAATGGAAGAACCAATGATAATCCGATGATAACGGCATAGTTTCCCCACATATAGTATTCGGCAAGGATGCCTGTACTACTGGCCATCTGTCCGATGTTTCCCGCGTAAATCGGATTGATAAGCATCACCATGGACTCGATAAGTATGATGAACCCCAACATCCCGAGTCCGGGCACCCATTTATACAGCAATCCTTTGTTATATTCAGTCATCCTTCTTTTATTTTCCGATATAAATATCCATATTCATCCCTGCTCTAAGACTTTTTATCGCCTCCGGATCATTATTCTCCGTGAACTCGATATGCACGGGTATTCGCTGCTGTACCTTCACAAAATTGCCGGTACTGTTGTCTACCGGAATGCTTGAATAACGGGAGCCGGTTGCTGCCGAGATGGCTGTTACCTTCCCTTCAAACTCATGTCCGCCCAACGCGTCCGCCTTCATGACTACTTTTTTACCGATGGTTACATTCGGCATTTGTTTCTCCAGAAAATTGGCCGTCACCCATTTTTCCTGCGATGAAACAATGGTCGCCACCTGCATCCCGGGCTGTTGCAATAGTTGCCCTTCCTGTATCAACTTTCTGCCCATTATCCCGTCATAAGGTGCGACAATGACCGTATAAGAAAGATTTAGTTTGGCCATCTCCAATGCAGCTTCGGTTCGTTTGATTTCGGCATCATTCAATGCCAATCGATTTTTGACTTCTTCCGTAGACAAATTGGCCGTCTGCTTTTGGTTGACCAATGCTTCGTACGATGATTTCGCCACATCATATTCTGTCTTCACCTGATCGTATTGGAAACGTGTTACCGCCTCCGAATTCATTAGATTTTCGTATCGATGCAGGTTTTTTTCGGCATTATCCAGTCTTGCCTTAGCTCCGGCAATATTCGCCTGAGTGGTGTTGATGCTGCTTGCGGACGTATTGACAGTCGACAATGCCACATTCTTCGATGCCAGGGCATTCAGGTATACGGCTTCGGCCTGAGCTAACTGTGTGCGAATCTCGCTGTCATCAATAATAATAAGAGTATCGCCCTTTTGTACCTGCTGATGCTCCATGAAGCGTATTTCTTTAATATATCCCGATATTCGCGCATTGACGGGATTGATGAATTCTTCGACTTGCGCCGAGTTTGTAAAATCATTTTTTCCGATGTGGAAATAGTTCCTTACCAGCCAAAAGAAACCTCCTACAAGAAAAAGGAATACGAAAACATTGGTTGCGATGACTTTAATTCTTGTTTTTTTCTTAGCTGCTATATTTTTATTCACTGTCATATTTATGAGTTATTTACATTAATGAGTAGAGTCGTTATCGGATCGTTATAAAGTGCCCGTGGCTTTCAGTAAATTGTAATATTGGAACAATGCTTTTACCACGGCATTGGCATATTCCAGTTCAGCATTCAATTTGGCATTGCTGGCATCGGTCATTTCCGCCGTAATAGCCAGTTGGTGCAAATATTTATTTTTTACGATATCGTAATTCTCATTTGCCAATGCTCTTGATTTATCCGTTAATGCGATTTGTTGTTTCGCCTCCTGATATTTCACATACGCTGCATTTATTTCTATTGCAATAGCTTGCCGGGTATACGTTAAGGATTCCCGGGTAATGCGCGCCTGGCTTTTACTTAAATTGACCTGCCGTTTGGTTCTGAATAAATTATCGAGATTGAAACTCAGGTTGAGTCCTACTTGCCATGAGTTGCTATACAAGTCCAAAGCCGGCGTACTCGTAGTGATCGGCCTTTGCATCGTGTAGCCGCCGAAAGCAGAGATGCTTGGAACCCAATTTGTTTTTTGGATGCTGACGTTTTTTTCGGCTATTTCGACATTTTTCTCCGCCGATTGTAAATGCGGATGTTGACGCGCTAAATCGGTATAATACGATTGCGACTCTATCATAACGATGTCTTCTATCTTTTCCGTAGGGATAATGATGATGTTGTTCGGCAAACCGAGGGCATAGCTCATCTGATTGCTTAGAATGGCATGGTTGTTTTTGACGGTAAGGATAGACTGTTCCAGATTTTTTATCAGGAGTTCCGATCGTATCACCTCGTTGCGGGTTACCATGTCTTCCTTATACAATTTTGTGACATTCGCGAGCAATTGTTCTGCATGCACTTTATTTTGTTCCAGTACCTGTATTTGGTTTATCAGCTTATAGATATCCAGATAATTGGATACTATCAGAAATTTTATTTCCTGCTCATTACCGGCGAAATCCAATTCGGCCAACTGTTGCTTCAGTTCTGCCATTTCGATCGATTTCTTAACAACTCCGCCTTTATACAGGAGTTGCGCCGCCTCTATGCCGAATGTGTTGCCGAAATGAGGCATGTCGACAGTTTGAACTTTCGCCAAATCTTGATCCAAGATGACGGCATCGCCTAAATAAAAAGCGTTGGCTGTTAAAGTGATGGAAGGCAATTGTTGCAATTTTGAGACCTTCACCTCTTCTTCGCTGGCTTTAACTTGCGCGGAAGAAATTTTTAACTGCTGATGGTTTTGCAATCCCATCTCCACGGCTTGTTCAAGGGATAGCCTGTATTGTTCCGTCTCCTGCGATAAGGCGTTAAACAATATACTGATAGCGATCCCGAAAAAGAAGATTCTTTTGCTGTATGATTTCATATACCTTTACCTGTTTCGTTGCTTTGTACATCTTATGTTAAAGCGTATTCAATTTATTAGGAGCTGTGTGAAGGGCGTTCGAGCCGGCTAAATCTACCGGGAAAAGGGACGGATACGGTTTCCATTGACGAATGGATACACCTCCCATTCCGTTTGTCAGTACCTGTTTGTGCCCGTCTTTGCCGGTGAAGGTGCCTTCCACTTTATCCCAATTGAGCGTAGCCACAGGATTGTCGGGAACTTTACCGGTTACCCCCCATACCGTCGCATTGGCCACATGCGCCGTATATTCCAGCACACCTCCTTCGGTTTCCATTGTCACCTTGTAAACAGTGGGGATAAATGCGCCCAAGGCGGGGAAGAACACCCATTCCTGATGCTCGATATGAAAGTCGCCGGCAGGGAAATATTGCTTGCCGTCTACCACATTCAGCACCATATCTTTCAGGCCGAGCCTCATTTCATATAAACTACCGAAAGCTTCGTCAAAATGAAACCACATCCAATCTTCCCACCCGCCGATTTCGGCGGCCGATGAGTCGACGGCGATATAGCGTTCGCGTACGCCACGGCCTTTTATTTTTATTTCCCGCCCGTGGATAGTCAGTTTTCCTTCCACTATCCCCGACCAATTATATCCGTAAGCGATACTGTGCTGTGTGAGGTAAGAAGGCGCTTCTTTACCGTACCAAAGCGGATATCCGGCGCCGTAGTGAACAAATTCGGCCTTGATGCCCTTCGCTTCGTCTTCGAGCGTATAATGCCACGACTTATCGTCTTTGCAAATCACCTGGAAGTTACCCAGACTAACCCTTACCTGCGTGTCGGATTTCTCTACTTTCAGCGTTCCTCCGGGATATACGAACTGTCCGGTAATGTTTACGGGCGGAAAATCGGCTACCTTATAAATAGAGGTGGGCGATTGAATGACTTCACCGGTATCCCAACACAGTTCGTAATGCCATAAGTCTTTGTCTTCGGAGGCTAAGATAAGCGGCGAGCACCCAAACCAATACTGTTTTCCGTCGTCGCCGACAGCGACAAACGAACAGAGCCAGTCTAAAAATGCCGCATCGCGTGCGTCTTCGGGAATTCCATGTCCTTCTATATCCAGCGTTACTTCCGGATTGTTTACTACTTTTGAAAAAGATTTTCGTTTCATACGTCTATTTTTTAGTTGTTTATAAAATATGTGTGATATCGTGATCACATTGACGCTGCAAAGGTAGGTGCGATTTTGTTGGTAAAAAAGGCCATTATTCCACTAATGTTGGAATATTTGGACTATTGTGTGTAAAAATACGTCTAAAGTTCCATAATAGGGGTTCGGCGGATGTGCTTTTTAAGTCATCGGCGGACGGGGAGATTTGCCGGCAAGTCCGATTATGCGCACCGGAAAGCATTCGGAGCTCCCGGGAGCCGAAAACGTATGGGCGGAGGGCTCAAAAAGCAGCCCCCCTCAAAAAAAACAGAAAGGGATTAGTCGTTCTTGTATTCTTTGGGTGATAGACCGGTTTGTCTTTTAAAAAACTTTCCGAAGTGCGATTGTGAAGGGAAATTCAGTTCGTCGCTGATTTGCTGTACGGTCATGTCAGTCGATTTCAACAGCGCCTTCGCTTCGAGTATTACATAGCTGTTTATCCAATCGGTTGCCGACATTCCGGTATTTTCCTTAATTACTTTGGATAGGTATTTAGGGGTGAGCGACAATTTTGAAGCATAAAATTCGGTGTCGCGATGTTTTTTATAATCTTTCTGCACATAGTCGGTAAATTCCTCGACCAGCAAATCTCTTTTCGATTTATTTTCCTCTTTCGGCAGTTTATGGAACTGATATCCTAATCCCATAAAGAATGCCTGCGTCAACAATTTGAGGATTTGCATGCGGTTGGGATTGTCTTTCATCCGGATCGTTTGCTGCAACATTTTATAATAGAGTATCATTCCGTCTATTTCTCCTTCAGCCAAAGGTATCCATGGATTATCTTTTACCGAAAGGTTCAGGGGGTATTTGTCTTTAAGATCTATCAGGCTGTTGGTGAATTTTTTGGACATTACAATAAAATAACCGGAGAAATTTTCACTGTATGCTTCATATTGCAGGATCTGATCGGGAAGGACAATAAACAAGGCCGGAGCCGTACAATGATACTGCTTCAGGTCGATAAAACCTTTTATGCTGCCTTCCGTACAGATAATAGCGGTTACCACATCGACTTTGAAAGGGTAGTCGAATGCCGTGGTGATGATCGGGTTCTCGAGCAATATAATATCGTCGCCGATTGCATCCGCTTCTATTTGATTTAATTCGGATCTCCAGTCAAAAAGAGAAATTACTTCTTTCATCCGTTCCTTTTTTGAGAAATTATTTTGCAAAAATAGGAAAAATAGTCGGAAAAACAAGCCGTATGAGCCAAAAGTTCCAATAATGGTGGAATATTGGCCTTTTATTGTGCGCAAAAACATCTTTTCTTTGCAGTGTGAAAATACAACGAACATAAAAGAGGAGGATTAACAATGAAAAGAGGATTAAGAATTGTATTTGTGTCGGCGGCGTCGCTGATAGGATTTGCAGTAATGAGTTCCCTGGGAGCATTATTGTTAAGGAGAAAAATTTTAAAAGGATAGTATTTTATTTTAAAGACAACAGGAATTTATTTATTAAATCATTAAACAGTAAGAAAAAATGAAAAAATTTTGGTTAGCATCATTTGTCGTAATGATTAGTTTGAGTGCATCACAGATTTATGCACAGTCCCCAAGTTTCGGAGTAAAAGCAGGAGCGAACCTGTCGAACCATCTTTTGTCGGATTTGGACGGAGTAAAAAGTAAAATGGGCGTGGGCGCGCAGGTAGGTGTTTTTGCCGCCTTCGATTTGGCCGATTATTTCACCTTGCAACCTGAAGTGCAATTGCAGTGGAACAACTCGGAATTGACGTATAACGGGAGCAAGGGCGATTTTTCGTATTGGGGAATCAGCGTGCCGGTATATGCGTTGGCCCGTTTTGAACAGGAAAACGGCGAAAGAGCGACTTTCGGTGTGGGCCCGTTTGCCGAGGTGGGATTGAGCGCTCAGGCAAAAGCCGGCGGTACGGAGTATGATTTGTATGACGGAAGCGACTTCCTGGGCAGTAAACTGCAACGGTTCGATGCCGGTTTGGCCGCAACTGTCGGATATGAGTTCGATTTCGGACTTAGTGTTCACGGCTCGTACAAGCTGGGGCTTGTCAATGCGTTGGACGAAGGAAGTGGTAAGTTGCGTAATCAACAAGTATCCTTGCAATTAGGCTATCGTTTTTAGGCCTCCATCGATTGGCCGTTGTGCCTGTAGATTTCTACGGAACACGGAGGAAAATAAAGATCATCAACACATCACAAAGAACAATGACAGATAAAAATAAGCGATCGGATTTTGTGGCATACGAATATTTATCGGTATATGTACCGATCGAGTTCGAGCCGATCTACAGCGATATGTACCGGAATTTTGGATGGATAGATAATTTGACTGCCGTTTCAATGCCGGAAACTCCGTTGAACAGAAACCAGACAATCCTGCGTTTCAAACGAGACCGGGACATTCCTAACCGGAGCCGGCTGGCTTTAAAACAACGAAAATGCGAAGAGGCATTGAAGAAGATTGAGCGACTGGAAAATCTCAAATCCGCCATTCCGTTTATCGTTACCTTAACAGTGGGTTTAACCGGAGCCGCCTTGCTGACGGTGTCGATATTCAAACTGCTTGAGGCAAAGTTTGTGGCGTTCTCCCTGCTCGCCCTGTTGGGCTTAAGTATCTGTTTGATTGCCTATTTCTGTGTATATAAAAATATCCGGAATAAACAGATCTCAAAGCTGACTCCCATTATTGAGGAACAATATGAGTTGGTCTATCAGTTGGGGGAAGAAGGCCGGGAGTTATTTTTATAAAAGGAAGATGTGAATGCATGAGCGCCCTCCTGGATAGGATGGGCGCCATGCTATTTTATATGAAGGTATAATATGGAGCTTGGAATCAGCGCTTTTTACGGAAAAAGAAAGAAATAAAAAACGGATAAAATGGGAGATGTTTTTCATAATTTACTTAGTTATAATTTGGTGCGAGCCGAAGGATATGGAGAGCCTTTAACCGTAAGGGCGTTCTCGGAGCCGGATATCAACAACCTGAACTTGTGTTTTCGCGGAACATGGGTCTATGATCATATTCCCGACATCGATGCCATGAAAGCGGCTTTCAGAAAACTGCTGGGCTATTATCCGCCGTTGTCGGGAAGGGTCCATCCAAACGGCTCCGGAATTGTGTTTTCGAACAGAGGAACGCCTTTTATTGTGAAAGAAGAAACGAGCGTGTCCGTAGAAGATATCGGGAAAACGGACAAATGGGCCAGGAGGTTCACAACGCCGCTCGATTTGGGTGAAGTCAAAAGGGGAAACATCGCTCCGATGAATGTGACGCTTAGTTTATTAAAGAACGGATCGGTCTTGAGTGTACAATGTAGTCACGGTTGTGTCGACTGCGTAAATTTTTATACGATCGTGAATGACTGGAGTAAACTGTGTAGGGGGGAAGATATTGTAGAACCGGTGTTTGAGCAATCGTTGTTTTCAACAGCGCAATCCTCTGCCCGGGAAGACGGCGGTTACCCGTCTTTCGCTCAAGGATGGAAAAGTTTATTTTCCGGCTCTATCATCAAAATGTTCTCCGATTCGTTATCGGGAATTGCCCTTGAAAGAACGGGAGCGTTTCATTTCTCCTCTGCTGCCATCAAACGCCTGAGAGATAAAATTTCCTCCGAATGCAGTTTCGAATGCACCACCGGTATTGCCTTGTCTGCCTATATCGGAAAAATGTTTGCCATCCTCAACAATCTGCCTGACAGTATGGGCTATAAACAAGCCGTCACGATCGATCTCCGTGGACGCCTTGATGGAATTCCGGCAGCTTTTTTCGGAAATGCTTCCATGACGGTTCCTACCCGCCCTTACAAAAGAACCGCCACATTGAGCGAGATCGCACAGATTGTATATGATTTATTGCAGAAAATTATTCATCAATCGCCTCAGGAATTGGCCGGATTTTTAATGAACAACCCCGATAATCTGGGGACAAGGTTACCCGACATGCCGATTGATACGGATTCCTTCAGTTTGAAGCGTCCGTTAGTCTTTTACAATCATAACTTTTCGACGTTACCCATCTATTCTGTCGATTTCGGGAAAGGACGTCCCGTACTCTCTCTTCCCCATAACCTGCAAAATCATCAGATTCTTATTTGGCCGGTGTCTTTATCTGAAAATGACGGGGTGGAAGTATATTTTTCGGGATTGCTTGCCCGTCAAATTAAAAAGCTCAATCCCAACGATCCTTGGATGCTTGCTATGAGAAAGATGGAACGATAAGCATCCTGTTTTCTCTGTTCCAATTCGGCATCGGAAGAAATAAACGCCCGTTATACGGTTGAATAATGGCCCCGACAAGGTTGTAAAATGTATTATACGGTTGAATAATGGCTCCGACAAAGTTGCAAAATGCATTATACGATTGAATAAAGGCCCTAACAAGGTTGCAAAATGCATTATACGGTTGAATAAAGGTGCTGACAAGCTTGTAAAATGCCTCGTACGATCGTATAAAGCTTCAAACACGCTTGAAAACCGGTTTATACGGTTGAATAAAGGTTCAAACAACTTTGTAAAGCCATTTTTCGAAGGAAAAAAGGCTTATGCAAGCGTGTAAGGTGGTTCGTACGACGAAATATCGTATTTTTGTGCCATGGATGATACGTTCCACACCATAAAAGCCATAGCCGAGGGGCACCTCACCGAAAAGAAAAGCCGTTTCCTCGCCTTCGCCGTTCCCGTACGGGATGTCGAAGAGGTGAAGACTGTTTTGGATGAATATCGAAAGAAGTATTACGATGCGCGCCACGTGTGCTGGGCATACATGCTGGGGTGGGAGAGGGCTGACTTTCGAGCCAATGACGACGGCGAACCTTCGGGCACGGCCGGAAAACCCATTCTCCGGCAAATCAATTCGTATCAACTGACCGATGTGCTCATTCTCGTCGTGCGTTATTTCGGCGGCACGCTGCTCGGTACCGGCGGCCTTATCCGGGCTTATCGCGAGGCGGCGAAGGCTGCCATCGACAATGCCTGTATCGTGCAAAAAACCGTCGACGACCGTTTTACTCTGCATTTCGATTATCTGCTGCTGAACGACGTGATGCGTGTCTTGAAACAATTCCCCGAGGCGGACTGGGAGCAGGATTTCGCCGAGCGCTGTGTCATTCGCCTGCGTGTGCGCCGGTCGTTGTCGCTGCCTCTCTACGATGCGTTCGCCGCGGTGTATGGGGTGGAGATTGAAAAAATTGATGGAGATTGATGGAGATCGCAAATCGAGTCCGCAAAGATGAAAAGACTGTTGACTGCCGATTGTTGACCGCCGATTGGCGACTGAAGACCGGTGACTGAAGATCGGTGATGAAGACCATCGGTCGGTGACCGAAGCCTGTCGACCGATGGCCGATTTCAAATGATTTTCAGAAAAAATTGGTGTTACTTGCCTAAAATTACTACTTTTGCAGCGCGAAGCAAAAGCAGCACATGCGTTTTTATAAAGAAGAAAGATTACTGAATGAAGAAAAACCTGGTTATTGTTGAGTCTCCCGCCAAAGCCAAGACCATCGAACGGTTCTTGGGTAAGGACTATCACGTGATGTCGAGTTACGGGCATATCCGCGATTTGAAAAAGAAGGACTTCAGCGTAGACATTGAAAATAATTTCACCCCCATTTACGAAATACCCGACGACAAGAAGAAAGTCGTTGCCGAATTGAAAGCGGCGGCCAAGCAAGCCGAAACGGTCTGGCTCGCTTCCGATGAGGACCGCGAAGGGGAGGCCATCTCGTGGCACTTGTTCGATGCCCTCGGCTTGAAGGACGATAATACCAAGCGCATCGTCTTTCACGAAATCACCGATACGGCTATTCATCGCGCTATCGAAACGCCGCGTAAGATCGACAAGAATCTGGTCGATGCGCAACAGGCGCGCCGTGTGCTCGACCGCATCGTCGGCTTCGAACTTTCGCCCGTTTTATGGCGCAAGATCAAGCCTGCTCTGTCGGCCGGGCGCGTACAGTCGGTGGCTGTGCGGCTTATTGTGGAGCGCGAACGTGAAATACAGCAGTTCAACAGCGAATCGGCCTATCGCATCATCGCCATCTTTACGAAAAAAGAAGGCGGCGAATCGTTCGAAGTCAAGGCCGAATACAACAAGCGGCTTAAGACCAAAGAAGAGGCGTTGGCGTTGCTCGAAAAGCTCAAGTCCTCGCTCTTTTCCATCGAGGATGTCACGGTAAAGCCGGCCCGCAAATCGCCCGCCGCGCCGTTCACCACCTCCACGTTGCAACAGGAAGCGTCGCGCAAACTGGGCTTTTCCGTTGCGCAAACCATGAGTGTGGCCCAGCGCTTGTACGAATCGGGAAAGATCACCTATATGCGTACCGACTCTGTCAACCTGTCGGGACTGGCCATCAACACAGCTAAAGCCGAAGTCACACAGCTTTACGGACCGGAATACGTCAAAGTCCGTCAGTATACGACGAAATCGAAGGGGGCGCAAGAGGCGCACGAAGCCATCCGTCCCACCTATATACAAAACAGCGCCATCGACGGCACGGCGCAGGAGAAAAAGCTTTACGACTTGATCTGGAAGCGCACCGTGGCTTCGCAAATGGCCGATGCGCAACTCGAAAAAACGACGGCGCTTATCGATATCTCGAATGATAAAGGAAAGTTTGTCGCCAACGGTGAGGTGCTGAAGTTCGACGGATTCCTCCGAGTCTATCTCGAAGGAACCGACGATGAAGATGCCGAAGTCACCGACGGCATCCTGCCTCCGCTCACACAGGGAGAGGCGCTCGACATGCGCGAGACGATCGCCACGCAGCGCTTTACGCAGCGTCCGCCGCGTTATACCGAGGCTTCGCTGGTGCGCAAGCTCGAGGAACTGGGCATCGGGCGTCCTTCTACCTATGCGCCTACGATATCGACTATCCAGAACCGCGAATATGTGGAGAAACGCAGTCTCGAGGGCGAACAACGGCCTTATAACGTACTGGCGCTGAAAAACGGCAAATTGAAGGATACCGACAAAACGGAAACCTTCGGCGCCGACAAGAACAAACTCGTGCCTACGGATATCGGGATGGTCGTGACGGACTTCTTGATGGAGTCCTTCCCTTCGATCCTCGACTATAACTTCACGGCCGATGTGGAAAAAGATTTCGATAAGATAGCCGAAGGCAAAACCCAATGGAACAAATCGATTGCCGACTTCTACAAGGTGTTCCATCCCATTGTCGAAGAGGTGTCGCAGACGCATACCGAACACAAAGCGGGCGAGCGAATCCTCGGGTCCGATCCTAAAACGGGACGGCAGGTATCGGTAAAAATCGGTCGCTATGGCGCGGTGGCTCAAATAGGGTCGTCGGAAGAAGAAGAAAAGCCGCTTTTCGCGCCCCTGCAAAAGACGCAATCCATCGAGACCATCACCCTGGAAGAAACGCTCAAGCTATTCGATTTGCCCCGTACCGTGGGGACATTCCGCGACAAGGACGTCGTTGCTGCGGTAGGACGTTTCGGCCCCTATCTCCGCCACGATGGCAAGTTCGTTTCGTTACCCAAAGGGATCGACCCGCTCGAGGTGTTGCTCGAGGAAGCCATCGAACTGATTGAGGCGAAAGAGAAGAAAGATCGCGAAAAGACGATTAAAACTTTCCCCGAAGAACCCGGACTTCAGGTGCTCAACGGCCGTTACGGCCCTTATATCACTTTTGAAAAGAAAAACTATAAGATTCCCAAGAATCAGGAACCGTCGGAACTGACGCTCGATAGGTGCCGCCAGATTATAGCGGAAGCCACCGACGGCACAACGAAGAAAAAGAAAACGACCCGCAAGACGACCGCAAAGAAAACGAAGAAATAACTTCCGGCCGATGCGCCTTGCCGGCGTGGTTTCCTATTCCTAAATTAGAAACAGCGCATAAACCTGTATGAAAACGGTTTATGCGCTGTTCTTGCCCATTGGCTCAAGCATTGGCTCAAGCCTTATCGGGGGTATGATCTTACAGTCTTTTTACTTCTTCGACAGACAGGCCGGTTGTTTCGGTAATAAGATCGATCGAAAGTCCCTTTGCTTTTAGTTTCCGGGCGATTTCTATCTGCTTATTTCGTTCACCTTCCGCCTTCCCTTCCGCTTTGCCATAGGCGATTGTAGCCAAGTGGTCGCGATACGCTTTAATGCTTGCATCGTATTTAATCCGTTCCGCTTTGCTAAGGGAGGACAGGTCGGCGATCTTTTCCAGTTTTTCAAAAACCGATTTGCGGGCTTTAAAAGGAATTCTCTTTAATGTTTCCATATTCTTTAATACATAAATCCATCGTTCGAAATCTGTTTCGCATTCCTCCTCTTCCTTTCGAAAAGAGGGGAGTTCTAGAAAGATAAAACGCAATTTGTCACTGAATTGTTCATGCGTTTCACGGTCGGTAAGTACTACGTCTGTTCGTAGTTTGCCGGGTCTCCCGTTCAATCGGAAGTTCATAAAAAACACCCCGTATACCGCATTCAACTCAAACTGCCATTGGGCGCTTTTCTCCCCTTGATAGGCCAATGCGCGTGTTAAATAATACAAGGCGCGTTCGCTGAAATGCACTTGCCGGATATTTTGCATTTCCACAATAAAATGTTCTCCGGCATCTGTCTGGCAAGAGATATCGTATATTCCGGTTCGATCGTTTTCATATAACGGCAAACTCTCTTTGTCTAAAAAACGAATATCTTCTATACGCTTCTCTCCTTCCAGCAGGTCGTTTAGGAACTCGATCAAGAGCTCTTTATTGATTTCCTGACCGAATATTTTTTTAAATTCCACATCCGAAAAGGGATTGATAAACCGTCGCATATATCTCGCTTTATTTACCTTACAAAGGTAAATAAAAATTGAACGGCAAGAGGAACAAAAGGATTATTTTTGACTCTTACCCTTTATGTTCAATAAAGAAGCACGCCGGCTACACCGGCTATCAAAATCAGCAGGATAGGATCGACTTTCTTTAAAGAGGCGATGAATATGACCAGGAAAATGCCCCAACTGGTATAATCGGGAAAATTCCGTTGATTCATCAGTATCAATGCTGCTGAAGCTATCAGTCCGATAATGGCCGGCTTCAGTCCTTTCAGGGCTGCTTGTATCCAAGAGTTATGTTTAATCTTGAAAAAAAAGGTGCAGACGAGTGTCATGATGATGAGTGGGGGAATGCTCACTCCCGCAGTGCAAATCACCGAGCCAAGAATGCCTTCTAATGTGCCGTATCCTGCTGTTGTAACCGCCGAATAACCGATATACGTTGCCGAGTTCAGCGCGATGGCGCCGGGAGTAGTTTGAAAGATAGCCACTAGGTCGGTAAACTCTTCCAAGGCAATCCACCCGTAGCGATATACCACTTCGTGCTGAATGAGCGGAAGCATGGCATATCCGCCGCCAAAGCCGAACAGCCCGATTTTCAGGAAGGCAAAGAACATCGATGCGTATAGTTCAATCAGTCCCATTTCCCCGCTCTTTTCTGTTTTGAACAATGAATTTGTAATAAGCGATGCCCCCCGCAATAGAGAGCACGATAATCAGGATGGGCGACACGTTCAGCAGCCACACCGATAAAGCGACCGCTATCGGAATCCATAGCGTTTTCAGGGTGATTCCGGTGCTTTTGCCCAATTGGATGAGCGGGGCAGCGATTAAGGCTACCACTGCCGGGCGGATGCCTTTGAATATCCTTTCGACCAGAGGATTGTCTTTAAACTGTGTAAAGAACAAGGCAATCAACAGAATGATGATAAAAGAGGGAAGAATTACGCCGAAGCCGGCTGCCAGACTGCCTTTGAATCCTTGCCTGCGGTTTCCGATAAAAAGAGCAGTATTTAATGCCACCGGGCCGGGCATCGATTGCGCCACCGCCAGCATCTCCACAAAATCGGTGTCGTTGAGCCATTTTCGTTTGAAGACGGCTTCATTTCGGATAAGCGGAATCATGGCGTACCCTCCGCCAAAGGTGAATGCGCCGATTTTAAAGAAGGCGAAAAATAATTCAATGTAGGGTTTCAAAACGATACGCATAAGGATAGCTAAAAATAAAAAGCAGACTGCGTAAGTGTAACCTTTTGCACATCTGCTTTTTTCTATAAAGAAGCCGCACTGGTGGAATAAGTCGAAACTCCTTATGACAGGATTTGAGTGTTCTGGCATCTTTGTAATCCGCTGGGCTAAAGAAAGCCTCTTCCGAAGAAGTGCGGCCCGCCATTAATACCAAAAACTAGTCTCGGTTTCTTGATTTTTATTGATGAGTTTCCCAATCGACCAATGCGGCAATGGCTCATTCGTTTTAATGACTCAAAGATATAACACGCGGATGAAACTTCCAAATATTTTTACATCTTTTTTTATGTTTGTCCGGCAGATTATATCTTTTACGCTGTTTAATCATTCTGCTTCCAGCGATTTCTTTATATCTTCGTCGCTAAGGGAATAATTAATTAAATCGCCTGCCAGATATTGGTCGTAAGCCGACATGTCGATTAATCCGTGTCCCGATAAGTTAAAGAGGATGGTTTTCTTCGTTCCTTCTTCTTTTGCCTTCAGCGCTTCGCGGATGGTGGCGGCAATGGCATGGTTCGATTCGGGTGCGGGCACGATGCCTTCGGTGCGTGCAAACAATATGCCGGCTTCGAACGAATCCAACTGGTCGATATCGACGGCTTCGATTTGTTTGTCCTTCAGCAGTTGACTGACGATGCTGCCCGCCCCGTGATAACGAAGTCCGCCCGCGTGGATATTGGCCGGAGCGAATTTATGTCCGAGCGTGTACATGGGAATAAGCGGCGTGTAACCGGTTTCGTCGCCGAAGTCGTATTGGAAATGTCCGCGCGTGAGTTTCGGGCAGGAAGCCGGTTCGGCGGCGATAAAGCGTGTGCTCTTTTCTCCCGATAGATTGTGCCTGAGAAAAGGAAATGAGATACCCGAAAAGTTCGATCCTCCGCCGAAGCATGCGATAATGATATCGGGATACTCTCCGGCAAGTTCCATTTGTTTTTCCGCTTCCAAGCCGATAATCGTTTGATGCAGCGACACGTGGTTCAGCACGCTTCCAAGCGCGTATTTGCATTTCGGCGTTTGCATGGCGAGTTCGATCGCTTCGGAGATAGCCGTTCCCAAACTGCCTTGATAGGTCGGGTGGTCGGTAAGTATCTTCCGTCCCGCTTTGGTGGACATGCTGGGCGAGGCGATGACTTGTGCGCCCCATGTCTGCATCAGCGAGCGGCGGTAAGGCTTCTGTTCGTAACTGATCTTCACCATATATACGGCCAATTCGAGTCCGAAGGTTTTGGCGGCGAACGACAGGGCGGTGCCCCATTGTCCCGCACCGGTTTCGGTTGTCAGGTTTGTTGTGCCGTCGATTTTGTTGTAATAAGCCTGCGGTAAAGCCGAATTGAGTTTATGCGATCCCACCGGGCTGACGCTTTCGTTTTTAAAATAAATGTGCGCCGGAGTATCCAATGCTTTTTCCAACCCATAAGCGCGTACCAGTGGAGTGGGGCGGTAAATCTTGTACTTATCGCGCACCTCTTCCGGAATGTCTATCCACGCATCGGTTTCGTTCAACTCCTGCCGTGCCAGTTCCTCTGCGAACAACGGGTAAAGGTCTTCGGGTTTGAGGGGCTCTTTCGTCCCCGGATTGATCATCGGTTGGGGTTTGTGCTTCATTTCCGCTACCACATTATACCATTTGGTAGGAATTTCCGTCTCCGGCAACATAATTTTTTTTCTCTTTTCCATAATGAATCTTTTATTGATTGATAACTAATGCAGTCCTGCCGGTATAAAAAGCAAACAGCCTGTTGCTTTTTTAACAACAGGCTGCTTTTTATTCGGTTTATTACTTTTACGATCCGGCATAAACGTGTCCCTCCCATTGTTTACAATGTGAACGCCACCAACGCCAAGATAATAAAGAGTAACTCATTGTTCTTTTTTTGATGATTTGAACTGCAAAAGTAAACGTTATTTTTGAATGTGCAAATAAAATGAAAGAAAAAAGTGGCCGGACGGTTTTTGTCTTTATCCTTTGCTCTTCGTTTTTTATTTAATCAAGTGATTAAATAATTTGCTCAAATGAAAAAAAGCTTTTATCTTTGCACGTCAAAGAAGAATAAAGATGAATCATAAAGAAAATAGCGATTCCGGATTATCTACCGAACAAAGAATAAAGAATGCTGCACGCAAAGTATTCCACGAAAAGGGTTTCGCCGCTACCCGCACAAGGGATATTGCGGAAGAAGCGGGAATGAATCTTGCCCTTCTTAATTACTATTTCAGGAGCAAACAAAAGCTATTCGACATTATTATGTTCGAAACCTTACAGGACTTTCTCAAAATCATCGCGACGGTAATCAATGATCCTGAAACTTCTTTAGAGCAAAAGATTTCGACTTTTGCCTCCTCGTATATTGATCAACTGTTGCAGGAACCGCAAGTCGCCTTCTTTGTTATCAATGAATTAAGGAATAATCAGAAAGAGTCTGTATTGTCGTCTTTAATTAAAAATGCGATTTCCGACACTGTCTTTATCAAACAATATCAACAGGCGGTAGCAGAGGGGAAAATCGCTTCTGTATCCCTTCTTCATTTTTTGATTAATACGGTTAGCCTGACTATTTTCCCTTTTCTCGGAGCTTCTATCCTTAAGAATATCGGAGAAATAAATGAAAGGGAATTTAAATCATTGATGATAGAGCGGAAAGAGTTGATTCCTATTTGGGTGAAAGCGATGTTTGAAGCAAAATAATTTTTTTGCCTTGTCATTAATCAAATGATTAAATCAAAACAATAGTATAGCGATGAACAAGAATAGAAAGTCTTTCATAAAGAGTTGTTTCATAGGGCTGCTTTTAGAAGTGAATTTTATAGGTATGGCTCAGCAGCCCCTTGTGTTGACGATTGACAGTTGTTACTGGTTGGCGGAACGTCATTATCCGTTGGTAAAGCAATATGCGCTGATCGATCAGTCGGAAGCTTATTCCGTCAGTAATGTGTCAAAGGGATATTGGCCGCAGGTAAATCTTGTCGGACAAGCGACTTACCAATCGGATGTGACGAAGATTCCTATTTCCTTACCGAATATCGAAATCCCGGGGCTTAGCAAGGATCAATATAAGATATATGCGGAAGTAACGCAGCCGGTAACCGATTTGCTGACGGTCACGAATAACAGGCAACTGGCCAAGGCGAATGCTGCGGTGGAACGACAAAAAACAGAAGTGGATTTATACAAATTGAAGGAGCATATCAATGCGCTTTTTTTCGGTATCCTCCTTATAGATGCGCAAATAAAACAGGCCGCATTGAAGCAAGAAGATATCCGCACGGGATTATCCAAAACGCGCGTGGCTATTGAAAACGGGACGGCCTTCAAAAGTAATGCCGATATGCTGGAAGCCGAATTGCTCAATGCCGATCAACGCATCATTGAACTCAAAGCGCTCCGGCGGGGGTATGCCGACAGGTTATCGCTTTTTATCGGCCTTCCGGTCAACGAAACAACGGTTTTGGAAAAACCGCCTGCTCCTTGGCTGTCGGCGACCGTTAACCGGCCGGAATTGCGTTTGCTTGAAAAACAAAAGAGCGTCCTCGATATCCAGGATAAACTCGTTACTTCGAAAAACCTGCCCCGCGTCAGTCTGTTTTTGCAGGGCGGTTACGGCCGGCCGACGCTTAACTTTCTGGACAATGGCTTTGGAGCTTATTATATCGGTGGCGTCCGGTTGAGTTGGAACATCGCGGGACTATATACCTACAAAAAAGAAAAGAAGAATCTTGTCCTAAGCAAAGATATGTTGGACGTTCAGCAAGAGGTGTTCTTATTCAATACGAATCTGGCACTGAAACAGGAACATGCTGAAATAGTGAAATGGCAGGAACTGATGGAGGCCGATACGGACATCATACGGCTACGGGAAAACGTAAAGATTACGACCCAAAAACAATTGGAATACGGAACGGCTACGGCAAACGATTATATTTTGCAGGTAAATGCCGAGGATAATGCTCGGCAAAACTTGCTGCTGCATGAAATTCAGTTAATGATGCGAATCAGTATTTAAAAAATTAGATAAATGAATGCGATGGCGAATTTTCCCA